>ENA-OPYX01000196-OPYX01000196.1-human-gut-metagenome-genome-assembly--contig:-NODE-196-length-35560-cov-10.000593_pt1 | contig 35560 bp, 30 predicted proteins | sample MGYA00242639_ERZ504486 | MGnify/ENA primary metagenome ERZ504486 (study PRJEB26092, sample SAMD00036296) | human gut metagenome | host: Homo sapiens | study: EMG produced TPA metagenomics assembly of... | reverse complement strand
AAAAGAAAGAAACGGCACAAAAAAACTGGAAACAGAATCGTCCACAGAAATTAAAATTTTCTTATAAAGAGCAAAGAGAAATTGAGACAATAGATGATGACATTGCAGAATTAGAGGGAAAAATAGAATTTTTGGATGCTGAGATGGTAAAAAATGCAACAAATTCCATGAAGCTTTCAGAATTAATGAAAGAAAAAGAGGAAGCAGAACAGGAGTTAGAAGAAAAAATGGATCGCTGGGTGTATTTAAATGATTTAGCGGAGAAAATAGAAGCACAGAAGTAAGAAAATCTGAATTCAGATAAGCATTCCACAGCTTTACTGAAAATAGGATAATGAGAGCAGCAGGAAATGAGAGAACAGTCGAATTTCCTGCTGCCTTTTATTTTACGAAGCAAGTTCTTTTATTGACAAAGAATTTATTCAGTTTTATAATGATTTCACAACTGACTGACCAGTCAGTCGGAAAAATTCAACTTAAAAGAAAGCGAAATGGAGGAGGCTATGATATCAAAATTCAGTGTGAAAAAGCCGTATACTGTGATAGTTGCAGTTGTGCTGGTTATCATTCTTGGTGTTGTCTCATTTACAAAGATGAGTACGGACTTACTGCCAAGTATGGATCTGCCTTATGCAATTGTTATGACTACCTACCCAGGGGCAAGTCCTGAAACCGTAGAACAGACCGTTACCAAACCGATTGAACAGAGTATGGCAACGGTAAGCAATATTAAAAATGTAAGTTCAATGTCAAGTGAAAATGCATCGGTTGTAATTCTGGAATTTGGGGAGTCCACCAATATGGATTCCGTGACATTGGAGATGCGGGAAAATTTAGACCAGATAAAAGGATATTGGGACGATTCCGTAGGAAATCCGATTATCATGAAATTAAATCCGGATATGATGCCGGTATTAGTTGCAGCAGCTGATGTGGACGGAATGTCTGCCGCAGAGGTAACAGATTATATCGAAAACAATGTTCAGTCAGAGTTAGAAAGTATTGACGGAGTTGCCAGAATCAGTGTCAGTGGAAATGTCACAGAGAGTATTCAGGTTCAGATCAGTCAGGAAAAGTTAGATGCTGTAAATCAAAAAGTTCAGGATGCAATCAATGGACAGTTTGAAGAAAAAGAACAGGATTTAGCGGATGCACAGGAAGAATTGAACAGTAATAAAGCAAAGCTTGAGGATGGAAAGCAGGAATTAGAAGCAGGGCAAAACGAGTCAGCTTCTCAAATTGGAGAGGGAAGCGCAAAATTAAATGAAGCGCAAAGTGAATTGACAAAAAATGCTGCTGAAGTGGATGTCCAGCTTCAAAATCTGGAAAGTAAGCAGGCAGAGCTTGATACACAGAAACAGTTATTAGAAAAGACAGAAGCGTTATTAAATCAGACGATTGAGCAGTTGACAGAGGCAAAGGGACAGCTTTCAGAAGCAGAAAGTGGTCAGTCACAGTTAGAAGATGCGATTTCAAAGATTGATGCGCAGATAGAAAATCTGCAGGGGCAGTTAGATGCACTAGAAAAAAAGCCGGATGGCATGACCGAAGAACAGTGGAAGAAGTCTATTGAAACCGTGCAGAATGGCTTAGAAACCGCACAGGCACAAAAAGAGCAGCTGACTGCTCAGTTAGAACAGTTAAATGCACAGATGGAAAACCTTCAACCGGAAAGTATTGATACTGGAATTGAGGCGGCAAATCAGGGATTAAAAGAAATTGCCGAAGCAAAGGTACAGTTGGCTTCTGGTCAGGAACAGTTAGATGCCGGAAAAGAAATGCTAACAAGTGCGAAGGAACAGATTGAAGCGGGAAAATCTCAGATGACTTCTGCGCAGATTGAACTTGAGGCACAGAAAATTTTAGGTTCGGTACAGTTAAGTACTGCTGCAAATAAAATTGAGATGGGTTCTGTTCAACTTGAAACAGCGCAGGCTCAGCTTGATTCTGGAAAAGAACAACTTTCTGAAGCGAAAGAACAGGCGCAGGAAAAATCCGATTTGAATCAGATTTTAACCTCTGATATGATAAAAGGAATCTTAACAGCAGAGAATTTTTCGATGCCGGCAGGTTATGTGACAGAAGATGGAAGTGATTATCTGATACGTGTAGGCGACAAACTTCAGGACGTAGATTCTCTTGGAGATTTGGTTATCATGGATTTGGGGATTGATGGTCTGAAATCCATTACACTTTCTGATGTGGCAGATATTAATGTGGAAGATGATTCTTCTGAAGTGTATGCAAAAATCAATGGCAATCCAGGTGTCATGCTTTCGATTGAAAAACAGACGGGATATTCCACTGGAGATGTCACAGATAAAATTTTAAATCGAATGGAAGAATTAGAAGCTTCCAATGATGGTCTGCATTTTACGACATTGATGAATCAGGGAATTTATATTGATTTAGTTGTAAATTCCGTAATGGAAAACATGATTTACGGCGGAATTTTGGCAATCTTAATTCTGTTTTTATTTCTTCGTGATATCAAGCCGACTTTTGTAATTGCATGTTCCATTCCGATTAGTGTTGTAGCTGCAATTGTTATGATGTATTTTTCGGGAGTGACATTAAATATTATTTCCTTGTCGGGGCTTGCGCTTGGAGTTGGTATGCTTGTGGATAACTCGATTGTAGTGATTGAAAATATTTACCGAATGAGAGCACTTGGAGTACCCGCAAGAAAAGCAGCCATCGAAGGGGCTTCTCAAGTAGCAGGAGCGATTGCAGCGTCTACTTTGACAACGGTATGTGTTTTTGCACCAATTGTATTTACCGAAGGAATTACAAGACAGTTATTTGTAGATATGGGACTGACAATTGCGTATTCCCTGCTTGCAAGTTTGATTGTAGCATTGACGTTAGTTCCAATGATGTCAGCCGGAATTTTGAGAAAGGGAGAGGCAAAACAGGTCAAATCCATTGGAAAGATTCAGGATTTATATGAAAAACTGGTTTTAAAAGCATTAAAACATAAAGTTTGGGTGTTAATTGCTGCACTTGTATTATTTTTTGGAAGCATGTACTTATCGATTCAGAAAGGAACTGAATTTTTCCCTGACATGGAAAGTACACAGGCAACACTGACCGTAACAACAGATAGTGGAACTCCGCTTGAAGAAACTGCTGAAAAATCAGATGAAGTGATTCAGAAGATTGAAGATATCGAAGATATTGAAACCATTGGAGCTATGGCAGGTGGTTCTTCAATATCATTATCTGGAAGTTCCTCGACCAATCAGGTGACGATGTATCTGGTATTAAAAGAAGATAGAAAACTATCCAGTGCCGGACTTGAAAAAGAGATTAAGAAGCGCACGAAGGGAATCGAAGACTGCGAGATTAACATTTCCACTTCCTCTATGGATATGAGTGCGCTTGGAAGCAGTGGAATTAATATCCGAATTAAAGGAAAAGAGTTGGATACTTTACAGGAAATCTCAGCAGACCTTGCAAGACAGGTAGAAAAAGTAAAGGGAACACAGAATGTTTCTGATGGGCTTCAGGATTCTGATCCGCAGTATAAAATTATCGTAGATAAAGCAAAAGCAATGCGCAATAATCTGACCGTTGCACAGGTATTCCAGAAGATTAATGCACGCCTTGCAGAAGCAAGTTCTGCTACCACAATTTCAACAGCGACGAAAGATTATGATGTGTATGTGACAAGTGAAGCAGATGAGGATTTGACAAGAGAAGCACTTTCGGAGATTACAATTGAGACAACAGATGCGTCAGGAGAAACAAAAGAAATAAAAGTTGGAGATATTGCAACGTTTGAAGATGCCCAGAGCCCACAGACAATTACACGAGATGCCCAAAGCCGTTATATGTCTGTGAGTGCGGAAATTGCGACCGGTTATAACATTGGGCTTGTCAGTCAGGATGTCCAGAGAGTATTAGACAAATACGAGCTTCCAGATGGATATACTGTGGAAATGACAGGTGAAGATGAGACAATTAATAATGCGATGAGTCAGTTAATGTTAATGCTTGCACTTGCGCTGGTATTTATGTATTTAATCATGGTGGCGCAGTTTCAGTCTGTCTTATCTCCGTTTATTATCATGTTTACGATTCCGCTTGCATTTACCGGTGGATTTATCGGATTGATTTTGACCAATAAGCCGATTAGTGTGGTTGCAATGATTGGATTTGTCATGCTTTCTGGTATTATTGTTAATAACGGTATCGTATTGGTTGATTATATTAATCAGCTTCGAAAAGAAGGAATGGAAAAACAAAAAGCAATTGCAGAGGCAGGGCGTTCCAGACTGCGTCCGATTATCATGACAGCTCTTACAACGATTCTTGGTCTTGTTACAATGGCAATGGGTGTTGGTATGGGCTCTGATATGATGCAGCCGATGGCAATTGTTACGATTGGCGGATTGATTTATGGAACACTGCTTACACTGTTTGTTGTGCCTTGTGTGTATGATATTTTAAACCGTCGCAATTATAAGAAAGATGAGGAGAGATTAGCAGATGGAGAAGCGAACTTTGAGTGAAAAAGAACTTCTTCTATATCAGGCGGTAATAGAACTGTTAGATGAGGGAATGGAAGTTCATCAGATAAAAGTTTCAGATATTACAAACCGTGCAGGTGTTGGAAAAGGAACTGCTTATGAATATTTTTCGAGTAAAGAAGAAATGATTGCAAAGGCAATATACTGGCATGGAAATCAGAGATTTTTAGAACTGGTAGAAAACTTAAAGAGACAAAAAAGTTTAAAAGACCAGCTGATGGAGGTATTTAATTTTATTGAAAACGTGGTATATAAAGACAATGGTTGCCGGCAGTTATTTAAACTGCCCCAGTCAGAAGAAAAGGCACAAAAAGAAATTGAGGAAAAAATGAAATCTGCGAGAGAATACGCACAGACGGTGCTTGAATTAATTGCAAAACAGGGGCGAGAAGAAAACAGTATTCATCCAGAGTTTTCAGATTTTCAGATTCAGGCAGTTGCATTTCCAGCATTATTTGGTTACTTTGTGTATCTGGCCCAGTTTGAACATGTCTCAGAAAAATCAAAAGAAAGTATGCGGGAATTTACTTGTGCAAACCTGCTTTCCATTCTTGGAAAAAAACCTGCTGTAACGCTTGTGTGAAAATTGCTTGTATGATATTCTGATAAAGTAGGTATCAGAAAGGAGTATTTTTATGAGCCAGACAAGAAAAAATCTGATTGTAGGACAGTCAGGAGGACCAACTGCGGCAATTAACAGTAGTCTTTATGGAGTGGTAAAAGAGGGACTTCGCCAGAAAGAAAAAATTGCACACGTATATGGAATGGTAAATGGAATTGAAGGATTTTTAAATGGAACTGTACTGGATTTTGAAGAAGCACTTCCGGGAGAAGAGTTAGAATATCTAAAGACAACACCCGGAGCATATCTGGGTTCTTGCAGATATAAGCTTCCGGAAGATTTGGAAGATGCGGTATATCCGAAATTATTTCAAAAATTTGAAGAGTTAGAAATCGGTTATTTCTTCTACATCGGTGGAAATGATTCTATGGATACAGTAAGTAAACTTTCTCGATATGCAAAAAAAGTGGGAAGTGATATCCGTGTGATTGGTGAGCCAAAAACAATTGATAATGATTTAGTGCTGACAGACCATACTCCGGGATTTGGAAGTGCTGCAAAATATGTGGCAACTACCGTTCGTGAAATTGTGTTGGATGCAAATGTCTATGAAAAGAAATCCGTTACCATTATCGAAATTATGGGACGACATGCAGGATGGCTGACTGCAGCTTCTGTGCTTGCAAGAAAGAGTGTCGGAGATAATCCGCTTTTGATTTATCTTCCGGAAACTGCGTTTGACGAAGAAGCTTTCTTAAAAAAAGTAGAAGCTTGTTTTGAAAAAAATCTCAATGTAGTTGTTTGTGTTTCAGAAGGAATTCATGATAAAGATGGCGTCTTTATCTGTGAGTATGATAATGCAGTTGGAACAGATACCTTTGGACATAAGATGCTTGCAGGCTGTGGAAAATATCTGGAAAATTTAGTCAGAAACCGCCTTGGCGTAAAAGCACGTTCGGTTGAGTTAAATGTTTCACAGAGATGTTCTTCTTCTATGATGTCAAAGACAGACCAGCAGGAAGCCGTATCTGCTGGAGAGTTTGGTGTGCGTTTGGCATTAAAAGGTGAAACCGGAAAAATGGTTTCTTATATCAGAATCAGTAATCTGCCTTATGCCATGAAACTTGGATTAGAAGATGTCAATGAAATTTGTAATAAAGAAAAAACAGTTCCGCTTTCCTGGATTACGAATGAGGGCTCTGATATTGGAGAAGAGTTTATTTTCTATGCACTTCCGCTGGTTCAGGGACAGGTAGAAGTGCCGGTAGGAACAGACGGGCTTGCAAAATTTGTGTCCAGAAAATAGGAAATCTTTTAACTTTATTTAAAAATACTTGCCAGAAAAGGGAAATGTGTTATAATAATAACAAACGTTGTTTTGCATTTTTCTTAGAACAAAACGACGGTAATTTACCAAATGGAGGTCAGAAATATGTTAGTATCAGCAGCAGAAATGTTAAAAAAAGCAAAAGCAGGACATTATGCAGTAGGACAGTTCAACATCAATAACCTGGAGTGGACAAAAGCAGCTCTGTTAACAGCAGAAGAATGCAAATCCCCAATCATCTTAGGTGTTTCCGAAGGTGCAGGTAAATACATGACAGGATTTAAGACTGTTGCAGCTATGGTAAAAGCAATGATGGAAGAACTCAATATAACAGTTCCTGTAGCTCTGCATCTGGATCATGGTACTTATGAAGGATGCTACAAATGTATCAAAGCTGGTTTCTCATCTATTATGTTCGATGGTTCTCATTATCCAATCGAAGAAAATGTTGAAAAAACAAGAGAATTAGCAGGTGTTTGCAAAGGATTAGGATTATCCCTTGAAGCAGAAGTTGGTTCTATCGGTGGAGAAGAAGACGGTGTAATCGGACAGGGTGAATGTGCAGACCCGAAAGAATGTAAAATGATTGCAGACCTGGGTGTAGATATGTTAGCAGCAGGTATCGGTAACATTCACGGAAAATATCCGGCAAACTGGGAAGGCCTTCGTTTTGATGTCCTGGATGACATTCAGAAACTCACAGGTGAAATGCCATTAGTACTTCACGGTGGTACAGGAATTCCGGCTGACATGATTAAAAAAGCAATTGATTTAGGTGTATCTAAAATCAATGTAAATACAGAATGCCAGTTATCATTCGCAGCAGCTACACGTGAATACATCGAAGCAGGAAAAGACAACGAAGGAAAAGGATATGACCCTCGTAAACTCTTAAAACCAGGCTTTGAAGCAATCTGTGATACAATCAAAGAAAAAATGGAACTGTTTGGTTCTGTTGGAAAAGCTTTTGAATAATTAAAAAAGCTTTGCTTGAAATTGAATAAATCCAGTAACAAAATGGACTGCCTTGGGATAACCAAGGCAGTTTTTTCATATACTGCTTTAAATAGAGCGAAATAAGAGAGCAGTAAGAGATGGAACAAATCTTACATACCCTTCATGAGTTTGTCTGGAGTCCGGGAATGTTGGCATTTTTTTATTGACAGGCATTTATTTTACTGTCCAGTCAAAATTTTATTCGATTTTAAGGATAAAACAATGGTTTGGACAGACTCTGGGTTCACTTTTTAAAAATCCACAAATAAGAAATACAAAAGAAACACAGACGGTTTCGCAGTTTCAGTCTTTTTGTACGGCACTGGCAGCAACGCTTGGTACAGGAAATATCACAGGGGTTGCAACTGCGATAATGGCAGGAGGTCCAGGCTCTATCTTTTGGATGTGGATTTCTGCAGTTTTGGGAATGATGACCAATTATGCGGAAAACTATCTGGGAATCACCTATCGTTATAAAGATGAAAAGGGTCAGTGGGTCGGAGGTGCGATGGTCTATATAGAAAAGGGACTTGGCTGTAAATGGCTTGCAGTAGTCTTTTCTTTTTGCTGCATTGGAGCATCTTTTGGAATGGGAAATATGGTGCAGGGAAATTCCATGGCAAATGGCTTGAAAAACGTATTTCAGATTCCTGTGTTTTTTACAGCGGTTGCATCAGCAGTAGCGGTTGCTTATATTTTAAATGGAGGAATGAAGCGGATTGCAGTCTGTACAGAAAAATTAGTTCCTTTTATGGCAGGAATTTATCTGATAACAGCGTGTGGCATTTTGATTGCCTGTCGGCACAGAGTTGGATGGGCATTTTGGGAAATTATAAAAAATGCATTTACTCCAAGAGCAGCGTGTGCAGGGGTTGGCGGATATCAGTTAAAAACAATCATTCAAACAGGAATTTCAAGAGGGGTATTTTCCAATGAGGCAGGGCTGGGTTCTTCGGTGATTGCCCATGCGCAGTCTGATGTAGAGAAGCCGGAAATTCAGGGAATGTGGGGAATTGCAGAAATATTTGTCGATACGATTCTGGTCTGTACGGTGACAGCACTTGTGCTTTTAGTCAGTGGTGTGTATCGTCCGGAAATCTGCATTCAAAACTTTTCAACTGGAATTGAAAATATAGATGGAACGACTTTAATGGCGAGGGCATTTGGAAGTGTGATTCCGTTTGGAGAGGAACTGCTTGTATTATCTACGCTACTTTTTGCCCTTGCAACGATGATTGGATGGTCGTGTCTTGGAGAGCGGACTGCGGTTTATCTTGCAAAAGAAAAAGGAACAAAAATTTATAAATGGCTCTATGTAGCAGTGGCATTTCTTGGGTGTATGCTTGCACCTGCCATGATTTGGGAATTGTCGGATACCTTAAATGGTCTTATGGCAATTCCCAATCTGCTGGCGTTGTTTTTACTTAGAAGAGAAGTACAGTATCCCAAAAAATAAGAAAAGAAATCAGACAGGGTTTAAGAAGAAAAATCAGGTTTGTATTTGTCAGAAGAATAAATCACAAGCAAATCTTTATCCAAAATATATGAAACAGATCTATACTGGTATAGGCATCATCAACCGTCGCCATGATTGCGAATACAATAGAAGCAGCGCCTCTTCTCCCAAAAATAGTTGTGTACTCAAGGGTACATATTTACCGAATCAAGCAAGTGAATATAGCAGATTGCACAGATCCGTTTGGAAGAAGAATAACATAATAAGAATGAGAAAACCAGTCTTGATTTGCAGATTTGACCCGCATATCAGAACTTGATATAATGATATGAAGAAAAACAGAGAAAGGGCAGAATCAAAAAGTATGAATTACAGGCTGGATATAGAATATGACGGAAGTCGTTATGAGGGCTGGCAGAGGCAGAATCGGACAACTAACACCATACAGGGGAAAATAGAAGAAGTGCTCTCGAAAATGTGTGAAACCCCAATCGAAATTGATGGTGCTGGTCGTACCGACGCAGGAGTTCATGCAAAGGGGCAGGTAGCAAATGTCCATCTGGAAACAGAAAAAAGCTGCGAGGAAATCTGTGAGTACTTAAATCATTATTTGCCGGAAGATATTGCAGTTCAGTGTGTCAGTGAGGCAGAACCACGGTTTCACAGCCGACTTTTAGCAAAAGAAAAGATTTATCAGTACCGAATTTTAACAGGTGGGCACAAAAATGTATTTGAGCGGAAATACGTCTATCCATTGCAGGAAACGCTGGATATAAAAGCAATGAAAAAAGCAGCAGAAAAACTTGTCGGAACGCATGATTTTAAGAGCTTTTGTTCGAATAAAAAAATGAAAAAATCAACTGTCCGTACAATTTATGAAATTAAATTAGAAGAGGAAAATGGAGAAATCCGGATTACTTATCGGGGAAATGGATTTCTTTATAATATGGTAAGAATTTTAACCGGTACGTTGATTGAAGTTGGAAGGGGCGAGAAGATGGCAGAATCAATCGATGGGATTTTAGAAGCTAAGGAGCGCAGTAGTGCAGGATTTACCGTACCGGCAAGAGGTCTTACTTTATCAGAAGTTCGTTATTGAAAATAAATCGGAAAAAGAAAGAACAGAAAAGAGGAAAACAATGTCAAATACCTTGCAGGAACAAATAGAAATGGAAGAGGAAGTAAGAGAAAGCATCAAAAAAATGTATCCAAGTGATCCGGATCATTTGTACCGAAAAATGGCACTGGAGTTTTATTCGTGTGATTTTGAAAAAAAAGAACTGACTTTTCGCTGGCCGATACAGGATTGGGAATTAAACCACATGTTTACGATGCATGGAGGTTTGATTGCAGCAGCAATTGATACGACAAGTGGTGCATTGGTACGCAGTTTAAGCAAATGTCATATCACGCCGACTACGAATATGAATATTAATTATCTGCGCCCAGGAGAAAAAGCAGATGCACTTTTAGTGAGGGCGAAAGCAGACAGGGTTGGAAAGCATCTGGCAAATATTCATACAGAGTGTTATTCAGAAAAAAGCGGAAAGCTTTTGGCAACTGCGATGGTAAACTTTATGCTGATACCGGAAAAATAAAAAATATACAGAAAACCTTTGAAAAATACCGTTTTTATGGTAGTATAATTCATAGACCAAAGAGACTGGAGGAATAAAGAGTGGAAAAAGAAATCGAAAGCAGAGAAGAAAACAAAGAAGAAACAGTTGGAAAAAACTTTATTGAACAGATTATAGAAAAAGATTTAGCAGAAGGTGTATACGATGAAATTTGTACCCGTTTCCCACCGGAACCAAACGGATACCTTCACATCGGACATGCAAAGTCAATTCTTCTAAACTATGGACTGGCTCAGAAATACCATGGAAAATTTAACATGCGTTTTGACGATACCAATCCGACAAAAGAAAAAGTAGAATTTGTTGAGTCTATTAAAAAAGATATTGAATGGTTAGGAGCAGACTGGGAAGACCGTTTATACTTTGCTTCTGATTATTTTGACCAGATGTATGAAGCCGCAATTAAATTAATTAAAAAAGGAAAGGCCTTTGTCTGTGATTTATCTGCTGAAGAAATCCGTGAATACAGAGGAACCTTAACAGAACCGGGAAAAGAAAGTCCATACAGAAATCGTAGTGTGGAAGAAAACTTAGATTTATTTGAACGCATGAAAAATGGAGAATTTGAAGACGGTTCTAAAGTGCTGCGTGCGAAAATTGATATGGCATCTCCAAATATTAATATGAGAGACCCGGTTATCTATCGTGTTGCACACATGAATCATCACAGAACAGGAGATAAATGGTGCATTTATCCAATGTATGATTTTGCACATCCGATTGAAGATGCCATTGAAGGGGTGACACATTCTATCTGTACACTGGAGTTTGAAGACCATAGACCGCTTTATGACTGGGTAGTTACAGAATTAGAATATCCACATCCGCCAAAACAGATTGAATTTGCAAAATTATATTTAACAAATGTTGTAACCGGAAAACGTTACATTAAAAAATTAGTAGAAGATGGAATTGTAGATGGATGGGATGACCCGCGTCTGGTTTCTATTGCAGCACTTAGAAGACGTGGATTTACACCGGAATCTATTAAAAAATTTGTAGAACTCTGTGGCGTTTCAAAAGCAAACAGTTCTGTAGATTATGCAATGTTAGAATACTGTATCCGTGAGGATTTGAAAATGAAACGTCCACGTGTGATGGCTGTTTTAAATCCATTAAAACTTGTAATTGACAATTACCCGGAAGAGCAGATTGAATACTTAGAAGCTCCAAATAACATGGAAAATCCAGAACTTGGAAGCAGAAGCGTACCATTTGGAAAAGAATTATACATCGAGCAGGAAGATTTCATGGAAGTACCGGTTAAAAAATACAAACGTCTGTATCCGGGAAATGAAGTACGTCTGATGAATGCTTATTTTGTAACCTGCACAGATGTTGAAAAAGATGAAAATGGGAATGTGACAGTCGTTCATTGTACTTATGACCCTGCTTCTAAGGGTGGAAACTCTCCGGACGGAAGAAAAGTAAAAGGAACCATTCACTGGGTTGCGGCAAAGACCGCAGTGGAAACAGAATGTCGTCTGTATGAAAATATTGTAGACGAAGAAAAAGGCGTTTATAATAAAGAAGACGGAAGTTTGAATGTAAATCCAAATTCCCTGACCGTTGTAAAGGCTTATGTAGAGCCGGAACTTAAAAAGTCTCAGGCATTTGACAGCTATCAGTTTGTAAGAAATGGTTTCTTCTGTACAGACTGCCATGACAGCAGACCGGATGCGTTAGTATTTAACCGTATTGTTTCACTTAAGAGTTCTTTCAAATTAGAAAAGAAATAAGAAAAACTGCTATGAATGAATTAATGATTCCGCTTGATACAAAAAGCCTCACTCCTTTGTATCAGCAAATCGAAGAATATTTGAAACAGGAAATTCAGGAAGGACGGCTTGTCGCAGGGATGCGGTTGCCGTCCTCCCGTGCGCTTTCAGCAAATCTTCTAGTCAGCCGAAGTACCATTGAAACTGCTTATGATCAGTTAGTTGCGGAAGGTTATATTGAACCGGTTGCTTATAAGGGATATTATGTTTGCGAAATAGAAGGGATTTATTTTCAAAAAGCAGAGTATACGAAACAAAACAATCCAGAAAAGACAGAGATAAAACAGAGAAGAAAATTACAGAAATATCGTTACGATTTTGCACTAAATGGAATTGCACCGGAAAGTTTTCCGACTCATACCTGGAAACAGCTGGCAAAACAGGTGTTAAGTGATTCTACAGAAGAAATTTTTGCACAGGGAAATCCCTATGGAGAAGATTCTTTCAGAGAAGCTATTGCAGAGTACCTGTATCATGCCAGAGGAGTAAAGTGTGAAAAGAGTCAGATTTTAGTTGGAGCAGGAAATGATTATCTGCTTATGGTTTTGGCTACCCTTTTTGAATGTAATAAAAAAGTAGCAATGGAAAATCCAACGTATTTAAGTGCCTGGTATGATTTGAAACATACAGGCTGTTCAGTGTGTACAGTAAAGAGCGATGAGATGGGAATCTGTATCGAAGAACTTGAAAAGACAGGTGCTGACGTGGTTTATGTGATGCCTTCACATCAATTCCCAATGGGGACAGTAATGCCCCTGAAACGTCGGATGGAACTGCTTCGCTGGGCAGATGAGAATCAGACTTATATTATCGAAGATGATTATGACAGTGAATTTCGATATAAAGGCAAACCAATACCGGCATTGCAGGGATTTGATAAAAACGAAAGAGTCATTTATATTGGAACATTTTCAAAATCCATTGCACCATCGATACGAATCAGTTATATGGCACTTCCAAAAAAATTGATGCGATACTATCAGAGCAGATATCCGTTTGCAGTAACCATTTCAAAAGTAGATCAGAAAATAGTAGAGCTGTTTTTAAGAAACGGACATTACGAACGGCATTTAAATCGGATGAGACGTCTTTATAAAAGTAAACATGACTGGATTCTTCGCTGGGTGAAAGAAGAGATGAGCGAAATCTGCAGTTGTTTTGGAGAACATGCAGGAATACATCTGTTGCTGCGCTTTCATAATGGGATTTCGGAAGATGAGGCAGTGGAGCGCGCAAAATCAGCAGGCATTCGTGTCTATGGTTTATCTGAATTTTTTGTACAGGAAAAAAAAGAAACAGAAGCAGTTGTGTTAATTGGATATGCAACGCTTACAGAAGAAGAAATCAAAGAAGCTTTGCAGATTCTTAGCAGGATATGGAAAAAAGAGTATTGACTGTAGGTATAGAGTAGATTAGGCTTGAAAAGGAATAACAGGGGAATTGGTGGAATCCGGTTGAGAATAGAACAGGGAAGTCATTTTAGACCCTTAGACCTGAACCGGATAACACCGGCGGAGGGAGCATAAAGATTCAGGCGTCGATTAACAGGAAAAAGGCTATTTTGCAGATGAAGGTCTTGATGTGGAAATCGTTCAGCAAAATACAGGATTTTCAGATATTAGAAAAATACAGGCTGACCGCTGATGCGGAGCCTGTATTTTTGTTTGAGCTGGAATATTTAATTTTCGTTAAAGACAGTACGGTCAAGAGCTTTTTCCTGATGTGCAACAATTGTAGTGCAGACCGCATCACCTGTAATATTAACAGCAGTACGGAGCATATCAAGAATACGGTCGATACCCATAATCAAGGCAATTCCCTCGGTTGGAAGTCCAACGCTTTGTAAGACCATAGCCAGAGTGACAAGTCCGACAGACGGAACACCTGCAGTTCCAATTGAAGCAAGTGTAGCTGTTGCAACAACGGTCAGTAAATCAGAAGGAGTTAAAGAAATTCCATACACCTGTGCAATAAAAATAACAGCAACTCCTTGCATGATAGAAGTTCCATCCATGTTTACGGTAGCACCCAGTGGAATCGTGAAAGAAGAGATTTTCTTGCTGACACCGATTTTCTTGTGCAGAGTGTCAATGGAAAGAGGAATCGTTGCATTTGAAGTAGCAGTGGTAAATGCAAAGCTCATAACAGGGAAAAACTTTTTAATAAAGCGCATCGGATTAAGTCGTGTAAATAAGAACAATAAAATCTGATAAACACCAAAACACTGAATAGCAAGTGCAAGAATAACAGCGCCCATGTATTTTAACATTGGAACAAAGGCACTGAATCCGATATTTGCAAACGTACGTGCAATCAGGCAGAAAACACCGATAGGAGCAACACTCATAACAACCATAGTCATTTCCATCATAATGTCATTGAACTGGCTGAAAAAATTGGCTACGGTAGATGTTTTAGAACCAAGTTTTGCTAACATGATACCGACAAATAAAGCAAAGACGATAATTGGAAGCATATCGGCAGTTGCTAAGGATTCAATTGGATTTTTTGGAATAATATTTAAAAGAATCTCTGTCAGTGGTTTACTTTCGGAAAGGGAAACTTCAGAAGTAGAGATGTTGTCTACTTTGACGCCAAGTCCCGGATTAATGAGAGAAGCAACACTCAGTGCAACGGTAACGGCCATTGCGGTGGTAAATAAGTAAAACAGTACGGTTTTGATCCCCACTTTTCCAAGTGTTTTTGTATCTCCAATCGCCATACTTCCACATACTAGAGAACAAAAAACAAGTGGAACAACGAGCATCTGCATCAGACGGATAAATCCCTGACCGACAACATAAAGCATGCCTTCGATTATGATATCATCACGGATATGTCCGGCAGGAATGAGATAATGAAGTCCGACTCCGAAAAGAGCACCCAAAAGCAGAGCTGTAAAAATCAGAGTGGACAGGCTGAGTTTCTTTTTGGTGTTTTTGGTTTTTGGCATTAGTTATTTCCTCCTGTAGTTCTTATGTAGTCTTTTAATGCCTGCTGCCAGGATATCGGCTGAGTAAAATTTTCAAGCCGAAGCATCATATTATCAAGAACAGAATAATTGATAGTTTCTGAATCAGAAATCGGTTTTAAAGTCAGCTTATCCTTTGCGTGAATAGCCTTTAAAATCGCCTGTGCAAATTCAAATCGGCTGCAAAATCCGCCGCAGACTGCATGATAAATACCAAGACAGTCATTATCAATCAGTTGTTCAATCACTTTTGCAAGTTCGGTTGCACTTGTAGGGCTTGCAAATTCGTTTTCTGCAACTTCCATAGAAGTGACAGAAGGATTATTTGCGGCTTCTAGAATCGTATTTACAAAATCTTTTCCAATACCGTAGACCCAGCTGCTTCTTACGATAACATGGCGGGTACAGAGATTTTGTACAAAACGCTCTCCTGCAAGTTTACTTTTTCCATAAATGGTGGAAGGGGTTGGAATTTCAAATTCATTATAAGGCTGTCTGGCATGATGAGAGAAAACGTCATCGGTAGACAGATGAATCAGCTTTGCACCGATAGCCTGCGCCTGTACGGCAAGATTTCGTGCACCCACGGTATTAACCTGATATGCCTTATCCGGCTGGGCTTCACAAGAAGTAATATCACCAAAACCAACACAGTTAATCAAAACATCGGGACGGCTGACACGAACATAATTGCTGACTGATTCACGGTCCGTGATATCAACTTCCTCTAAATCCGTTGGCAGAATTTCATAATGTCTGCAGTCAAGTAAATCGCACAAGGCAGAGCCAACGTGTCCTTTTGCACCGGCAATCCATATTTTTTCCATGAAAAAATCCTCCTTTGAGTAAAATTTAGTGTACTGTATCATTGACTTTTAAACAAATAACGCAGGATAAATTTTCAATCTGCAAGACAGAGGAATGAGCCGTAGTGGCTACGGCGATTGACGACAACGTAGCAGATGGAAATTTACACAAGTTATTTAATGAAATATCATTGATACAGGACTAGGCTGTCTGATGAACAAAAACGGGAAAATCGGACGTTTTTGCCAATAGTCCTATCATAGCATAGTTTTATCGGATTAGCAAAATAAATCAACGAAATTTGACGATTTTTGGACAAAAAAGAAGAGTATTGAATTTGAGACAATACTCTTCTTTGAGTGAATTCATATTAAAGTTCGATTTCTTTGGAAACATCGGTATCAGAATCTTTTTCATCCGCTGCGGCTTCACTGCTTTCTTCTTTTTCGATTTCGTTTTCTTTATCTGCTTCGTTATCTGTTTCTGTTTCTTTTGGTTCTTCTTTGCTTTCTTCGACTGGTTTGAAGTCCTCTTCTTCTTTGGAAGATTCAAACTCTTCTGAGGTGTCAGACGGAGAATCAAAAAATTCGTCATCCTCAAAGATAGTTTCATCATCGAGTTTATCTAAATCATCGAGGATATCATCCGTATGTTCTCTTACTTTCTGAACGGTTTCTTCTACGGTTTGTTCCACTTTTTCTTTTAAGCGGGAAGCAACGTTTGCGGCAGAGGAAGCGGTTTCTTTGATATTATCATGAAAATCTGCAAAATCCTCTTCAAGCTGAGGTCTTTTCTTTTGTTTTTGAGATAATATGCAACGGCTCCAGCTGCAGCTCCAAGTGCTCCAAATCCTAAAGCTTTCTTATAAAAACTACCCATATACATACGTCCTTTCTAACTGTCTGTTTTTATTATTACCATTATAATACATTTTAACAAGAATGTGAAATGAATTTTTTACAAATAAAAGATATTGCATGTAGGACGAAGAAATATTATACTAAAAAAGAGTTAAGAATGTAGAAGCAATGATTTACATTCAAAAGAATAACAACGGAGAACTTAAGATATGAAAAGAATCTTATTAGCCAGTGGCTCACCGAGACGAAAAGAACTGCTTACTCAGATGGGATGTGTATTTGAAGTCTGTAAAAGTGAAGCAGAAGAGGTCATTACAAGCACGAATCCAGAAGAAGTCGTGATGGAGCTTTCGAGCCAAAAAGGAGAGGACGTATTTTCAAAAACAACAGGAGATGTCTGCGTTATTGGAGCGGACACTGTAGTTGCTGTGAATGGAAACATTCTTGGAAAACCGGCAGATGAAGAAGAAGCGGTGTCGATGTTAAAAAAGCTTCAGGGAAATTCTCACTTTGTTTATACAGGAGTGAGTCTGTTTGTGAGAGAAAATCAGGCAGAGACAAAACAGACTTTTTTTGAAAAGACAGAAGTTGTATTTTATCCGATGAGTGAAGAAGAAATTAAAACTTATGTACAGAGCAAAGAACCGATGGATAAGGCGGGAGCTTATGCAATTCAGGGACTCTGTGCAAAATTTATAAAAGAGATAAGAGGCGATTATTATAATGTGGTAGGTATGCCGATTTCAAGATTATATCAGGAAGTAAAAAATATGGGAATGAGCTGGAAGGACTGGGAGAACAAATGATAAAAGCATGTATTTTTGATTTAGACGGAACAATTGCAGATACGGTAGAATCGATTGCGGTAGTGGGAAACCGTCTGCTGAGCCATTATGGACTTAAAGAACAGCCGGTAGAAGGATATAATTTTTTTGCCGGAGATGGGGCAGATGAGCTGGTAAGAAGAATTTTAGAGGCATCCGGCGGAATAGATAAAGTTGATTATGAAGAAGCAAAACAGATTTACCGCAAATGGTTTGAAGAGGACCCGTTTTATCATGTAAAGCCGTTTGATGGCATTGTGGAGATGTTAAATGGATTAAAAAAAGAAGGCATTAAGATAGGTGTCTGCTCAAATAAACCACATCATGCAGCAGTAGATGTGGTAAATAAAATATTTGGAGAAGAATTGTTTGATAAAGTACAGGGTCAGACTGCCGAAATTCCAAGAAAACCTTCTCCACTTGGACCACTTGCGATTGCGAAAGAGTTCAATGCCAAACCTTCAGAGTGTCTTTATATGGGAGATACCAATACAGATATGGATACCGGAAATGCCGCAGGAATGTTTACAATTGGTGTGACCTGGGGATTTCGTCCAAGAAAAGAACTGGAAGAACATCATGCAGCTAAAATTGTAGACAAACCGGAAGAAATTCTGGCTTATGCAAAAGCGCATAAAAATGTGTGACAGCATAACCATTAAGGTTTCAAAGGGAGTATCTCGATCTGAGATAAGAGTACAAAACACGTGAAAACGGTTTTTGAAAAAAAGATGATAGGATTAAGGAGGAAAAACGAATGAATGAATTTAGTGAGGAGTGCTTGATTACATTTTTAAGAAATCAGGAACAACTGTTTCCGGAGCCGGTTGCAGAAACTGTGGAAGAAGCAGAAGCATTTTTAGAAGATTGTATGGCAGTTGTTGTGGATACTTTAGAAGAAGTAAAAGAATATTTTGAAGAAAATGGTATGGATGTCGATGAAATGTCCATGAATGAACTTGAAGAAGCCAGTGAAGTATTTGCCCTTCCAAATGGTCAGTATTTGATTGTAGAGGGCTAAGAGGCAAAAGAAGGCAGGTAGTTTTTTCGTTAGGAAAGACTGCCTGTTTTTTAAATATTTTGGGTGATTAAAAAAGAAAGTGAGGCAGACTGCATGGAAATAGAAAAAATCTTAAAAGAGCAAAGAAACTTTTTTGAGACGGGAGCGACAAAATCAATCCAATTTCGTCAGAACGCATTAAACAGGCTTGAAATCATAATTAAAAAACATGAAAGAGAAATTGCAGATGCCTTAAAAAAAGATTTGCATAAAAGTGCGTTTGAAAGTTATATGACAGAAACAGGCCTTCTTTTAAATGAGATTCGTTATGTAAAAAAACATCTGGCCAGCTGGATGAAAGAAAAGCGGGTGCCGACACCCCTTGCTCAGTTTCCGGCAAAAAGTATGGTAATTGCGGAGCCTTATGGTGTGGTCTTAATTATTGCACCGTGGAATTATCCGTTTTTGCTTTGTCTTCAGCCACTTATTGATGCAATTTCAGGAGGAAACTGTTGCGTGATAAAACCATCTGGAGCATCGACAGTGTCTTTTAAAATGATAAAAAAGATAATCGAAGAAGCATTTCCTTTAGAGTTTGTAGCTGTAATCAAAGACGGGGAAAAGGAAAATAAAAAGTTGTTAGAGCAGAAAGTTGATTTTATTTTTTATACAGGTGGACCAAGAGTTGGAAAACTGATTATGGAACAGGCAGCAAAACAGCTGACACCGGTTGTACTTGAATTGGGAGGAAAGAGTCCTTGTATTGTAGAAGAAAGTGCGGACTTAAATCTTGCGGCTAAAAGAATTGTGTTTGGAAAATTTTTAAATAGTGGTCAGACCTGTGTTGCGGCGGATTATGTGTTGGTTCAGGAATCCGTAAAAGAAGAATTGATTTTAAAAATGTGTAAATGGATTCACAGAATGTACGGAAAAGAACCGTTAAAGTGCAAAGATTATCCTAAAATAATTTCAAGTTATCACTATGAAAGGCTGATGAAGCTGTTAAAAGAAGAACTGGTTGTAAGCGGAGGATATGGACGAAAAGAAACCTTGCAGATTGCACCGACTATTTTAAATGAAACTGACTTTGATGCGCCGGTGATGCAGGAGGAAATTTTTGGTCCCATTCTGCCGGTGATTGGATTTGAAACCATAGAGAGAGCCGTAAATCTGGTAAAACAAAAGGAAAAACCGCTTGCACTCTATTTATTTACAAAAGAGCAGTCTGTCAAAAAACAGGTGCTCTCACAGCTTTCCTTTGGGGGCGGATGTGTCAATGATACCATAGTACATCTGGCAACTTCCTATATGGGATTTGGAGGAGTCGGTGCAAGTGGAATGGGAAGTTATCATGGAAAAGCGGGATTTGATACGTTTAGTCATAAAAAGAGTCTGCTTGTAAGAAAAAGTAAAATAGATATTCCGATTCGCTATCTTCCTTATCGAAAGTATAAGAATTTATTCCTGCATTTGTTTTTGAGATAACTATTTTTTGACGTTCCAATCGAACACCTGTGAAATTGCATAGATTTTATTCTTTGTTTAGAAAATTTATAAAAACTTGTTAGCACTCAACTAAAATGAGTGCTAATTTTTTCTTGACTTTTTACTCTTTAAGTATTAATATTGATTTTAGCAGCAGAAAAGAGAAGTTTTCTGCAAAAAGAGAAAGTAAAAGGAGATGTTTATATCATGGCTAGTAAGCGTGGTAGTTTATCAATTAACAGTGACAATATTTTTCCAATTATTAAAAAGTGGTTATATTCCGACCATGACATTTTCTTCCGTGAATTAATTTCCAACGGATGTGATGCAATTACAAAATTAAAAAAATTAGAGGTAATGGGAGAATATACATTTCCTGAAAATCATAAAAATCAGATTCAGGTAATTGTAAATCCAGAAGAAAAAACCCTGAAATTCATTGATACCGGTCTTGGTATGACTGCAGATGAAGTAGAAGAATACATTACTCAGATTGCTTTTTCAGGAGCAACCCAGTTCCTTGAAAAATATAAAGATAAAACAAATGAAGACCAGATTATCGGACACTTTGGTCTGGGATTCTACTCTGCATTTATGGTTGCCGATGTAGTTGAAATTGATACTCTTTCTTACAGAGAGGGAGCACAGGCAGTTCACTGGTCTTGTGATGGTGGTACAGAGTATGAACTTGAAGACAGTAATCGTACAGAAGTCGGTACTGAAATCACCCTGCATTTAAATGAAGAAAGTCTTGAGTTTGCAAATGAATACCGTGCAAGAGAAGTTATCGAAAAATATTGCTCATTCATGCCGGTAGAGATTTATCTTTCCAAGGCAAATGCTCCGCAGGAATATGAAACAATTGATGAAGCTGACTTAAGAGAAGATGATGTTGTTGTAGAGCATATTCATGAAGATGCCAAAACAGAAGAAAAAGAAAATGAAAATGGAGAAAAAGAAGTTGTAGAAGTTTCTCCTGCAAAAGACCAGGTTAAGATTAACAAAAGACCGGTTTCTTTGAGCGATACACAGCCTCTGTGGATGAAACATCCAAATGAGTGTACCGAAGAGGAATATAAAGAATTTTATCGTAAAGTATTTATGGATTATAAGGAGCCGTTATTCTGGATTCATTTAAATATGGATTATCCGTTTAACTTAAAAGGTATCTTATATTTCCCGAAAATTAATACGGAATATGAATCCATTGAAGGAACCATTAAGTTATACAACAATCAGGTATTTATTGCAGACAACATTAAAGAAGTTATTCCTGAATTTTTAATGTTGTTAAAAGGCGTGATTGACTGCCCTGATTTACCACTGAATGTATCAAGAAGTGCTCTTCAGAATGATGGATTTGTTAAGAAAATTTCTGAATATATCAGTAAGAAGGTGGCAGATAAACTTTCCGGAATGTGCAAGACAGACCGTGAAACTTATGAAAAATACTGGGATGATATCAATCCGTTTATCAAATTTGGCTGTTTGAAAGACACTAAATTTTCAGACAGAATGATGGATTATATCCTGTATAAGAATCTGGATGGAAAATACCTGACTCTGGAAGATTACTTAAAGGAAAATGAGACAGAAGAAGAGGCAAAAGAGGAAGCTGAAACAGTAATCGAAGAGAATAAAGAAGAAACAGCAGAAGAAATTAAAAAAGATGCTGAAGAAGGAAAAGAACCGGAAAAAACAACGGTTTATTATGTAACAGACGAAGTACAGCAGAGCCAGTACATCAATATGTTTAAAGAAGAGGGACAGGATGCGCTCATCTTAAAGCATAACATTGATTCTGCATTTATTTCTCATGTAGAGCAGAAAAAAGAAACTGTAAAATTCATGCGTATTGATGCAGACATCAATGAATCTGTAAAATCAGACGGCGAAGAAAACTTAGAAGAGCAGACCAAAGAGTTAGGCGAAATCTTTAAGAAAGCATTAGGAAAAGAAAATCTGACAGTAAAAGCCGAAAAGCTGAAAAACGAAAGTGTTTCTTCTATGATGACAGTGACAGAAGAAAGCCGTCGTATGCAGGAAATGATGAAGATGTACAATATGTACGGCATGGATTCATCTATGTTTGGCGGACAGGAAACACTGGTATTAAACTTAAATAATAAACTGGTGCAGTATGTGCTGGCAAACAAAGAAGGAGATTTAACCAAACTGGTATGCGAGCAGTTATATGATTTAGCTGTGATTACGCATAGACAGCTGACTCCGGAAGAGATGACAAAATTTGTTGCAAGAAGCAATGAAATTATGATGGAAATGACAAAATAATAAGGTGAACCATAAAAAAGTGTCCCTGAGTTTGTAGAAAAATTCAGGGGCACTTTTGTTTCATTTAAGAGTTAACAGTATTTTTTATCTTCTCCGTTTTTAAAGACGGTCATCATTTCACGGGTCAGGCTGATTTGTTCCGGGTCATCCGGAATATTTTCACGTTCCATCCAGACTGCCATGGAAAGTTCTTCTTCATCAAGAGAAATCGTATCTTCTCCATCCAAATCACAGAAAAATCCAAATAACAGTGTTCCGGAAAAAGACCAAGGCTGGCTTTTATAGAAATGCAGATTCTTAACCTTTAATCCAACTTCTTCCATTACTTCACGTTTTACGGTTTCTTCAATGGTTTCCCCAATTTCGGTAAAACCGGCAATCAGTGCGTAGTGAACGTATTCACGACCCGCATATTTAGATAAAAGCAGTTTGTTTCCATTTCGTACTGCTGTGATAACTGCCGGACAAATTTTTGGATATTCGATTGTGTTGCAGTTCGGACAGTGAAGCATACGTTCTTTTTTATCTGATTTCATTGGAGAACCGCATTTTCCACAGAATTTGTGTTCACTGTACCATGTAAATAACTGCCATCCGGTGATTCCGGCAAAGGCGAGGTCTTTTGGTCGTGCAGTACGGAAAAGACGATTATTTTCAAAGTGATAGTTTGAAAAAAGAGCTTCTGGAAGTTCAGGGATAAGATAATAAGAAACCTTATCAATAGAAAACAGATAGATAAATGTTTCTTTTGCTTTTGGATAAACGGAAACAACTTCAGAGAATTTTAAAAACGAAATATTTTGTTCTTCTTTTTTTACAAAAACAGTGTTGTCTTTATAATGAAGAACAATATCTTCAGGATTTGGTTCGTGAGGGGTATATTCGTTGTGATAAATATGTGGGTAAATATCTTGTATCATAAGTAAAATTCCTCCTGTAAAGTTATGTTAGATATTTATGAAGGCTTTTTAACCTTCACTTTGTGGTACATTTATATGCCATGTTTTAGACAGAAAGCATGGCAATCTGGTGTTTTTTAAAAAATGTGATGACAGCTTCATCCCAGAGAAGATCCAGTGATTTATCCATAGAAAATAGTTTCATGGAAGTGCCGGTGGTACAGATTAGGGAAGTACCATCATACTGCAGATTTAAATAAAGCCCATAAATATCGTTGATGCTCCAGCTTGAAGCATTTTTTAAGAGAAGCTGTTCGGAAGCCTGTCTGGATAATTGAAATACAATTTTAAAGGAAAGCGGTGTTTTTTTCCCTTTGATAACAGAAAAACAGTAGGGCTTTACTTCCTGCCACAGGCAATGGGTGCGACCGCTTTTTGTAAGGGCTTCGGCTTCTTCAGTGTCAAAAAATTCAGGGCGCAGGGTTCCATCAATTTGAAAGGTTGAAAATGTGGTAATTGAAGCCTCACAGAGCCAGAATGAGTCAAATTCTTCTGAAATTAAGAGCCGTGCCATAAAATCTTTGACATCTTGTACGTTTAATGCAATCATTGAAAAACCTCATCTTTTTTGTGTTTACTTTTTTAAGTATAAACGATTCGGTAAAAAAATCAAAGTCTTTTTAAGGAAAAAGCCTTTTCAAGTATAGTGTTTTATGGTATTATAAAACATAGTATTAGAAACTACATATAAGAGGGTGCAATATGAGATATAAAATTGTGATAGACAGTTGTGGAGAATTAGTAGAAAAATGGAAAGACAGTCCGGCTGTGGAAAGAGCATCGTTGACACTGACCGTGGATGATGAAGATATTATAGATGATGATACTTTTGACCAGGCATATTTTTTAAAACGAGTTGCAGAGAGTCCAAATTGCCCGAAATCATCCTGCCCGTCACCAGAACGTTATATGTCAGCGTATGATTGTGAGGCAGAACACGTATATGCAGTAACACTTTCTTCTGAATTGAGCGGTTCTTATAACAGCGCAGTTCTGGGAATGAATTTATTAAAGGAAACACATCCGGATAAAAAAATTCATGTGTTTAATTCTCACTCTGCGTCAGTTGGACAGACCTTAATTGCTTTAAAAATTGAAGAGTGTGAAGAACAGGGGATGGAATTTGAAGAAGTAATAAAAAAAGTAGATGCCTATATCAGTGAACAGAATACGTATTTTGTGCTTGAAACGCTCGAAACACTTCGTAAAAATGGAAGATTGAGCAATTTAAAAGCATTTGTGGCTACTGCTTTAAAAATCAAACCAGTGATGGGTTCTACACCGGAAGGTACGATTGTTCAGCTTGACCAGGCAAGAGGAATGAATAAAGCAGTGATGAAAATGGTTGATTATGTGGTAGAACGCACACCAAATCCGGCAGAAAAGGTGCTGGGAATTAGTCATTGTAACTGTCCGGCACGTGCACAGGCAGTAAAAGAGGCAATTTTAGAGCGGATTCCGGTAAAAGATGTGGTTTTGTTAGATACTGCGGGTGTCAGCAGTATGTACGCAAATGATGGCGGAATTATTATCGCAATGTAATTTTTGCAGATGAATGAAAATGAAATAGAAGCCTTAAGAAGTCGGAGAAACCGGCTTCTTTTTCTATATGGATGTAAGTAATAAAACTTATTTTTGACACTCGTATTCTATGCGATAAGAAATCAGAAGAGGATAAGACAGATGTATGAAAAATTTTTAAAGCAGATAACAGATTTTATTTTTATAGACCAAGAGCCTCAAAAAGCAGATATTATTTTTATTCCGGGAAATGGATTTCCAAATCCATCTGAGCGTGCAGCAGAGCTATATCGAGAAGAGTTTGCGAAGAAGCTTCTGCCATCTGGTCATTATAGTGTAGTGCTTGGTCATTTTGCAGGAGTTTTGCAAAAACAAGAACTGTATCAGGGAAAGTTTGAAACTGAATGGGAATTTTTACAGCAGGTATTAGTTCAAAACGGAGTGGATAAAAAAGACATCTTAAAAGAAGATAATGCAACGTATACTTATGAAAATGCAATTTATTCTAAGAAAGTGACGGATAAAGAAGGGATGGAAGTAAAAAAAGCGATTCTCTGCTGTATGCCGTATCATGCAAGAAGAGCGTTATTGTATTATCAACTCTTATATCCGGAAACTGAATTTTTCGTGTGTCCGGCAAAAGAAAGCCCGATAACAGCCGAGAACTGGTATTTATCAAAAGAGGGGATTGAGACTGTGCTTGGAGAAGTAGAGCGCTGTGGAAGTCAGTTTCATGAAATTTTAAATGAGATAAAAAAAGAAGTCAGGTCATAGATTCAAGTTGAACATTCATGAGCAAGTAGCGAAGCGGATTGCGAATATCCGCTTTACTCTATGACCTGACCTGTAAAAAATTTATTTTTCTTCGTTTGCTGTTTCGTTTACTTCTTCAGAATCAAATGAGGGTTCTTCCTCGTCTTCACTTGGTTCATATTTTGCAAATACGATCCGGAAGGAAATGGAATTTACATAAGCAACAAAGGAAACTCCCATTAAAAACCATAACAGGCTTCCATAAGCTAAGGTTGTCTTGGTTAAGAATGTAAAGACAACCAGACCGATTGGTAAAAGTACGATTAAAATAGTACGTGGAAGGTTTAAGATACTGATTAAAACTGAATTTTTTATGGTATCTTTGATTCCGTTTTCAAATCTTGCAATGTATGGAAAGATATAGGAAAACAGCAAAATATAAAGTGTAATAAATGCACCGACCAAAACACGGAAAACGTTCTGGAAAGCAGCCGGAAGCATATTTGTCGCACGAAAGTCAAAGGCAAGCAGAGCACCGATAACAAGCAGAATCAGCCAGATAATCGTAGAGATTTTGAAGTTTTGGCGGAATCCTTTAAAAAAGCCTTTTGCAATATAGGAATCTTCCCCTTTTACCATCTTTAAAGTTACCGAATAAAGTGCGGTAATGGATGCACCGATTGTAACAATCGGAATACAGCAAATCAGGCATAAAATATTTAAAATCATCAAGTCACATAAACGGGACAGGAACCTCATAACCGGACTGTCCATGTTAAAAAAACTACCCATCGTTGTTTCAATCCTTCTTTCTGTGTGTTAATGTTCAGTTTTGTCAGTTTTGTCATTTTTGTCAGAGAAAGTCTGGCTGTGCAAAGACTCCGGAAGATAAATATGAACGGTTTCAATTCGGTTCTTTTTGATTTTGTCAACCACCAGACGTATCTGGTCAGGGGTTGTGACAGATTCCCCGGTTTCTGGAAGTCGATCGAGCTGTTCAATAATATAACCGCCAATCGAATCATAATCTTCTGAGTCCATGTTAACATGGAGAAAATCACTTAAATCATCAAGTCGTGCAGAGCCTTTTGCTATGTATTCTCTGTCTGGAATGATTTCTGTTATATCATCCTCTTCTGAATCATCATATTCATCATGAATATCGCCTACAATTTCTTCTAACAGATTTTCCAGAGTAATAATTCCGGCAGTTGCACCGTATTCATCCAAAACAACGGCAAACGAAACTGATTCTTCTTTCATTTCCATAAGCAGTTCAGAAGTTTTTTTGTATTCAAAGGTAAAATACGGTTCTCTCATAATACTGGATAAACAAAATTCTTCCTGCTTGTCTAAGAGCAGTAAATCCTTGACGTTGACAATTCCAACGATATGGTCGGTTGTCTCTTTGTAGACTGGGAAACGTGTGTGTTTTTGTGCACGGAATAACTCAATTAAATCTTCGTAAGAACTGTCCTCATCAATAAAAGTGACGTCAATACGAGGAATCATAATATCACGTGCTAAAGAATCACCGAAATCGAATACATTATTAATCATTTCATGTTCTTCATTTTCAAGCACGCCCTCTTGATGACTGACATTTACAATGGTACGCAGTTCATGTTCTGTAATGGTGCTTCCCTTTTTACTGGAATCCACCCGAAGAATGGTAAGGATTCCCTGTGCAAGCTGATTGACGATAAAAATAACCGGAGTTAAAACCGTCATAAGCGCATAAATCGGTTTTGCATAAACCAGTGCAATTTTTTCAGCATGAATTGTAGCAAGTGTCTTTGGGGTGATTTCACCAAAAAGTAAAACCAGCAGGGTAAGAAGTCCGGTGCAGACTCCGACGGCTGCATTTCCAAAAAAGCGGATAGCCATAGAGGTTGCAAGGGAAGAGGCTCCAATATTGACGATATTGTTACCGATTAAGATTGTGCTTAAAAGTTTTCCGGAATTATCGGTTATTTTAAGCAGGATTTTGGCATTGTTATCACCAAGTTCAGCAAGACTTTGAATACGAATTCGGTTTGCAGTTGTCATAGATGTCTCTGCAGATGAAAAAAATGCAGATAAAGCCAGTAGGATAATCAAAATGAGAAACTGTATGGCATCGCTGGAATCCAATGAATCTTCACTCCTTTTTGTTTAAATTCGCCGGAAAAAAACTTTAACCAGCATGGTATTTAATCTATGATACATGATTTTTGATGGGATTGCAAGGAAAATGGCTTTTTTCAAAAAATATAAATTTGGGGACTGTTGAAAAAAGCAAAAGTATGCTATAATATGTCGGATATAAAGTGGAAGATGAAAGACCACAGAAATTGCTTTGATTTACGAAAGGATTTTAATCTGATTATTATGAATAGAAATAAAAAAATATATAAAACTTTAATGGGAGTAACATTGGCTTCTTCATTGGTACTTAGCGGAGCTGTTCCACAAAACGGATTACATATCACACAAGTATCTGCTGCATCAGAACAGAATCAGGAAAAAAGAATGATTTATGTAGATGGTACCAAATCAGACAGCGGTGACGGTACTTCAAAGGCAAATGCGGTTAATTCGCTGGAAAAAGCAAAAGAATTATCTACAGAAGGAGCAAAAATTCTGGTTTGTGGAACGATTACCATTTCAGAGGAGACAACGCTTCGGATGCCGACGCAGTTTGAAGTGAGCCGTGCAGAGGGCTTTACAGGACCAATTCTTTCAGTTACAGGCAAGGGAAAAGTAACCTTAACTTATGCATGGCTAAATGAATCTGATGTAGATACTACAAAGGCAGACCTTGGAAAGTCTGCCTTTGTAGTGGGTCAGAAGGAAGAACAAAAAGCAGAGCAGGGTGAAACCAAAGACCAGGATACCAAAAAAGAGAACACAACAGAAGAAAGTTCTGAAAAAACAGATACGAAAGAAGATGCTTCGAAAGACGCAGAGGAATCGAATCAGAAAGAGACAGAGCAGCAAAAGAAAACAGCACCGGAAGTTGTCTTTCCGGGTTCTTTGACTATGAGTGAACCAGGTGCGTTAAATACACTTTCTTTAACGGAAAATTTTTCCGGAGATGGAACATTTCGTTTTGCAGAGCCGGATAAAGTAATGGATACCTATCAGAGCCAGCAGCAGATTATTTTTACACCAAATGATATTGAGACGTATGATTATTCTGGTGTGGAAGGCTGGAGTGAACAGGGCGGGGAAGTAGTCCGTTACATTACTGTGTTTGTAGATTCTTTAAAATCGCAGGAGGCACAAGGCGAGCAGGAAGGTTCAAAAGAAGAAGCTAAGGATGAGAATCCACAGGAAAATAAGAATGAGACTGTAACAGAAAACCCGGCAGAAGATACCGTACAGGAAGAGAATAAAAATACTTCGGAACAAACCCCAAGTGATTCCGAAAATGAATCGGAAACGACAGAGGAGACGAAAGAAACAGTTGGTTCTGAAGAAGGCGCACAGGAAAATGCAGGGGAACAGCAAATTCAGGAGACAGAAAATACTGGAAAAGAGAAAGATGCTTCTGGTGAAACTTCAAACAAAATAACTGGTGAACAGACTGTCAGGAACACTCAGAATCAGGAAACAGCAGAACCAGACCAGACCGAAGAGAAAGCTCCAATTGGAAACCTGGAAGACAGTGCAACAGGAATTAAAGTAGACGGAGATTTTCTTCCACCTTATGTGGATTTACGAGTGTCAAAGATTACAGATAGCGATATAGAAGAGGTGGATATCGAGGCAATTTTAAAAAGCTATGAGATTACGCTTTGGAATTTAAAAACCGATGAAGAATACGAAGTTCCGGAAGGAAAGAAAGTTACGGTGAGGATTCCGGTTCCGGAAGGGGCGCAGCTTTATGAATCCTTGATTATTGCTCATTACATGGAAGAAAAGGGAGAGTATGAATACTTTGTCGCCGGACAGAATCTGAATCTTGCAGATGGATATCTGGTGTTTGAGACAGCGTCTTTCAGCCCATTTAATATAGGCGGAAATCAGTTGGTCGGAATTGGAACAAAGAGTCCAAATCATAAGCCAAGTGTTTCTTATTATAGTGATGCGACAGCAGGAAGTCTGACAATGGTTCCGGCAGCAGGAAATACGATGGCATCCTCAAAGACAGCCTCTAATTCCGGTACGAAGAAAAACAGTACAGATTCTTCGGTGAAATCCGGTATAGTGGTTGCATCAAGCGGAATTGGAACAAATTTAAATAGAAGTAGTTCCGGTCAGAGTGATTCTTCTGTAACACCGATTGAAAAGCCAATACTTTTGACATCACAGGGTAGTGGAGCAGTGTCAGAAAGTACAACTGCTTCCACAAGTGCCTCTTCCAATGCGAAAACAGGAGACAGTATGAATCTCTTTGCGTGGATGGGTACAGCGGTTGCATCATTTGCGATTATGGTAAAAGCAGACCTGACCAGAAAGAGAAGAAGAAAAAGCAGAAAATACATGAAAAAATAAGTGATAGAATAAAAGTCCTTTCCATATTATAGATTATATGATGAAAAGTACATCTATAAATATGGGAGGGATTTTTTTGGAACAAAGCGTAAAAACACAATCTAAATTGACACAGATGATAAAAATGTTACTTGTCGCATATCTTGTAACAGGTTTGCTGCTGTTAATTCTGGCATTTTTACTTTGTAAATTTCAGTTAAACGAAAACCAGATTCATCTTGGAATTTTAGTTACATACATTTTGTCCTGTTTTGTGGGAAGTTTTGCACTTGGAAAAAGCATCAGACAGCACTGCTTTTTGTGGGGAATGGGACTGGGGGCTTCTTACGCTCTGCTTTTAACCGTAGTGACATGGATAACCGAGCGCAAGATACAAGGTGATCTGAAAGAGTTTCTTATTACCTATGGATTATGCATTATGGCAGGGGCACTTGGGGGAATGTTGTCTTAAATAAAAATACTTGCCTATCTATAAGGTCCTATGCTATAATAAACGAAAGCGCATAGGCGTAAAAATTGTATCAATACAGGAGGAATATGTGATGAAACATATCAAAACATTAAATACAAAAAGTTTACAGAACACAGTAAAAAAAGGTGGATGTGGCGAATGCCAGACTTCATGTCAGTCAGCTTGTAAAACATCCTGTACAGTAGGAAACCAGAGCTGCGAAAACAAATAATAGTATTTTTTAGAAACAATAAAAACAGGAAAAAGAATCCTGCCTGCAGGATTCTTTTTCCTGTTTTAGAGAAGAGTAGAAAGGGATAAAGTTGTGATTCATCGTTATAAAAATAATGGTTATAACATCGTACTTGATGTAAATAGTGGCTCTGTCCATGTGGTAGATGATATTGTTTATGATATTGTAGGATGTCTGGAAGAAAAAATGTCAGAAGCAGCCATTTTGGAAAAATTTAAAAATCAATATAAAGAAGAAGATATTCGCACAGCAATTGAAGAATGTCGGGAATTAGAAGAAGCGCAGATGCTGTTTACAAATGATATCTATGAAAATGCGATTGAGAGCTTTAAAGACCGTCCAACCGTAGTAAAAGCACTGTGCTTACATATTGCGCATGACTGTAATCTTGCATGTAGATATTGTTTTGCGGAAGAGGGAGAGTATCATGGAAGAAGAGCCCTGATGACTTATGAAGTCGGAAAACAGGCACTTGATTTTCTGATTGCAAATTCCGGAAACCGCAAAAACCTTGAGGTTGACTTCTTTGGAGGAGAACCTCTTATGAACTGGAATGTTGTTAAGGAATTAGTTGCTTATGGACGTTCACAGGAAAAGATTCATAATAAACATTTTCGTTTTACTTTGACAACAAACGGTGTGCTCTTAGATGATGACATCATGGAGTTTGCCAATGAAGAAATGGACAACGTTGTGCTTAGTATTGACGGAAGAAAAGAAGTTCATGATTTTATGCGTCCGTTCCGTAAGGGAAAAGGAAGTTATGATTTGGTTGTTCCGAAATTCCAGAAGTTTGCAGACAGCAGAGGGCAGCAGAAATATTATGCAAGAGGAACATTTACCCATCATAATCTGGATTTCTCAGAAGATGTACTGCATCTGGCTGACCTTGGTTTTGAACAGATTTCTGTAGAACCGGTTGTAGCAGATGAAAAAGAAGAGTATGCAATCAAAAAAGAAGATATTCCAAAAATCTGTGAAGAGTATGATAAGCTTGCAAAAGAAATGATTCGACGCAATAAAGAGGGAAAAGGATTTAACTTCTTCCACTTTATGATAGATTTGACAGGAGGTCCTTGTGTATACAAGAGGCTGTCCGGATGCGGTTCAGGAACAGAATATCTGGCTGTCACTCCTTGGGGAGATTTATATCCATGCCATCAGTTTGTTGGTGAGGAAGAATTCCTTATGGGAAATGTCTGGGACGGAGTTAAGAAACCGGAAATTTCCTGTCAATTCAAAAACTGTAATGTCTACGCAAAGGAAAAATGTAAAAACTGTTTTGCCAGATTTTATTGTAGTGGCGGATGTGCTGCAAACTCTTATAATTTTACAGGCAGAATTGATGATGTTTATGAAATCGGCTGTGAACTGCAAAGAAAAAGAGTAGAATGTGCAATTATGATAAAAGCGGCTATGGCAGAAGAAGAGTAAGACAGGACAGAGAATTAAGAGGCAATCAGCAAAGAAAGGAAAAATCATGAAGAAAAGCAGAGGAATTCTCGTGCTGATACTGACGGTGTTTATGACTGCATTTTTAGTCTTTACATCAGCAGTCGGTTTAGGACCAACAGGAACAGGAGCCGCAAAGAATATTAAACGCGGTCTTGACCTTTCCGGTGGTGTCAGTATCACTTATGAGGCATCAAAAAAGAATCCTACAGATGATGAGATGTCAGATACCATTTATAAGCTTCAGAAACGTGTAGAAAACTACAGTAGTGAAGCTCAGGTATACAAAGAAGGAGACAATCGTATTAACGTGGAAATTCCGGATGTAACAGACGCAAATGCGATTCTGGAAGAACTCGGAACACCAGGTTCTCTTTACTTTATTGCACATAAAGGTTCTGACGGAACAGAAAATTATTCAACAACAGATGGTGTTACTTATACCTTAAATAAGACCATCGAAGAACTTGAAGAAGACGGTTCGATTGTGCTGACCGGAACAGATGTAAAAACGGCAAGCGCACAGGTCGTGCAGGATGACTTGAAAAATAATACAAATGTTGTTGATTTAACACTGACAAAAGACGGAACAGATAAATTTGCGGAAGCAACAAAGGCGGCTTATGAGGACAGCCATGATTCCATCGGTATTTATTATGATGGTGAGTTCGTAAGTGTACCTAGTGTAAATGCGGAAATTAAAGACGGAAAAGCTCAGATTTCCGGAATGAAAAATGCGGAAGAAGCAGAAAGTCTGGCATCTACCATCCGTATCGGTGGTCTGAAACTGGAATTAAAAGAACTTCGTTCCAATGTAGTAGCAGCACAGCTTGGAGAAGAAGCAATCGCAACCAGTTTAAAAGCAGCCGCAATTGGTCTGATTTTAGTTATCTTATTTATGATTCTGGTTTATCGTGTACCTGGTGTCGTAGCCGGTGTAGCTCTGATTATCTATACCTGCCTTGACTTAATTTGTTTAAATGCGTTTGATTTGACGCTGACTCTTCCAGGTGTAGCCGGTATTATTCTTTCAATCGGTATGGCAGTGGATGCAAATGTTATTATCTATGCACGTATTCAGGAGGAAATCAGCGCCGGTAAAAGCGTTCAGACTGCAATTAAGAGCGGATTTCAGAAGGCTTTTTCTGCAATCTTAGATGGTAATGTTACAACCTTGATTGCAGCATTTGTATTAAACTGGCTCGGAACAGGTTCTGTGAAAGGATTTGCACAGACATTGGCACTTGGTATTGTATTATCCATGTTTACTGCACTTGTTGTATCACGCTTTGTTATGTATGCAGTTTACGCAGTCGGAGTCAGAGATAAAAATTCTATGGTGCAAAAAAAGAAAGAGAACCGATTCATTTTCTTGCAAAAAAGAAAATTTTCTTTACAATTTCTTTGATCTTAGTGCTTTCTGCACCGGTAGCTATGATAATCTTTGGTAAGACAACTGGAAGTGCGTTAAAATACAGTCTGGAATTCCAGGGTGGTACTTCTACGAATGTAACCTTTAAGGAAGATATGACCATTCAGGAAATTGATTCTAAGGTAACACCGGTTGTAGAAGAAGTAACCGGTGATAAGAATATTCAGGCGACAAAAGTAGTGGGAAGTAATCAGGTGATTATTAAGACCATTACTTTAGACGTGGCAACCAGAGAGAAATTAGACAATGCACTGGTAGAAAACTTTGATGTGGACCCGGATTTAATTACAAGTGAAAGTATTTCTTCTACAGTAAGTAAAGAAATGCGTTCCGATGCAGTAAAAGCAGTCATCATTGCAACAATTTTGATGCTGTTATATATCTGGTTCCGCTTTAAAGATATCCGTTTTGCAGGAAGTGCTGTACTTGCACTGATTCATGACGTACTGGTTGTACTGGCGTTCTATGCAATTGCACGAGTATCCGTAGGAACTACCTTTATTGCGTGTATGCTGACCATCGTTGGTTATTCTATCAACGCAACTATCGTTATTTTCGACCGTATTCGTGAAAACTTAAAGACAGCAGGAAAGAAGAAAGATTTGGAACTGGTTGTAAATACCAGTATTACCCAGACTTTAACAAGAAGTATTTATACTTCTCTGACTACCTTTATCATGGTATTCTTCCTGTTTGTGCTTGGAGTTTCTTCTGTACGTGAATTTGCAATGCCACTTATGGTAGGTATTGTATGTGGTGGATATTCTTCTGTATGCATTACCGGAGCACTTTGGTATGTGATGAGAACAAAACTGAAAAAGAAATAAAAATTGAGGAAGAGACTGTTTAAAAGCAGTCTCTTTTTTATTTGTATCATTGTATAAGTGTGGTATAGTATATATAATAGAAGAAAAAACAGGAAGATAAGGACAGAAATGACATGCAAAAATGGATGGTTTTGGCAAAAAAGGCAGATTTTTATGGAATCGGCAGGAAATTTGGAGTCGACCCAGTGATTGCAAGGGTGATTAGAAACAGGGAACGGATAAGTGAAGAAGAAATTGAACAGTATCTGCATGGAGGGATGAATCAGATTTATTCGTTTCAGTTGATGAAAGGAATGGAGAAGGCACTGGAGCTTTTACTGGAAAAAATCGGGGAAAAGAAAAAAATACGAATCATTGGAGATTATGATATTGACGGCGTATGCTCGACTTATATTCTATTAATTGGCTTAAAAAAAGCAGGAGCAATCGTAGATATTGATATTCCGGATCGAATTAAGGACGGGTATGGAATCAGCAAAGAATTGATTGACCTTGCCTATCAGGCTGGAACGGATACGATTATTACCTGTGATAATGGGATTAGTGCCATTGAACAGGTTGCCTATGCAAAAAGTCTTGGAATGACAGTAATTGTGACCGACCATCATGAGATTCCGTATGAGGAACAGGAAGATGGCAGTATCAAAACAATTCTTCCACCTGCGGATGCGATTGTAAATCCAAAGCAGGAAGGGTGCCGGTATCCGTTTAAGGGAATTTGCGGGGCAATGGTGGCATACAAGCTGATTTGTGGTTTGTATGAGAAAAAAGGATTTCCAAAAGAAGCGCAGGAAGAGTTTAATTGAATTTGCAGCGATTGCAACGGTTGGTGACGTGATGGATTTGCAGGATGAAAACCGCATTGTTGTAAAAGAAGGACTTAGAAGAATGAAAAATACAAAAAAT
>ENA-OPYX01000195-OPYX01000195.1-human-gut-metagenome-genome-assembly--contig:-NODE-195-length-35601-cov-3.811552_pt1 | contig 35601 bp, 38 predicted proteins | sample MGYA00242639_ERZ504486 | MGnify/ENA primary metagenome ERZ504486 (study PRJEB26092, sample SAMD00036296) | human gut metagenome | host: Homo sapiens | study: EMG produced TPA metagenomics assembly of... | reverse complement strand
CTTGAATTTATGGAAGAGGGTAAAGAATATACGATTCAGGATTTTGTAATTTATTAAATTTAAAACCCTCCAGAACGAAAGAATTATTAAAAGCTTTGACACAAGATATAGAACAAATAGGCAATAATAAAAATCGAAAATACAGATTAAAATAAAAGGCTATGGGGAGGAAACCTACAAATGCAATCAGCATATATTCACTTATATCTGATCATGATCAACGTTATAACATTTGCATTGTATGGACTAGACAAATGGAGAGCGATGACAAGACAGTGGAGGGTCAGAGAGAAAAAATTGATCATACTTGCACTGATCGGAGGCTCCATTGGAGCACTGATCGGTATGACAGTATTTCATCATAAGACAAGAAAATGGTATTTTAGATTAGGGATACCTTTGATTTTGGGCATTCAGGTGTCGTTGATACTTTGTTTTTATGATATGATGTAAGTAAGCAAAGAAGAATTGGGAAGAAGTTTAAGAGACCCAAAAGCAAAGGAAGATTAGAGATATGAAGCAAAACAAATGGAAGCATTTAAAATTTGAAAAATATGTTTTTTGTGTTATTATTGGCGATCGAGCTTATTATGTCATTTACTTTTTTAGGATTCATTCATATTGATCCAATTTCACTTACAACAGCATATATCCCGATCGTAGTTGCGGGATGTTTGCTTGGACCTTTGGAATCGACACTGATCGGATTGGTATTTGGACTAGCAAGTATGTATAAGGCGTCAGCACTTTATGTTGTATCAGATGATAAGATATTTTCGCCGCTATATAGTGGTAATCCAATAGGAAGCATTTTACTAAGTGTTGGGTCAAGAGTTTTGTTTGGCTTTGTGATCGGATATCTGTTTTCCATCATAAAAGGACGAAAGTATGAGAAAATAGGAATCTGGATTCTTTCTTTGATCTCACAGTGGATACATGCTTTCTTAGTGTTCACTGTTATGGGAGCCTGTTTTCCACAACTTGGCTATACTGGAATGTCAACATTTCATATGGGGATCAATGATGCACTTATTGCACTATGTTGTCTTTTCTGGGTAGAGGTGGCATATAAGATTTATCACAAGGAACGCATTCAAAAATACAAGGATGCGGTAAATCAATCTTTGGATGATCCATATCTGTCTTTCTAAGATATGTCGCTATATCATCAGGGATCAGTTTTTGATCATTTGTATAGCGATATTTTCTACTGGATATTTTGCAAATCGGTCTACATGTATGTTGAAACAGCACAGAGTTCATGTAACAAGAACAATAGAGATTGATCTGCTACATTTACAGGTACAGTTTTTGATCGCAATGCTTGCATTGGATTTTATCTTAATATTGACGATGCTTGTGATCTACCAATATATGAAGTATCGGGAATATCAAGGGGAGATTGATTCCCTTACTGGGGTGATGGGAAGAAGACTGTTTTTGCAGCATTGCCAAAATATTCAAAGTGATCAGAGGATTCATGGCCATCAAGGATGGTTTTTATTCTTGGATGTGGATTGGTTTAAGCAGATCAATGATAAACTGGGACATATAGCAGGAGATGAAACCTTAAAGAAATTTGCGATGTTTTTAAAAGAACAATTTGAGCCATATGGAGCAGTCGGAAGAGTTGGTGGAGATGAGTTTGCTGTGATGATCGAAGAAGAGATGAGCCAGGAAGTGTTAGAAAAGGAACTGGAACAATTCTTTCAAAATATCTCAGGAATTCAGAAGGAAGTTACAGTAAGCTGCAGTATTGGAGTATATCGTTTTACATATCCAAAAACGATCAAGGAACTTCTGACAAAGACCGATGAGATCTTATATGAAGCAAAAGCAAACGGAAGAGGATGTTTTGTTATTAGATAAAGTCTAAGAAGGTGGTGTTGGCAATGAACAATGTGAAATTACCAGTAGGAATTTCTGATTTTCATAAATTAAGACAAAATGAATATTATTATGTAGATAAAACGAATTTGATCAAAGAATTACTGGAATCAAGAATCGCAGAAGTTACATTGATCACGAGACCAAGACGCTTTGGAAAGACGATCGGCATGAGTATGTTGGCGTATTTCTTTGATATACGAAAAGACAGCAGGAAACTATTTGAAGATTTGAAGATCTCAAGAGATATAGAATTATGTCAAAAATGGATGAATCAGTATCCAACATTATTTATTTCCTTCAAAGATGTGGATGGATTGAATTTTCAATCAGCTATGAAGATGTTAAGAAATCAGATTTCATGGATCTGCAATGAGCATGATTATTTATCAGATAGCGATAAGGTAAATGAGAATGATAAAAAGATCTTTTTGAAGTTACAAGATATAAGTGAAGAAAATTTATCAGAAGACCTGATAAAAATCAGTGTGGCTACCATCATAAGAATGATGAATGCGCATTACGGAAAGCCGGTTATTTTATTATTGGATGAATATGATGTACCATTAGCGAAAGCAAGCAGCAATGGCTACTATAAAGAAATGCTGGATGTGATGAAAACGATGATGAGCACATCTCTAAAAGATAATTCTCATCTTCAGTTCGCAGTAGTTACAGGTTGCTTGAAAATTGCAAAGGAAAGTATATTTACAGGAACCAATAATTTTATCTCAGATACGATCATAGCAACACATTTAAATGAATATTTTGGATTTACCGATCAGGAAGTAAAAGATATCTTAAAAGATATTGGACTGCAAGAGCATTTTAAAGAAATCAAAGAATGGTATGATGGGTATAATTTTGGAAAGATCGATGTATATTGTCCATGGGATGTTATGAACTATGTAAGAGATCTACGGATCGATCCAGACATGAAGCCAGCAAGTTACTGGAAGAATACAAGTGATAATGCGATCATACGATCTTTCATAGACTACGCAGGCAGCGGAATTCAAAAAAAGATGGAAAAATTGATGGCAGGAGACACGATTGATCAGAAAATAGAAGAAAATCTTACGTATGATTATTTACATTCGTCAGAAGAGAATTTTTGGAGTATTTTGTATTTAACAGGATATCTGACAAGAGATAAGGAAGAGAAGGAAAGTGCAGATGGAAAGATCACATTGAAGATTCCAAACAAAGAGATACGAGAGATTTTTGAGACAACAGTACAGGATTGGTTTAGTGATACAGCGAAACTACAAGATCGAAAGCATTTATTTGATGCAGTATGGAATGGTGATGAGCAGACTTTGACACAGGAAATCAGTAGGTTGTTGCGAATAACGATCAGTTATCATGATTATAGAGAAGATTTTTATCATGCATTTCTTGCAGGAATATTTGCTGGGGCTGGATATAGTGTTGAATCGAATAAAGAACATGGAGAAGGTCGAAGTGATCTTGTTATTTTTAATGAATGTGAAGGAAAGGTTGCAGTTTTTGAAGCGAAATATTCAAAAGAAGTGAAGAAATTAGAAGAGGATTGCGAAAAAGCTATTCAGCAGATTGATCATAGGATGTATGCAAAGGAATTTGAGGATAGTTATGATGAGGTGATCTGTTATGGGATTTCTTTTTACAAGAAACGTTGTGTTGTAAAAAGAGATGTAAAGTAGTAGTTCAGAAAATATGAGGAAAGGAAAAGGTATGAAAAAGAGAATCATCAGCAAAATCTTAACATTACTGGTCGTATTCAGTATGGTATTTACGTTACTGCCTGTGAATAACAAAATAGTACATGCTGGGGACGGCAAAGTAAATATTGGAGATTATATTTACCTTGGAACTTATCAAGGTAAGAAGATAAAATGGAGATGCATCGGAGAGGATTCAAATGGAAAATTGATGCTGAGTGATCAAATCCTGTGTAAGAAGAGTTATGATGCAAAATATTCTGGGTATAAAAATTACATCAGGGCTGAAAGAGGATCCAATCGCTGGACAGAATCAGCTTTGAGACATTGGATGAATTCTGCCGGAGAGGTTGATTGGAGCAATCGATCTGTACCTTCCGCAGCAAATCTTGATGGAGAGGATGCTTATGATGAAGAACAGGGATTTTTATCTTCTTTTACTGATTCGGAGCTTCAGTGTGTAAAGACGGTCACACAGAAAACATATTTGAACAATCTGGATGCAGACAAAGCGGATGGAGGATCTTCCAAATTTGATTTTGATGCAAATGGATACCATCGTAAGCTGTTTGAAACTTTAGCAGAGGCAACCGATAAATGGTATGAGAATACAACGGATCAGTTCTTCTTGATAGGACCAGAGCAGTTGCTGATGGGAACCAATAATATTGGTTTGGATTATATGGCTCCGGACGATTCCTACTGGCTAAGACTGCCTTGTAACACAGGACAATCTTACGAAAATGTAGCACGATCAATAGGAGCAAACAGAATCACACATGCAAGAGCAAATAATTCGAATCATGGAGTGAGAGCTGCATTTTATCTGGATGAAGATCAATTCCATGGAGAAGTGATCGAAGGAGGAATGTCCAGTTACTTTAAAACAGGTAAGGATACGAATCAGTTTAAGCATATAGGGATGAGAGCTTTCATTTCAAATCCTGTATATCTAAATAAATTGGTGAAGCAGTGTAGTGATTTTCAGAGTAAATGGAGAATGATCACGTATTTTCATGGAGAACATACAGGTGTATGCCATGGGATCGCTTTGAGTATGTGTTATGGAAACCAAGGTTATATTGATTTTGATGATATTACAAGTGGGGCACATGATTATTGGACGCTGGGAAGCCCATATGAGAATTCCAAAATGAAAGACATGATCTTATATTATCAGATGACACAGTGTCTGGACAGTGGAAGATCAACGTATGGAATCAGTAAAAATTCAGGTTGGGGAAATGGAGATCTGGAAACTTTTCTTAAGAAATTTGTAGCAGAAGCCCAGTATGCAAAAAGAGTGAAAAAACCATTTGTTTTCTCCTTCATGATACCAGAGGGCGGACATAGTGTTGTTGTTTGTGGTTATAAGAAGGACACGGATGGAAATTATGAGATTACGATCTATGATGAAAATTCTTATCACCCTGGAAGTTACGGGGGATACCTGACAATGAAAGTCTCTTCTGATTTCAAGAGCTTCCATTTTGCAGATTCAAATTCAAGATTTGATGATGTATGTGTAGAAGATCTGTGGAAGAACCTGAACTATTATGGCGTTGATAAAATATATAATGGCGGGATCCAGACCTTAAAAATGAAAAGCAGGATGGCGGCATCAGCATATCAGGAAGATGATCAGGATCAGACGACGATTCAGATATCAGCAAATAAGCGATTCCGATTACAAAATGCAGAAGGAAAGTATCTCGAATACGATGGAAACAATTACACAGGAGATATGAAAGTTTATTCCTGCGAACAAAGCGATTGGGAAAGTGAGCATCCAATCTGGAATCTTAGAGTGGCGGCAAGCAATTCATTTGAATTGACGAAAGCAGAGGAAGGTTGCCAGTTCCTTTGTGATGATAACAACAGGGGATATGCAGTAACCGCCGATGGAGCAGACAAAGTAACGATCACTTCTGGGAAGATCAAAGTGGAAGGAGATAATTATAATCTGTCAGCTGCGATGCAATCCAAGAATTCCGAGGAAGGAATTGTAGAGGTCAATGCCAAAGTGCAGGGAAACAGTACGATTTTGGATAACAACACAAACACATCCATTCAATTTGATGATAAGGGAAATAACGTTAAGGTAACAAAATATGTTGATTTTTCAGCAGATATCGTTGAGGAGAAAGAAGAAGTCAAAGGTTCTGATCTTGTAGTAGAGGAACTTGATAAGAAAGATCCTGAAATCCCAGACCAGGGAGAAGATAATAAAGGGAATGGCAATACAGGAAACGGCAATGGAAATGATATCTCTGGAAATAATGCACAAAGTAAACCAGAAGTAATAAAACCAAACATCGTAAAACCATTAAAATTAAAGAAACAGATAATAAAAACAGCAAAAATAAAAACTTACAAGGCAAAAAAATTAAAACGTAAAAAGGCAACATTTAACCTAAAAGCGAGATCTTTTGGGAAAGCAAAACTGACCTATAAAGTGACTAAATATCCAAAGAAAGCAAAAAAATGTATGACCGTAACTAAGAGTGGAAAAGTTACATTAAAGAAGAAAGCCAAGAAAGGAACATACAAGATCCGGATCACGGCAGCAAAAACATCGAAGTATCAGAAAGCGGTGAAGTATGTGACGGTTAAGGTAAAATAATGATAGAAAAAGAAATATTCAGCAATACGTGAATATTTCTTTTTTTCTATGATATAATATTTGCAAATGTATGATTGGGAGGCAGCAAAATATGAAATATAATCTTCCAGAGAGAGTTATAAGAGACATTTCGACATTTGCAAAAAAACATTCAGTTGAGAAAGTTATCTTATTTGGCTCTCGTGCAAGAGGAACAAATACGGAGAGAAGTGATATAGACATTGCTGTCTATGGTGGAGACTTTGATTCTTTTTACTGGGATATTAAGGAGAAAGTACATTCTCTTTTAATGTTTGATGTTGTGGAAATAGATGCAGGAATTTCAGAAGAATTGAGGAAAGAAATAAAAAAGGATGGTGTAGTGATTTATGAAAAAGCTTGAAAATTTTTCGAATTGCTTAAATGTATTGAAAAATGCAGATTTTGATTTAGCAGATAATAATGACATATACAGAACAGGTGTGATCGGACAGTTCAATCTTACAATTGAACTTGCATGGAAAGCTTTACAGGAAATCAAAGAAAACTAGAAGAAACAAAGGAAGATTGGAAAAAATAAAAAAGCAAGAGTGTTGACAAGATCGTAGGATTTTTACAAAGAAAACAAGGTGGGAGATATCACGAACAATATCCTTGGAAGATAATAATACTGATTTATCAAGTTATTTCAGAGTAGATAAGAAGAAAGTATTATGTTATACTAAATTTACTAAGTGATCAATTAGTAATTGAGTAATTAGTAATTAGACGATTAGGAGACAGCTACTTAAGTCCCAGGGGTCTTAAGAAATCGGCATATAAAATAAATTGCAACATTAAACACAATTATTAAAAATATTCCAAACAAAATACACATTTAACGTATAAAATGGAAATAGCATATATTAAAATTTGGTGGAAAATAACTTAATGAATAATTGGCAATAATGTTGACAAAATAAAAATATGCGAATATAATAGTAGCATAAGATTAGGTCAGGAAGCGTACGGCGCCCTGGCCATTTTGTTTAGGAGATACAAAAGAATGAAAGAGTATAAGACGTTTAATCAACAACTAACTATACTGCGTAATAGAGGTTTGATTGTTCCAACAGATGGAAAACCTAAACGTTTTTTGGAACAGGAAAATTATTATAATGTCATAAATGGATATAAAGATTTGTTTTTACTTAAGGATACACATGGAAAACCTGTTGAGCCAGAAACATATTTGTCCAATGCGCATTTTAATGAGTTAAAAACATTATTTTTGTTTGATAGGGAATTAAGATTTTTATTTTTGAAATACTTACTTATTTTTGAAAATTCTTTTAAAACGGTTATTTCACATGAATTTTCAAGAAAATATCCAAAAGCTAATTCATATTTGGATATTGCGAATTATAGAGAAGACGATCCGAAAGGCGTATTGAAACAAATTTCTATTCTTACCAAGACTATACATGATAACGTTGGTGCTAAAGGAGCAATAAAACATTATATTGAGGATCATGGTTCTGTTCCGTTATGGGTTTTAGTTAATTATCTTACAATAGGAAATCTTTCATATTTGTATGGTGCATTAAAAGATTCAGAAAAAAAATATTATCGCAAAATATTATGCTGAAAAATATATGAAACAATATAAAAATTCCAAGATACTTAGGATAAATAGTAAGGATATGGAATCGGCATTAAAGATATTTAATTTAGTAAGAAATCAGTGTGCACATGACGAACGTCTTTATAATTCTGATTATAAAAATATACGTGTATCTAACATAGCTAATTATTTAGAAATTACAAATTATAATAATAGACGTATTGTTGTTGCAATATTATATCTTAAGATATGCTTAATAAAGATTACTATAAGAAATTTCATTCAGAGTTGAATGCGATTTTTAAACAATATAAAAATGGATTTAAAACAGTAAGTTTTGAGGATATTCTTAATATTATGGGGATAGATTTATTGGAATTAGATAAATTAAAAAAATTAATAAAAACAGTCTCCATATTTGTATTCTATGTGTAACATACAATAGTTGAAAAATATTAAAAAGTTGGTTACAAGAAAAAAGAAATTGTGATTTTTGTAGTTGGCCAACTGTAGATTTCGAGTATATGATAAAAATAGTGGATTTTTTAACAGAAGGTAATGTGATTATGCTTCATAAACATCTCGATAAATCGGTGTTGTAGAAGTCCTTTTACCTTCTGTTAATAAATACAAAAATCATCAACCAATACCGTATAACATACATACTGTATAGTGGTTTGAATCACGTAAATTATTTGAATATTATAAAAAGAGATCATGTGTCAGCAACCGTACGGACACGTCTGCACTTAGCGAGTGGATGGTCGTTAGACCATTCAGGAGCTTAGTACAGCTACGTGGGAGTCCGAACGCGAGTGGGTTGCAGGCACATGATCTCTTTTTATAATATTCCACCAATAATTTCCGTCATTCAAACTACAAATCACAATTTATCCCCCTGCCAAACATCCTTCACCTTCATCTCATGCGCAATCCTATTCAAAACTTTCCGCTTATAAACACTCCACTCAGGAGCAATCAACAAATCTCTCGGTCCATCCCCAGTCAATCGATGAATCACGATCTCAGGACTCAGATTCTCAATACATTTCAAAAGCAGATCCACATAAGACTCCAAAGTAAACACATCAAAAGGATGCTCCTCATAATAATCAGCCAGATCCGTATTCTTCAAAATATGTAGCATAGAAAATTTAACTCCATGAATCGGAAGGTGATTCAGATAACGAACTGACTCAAGCATCATATCATCCGTTTCAACAGGAAGCCCAAGAATCAGGTGAACAACAGTCAATACACCGATCTTATGAAGATTCATAACTGCTTCATCAAAACAAGACAAAGGGTACCCACGCCGGATAAAAGAAGCGATCTCTTCATGAATCGTCTGCAGACCAAGTTCCACAAACACAGGTTTGATTTTGTTTAATTGATTTAAAAGTTCCAAAACCTCGGCAGGCAGGCAATCCGGTCTGGTACCGATCGCAAGAGCAACGATTCGCGGATCATTGACCGCTTCCATATACAAAGCTTCCAGTTTTTCAATCGGACCATAAGTATTCGTAAAAGCCTGAAAATAAGCAATATACTTCCCATTTTCGATCTTTCTAGAAACCATCTCAATTCCAGCGGTGATCTGATCTGTCACAGACAAAGCAGCTGAAGAAGCAAAATCCCCGGAACCGCCCTCACTGCAAAAGATACAACCACCAGTTCCAAGTGTTCCATCTCTGTTTGGACAGGTAAAACCACCATCTAAGGATACTTTATAAATTTTCTCACCAAAATAATTCTTTAAAAAACTATCAACGAATAATAACGTTTTCCATGCCAATTCATATGATCATAACTCCTAACTACAAGTTTGTTATCTACAAGATAGCACGAAAAATGTGGAAATTCCAGTGTTTTCAAGTCACAAAATGTTCATAACATTAACACGTACTGTTCATAAAACTATCATGAGATGTTCAAAAAGATTTTCTACAATAACAAACAGAAAATCAAAAACAGCACATGAATTGGAGGCATATATGGAAAAGAAAAATATGATATCAAAAATAAAGAATCATAAACTATGTTGTATTGTGATCATTTTAGCATTACTTGGTGCGAGATTGATTATAATCTCTTCAGAAAAAGCGTCACAAAAACGGTACAGACACAGAAAAGCAACAACAGGAACGATTGAAAAGACAGTAGAAGGAAGTGGTTCTGTAAAAGCAACAACGCAAAATGTCACATTTTCCAGTGATGTCACTGTACAGTCAGTTCTTAAAAAAGACGGAGCGGCAGTCAAAAAAGGAGATGTGATCGCTAAGCTTACAAGTTCTGATCTGGAAGATTCAATCACGCAGTTAGAAAGCCAGATTGAAACTCTAGAAGATACGATCGAAGATAGTGATTCATCCGATGATGATTATGCAAGTAATGTACGAAAATATAAAGATCTGACAATGAAGTTATCAACCTTGAAAACAGAAAGAAGTAACCTGACAGTTACATCAAAATATAATGGAATCGTAAGTGGCACGATCACAAAAGGAAAAACGATTAGTAAAGGCCAGAGTGTATGCAAAGTACTGAAAACAAGCAGTTATAAAGTAACGATCAATGTTGATGAATTAGATATCAAAAGTGTCAAGAAAGGCCAGAGTGTTACAGTAACAGCAGATGCAGTGGAAGATAAGACATTTACAGGAAAAGTAACAAAAGTATCGAAAGTTGGATCAACAAGTGATGGAGTTGCGACATATCCAGTCACGATCCAGTTAAGTAATGCAGCTGACCTTTTGCCATCCATGAGTGTCACAGCAACGATCACAACAGCCAAAGCAGAAAATGCAGTCTTAGTCCCAGTATCAGCGATTCAGACAAAAGACGGGGAAAGTTATGTAACAGTCGTAACGGATGACAACGAAAATGGAACACAGACCAAAGTAGAGACAGGGATCATCAATGATACTTATGCACAGATCACATCAGGAGTCAGCGAAGGAGATCAGATTAAGACCATCACAAGAAGCAGTAGCAGCTCTGATGAAAAATCCAATATGAAAGGCGGAATGGATGCACCATCCGGTGGTGGAATGCAAGGTGGAAATAGGCAAGGCGGTGGAATGCCATATGGTGGAAAACAGTAGGAGGTGATCTTCATGATATCCGTGAAAAATTTAAAGAAAACTTATCTTCTTGGCGGAGAAGAAGTTCATGCATTGGATGATGTGTCACTTTCGATCAAAGAGCATGAGTTTGTGGCGATCATTGGACAGTCAGGAAGCGGGAAATCAACATTTATGAATATGCTAGGATGCCTTGACCGCCCAGATTCTGGAGAAATAACACTGGATGGAACAGACATTTTAAAATGTAAAGAAAAAGAATTATCAGTGATCCGCAATAAAAAGATTGGATTTATCTTTCAACAGTTCCATCTGCTGCCAAAACTCTCCGCACTGGAGAATGTAGAACTTCCGCTGATCTATCAGGGAATGCCGACAAAGAAGCGAAGAGAAAAAGCAGTAAAGGCATTAAAAGCAGTTGGTTTGGAAAAAACGAATGAACCACAAACCTAATCAGCTTTCCGGAGGACAGCAGCAAAGGGTCGCGATCGCAAGAGCGTTAGTCGGAGAGCCATCCCTGATCCTTGCTGACGAACCAACTGGAAATTTAGATTCTAGATCAGGGAAAGAGATCATGATGTTGCTACACAACCTTTATGAAGAAGGAAATACGATCGTATTGATCACACATGACAACAATGTGGCAATGGAAGCACCGCGACAGGTACAGATCAGCGATGGAAAGATCATAAAAGATTCAGGAGGTGAGGCAGAATATGAAGATCACACAAGCAATTAAAAATGGCAATTTGCTTCTATATGTTCAACAAAAATTAAGATCATTCTTAACCATGCTTGGAAATCATTATCGGTGTGATGAAGTGTTACAGTTCTTGTATCGATTGTACAAAGTACGACAAATAACGTCAGTGACACATTATGCACAATAGGACGGCAATGTGATCTCAGCAACGGTAACAAGCAGAAGAAGCAATAAGATCACAACCAGTGACCTTAAAAGCCTTGAAAAATAACCCAGCGATTGAGAGTGTATCACCGATCATTTCAGGAAGCTCTACAGCAAAAGCATCTGGAAATTCATCCAGTGTAACATTAAAAAGGAATTACAGAGGAATACGAAGATATTCAAAATATCAGTGTACTAAAAAGGACGTTATATCTTAGATGTAGATAATGATAACCGGCTGCAAGTCTGCCTCATTGGAGTCACAGCAGCCAAAGACTTATTTGGACATACCGATGTAGAAGGAGAAACGATCCGAATCTCAGGAAGAAACTTCAAAATCATCGGAGTCTTAGAAGAAGATGGATCATCCCAGAGAGACTCCAACGATTCAGTGATCTATACTCCATTTACAACAGCACAAAGGATCATGCAAAACAGCACGATCAGCAGTTTTTATGTATCTGCAACAAATGAAGGAATGCTTAACATGGCAGAAAGTGCAGTAGATAGCTTCCTGTTAGAAAAAACAGGAGATGAAGATTCCTATACGATCACAAATCAGTCTGATATCGCAGACAGCGTCAGCGACGTTACAAACTCCATGACATATATGATCGGAGGAATCGCAGGAATCTCACTTCTGGTAGGTGGGATCGGAATCATGAACATCATGCTTGTGTCCGTTACAGAACGAACAAAAGAGATCGGAATCCGAAAAGCCATCGGGGCGAAGAAGAAAGATATCCTGGCTCAATTTATGATCGAGTCAACCGTTCTGTCCTGTATGGGAGGTGTGATCGGAATCGCATTAAGTGCAGCAACCATTTTTGGAATGAATCAGTTAATGTCAGCAGATTATACGATATCAGCAGGAATTAGTCTGATCGCATTAGCATTTTCAGCGATACTTGGAATCGTGTTTGGATTATATCCTGCTAATAAGGCAGCGAATTTAAAACCAATCGAAGCGTTGAATTTATAAAATACTTTGAAGCCTCTTGCGTAATGTATTATAATATATACATTACACAGGAGGCAAAATCATATGAAAAAGCGATCAAAAGAAATATTAGATTTGTTAGGCCGAAGAGAAAATGATCACACGATTTCAACACTAGCAGCAAAATTTGAGGTTTCAGAACGCACGATTCGTAATGATATTAAAGATATCAATGACTACCTCAAAGAACAAGAGATCAAACCGATCCGTTTTGGAAGTAACGGCTTAATCGTGATGGAAGAAGATATAAGTCAGGCGAGAGAGACAACACAGCAGGAAGATTTTTATACATACAAACTATCAAAAGAAGAACGAAGAATGCTTGCAGCAGCAATTTTGATCAATACGAAAGATCATATTACATTATCACAAATCGCAGATATATTATATGTAAGCCGTGCTACGATCATTAATGATCTGGATGAAGTCAAAAGAATGTTGGAATCAGGAAAATTAAAAGTAATCTCACATTCAAATAAAGGATTAAGACTTGAAGGATTAGAAGGAGATAAACGTTTATTCTTATTAAGATTAATGTCTGTAGGTTCTAATGGAATTAAAGAAAATTCAACAATCCGGAGTTTTTTTAAAGGTCTGAATATGGAAATTAAGATGAGTGAAGATGAACGAAGGAATCTTCAAAAGATCATCAATGAACAGGAACATGCCTATGGAAGATTTATGACGGATGATTCTTTTGACTATTTACTTCAATATCTGATGCTTTCCATTGAAAGAATTCGCAATGGAAATGTAATGACAGAACCAATTGAAGGGAACAAAAGTAAATATGCAATGGCGAAAGATATTCAAAAATACATCTGTCAGTATTGGGATTTAGAAGATGCCAAAGGCGAAGTGGATTTCTTATGTGGTGTGCTGGATAGTATGAGCTATGTAAAAAGACAGCGAAGAGAACAAAAGATTATAGGACTTCAACTGGTTACAAGAAAATTTATTGAACATATTTCAAAAGATCTTGGTGTAAACTTAAATAGAGATTTTGCGTTTTATGAGAATCTGACAGATCATTTAGAATCTATCATTATGCGTTCCTTTAATGTAACACAGAGGGATGATTTTCTAAAACAATATGTGGAAAAGAATCCTAAGGTCTTAGAAGTTGTTCAAAAGTATAAAGATATGCTAAGTAATTTTATGGATCGAGAGATATCTGAGATTGAGATTGACTATATTGTAATTCATATTTGTGCAGCGCTAGAGCGCAGAAAGAAAAAAGAAGTGGAATTCCGTGTGCTGATCGTATGTGGCGGAGGAATCGGAACTTCGCAGCTGCTTCTTGCCAAGATGAGGAATCGTTTTGATTTTCATGTGGTAGATGTAGTTTCAGCACATTTACTGGATAATGAGAAGTATCAGAATATTGATCTCGTGATATCAACAATTCCATTAAGAGACTATGAAGGGGAATACATTCTTGTATCTCCGGTATTTTCTGATGAAGATTATTTAAGAGTAAATGGAAAGATTGAAGAGATTCAGGAAAAACATAAGATTGAACCAATTCCGATTCAGGAAAGAGTTGCATTGCCACAAAAAGATGCACAGAAATTGATCGATGAATTAAGTCAGATTATCAAAGATCCTTCATTGATGAATCAAGTAACAAGAAAAGTACAGGAATTCTTTGGGATTGAAGTAGAGATACAGGAACCATTTTTATGTGAATTATTAACAGCAGCCGATATTCAGCTAGACATAGAATGTAGTGATTGGAGAGATGCGATTATCAGATCAGCACAGCCATTATTAGATCAAGGCAAGATAGAAGATAAATATATTGATGCCATGATCGACAATGTAAAGGAGAATGGTGCCTACATTATAATCTCTCCAGAATTTGCATTACCACATGAAGGATTTGACAGAGGATGCAATGAAGTTGGAATGAACTTGATCCGCTTAAAAGAACCTGTTACGATCGAAGATATTGACGGAGAGATCGCTAAGGTAAGATTTTTCTGCTGCATGAGCACAGAAGATCATAAAAAGCATATGAAAGCCTTCTTTCATTTGGTCAATATGCTGACAAATCGTGGGTTTAAGGAAGAACTTGCAGCAGCGAAGACACCAGAAGAGGCCGCAGATACGATAAGGAAATACGAGATACGTATCAAATAATAAGATACATTGTTATAGAAGAAAGTAAAGCAGGTTGAAAACCTTTCACAGATTTTTGAAAAGTTTTCAATCTGTTTATATTTTTGCAAAAATCAAGGAAAGTCTTTTGACTGTTTTTTTCTTTGCAACCATAATATAATAAAACCATCGAAAGGACGTCACTTCAAAGTAACAAAAAATAGAGTAGAAAAGAGAAAAAAGGAGGAGTCACAAAAATGGTTTGGGAAAAGCTGAAGGAAGAACTGATCATACCGGGACTCGAAGCAAAATCAAGCGATGACATTTTTGAAGCACTCGGAGGAAAACTTGTAAAACAAGGGTATTGCAAAGAAAGTTATGTGCAGGCTTTAAAAGATCGTGAAGCTGAATTTCCAACAGGAATCAATACAGGAGAAAAAGGAGTCGCAATTCCACATACAGACGTAAGCCATGTAAACAAAAAAGGAATTGCAATCGCAACATTAAAACAACCAGTCGAATTTGTAGAGATGGGAACGGATGATGAATATGTAAATGCACAAGTCATTTTCATGCTGGCAGTTGATGAGAAAGGACATCTTGAATTATTACAGGCAATCTTGGCAGTCCTTCAGGATCGGGAAGTATTAAAGAAATTAATCAAAGCAAAAGACGCAAAAGAAATCATCGAAATCATCAAAGAAAAGGAGAATATATAATTATGAAGAAGAAAGTAATCGTAGCATGTGGAGGAGCAGTCGCAACATCAACAATCGCAGCAAACGCAATCGTAGAATTAGCAAAAGAAAATAACATTGATATCGAAATCGCACAGGTAAGAATTTCAGAGATCGCATCTAATCTTCCAGCAGATCTGATCGTGACAACATCAAAGGTAAAAAGAGACTTTGGAGTACCTCTTATTACAGGAATGCCATTTGTATCAGGATTAGGTGTAGATAAGACAAAAGCTAAGATTCTTGAAGTATTAAATAAGTAAGATGAAAGAAAAGACTAGACGTAAGAGACCATTTTAAAAAGACATAAGAAATGAATATAAAATTTATTTGAAACGTTTATTTTAAAATGGTTTTTTTATAAAGGTATATGTAAAAAATATAGAATAAAATCGAAAAAAAAGGGAAAGACAAACATGGGAATTTTTGGAGATATGATCAATTACATCATTGATATGGGAGCGTCCGCAATGCTTCCACTTGTAATTGCGATCTTAAGTATTATCGTAGGAGTAAAAATTGGTAAAGCGGTTCGTGCAGGTTTGATGGTTGGTGTGGGTTTTGTAGGATTAGGACTGATCGTAGATATGATGAACGCAAACCTTGGACCAGCTGCACAGCAGATGTCTAAAAACTTTGGATTAAGCATGAGTGTTGTAGACCTTGGATGGCCAGGAATGTCCCCAATCACATGGGCATCAAGTATCGCAACTGTTGCGATTCCAGTCGCGATCTTAGTCAACATTATCATGTTAGTATTAAAACTTACAAAAACAGTTAATATTGATATTTGGAATATCTGGCATATGACATTTACAGGAGCGATCGCATATGCAGTCACAGGAAACTTTGCGATCGGTATTGGTGGAGTTGTTGTTCATGCTATCATTGCTTATAAATTTGGTGATCTTTATGCGCCATTAATGGAAGATTACTTTGAATTAGACGGAATCACTGTACCTCATGGAACAGGAACATGGATGGCACCATTTGCATTTGCAATTGATGCAATTATTGAGAAGATTCCTGGATTAAATAAAATTGATTTTTCAATCGATAATTTACAGGAAAAAGTTGGAGTATTAGCAGAGCCTATCGTTATCGGTGGTATCCTTGGTGCAATCGTAGGAGCCTTAGCTGGATATGATTTCTCAGCAGCATTCCAGTTAGGTATCAAGATGTCAGCCGTTATGGTATTAATGCCTAAGATCACAAAATGTATCATGGACGGATTAATGCCATTATCAGAAAGAATGAAAGAAATCTTAACAAAGAAATCTCAGTCTGGAGAAGCTGAATTTTATATCGGACTTGACCCAGCAATCATCCTTGGAGATTCAGAAGTCGTAACAGTTGGACTGATCTTCATTCCATTAACAATCTTGATCGCGATCATCGTGCCAGGAAATACAATCCTTCCATTTGGTGATTTAGCAACAATCGGATTCTTCATTGGTATCGCAGTAGCAGTACATAGAGGAAATTTATTCAGATCATTGATTTCAGGATGTGTGATCATGTTCACAACCATCTGGATCGCAAGTCAGGCAATCCCTTGGACAACAGCATTAGCGAAATCTGTAAACCTAACAAACGGAGCTTCACAGGTAGCAGCACTTGATCAGGGTGGAAGTCCAATCACATATCTGTATACACAGATCGTGACACAGCAGAACATCAAAGGACTGGTAATTATCGGAATCATTTATGTGATTGCATGATCTTTACAGTTCGTGGATCTAAACAGAGAGCAGCAGCTTTAAAAGAAAGCGAATATTAAAAACAAGCAAACAATGATATAAAAGTGTAAATATATGAACGGGCGGACTTAAAAAAGTCTGCCCCGAACTTTAGAGGAGGAAAAAGAGATGCCTTTAGTTACAACAAAACAGATGTTATTAGATGCCCAGGCAGGAAATTATGCAGTTGGGGCTTTCAATGTAGAGAATATGGAAATGGTCATGGCGGTTATGGAAGCAGCAGAGGAGTTAAAATCTCCAGTTATCATGCAGACAACACCATCTACAGTTAAATATGCAGGATTAGATTTCTTCCTAGCAAATGTAAAAGCAGCAGCAGAAAGAGCAAGCGTGCCAGTAGCCATGCATTTAGACCATGGAAGCAGTTTTGAATTAGCAATGCAGGCATACAGAACAGGATACACATCTATCATGATCGATGGATCGCACGGAAGTTTTGAAGAAAATGTTGCAGTATCCAAAGCAGTTGCAGATGCATGTGCACCATCAGGAATTCCAGTTGAAGCAGAACTTGGTAAAGTTGGAGGAAAAGAAGATGACTTAGATGGTGGAGATGACAACCCATATACAGATCCAGCACAGGCTGTCGAATTTGTAAAACAAACAGGAGTTACATCCTTAGCTGTGGCAATCGGAACAGCGCACGGTGTATACAAAGGAGAACCAAAACTTGACTTAGATCGATTATCAGAAATTCGTAAAGTTGTTGATATTCCATTAGTATTACACGGAACAAGCGGTGTACCAGATGCAACCGTTACAGAGTGTGTAAATCGAGGAATCTGTAAAGTAAATTATGCAACAGATTTAAGAATTGCATTTACAAACGGAGTTGAAAAAGTATTTGAAGAAAATCCAGATGTCATTGACCCTAAGAAATACAATGCAGCAGGAAAAGAATGTGTCAAAGAATACGTTATGTCCAAAATGAAAGTATGCAAGAGTGTAGGAAAAGCAAACTAATACATCAGGAAGGAGAATAAGCATGAAAGCAGGAGTTGTACACGCAAAAAATGATATTCGTTATGAAGAAATTGAAAAACCACAGCCAAAGAAAGGGCAGGTTTTAATTAAAGTAAAATATACAGGAATCTGTGGATCAGACGTACCACGAGTAAACGGAGATGCATGTCATTTCTTCCCTAATGTATTAGGACATGAATTTTCAGGTACGATTGAAGAAGTTGGAGAAGGAGTTACAACACTAAAAAAAGGTGATCGTGTTGCCGGGGTTCCATTGGTACCATGTATGGAATGTGAAGATTGTCAGAAAGGAAATTATTCTTTGTGTAAGCATTACAGCTTTATTGGATCTAGAGAATTTGGAAGTTTTGCGGAATATGTAACAGTTCCAGAAAAGAATGCAGTCAAATTCGAAGATGAAGTAAGCTTCGAACAAGGGGCATTCTTTGAACCAGCAACTGTCGCACTTCATGGATTAAACAGAGTGGATTATCATGCAGGAGAATGCGTTGCGATTCTTGGTGGGGGAACCATCGGATTATTCACAGCACAATGGGCAAAGATTTTTGGAGCAAAGAAAGTTGTTGTATTTGATATTAGTCCAGAAAGACTTGAATTAGCGAAAAAATTAGGGGTAGATGAAGGAATTAACACTTTAGACGAAGACTTTATGAATCAGGCAATGGCAGTAACAGATGGAAAAGGATTCGGGTATATTTATGAAACAGCTGGAGTGACTACAACAATGAAATATGCATTCGAATTGGCTGCAAATAAAGCTAGTGTATGCTTTATCGGAACACCGACAAGAGAATTAAACTTTTCCGTAAAAGAATGGGAAAACATCAATCGAAAAGAATTTACATTAACAGGTTCATGGATGTCATATAGTGCTCCATTTCCAGGAAAAGAATGGATCTTAACAGCACATTATTTCAAGACAGGACAGTTAAAATTTGAAGATTCTTTAATCTTTAAGAAGATACCATTAAGCAGGATTGATGAAGCATTCGAAATGTACAAAACACCAGGAACTGTAAAAGGTAAGATTTTAATTGACAGTGAGGCATAATTATGATTACAACGGTAACATTAAATGTATCTGTAGATAAAGCATACTATATCAAAGGCATTGTTGTACCAGGAACGGTTGCACGTGTCCAGAAATGTGTCAATTCTGCAGGCGGAAAAGGATTAAATGTATCAAGAATCATAGATTTTTGTGGAGAAGAAGTGTTAGCAACAGGATTTGCCGGAGGATTTAACGGAGCTTATGTGGAAGACATGTTAAAGAAAGATGGAATCCCAAGCAGATTTACAAAAACACAGTCAGAGACAAGAAGCTGCATCAACATTTTGGCAGAAGATGAGTCGTCTACAGAATACTTAGAACCTGGAGCACCAGTCAGTGAAGAAGAAATACAGCAGTTTTTAGAAGATTTTGACCGAATTGTTGACGAAAGCGATATCATCACAATATCAGGAAGCATACCAGCCGGGGTTCAAAAAGACATCTATGCAACATTAGTTAAAATGATCAAAAACAAGGGAAAGAAAGTCATTTTAGATACGAGTGGAGATTACTTAAAAGAAGGAATCAAAGCAGGACCAACAATGGTTAAGCCAAATGACGAAGAACTAGAAGCTTTACTTGGTATCAAGATCGAAAATAGATATCAGACGATCGATGCAGCCAAAGAAATGCGTGAGAAATACGGAATCGAATATGTTGTTGTATCTTTAGGTGGAGATGGAGCTTTAGTCGTATGTGAAGAAGGAATCTACCATGGTAAACCACCGAAATTAAAAGCAGTCAATACCGTAGGATGTGGAGATTCTATGGTAGGAGCGTTTGCAGTAGCGTTCAAACAAGGAAAAGAGATTCAGGATGCATTAAGTTACGCGATCGCTGTGTCAGCAGCGAATGCAATCAATCCAGAAACAGGACATATCCGTATGGAAGATGTTGAAAATATCCTTCCAGAAGTAACGATCAAAACATTATAGATCGTGCGATATAAAAGGGGAAGATACAATGAAATATACATTAAAGAACAAAAAACTTACAGTCATCTTTGAATCCAAAGGAGCAACACTTCATTCTATCAAAGACAATGATGGAGTGGAGTATCTCTGGGAAGGAAATCCAGAATACTGGTCCGGTCAGGCACCAGTCCTATTCCCAATCTGTGGAAGTATCAGAGATGATAAAGCACAGATCGGTGATGGAAAACAGACAAACATGCCAAGACATGGTATTGTAAGAAAAAAAGAATTCAAGTGTGTGACTGAGACAGAAAACAGCATTTTATTCGAAATCGAAAGCAATGAAGAAATGCTTGCCCAATATCCATATGAATTTAAGTTAGGAATTGAATATACTCTGAAAGACAAAAAGATTACGATCAGATATATTATCGAAAATAAAGATAAAGAAATTATGCCATTTCAAATTGGTGGACATCCAGGTTTCCATTGTCCGCTCTATAAAGAAGAAAGCTATGATGACTACGAATTAGTCTTTGAGAAAAAAGAAACTTGCACCGTTCCAACTCCGGTCACAGAAACAGGGCTGATTGATATGGAACACAGAAGCGGTTTCTTAGAAGATACCGACACATTACCACTCAAACATGATCTGTTTTCAGTGGATGCAGTTATCTTAGATCAGCTGAAATCAAGAGCAGTCACACTAAAGAGCAAAAAACATAACAAGGGGATACGACTAGATTTCGAACAATTTCCATACCTGATCCTATGGTCCACAGCCAAAGAAGCAGACTTTGTAGCAATGGAACCATGGATAGGACTCTCAACCTGCAGTGACGAAGGTGATAAATTCGAAGAAAAACGAAATATCCAGTATGTACAGGCAGGAGAAGTCAAAGAATACGAATTTCACATAAACATATTATAAATATCCAAAATCCATATAATTTAACGAAAAAGGAGACTTTGAAATATTCAGAGTCTCCTTTTTATCACGTACTATAAAATCTCAATCACAAAACTCAAAGTTTCATGTTCTCCAGGCTCCAAGAATCGCACCCCTCTTTTATGTTCAAACACATCATCCTCATCACTGCAGGTAGAAGTTCCACTCCAAGGTTCCAAAGCAACAAAAGGTCCATCATTTGCACTAGACCATACACCCAGATAATCAAAATCAGGGAAAGTAACTAAGATACCATGACCGCTTTCCTTATGTTTTAATGCAACCGTGCGTGATTTCAACTGATCAAAGATCAAAGCATCCTTGTAAAATAAAGAATGTTTTACAGGGATCACAGTTTCATGATCAAGAACAGGAATACGATCGTTGTTATTGATCAAACCATCATCTGTAAGCTGTGCACAGGCAGCAGTTTCCGGTTGTTCAAATTCCACGATATAATCTTCAAAATTTTCCCCTTCATACACTGGACAGTTAAATGCAGGATGACCGCCAATACAGTAAGGCATAACAATGTCCCCATGATTGATCACCTTATGACTGACTTTTACACCATGATCTGTTAATTCATAGATCATCTGGAGTTCAAAATTATAAGGATACTGTTCTTTTGTAGAATCATCCGCTTTCAAAGAATAAACAGCACAAGTTTCAGAAGAAGAAACCAAAGTAAATTCTAATTTTCTTGCAAGACCATGACGGCCAAAAGAACAAGTCTTAGAATCACCAATGGTTGCAGTTCCATTTCTTAAACATCCAACGATCGGAAATAAGACAGGTGCCTGTCCGCTCCAGAAGTCAGGATTTCCCTGCCAGAGATATTCCGTACCAGAAGCATCTTTGATAGAAGTCAGTTCCCCACCAAGAGATTTTAAAGTGACAGATACATTTTCATTGCGTAAGATTGTATTGCTCATGAGATATCCTCCTAGATTTAATATAGAATCATTATACCACGAATTAACATCGAAAAACACTTGTGTTTCTTGGGAAAAGCAATAGTTAAAAGCATATTTTTTATAAAGAATCAGTAGAAATTTAAGAAGTGGTGTGATAATATGACTAAGTATGCGTAGAAATGTAAAATAATAGATAAAAATAGAAAAGAGGAAAAAGATTATGGCAAACAGTATTGAGCAGGAGATCGGCCGCAGAAGAACCTTTGCGATCATTTCTCATCCGGATGCCGGTAAGACAACGTTGACTGAGAAGTTCCTTTTATATGGAGGAGCAATCAATACAGCGGGGTCTGTGAAAGGAAAGGCAAACTCCAAACATGCAGTATCTGACTGGATGGAGATTGAAAAAGAAAGAGGTATCTCTGTCACTTCTTCTGTATTACAGTTTGAATACGAAGGAAAATGTATCAATATCCTTGATACACCAGGACATGAGGATTTCTCAGAAGATACGTATCGTACACTGATGGCAGCGGATTGTGCCGTCATGGTGATCGATGCTTCCAAGGGTGTCGAACCACAGACGATCAAGTTATTTAAGGTCTGTGTTATGAGACATATCCCGATCTTTACATTTATCAATAAGATGGACCGTGAAGCTAAGGATACTTTCGATCTGTTAGACGATATCGAGAAAGTCTTAGGGATCGAGACATGTCCGATCAACTGGCCGATCGGATGTGGAAAAGAATTTAAGGGTGTATACGAGCGTGCATCAAGAAATATCTTACGATTCGAGGCAGTCTCCACAGGTGGTGCAAAAGAAGCAAAAGAAACGATCATTTCAGCAGATGATGATAATGCAGTAGATCTGATCGGAGAAGATTTCTATGAGAATCTGATGGAAGAAATTGAATTGTTAGATGGTGCGGCAGCAGATCTTGATATGGAGAAAGTACATCAGGGAAAACTATCTCCAGTATTCTTTGGATCAGCACTTACAAACTTTGGTGTAGAACCATTCTTAGAGCATTTCCTGAAGATGACAAACAGACCACTTGCAAGAACATCCAAGGGAGAAGAAGTAGATCCTGTGGAAAATGGTTTTTCAGCGTTTGTCTTTAAGATTCAGGCAAATATGAACAAAAATCACCGTGACAGAATTGCATTTATGAGAATCTGTTCCGGTAAATTCGAAGCGAACATGGAAGTAAAACATGTACAGAGTAAGAAAAAGATGAGGCTTTCCCAGCCACAGCAGATCATGGCACAGGAACGTAAGATCGTAGAAGAGGCGTATGCAGGAGATATCATCGGAGTATTTGACCCGGGAATCTTCTCTATCGGAGACACTGTCTGCCTTCCAAAAGATGACTTTGAATACGAAGGAATCCCAACATTCGCACCAGAACATTTTGCAAGAGTCATCCAGTTAGATTCTATGAAGCGTAAGCAGTTTGTGAAGGGTGTAGAACAGATCGCACAGGAAGGTGCTATCCAGATCTTCCAGGAACATGAAGCAGGATTTGCAGAGATCATCGTCGGAGTTGTAGGAACACTTCAGTTTGATGTCTTAAAATACCGTCTGGAAAATGAATACAACTGCGAGATCCGTTTAGAACCATTGCCATATCAGGCAATCCGCTGGATCAAAGACCGCAACACGGATATGAACAAATTACGTGGTGTATCTGAAGTTAAGAAAGTCAAAGATATGCGAGGAAATCCACTGTTGTTATTTAAGAATGAATGGGGAATCCAGTTTGTACTTGATCGTAATGAGGGATTAGAGTTAGTTGAGTTCAGCAAAGAATAGTATAAATTATATTTCATTTTGATAAGAAAAAGCATTGTAACTTGAGAATAAAGGTGGTATATTATATTAGTATATTTCTTAAGTTATCAAAAATAATATAAATATCAGACTTAGAAAAGAGATTGTTATGGCGTTGATAGATATTCATACACATATATTATATGGAGTTGATGATGGAGCAAAGGACATCAATGATTCAATGGGATTGTTGGATGAAGAACGGGAACAAGGCGTGGATCAGGTAATACTGACTCCGCATTACGGTCCGAAGTTTGGACATCCAGATACAGAAGTATTAAGAGAGAAGTTTGAGGCGATCAGAGAGAAGGCACACAAGTATTATCCAGAGATTCAGCTATACCTTGGGAGCGAATTATATTATCAGCAAGGGACAGTTTCAGATCTGAAACAAGGGAAAGCATTGACGATGAATGGGACCCGTTATGTTTTAGTGGAGTTTGCGACATCAGATGCCTATTCGCATATATATCGCGCGGTTCAGGATTTTGTATATGCAGGATATATTCCGATCCTTGCGCATGTAGAGCGATACAAAGCAGTTTTCGGACATGTAGACAAGATTGTCGAACTGATCGAAACAGGTGCATATATTCAGATAAATGCGGAAAGCCTGATCGGAGGAATTTTTGATAAACGAGCATCTTTTTGTAAGAAGATTATGAAAGAAGGACTGGTTCATTTCCTTGGAACGGATTGTCACGATTTTCGGACAAGAAGACCAAATATGAAATCGGCAGCAGAAGTTGTACGGAAGAAGCATGCGGACCAGATTCTTTATGAGAATCCAAGGAGAATGCTTGAGGGGAAAAGTATTTAATTAAAGAAGGGATAAAAACATCTATGTACGAATTAGAGAATGATGATGAGATCGAGATTGATTTAAGGGAATTGTTTTTGGCATTGAAGAAGAAGATCGTTTGGATTTTGTTGACAGCAATCGTCTTTGCAGGTGCATCAGGATTGATCACGAAGTTTGCGATGACACCGATCTATTCTTCTACAGCACAGCTTTATGTTGTATCCAAAGGTGGACTTTCACAGCTTACAGATCTTACAATGGGGAGTCAGTTAACACAGGATTATATGGTAATTGTTAAGACAAGGCCAGTCCTTGAACAGGTGATCGCAGATCTGAAGCTTGATATGGATTATAAAGAATTAGAGAAGAAGATAACGGTAGAGAATCCATCTGATACACGTATCATGCAGATCACGATAACAGATAAGGATGCAGCACTTGCACAGAGCATCACACAGGATCTTGCAGAAGTAACAGCGAAGACAGTTGCAGAGAAGATGGATGTGAAATCACCAACGATCATCGAAAAGGCATATAAGGCAGATAAACCAGACAGCCCAAGTCTTAAGAAGAACGTATTGATCGGAGCAGTTCTTGGATTTATATTGATGGCAGCAGCCATTGTGATCCAGTATCTGATGAACGATACGATCCTGAAAGAAGAAGATATTGAGAAATATCTTGGAATTAATACTTTAGCGCAATTACCTTTGGTAAAGGGAACTACAAAGCGAACAAAGAAAGTAAAGAGGGCGAGGGAATAAGATGAAGAAATTAGTAATGGATCTTCCAGAGATCAATGATTATCGTATGGTAGAAGGACTAAACCAGCTAAAGACGAACTTAGCCTTCTGCGGAAAAGATATTAAAGTGATCACAATGACAAGCAGTGTTCCGAATGAAGGAAAGAGTTCTGTTTCTCTGAGCCTTTCAAGAACACTTGCAGAAAGTGGAAAGAAGATACTGATGGTGGATGCTGATTTAAGAAAATCAGTAATGGCAGCCAGATATCATATACAGGGAATCGATAAAGGATTAAGCCATTATCTGACAGGACAGGCAGAAGTGGAGGATATCATCTACGAGACAGAAGTGGAGGGACTTTGTATTACAGTAGCTGGTCCTCTGACACCAGATCCAACAAGCATTTTGGATTCTGAGCAGTTTGAACAATTCATTGAGAATGTTAGGGATATGTTTGATTATGTGATCATTGATGCACCACCGCTAGGTGTTGTCATTGATGCTGTGATCATTGGTAAATATACAGATGGAGCAGTCATCGTGATCGAGCAGGGAGTGATCAAACGTAAGATCGTTCAAGATGTCATCAAGCAGTTGAAGAGGGGCGAGGTTCGTATCCTTGGGGCTGTATTAAATAAAGTTGATGAGCGTATCGGTGCTTATGGTAATTATGAGTATAAATATTCATATTCATATTACGGTGAGTCAGATACGGAAAAAAATCACCCAAATACTTAATAAGGAGGAATGTAAGTATGAGTAACAAAATCATCAAGAAAGCAGCAGCTTGTGGATTATCCGCAGTTATGGCTTTCGGACTTGTCGCAGTAACAGAAGCACCAAAAACAGCTAATGTTAGTGCAGCAACAAAAAAGGTAAAGAAATTATCTTTTAAGAAGAAAGGGTATGTGATCAGTGCACCAGGACACTGGATGAATGCAAAGACACGCCTGAAATTCTCACCAAAAAGTGCTAAAACTTATAAGTTAAAGTACAAAACAAGCAACAAAAAGATTGCTACTATTTCTAAGAATGGTATCATCCGTGCAAAGAAAAAAGGTACAGTAACAATCACAGCAATTGCTAAAAACAACAAAAAAGCAAAGGCTACAACAAAGGTTACAGTTGGTAAAGTTGTTAAAACTTTAAAATTCAAAGAGGGAAAAAAGAAAACAGTAACAGCTGGAAAGAAATTCACTCTTCACCCAAACTTACTCACCAAAGAAAGCTTCTACAAAAGCTGTAACTTTCAAATCTAGCAACAAGAAAGTAGCTACAGTAACTTCTAAAGGTAAAGTAACTGCAAAGAAAGCTGGTAAAGTAACAATTACAGCAACATGTAAAGATGCAAAAGGTAAGAAAGCTAAATTTACAGTAACAGTAAAAGCAGCTCCAGCACCTGCAAAAGTTGTAACACCTGAAATTGTAAAACCAGTTGTAAAAGATAACACAGCTGAATATACAGGATTAGTTGCTAATGCTGACAAATACGTTTTAACTCGTGGAAAACAGACAGTTGAGATCTCTGCAGCACAGGTTAAAGAAGCATTAGGATATATTGCTGATCCAGCAGCTGGATTCAAAGCATGGGAAAGCAAAGAAAACTTTACATTAGGTGTATTATCAGCTACTGGTAAAGGTGCTACAAAGACAGCTACGATCAAAGGTACATCTAACTATGATGGAAAATACACAGCAACAGTTACAAAAGTATCTGATACAGAATACGCTGTTGTAGCAAAAATCTGAAAAAGGTCAGAACCACAACATCAAAGTTACAGTAGCAAAAGACGGTACAGTAACAGCTACAAGTGCTAAATACGTTGTAACAAGCGACAAAAACGCTACAAACATCGTAGTAAAAGATGCAGCTGGAAAAGTTATTGCTTCTGCAACAGCAAAAGATGGTAAATACACAGTAAAATTACCAGCAGATAAAGCAAAAGATTTAACAATTACACAGTATGTAGCAAAATAATCAATTGCTGAGTGATAAAGGAATCTTGGAGGAGCTTTCCTCCAGGATTCTTTTTCTATAAAAGAATTTTCTATTTAAGAAGGATCAGGAACATGAAGAAAAAGATAATGACGATGCTGATGTTGCTTGCAGTTTCCTGCATGATCATGCCAACAAATGCGAAAGCTGCCAAAAAAGCATATATCAAAACATCAACAGGAAGCAAGGCAACGGTTTTTGTTGGAAAAACTTTAAAATTAAATGCAAAAACAGTTGGGAAAAAGAAAAAGATCACATATAAGACATCCAAAAAATCTGTAGCGACAGTAAATAAAAAGGGTGTGATCAAAGGAAAGAAATACGGAACTGCCAAGATCACAATGAAAGCTTCTGGAGTGAAAACAAAGAAGATCACTGTATATGTAAGAAAAGCAGCGACAGGGATCAAACTTTCATCTGCACAGACGATCAATTTCTACAAGACAGGAAACACTGACCAGATCAAAGCAACAGCTTTACCTGGAGGAAAACAGATGGCATCAAAAACTCTGACTTATAAGAGCAGTAATCCACAGGTAGCAGTGGTTAACAGCAAAGGAAAAGTGACAGCTAAAAAAGGCGGATACAGCAGAATTCAGATTTCTACCGCTGCAAGATCAGGAAAGATCTGCACAAAAGATGTTGATGTTTTTGTATATGATGGATTTGATGATGTATGCAGTGAAACATCTGGAAGCAAGACAACATTTACATTTAATCCAAACTGGGGATCCGTCACAATCTATTTTACAAGTCAAACAGGAAAACAATATTCTTATAAAGTGGATAGCATCAAAACAGAATTTAATATGCTGGCGAATGTCAAAGGATTTGCAGACGAACGTAATGGTGTAGCAGTGAGCAAAGACAGTGCGAGAAAGGCGAACATCATTAATTTCAAGATCATTGAAACTGGTGAAGATTATGATGTATTAGCGGATGCCCAGAGATATCAGCTGACATTTTATAAAGCGTTGAATAACAAAGTGACATTCAATGTAGAAAAATAAAAAGATAAGAAAAATACTTGACAATAAAAATGAAAGCATGATATAATGTCAAAAGTTGTGAAGAACAACAGAAACAACAAAGAAGAGTATCCACTCTCACCTTAGCACATATGATAGATTAGGAAGTGACTTGGGTTAATATTTAAGAATATGATATTTCGTGATCATGCTTGAATTTTATGTGGATAGTCTTATAACTATCCACTTTTTTAATTATCATGGAGGTGTAATTATTAGCGATTTAATGATTAACGGACAGATCAGAGATAAAGAAGTACGTCTGATCGCGAATGATGGCGAGCAGCTTGGAGTTATGTCCGCAAGGGAAGCACAGAAGTTAGCAGATGAAGCAGGATTAGATCTTGTCAAGATCTCACCAAAGGCAAAACCACCGGTTTGTAAGATTATCGATTACGGTAAGTACAAATACGAGCAGACAAGAAAAGAAAAGCTGGCAAAGAAGAAACAGAAAGTCATCGATGTGAAAGAAGTCCGCATGTCACCAAACATTGACACAAACGACTTAAACACAAAGATTAATCATGCAAAGAAATTCCTTGCAAAAGGTGCGAGAGTGAAAGTCACACTTCGATTCAGAGGAAGAGAACTTGCTCATGTGAATGCAAGCAAGTATATCCTAGATGATTTTGCGAAAGCATTAGAAGATGTAGCCACCATCGATAAGAAACCAAAGTTTGAAGGAAGAAGCATGACAATGTTTTTAGCTCCAAAGAACAACTAGGAGTTTAAGATATTCAAATATGAGTAGATACAAGCAGGATTAAGGAGGAAATAACCATGCCAAAAATGAAGACATGTAGAGCAGCTGCAAAAAGATTTAAAAAGACAGGAACAGGAAAATTAAAAAGAAATAAGGCATACAAAAGCCATATCTTAACAAAGAAATCTCCTAAGAGAAAGAGAAATTTAAGAAAAGCTGCAATGACAGATGCAACAAATGAAAAGAACATGAAGAAGATTTTACCATATCTGTAAGATGGATCGTTAAGGAGGAAATGTAAGCAATGGCAAGAATCAAAGGCGGAATGAACGCAAAGAAAAAACACAATAGAGTATTAAAACTGGCTAAAGGATATAGAGGAGCTAGATCTAAACAGTATAGAGTAGCAAAACAGTCTGTTATGAGAGCTTTAACAAGTTCTTACGCAGGAAGAAAACAGAGAAAACGTCAGTTCAGACAGTTATGGATCGCACGTATCAACGCTGCTACAAGAATGAACGGACTTTCTTACAGCAAATTCATGCACGGATTAAAATTAGCTGGTGTTGACATCAACAGAAAAATGTTATCTGAGATGGCAATCAGCGAACCAGAAGCATTCAAAGCTTTAGTTGACGTAGCAAAAGAAAAATTAGCTTAATCAATAGAATTAACATTGTAAAAACATCTTGACTTTAAAGCGGTGGTTATCAGTCTCAATAGACAGATGGCCATCGTATTTTTTTACATATGGCAGTGACTGATTTAAGACCTGTACCGACACAGTTTTTGCGGCGAGAGGATAAGAAGAAGCCACTGTCTGTTTTTTTGATCTCATGCTCATAAGGGTTCTCGATGAGCAGAACAAAAGCACCAGGAGATGTCTGTCTGGCTTTGAGATGGATGAATTTCTCATACTTCTGTAATGTCTTACATTCAAGGTAAGCATTTTTCTAAAAGATTTCCAAGAACAATACAAAAATCAACGGAAGAGATTGGAGAGAGCGTTGGAAAATCAACGGCAAATTTTGTTTTGATCTTATCTTGTGCACATAAAAGATCATAATGCGATAAAATGGCATTTACAGCGGGCTGACGGCAGTAGATCTTAGTCTGTAAAGAAATAGATGATTCATATTGGGACAGATACTCCTTTAATTCTTCATAATTTCCTTGATTTAACAATCCAGAGATAACAGTGATCTGATGACGAAAATCATGGCGGATTTCTCTTGTCTCCTGTACATGTTGGGAAAGCTGGGAGTATTCTTTTGCCTGAATCTCCAGAATCTTTTGTTCTTCCAATATGTACTGATTTTCTACATAACTGTGGATGATAGTATAAAATAAGACATATAAAAGAAATACAAAGACCAGTAAAGTGAGCATCATGGAAAAGTAAACATGTAGATCATGATAGGTATAAATATCATAATAATTGTGTGGAATATAAGTAAAAACGAGAAAAGTAAAACAGCATGGGAAAATACACGCAATCCGCCAGACAAAGGCATTGTGGAAATTCGTAATCATCCAGCCGAGATATTTTCTGGCAGGTTTATATAAGATGATATCGGCGAAAACCAGAAAGATCAGTTGTGCGATCATGGATTCTGGATAAAATTCTGTACTTTGTCCATGTGGATGAAAGATGACACCGAATGTATGATAGATAACATAAGAAAGAGAACCAAGACAACATGCAGTCAGCATAACAAAGAGAGATGCAGGAAGCATCAGGTTCGTTTCTTTTTGAAATAGATAAAAGAACACAGGCACAGCAAGGAATATAAGAATATTGCCCAGATCCTGTTGAAAGATCATATACGGAATGATCAACAGAACAAAATAGCATACAAAAACAAGGCTGATCTTGATCAGCAGATGGCAGATCGGAGTCTTTAGATGATCGATTACTGGAAACAGGCAAAAAACTGCCAGTGGAATGATGATTGTAAATGTACATAAATATGTAAAAATATCATAAAAAGTCATAAAAGATCATGCCTCCTCAAGTTTCAAAAACTGGTATTTGATATATTGCTCTCGGATTTGCTTGCGTCCTTTCGTTTTGATCGGAAAACACTTTGAATCTGTCATTTCGAAGTAATCGGATTCCATCGTCTTAATATAGTCCATATTCAACATGATTCCACGGTTGCACTGAAGAAATCTTGAATCATCCAGATGATCTGTGACAGAATAAAAAGGAAGCCGGAAAGCATGTGTTCCATTCGTTGTATGAATGATCACCTCATGATTATTTGAGTAAATATATTGAATCTTTGATAATGGAAAATGAACATCAAAAGAACGATATTCAAAAGATAATTCAGCTTCCTGCTCAGGAAGAAGCGCTAAAGCATCATCAAGTACATGAAAGATCTGTGTGGATTCAAAAGGCTTTAAATATATCAAAAAAATGAAAAGGGGCAGCTTCAAAAATGTATTCTTTACTTGTTGTTAAGAATACGATCATCACTTTGGAATCCATCTGACGGATCTTGCGTACAATATCGATCCCGTTCAGTTCATTTAGATAAATATCCATAAAGATCAGATCAAAATCTCCAGGGACATAGGTATTCAAAAAAGAATTACCATCACTATAAGAAGAAATATCAAGGGAGATGTTTCTTTCATGTTCATAAGTACGAAGAGTGTTGAAAATGAGCTCCTGTTCTAATTTATTATCATCAACGATTGCTAACTTCATATTAGTACTCCTTGTTGTAGGGAAATTGGGGTTTCTTTAAGTATAACTTGCAAATGAATGGAAAGCAAGAAATGGGAACTATAATTTTTGTAAACAATAGGATGTGTGTGGAATGCATTTCATTTTGTACAAAAATGTGTCATAATGTAAGAAAAAGAACTGGCAGGAAGGAGATCGATAATATGAATAAAATATATGATAAAGTAAAGAGAGGTTATAAACAAGTAAATGAAATGACAGAGTTTAAACCACAGATCGCATTGGTCTTAGGTTCCGGTCTTGGAGATTATGCGGAGAAGATCAAGATTGAGACTGTGATCGATTACCATGAGATCAAAGGATTTCCAGTTTCTACAGTACAGGGACATAAAGGAAGATTTGTACTTGGTTACGTAGAAGATATTCCAGTAATGATCATGGAAGGACGAGTTCACTATTATGAAGGATATTCCATGAGTGATGTTGTACTACCGATTCGACTGATGAAGATGATGGGAGCAGAGATCTTGTTTTTGACAAATGCCTCCGGTGGGATTCATCGTGGATTTGAAGCGGGTGACTTTATGATGATCACGGATCAGATTGCAAGTTTTGTACCATCTCCATTAATTGGGCCGAATATCGAAGAATATGGAGAAAGATTTCCGGATATGAGTCATATTTATGATGAAGAATTACAAGAAGTGATCAGAAAAAGTGCGGATCATCTGCAGATCGATCTTAAAGAAGGAACTTATATCCAGCTTCCAGGTCCTAATTTTGAATCTCCGGCAGAAATCAGGATGTGTAAAGCCATCGGTGCAGATGCGGTTGGAATGAGTACTGCCTGTGAGGCGATCGCGGCAAATCATATGGGAATGAAGATCTGTGGAATTTCGTGTATTGCGAATCCTGCTGCCGGAATCAGTAAGAAACCACTGACACACGAAGAAGTTCAGCAAAGTGCAGATCGTGCAGCTCCAAAATTCCAGAAACTAGTAACAGAATGCATCTGTAGAATGGGGAAGAGTCTGAAGAAATAAGAGGTGATCAAATGATAAGAATCTACCATGCAAGAATTTTAACCATGCAGGAAGATCAAGAGATCTTTGATGGAGAGATTTGGATCTCAGATCATAAAATACAGTATGTCGGACCGGAGAATAAAGAAGAAGCGGCAAAGATCGTATGGGAGAGACAGATTGATGCAAAAGGCAATCTGATCATGCCTGGATTTAAGAATGCCCATACACATTCCGCGATGACATTTTTAAGATCTCATGCAGATGATATGCCGCTGCTTTCTTGGTTAAATGATCAGGTGTTCCCATATGAAGCCAAGTTAACACCGGATGATATCTATCATTTATCCAAACTTGCCATCATGGAATATTTAACAAGCGGGATCACCGCCAATGCGGATATGTATCTGACACCAGATACGATGATCCAGGCATCTGAGGATTGTGGTTTTCGGACGATTGTTATTGGAGCAGTGAATGATTTTACCCAGTCTGTGAAAGAAGTAGAGAATTGGTATGAGAAGTACCATAAAGAAGATGGACTTACCAGTTATGAACTGGGGTTCCATGCAGAATATACAACCAAGAGAGAAATCTTAGAAGGCATCTCAGAGCTTTCTAAGAAGTACCATGCACCTATCTATACCCATAACTCAGAAAGTGCCTCAGAAGTGGCACAGTGCGTCGAGAGAACAGGTATGACACCAACGGTATATATGGAACAGCTAGGGCTGTTTGAATATGGAGGAGGGTTGTACCACTGTGTTCATATGAGCGAAGAAGATCTTGATGTCGTAAAGAGACATCAGATTTCTGTGATCACCAACCCAGCCTCGAATCTAAAATTAGCAAGCGGGATCGCTCCGATCGAGGAGATGTTAAAACGAAATATTGATCTGGCGATCGGAACGGATGGACCTGCAAGCAATAACTGTCTTGATATGTTTCGCGAGATGTTTCTTGTCACAGCACTTGCCAAATACCGGGAAAATGATGCGAGTGCAGTTGATGCAACAGAGGTATTAAAGATGGCAACAACAGGCGGTGCAAAAGTAATGAATCTTTCAGACTGTGATGTGTTAGTCAAAGGAAAGCAGGCAGATCTTATAATGATCGACCTGCATCAGCCAAATATGCAGCCAATCCACAATATCAGAAAGAATCTGGTATACAGTGGAAGTAAGCAAAATGTCAAGATGACAATGGTCGCAGGAAAGATTCTGTATGAAGATGGCGAATTCTTTATTGGAACAGATGCGGCTCACATTTATGAAAAAGCGAATGAGATCACGCAGAGGATCATGAGCGAGATCTGAATTTAATCAATACAATCTTCTGCATGCTTTAGTGCAGCAGCGATATTTGGACAGAAATGTTCTTTCCCAACAAGCTCGATAAATCCAGCTTTCTTCATAACCTTCATTGGTTGTTCATTGACATGAGAAAATACGATCGTAATTCCTTTTTTCTCACAAGTATCAACGAGATCTTTTAATGCATTTAATGCTGTGCTGTCAAGTGCAGGAACACTTCGCATACGCAGGATCAGACATTTAGTGAAATCCTTTACAACGATATGCTCGATCGCATCAGAAGCACCAAAGAATAAAGGTCCTGTGATCTCATAAACACGGATCGCTAAAGGAAGCCGTGCTAGATGATCATCAATTTCAGGTGTATCATCATCGACATAGACCCAGCTGTCAACATGGGTTTCCTCACTCATGCGTTTGATAAACAGCAGACATGCAATGACCATACCGATTTCGATCGCAACGACAAGATCGAAGACAACCGTTAAAATGAATGTGACGATCAACACGATGATATCGCTTTTTGGAGCCGTTTTTAACATATGTACAAAAGTTCTCCACTGACACATATTGTAAGCAACAACAAAAAGGATGGCCGCAATCGTAGGCATTGGGATCATACCAGCAAATGGCATTAAAACGACTAATACGATGACCAAAGTAATGGAATGGACCATACCAGCAACCGGAGTGCGGCCTCCATTTTTGATATTGGCAGCAGTTCTTGCGATCGCTCCAGTTGCAGGAATACCTCCAAATAGGGCAGAAGCGATATTTCCAAGCCCTTGTGCAACTAATTCTGTATCAGAACGATGTTTGCCGTTGATCATTCCATCAGCAACAACGCAGGATAACAGAGATTCAATGGCAGCAAGTACCGCAATGGTAAATGCATTTGGGATCGATGATTTCACCATAGAAAATTTGACTGCAGGTATATGGAATGATGATCAGGATGGCAAGACTGACTCCACCAACGATCAGGGCATCAACATGGAAAGATGAAAATCCAAGGGCAAATGCATTTAGTTTTTCCATTGTTTCAATTGGTTTTAAACCATTTGGATAAGTAACACCAAAGAAATCTTTTAACTGTCCGATGACGATCGTAACAGCGATCCCGGAAGTGAATCCCGTGGTGATCGTATAAGGAATAAATTTGATCAGACTTCCAAAGTGGCAAAGTCCCATAAGGATCAAGAAGATACTGGCAAGGATCGTGGAGATCACAAGACCGTCAAGCCCGTCTTTTGCAACGATTCCGGCA
>ENA-OPYX01000190-OPYX01000190.1-human-gut-metagenome-genome-assembly--contig:-NODE-190-length-35896-cov-8.318572_pt1 | contig 35896 bp, 33 predicted proteins | sample MGYA00242639_ERZ504486 | MGnify/ENA primary metagenome ERZ504486 (study PRJEB26092, sample SAMD00036296) | human gut metagenome | host: Homo sapiens | study: EMG produced TPA metagenomics assembly of... | reverse complement strand
GATTTTCTCTCAAATTATTTTTGCACAATGTTTATGATCTTCTTCGGAACGTAAATTTCTTTTACGATATTTCCTGTCAGTTTATCTGCAACTGCGCTTTCCTGCTTCAATTGCTTCTTCTTTGGTGCTTCTGCCGAAATGCTGATAATTACTTTTGTTTTTCCGTTAATCGTACCGGAATTTCAATTTCGTCTCTTTCATTGCTCTTCATCTGCTACCGGCCACTGTGTATGGAATACAGAATCTGTGTGACCATATTCTGCCCATAACTCTTCTGTCGATATGCGGAGCAAATTGGTGCAAGCAGTTTTACAAATGTCTCGATTGTTTCTTTATCGATTCCACCTGTTTCTTTGCAAGTTCAATTAACTTATTGTTGTATTCCATGAATCCGGAAATAACAGTATTTAAGCTGAAGCTTTCCAGACGCTGTGTGATATCATATACCAGTTTATGGCGCAGTTTTATCATTTCTTTTGTCTCGGCAACTCCTGCTTCTTTGCTATCAATAGCCAATTTCCAGAAACGATTTAAGAAACGGTAAACACCATCAATTCCTCTGTCATCCCATTCTGCATCTAATTCCGGAGGTCCTACAAAGAGTTCATACAATCTTAAGGAATCGCAGCCGTAATCTCTTACTAAATCATCCGGAGATACTACATTTCCTTTTGATTTACTCATCTTGATACCGTTTTTACCTGTAATCATACCCTGATTGAACAGTTTGTGGAACGGCTCATCAAAGTCAATTACTCCGATATCATACAAGAATTTTGTATAGAAACGAGAATATAACAGATGCAGTACTGCATGTTCCACTCCACCGATATACATATCAACCGGAAGATATTTATCTGCTTTTTCTTTTGAAACTAATTCTTCGTTGTTTTTGTTATCTACATAACGCAGGAAATACCAGGAAGAACCAGCCCACTGAGGCATAGTATTCGTTTCACGTTTTGCAGGCGCACCACAAACCGGACAAGTTGTATTTACCCATTCATCAATTGCAGCAAGTGGAGATTCTCCTGTACCTGTTGGCTCGTAAGATTCTACTTCCGGTAAAGTTAATGGAAGCTGGTCTTCCGGAACCGGTACATTTCCGCAATGAGGACAATGGATAATCGGAATTGGTTCACCCCAGTAACGCTGACGGGAGAATACCCAGTCACGCAGTTTGTAGTTTACTGTTTTTCTTCCGAATCCCATTTTTTCAATCATAGCCGGTGCTTCTTTTTTCAATACAGAAGATTCCATGCCATTCCATTCACCGGAATTAATCATTGTTCCAACTGCATCGGTATAAGCCTCAGTCATGTTTTCAATTTCTTTTCCATCTTTTGCGATAACCTGAATAATCGGGATATCAAATTTCTTTGCAAATTCAAAGTCACGGTCATCATGAGCCGGTACACACATAATTGCACCTGTACCATAATCAGCCAGTACATAATCAGAAAGCCAGATTGGAACTTTCTTTCCATTTAATGGGTTGATTGCATAACTTCCTGTAAATACACCTGTTTTCTCTTTATCCTGCAGACGGTCAACATTTGATTTCATAGAGGAATCATAAATATATTTTTCTACTGCTTCTTTTGTTTCTTCTGTTGCAAGAGATGCAGCCAGTTTATGTTCCGGAGCTAATACCATAAAGGTTGCACCATGTAAGGTATCCGGTCTCGTTGTATAAACCGTAATGTTATCTTCTCTTCCATCAACCTTGAAGTCAACTTCTGCACCATAGGATTTTCCAATCCAGTCAGACTGCATTTTCTTAACTTTTTCCGGCCAGTCTAATTTATCCAAATCGGATAACAGACGATCTGCATATTTTGTGATACGAAGCATCCACTGACGAAGATTTTTCTTTGTTACAGTCGCTCCACATCGTTCACAGCATCCGTTTACTACTTCTTCATTTGCAAGACCTGTTTTACAGGACGGACACCAGTTAATCGGGAATTCTTTTTCGTAAGCAAGACCTTCTTTAAACATTTTTACAAAAATCCACTGAGTCCATTTGTAGAAATTCGGGTCTGTTGTATTTACTTCTCTATCCCAGTCATAAATTGCTGCGATATCATTAATCTGTCTCTTGATATTTGCAATGTTCTGTGCAGTTGATTTTGCCGGATGTACTCCCATTTTGATTGCATAGTTTTCAGCCGGAAGACCGAATGCATCCCAGCCCATTGGATGAATCAGGTAATAACCCTGCATCATTTTATAACGACTCCACACATCAGAGATAACATATCCTCTCCAATGTCCTACATGAAGTCCATTTCCTGACGGATATGGGAACATATCCAGACAATAATATTTCGGTTTTTTACCGTCATCTACGTTTACCGGTTTTGCTTCCCAGTTTTCTCTCCATTTCTGTTCAATTGCCTTATGATTATAAGGTACTGCCATTGTTGTTTCCTCCTAATTGTTATTATGCGCTTTCAAAGTCCTTTACTAACTCTAAAAAGACTCTGAGAATACATTATTTACCATGAAATAAAAAAGACCCTTTTGTCACTAAACTTTTAGAGACGAAAGGGTCTTAGATTCATTCCGTGGTACCACTCTAATTCATCTGTATCTCTATATCTACAGATGCACTCATTGATTCTGTAACGGGAACTCCCGCCTTTTCTTACTAAGAAATTCTTCCGTTCTGCAAAGGAACTCCAAGGCCAGTTCCACATTTCTTCTCACTGCCTTTCACCTGCCGGCAGCTCTCTGTATTAAAGAACCATGTGTACTCTTCCTCTTCAATGTTTTTTTCATGTTTCAGAGTATTTTCTACTCTCTTTAACTATTGTTATTCTACCCAGAACCCTTGTATTTGTCAAGTAAGAATCCAAAAAACCACTTTATTTTATTCCAAGAACTACATTTGCCGGTGAATCTTCACTATATTCCAGAGTAATCTCATCTCCCACATCATAAGTCACAATTTCCGGATAATCCACGACTGGCACATCATAAACCTCATCGTTTTCTTCCAACGCAAGATAAAAATGGGAATTTCCATCCATGACCGCCTGTCCAATTCTCTTGATTTTTCCACTGATTTCATTTGTTCCTGTACTTTTTTCATCTGTTGAAGTAATTCCATTAGAGGCAAGCAGTTTGACATAAGCTTTCTCACACTCTGATACGGTATCACCGATTGCAACATTTTGATATTTCTGAATATTAACCATCGCATATTTTTTCACCAAACCGGCTCCGTCCTTGAGTGCCATAAAATAAGTCGGCTCGTTTGAAATATTTAATAACAATGGAAAAGCTGCGGTATATTTTAAGTTCTGTACCTGTCCTTCTGCCGATTCCATAGCAGAATATTCCTCTGCTCCGGCACAGGAATAATATCTGGTTTCCATTGTACGCTGATTCATCAATACAAATCCAACATTGGAACGGTCTCCACTTACTGATGTAATTCCGGTGTAAACCCATACATCATCTTCAAGTGCCAGATAATTATATCCATCGGTTGTCTTTAAACACCCTTTCTGCCCCAGCACACTATTAAAAAATCCATTCTTCAATGTACCATGATAGTTATATACGTCAATCAATAAGTCTGCCGGATAAGCACGGTCTACCCACTGCGGACAGTCTTTTATTTTATATTCTTCTGTCTCACCGGTAATTGCATTACAAAGCACTACTTTTCCAATAGTCTGTCCGCCAAATAAACCAATATTAAATTTCTTTACCGGACAAATCCAATATGGTACTCCATCATCATTAATTTCAAAGCTCAACTGGTCAAACATATACGTCGGATAGCGGAAACGAAGATGTCGGTAAATATTCCGATTAAGCAGCTCTGACTCTGAATACTTAATTCCATCCTCCAGCTTTACCAGTTCCGTATTCTGTGTTGCCATATCAATCCGAATATAAGCCGGAATTCCGTCTTTTTGATTGGTCAGCCATTTAATTGCATTTGCATACACCAGTGGTGTGACACGATACGGCTGTCCCTGATAATTAATCTGAGAATACAAATCACTGACTTCAAACTGAGAAACCATATCTACCATACTTCCCATTTTTCGATTTCCCAGTAATACTGCAGAATCTTTATCCAGAAGCGGAATCTGATTAAAACTGATTTCCTGGATATCTTCTGTAAAATCCCGTTCCTCCGGTGTCACAAGATTTTGATATTTCTTTGCATTGATAATTGGAGAAGAAAGCAGAGAACCCACCGCATATACTGCAATGATTCCAAGCATTAAAATAACACCTGCTTTGATTCCTTTGCTTTGTTTTAATTGAATTGTTCCATAAAGTCTTTTCCGAATTGCATAAACAACCACAATAATTCCAATTACTGCGACAAGGAAAAACCAGAATCCACTTTCATGGATATTAATTGCAGGCAGTTCAATATAATAATATAAAAATGCCAGCAAAAGAACAGCAATTCCTGCTAATAATTTCTTTTTCATAAATCTAAATTCCTTTCTTTTTTGTGTTACGGTACAGTGTAACACAAAACCGAAAAAAAGATATCCCGAAAGCCCAACTCTTTCGAGATATCTTCTTAAGTTTTCTTAAATTATTTTAAGCGTCTGCTCCTTCTTCCTGACGAGCTTTAATTTCCTGTTCCTGAATATCAGACGGTGCCTGCTCATAACGGGCAAACTCATAAGAGAACACTCCGCTTCCTCCTGTCATAGAGCGCAGGTCTGTTGAATATCCGTAAATCGAAAGCATCGGAATATCCGCTTCTACGATTGTACAGCCTTTATGCTGGGCATCTGGATTCATTCCAAGAACACGTCCTCTTCGTTTATTCAAATCACCCATAACGTCACCGGTATATTTGTCCGGAACATTGATTTTCATAGATACAATCGGCTCTAACAATACTGGAGAAGCTTCCAAAAAGCCTTTCTTAAATGCCTGAATTGCGGCTGTTTTAAATGCCATTTCAGAAGAGTCAACCGGATGATAAGAACCATCGTATAAAGTTGCTTTCACACCGACAACCGGATAAGAAGCTAAAGGTCCTTTTAAGACTGATTCCTGAATTCCTTTTTCTACTGCCGGGAAATAGTTTTTCGGAACTGCACCACCAACAACGGTCTGTTCAAATACATAAGGAGTCTCTAAATCACCAGATGGTTCAAATGTCATTTTTACATGACCATACTGTCCATGTCCACCGGACTGTTTCTTATATTTTGCATCTACGTCGGCTTTTTTACGAATTGTTTCTCTAAATGGAACTTTTGGTTTTGAAAGCACAATATCTACTTTATAACGTTCTTTTAATTTACTGCATACAATGTCAAGATGCTGTTCTCCGATACCATACATCAAGGTCTGACGGTTTGCAGAATCATTTTCAATCCGCAGTGTCTGATCCTCCTGCATCATTCTGGAAAGTGCCTGAGATACCTTATCCTCATCGCCTTTATTCACAGTTTTATAACGTTTGCAGGTATATGGAACAGAAATCTCTGTCTTTCCAAACACAACAGGAGTCGTTCTTGTAGAAAGAGTATCACCTGTTGCCACTGTATTTAATTTTGCAATTGCACCGATATCACCGGCATGAAGTTCCGGAACTTCAATTGGTTTTCCACCCTGTAATACATAGATTTTTCCAGGTTTTTCATCTGCATCTTTTGTCGGATTATAAAGAGTATCTTCCCCTTTGATAACACCTGAGCAGACTTTAATCAGAGAATATTTTCCAATGAATGGGTCAACAATTGTTTTAAATACATAAGCAGATTTTGCTTTTGCAAAATCATAATTTGCTTCATAGATATCATTTGTTTTCATATTCATTCCTGCACAGGTTTTCTGAGCCGGACTTGGGAAATAACCGCAAATATCATCAAGCAGGTTTGCAACACCCTGTACATTTACGGTAGAACCCATGCACACCGGAATAATACTTCCATCAGAGATATTCATTTTCAGAGCTGCGGAAACTTCTGCTACAGAGAATTCTTCTCCTGCAAAATAACGCTCCATAAATTCTTCACTGATTTCTGCAACAGATTCCATTAAGATATCATGGTATTTTTCCAGATATTCTTCGAGGTAGTCCGGAACCGGACATTCTTTTTTCTGTCCTCTTTCAACGTAGCGTCTGCCGGCCTGTTTTACGATATTTACATAACCAACAAACTGTTCATTTTCACGAATCGGCATGTGAATCGGTGCAATTTTCTTTCCATACAGTTCCGTTAAGTCTTCTACTACTTTACGATAACTGACATGGTCTAAATCCATCTCTGTTACAAAAAACATACGAGGCAGATTATATTTTTCACACATCTCCCATGCTTTTTGTGTTCCGACCTGAACCCCTGCTTTTCCGGAAACAACGATAATTGCTGCATCTGCTGCTGCCACTGCTTCTTCTACTTCCCCCACGAAGTCGAAATAGCCTGGTGTATCCAGCACATTAATTTTTACTTTTCCCCATTCGATTGGCACTACTGAAGTTGTGATTGAGAATTTTCTTTTGATTTCCTCTTTATCATAATCACTGACCGTGTTACCATCTGTAACTTTACCTAAACGGTTTGTTATTCCTGATAAATAAGCCATTGCCTCGACCAGACTTGTCTTACCGGAACCGCCGTGACCAAGCAGGACCACATTTCTAATTCTGTCACTTCTAAAAACGTCCATATGTAATACCTCCTAAAATTTAATATGTATATATTTTACTAAAAAAAAACAATTTTTCAAGTATTTTATTCAATTTAAACAAGGTAGTTTTTTCATTTCTTTTCATTTTCATTATGCAAAGTGCCAACGCAACGCTTTAAAGCGTCAAACCGTTGACTTTTCTTTCAAGATGTCATAAAATAGTTATGTTTGACAGACTTGTGCCGTATTTGATTCATTTTTGACGACACTGCATCAGTCTTGTCTGATTACCGAAAAAAGAAGGAGATTTTCATGGAAACGACAACAATTGGTTTTATTGGTCTTGGGTTAATCGGTGGTTCTATTGCGAAAGCCATCAAAAAATTCCACCCAGATTATCAGATTATCGCATACAATCGAACACGGGAAACTTTAGACGATGCTGTCTTTGAAGGCATTGTTGACATTGCCTGCGAAGAAATGGACAGCAAATTTTCGCTCTGTGATTATATCTTTCTCTGTGCCACAGTAGACTACAATATTGAATGTTTAAAATGGCTGAAAACGAAAATCCGTCCAGGCTGTATTTTAACAGATGTCGGCAGTGTCAAAGGAGAAATTCACAAAGAAATTACGAAACTCTCCATGGCCGCAAATTTTATCGGCGGACATCCGATGGCAGGAAGTGAAAAAACAGGTTACGCTTATTCTTCCGACCATTTAATTGAAAATGCTTATTATATTTTAACACCGTCAGAGGAAGCCAGTCTGGATAAAATTAGCCGGTACAGCGAACTGGTAAGCTCGATTGGAGCACTTCCTATGATTCTTACTGCTCAGGAACATGACTATATTACTGCGGCAATCAGTCACTTGCCTCATGTTGTTGCTTCTTCTCTTGTCAATCTGGTTCAAAAACTGGATTCTTCAGATGAACACATGAAAAGTATTGCAGCCGGAGGATTTAAGGACATTACCAGAATTGCTTCTTCCTCCCCTTATATGTGGCAGCAGATTTGTCTGGAAAACCCTGATAACATTTCCAAAGTATTAGATGAATTTATCCGCTTAATTGTACAGGCAAAATACCTGATCGACCAGAAAGATTCCAATGGACTTTATCAGATGTTTTCTTCTTCAAGAGACTATCGAAACTCTTTTGATAACACTTCAAGTGGTCCAATCAAAAAAGAATTCGCACTGTACTGCGATATCGTAGATGAAACCGGTGCAATTGCCACAATTGCAACCATTTTGTCCATGAACGGAATCAGCATTAAAAATATTGGCATTCTTCATAATCGTGAATTTGATGAAGGTGTTTTAAAAATTGATTTCTACGATGAAGAAGCCCTGAAAGCCGCTTCTGAGCAGCTTAGAAAACGAAACTATATTATTTATGAGCGTTAGGAGTTTACAATATGTTATTTCATAAATCCCATCCTCTAAAAGGAGAAATTACCGTACCTGGAGATAAATCCATCTCCCACAGAGGCATTATGCTTGGTGCTCTTGCCAATGGTACTACTTCGATTACAAACTTTTTAAAAGGTGCTGACTGCCTCTCTACCATTTCCTGTTTTCAAAAAATGGGGATTGAAATTGAAGAAACAGAAAATGAAATTCTGGTTCATGGAAAAGGACTGCACGGTTTAAGTGCTCCAAAAGAAATTTTAGATGCCGGAAACAGTGGTACAACGACAAGATTAATTTCCGGTATTTTAGCCGGACAAAACTTTTCCTGCGACCTTACCGGTGATGCTTCGATTCAAAAACGTCCAATGAAACGTATTATGACACCACTCTCTATGATGGGTGCTGATATTACCAGTGTTCATAATAATGGATGTGCACCACTTCATATCAAAGGTGCGCCGTTAAAGGGAATTTCCTACCAGTCTCCGGTTGCTTCTGCCCAGGTAAAATCCTGTGTGCTTTTTGCAGGGCTTTATGCGGATGGAAAAACCAGTGTTACCGAACCATTTTTATCCCGTAATCATTCCGAGCTGATGCTTTCCTCTTTTGGTGCTTCCGTTCAAACCTGCGGTACAACTGCAACAATTGAACCGGAACCAGTCTTAACCGCTCAAAAAGTAGAAGTTCCGGGAGACATTTCTTCTGCTGCTTTCTTTATTGCAGCGGGACTTTTAATTCCAGGTTCTGAGCTTTTAATCAAAAATGTAGGAATCAATCCAACTCGTGATGGAATTTTACGTGTCTGCAAACAAATGGGAGCAAACTTAGAATTGCTTAACACAAGAACGCAATGTGGTGAACCAGTCGCAGACATCCTTGTAAAACACAGCGAATTAAATGGAACCGTTATTGAAGGAGATCTGATTCCAACTTTAATTGATGAACTCCCAGTTATTGCAGTTATGGCTGCCTGCGCAAATGGAGAAACAATTATCCGAAATGCGGAAGAATTAAAAGTAAAAGAATCCAACCGTCTTGAAATTATCGTTCATCATTTAAGCGAAATGGGATGTGATATTACCGGCACAGAGGATGGAATGATTATCCGTGGAGGAAAACCACTTCATGGTGCTGTTTTAGACAGTCATCTCGACCACCGTATTGCCATGTCCTTTGCAGTTGCCGGACTGGTTGCAGACGGTGAAACAGAAATTACCAATGCAGATTGTGTTAATATCTCTTATCCGGGATTCTATCGTGATTTGCTCCGCTAAATAAATGATTTCCTTTTTGTTTTAATCAAGTCAAAAATAAAAAGATGTTCTGCCACGTTTCTTAGTGAACAGAACATCTTTTTTATAAATCTCTTTTTCTATCAAATCTTAATTTAATCATGAATATACATGGCATCTCCAAAGGAAAAGAAACGATATTTTTCCTTTACCGCTTCTTCATAAGCATGCATAATGTTTTCTTTCCCTGCCAGTGCAGAAACCAGCATCAGTAAGGTAGATTCCGGAAGATGGAAATTTGTAATCAGTTCATCAATCATTTTAAATTGATATCCCGGATAAATAAAAATCTCTGTCCATCCGCTTTTTGCCTGAAGGATTCCATTTTCATCTGTTGCAGACTCCAATGTACGACAACTTGTTGTTCCAACCGCAATTACTTTTTTACCAGCTTTTTTGGTATCATTAATTAATTTTGCCTGGTCTTCTTCTACTACATAAAATTCAGAATGCATGTGATGTTTTTCTACATCATCTACTTTTACCGGACGAAATGTTCCAAGTCCGACATGAAGGGTAACATGTGCAATATTTACCCCTTTTTCTTTAATCTGCTCTAATAATTCCTTTGTAAAATGAAGACCTGCTGTTGGTGCTGCTGCACTTCCCTCATGTTTTGCATAGACAGTCTGATAACGTCCCTTATCCTGAAGCCTATGAGTAATATATGGAGGAAGCGGCATTTCTCCAAGTTTGTCAAGAATTTCTTCAAAGATCCCCTCATAACTAAAACGAATCAGGCGGTTTCCCTCTTCTACAATATCAATAACTTCTCCAATTAATAAACCGTCTCCAAAACTGATTTTTGTTCCTGGTTTTGCTTTCTTTCCTGGTTTTACCAATGTTTCCCATACATTTCCATCTTTTCTTTTTAAAAGCAGGATTTCAATTCCGGCATTTGTTCCAATCTTGCTTCCATAAAGTCTTGCCGGAATAACTTTGGTATCATTGATAACCAGACAGTCTCCCTTATTTAAATAATCAATAATATGTTTAAAATTTGTATGCTTCAACTCACCACTTTTTTTATCCAAACACATTAATCTGGAAGAAGAACGATCTTCAAGCGGGTCCTGCGCAATTAATTCTTCCGGTAAATCATAATAAAAATCTGATGTTTTCATTGGTTTCTCCTTTTCTTTCTTGTAATTCAAGCGGATATTTACAATCCTCTTTGCTACTTGATTCGATCAAAATATTTTATCTTCTTCTATTAATTTTGAAATCTTATTTTTCACTTCTATGATATTAACACTACAATTTGGAGGTACACAACCTCTCCAGAAATTTTCAATAGATGGATTTTCATATACATTTTGAAGCAGAGCTCTTACTGCACATCCATGGGATGCAATTAAAATTGTTTTATCCTGAAGTTCCTCTTTTTGAATCAATTCTTCATAAAATTCCTGTGTTCTTTTACAAATGGATTCTAATGATTCCGCATTTTTGGGAGGCTGATATGCTTCGGTATGATGAAAAAAATTATCGAGCATTTCTGCCGGCAATAATCTGGAGTCTTTTCCCTCCCACTCCCCAAATGAAATCTCACGAAGACGTACATCCTCAATCACCGGCACGTCTTTTCTATCTCCCAGTACCAGCTGTGCTGTATGTCTCGCTCTTTTTAACGGACTTGTAAAACATAAATCAAACGGAATCTCTTTCATCGCTTTTCCTGTTTTTATAGCAAGCGCAATTCCATTTTTATTTAACTCTGTATCCGATGCTCCCTGAAGTTTTCTTTCTACATTCCATGTTGTTTCTCCATGACGTATTACATAAAGTTTCATAATTTATCTAAAACCTTTCTCTAACTCGCCAGATAACCTAATTAAGTATCCTAATTATTTTCCCCACCTAATATCATCTGCTACACACCAACTTATAATGATAGTCATTTCCCTGTTTTCTGTCAAGAAATACTCTCTGCTATTCTTTTCTTTTTTACTCTTTTTTTCGTCTCCTGTCCATTCCTGGCGCTTTTCTCCCGCAAATTCCTCTGCATGCTGTACAAACTGCTGATACTCTCGTTTGATTGTATCTGTTGCAACCTGATGCATCCAACGAAAACGTTCCTCAAAATAATGATTAATTGAAGCACCTATCATTACAATATTCATACAGATATACATCCACAAAAGAATCAGAATAATGGTTGTCATGCTTCCATACATATTCGATGTTTTATTAAAAAATTCAAAATACAAAGAAAATCCCATCGAAAATGCAACCCAGCACACGGATGAAAATACAGCACCCGGAAACTGACTACGAAATGTTGCCTTTCTATTTGGAACAAATTTATATAGGATCAAAAACACTCCGCACAAAGTTGCAAGTGTAATCACTAATCTCATGCTGATAATCATCGAAACCAATTTATTTAAAAACGGAAAATGTCGTCTTAATTCTCTTTGCAGTGTATTTCCAAACACCTGTAAAGTAAGGGTCAGAATAATTCCAATCACAAACAATAACGTATAGGCAGCAGAACGAATTCTGGTTAAAATATAATTTCGTGTCTCATAGACAGAATAAATACAATTAAACCCATTTGTTAAGGCCTGCACACCTTTTCCAGATGACCAGATCGCCATCACTGCTGACACCGGCACAATGCTGACCGATTTATTATATACTTCATCTACAATTCCCTGTATAAACTCATGCAGGTTATCCGGAATCACCTGCATAATTGCTCCAACCACTTCTTCGCGATTCAACTGAGTATATCTTATGGAAGTCATTAAAAGCAATATAAACGGAATAAATGATAAAATAATAAAATAAGCTGCCTGCGCAGCATAAGCCGGTACATGCTTTTCACTGATACTTCTTGAAAACCCCCAGATATCACGAATTATTTTTTTGATTATTCTCATTTATTTAAAATCCTTGTCTCAATGTTTTTTCCTGTTTTCCTTTATTATCTATTACTATTAAGCAACTATTCGCAAGCAGATACTCGCAATCAATTTTGCCGCTTGACTCGGTTTAAACTATATTTTTCTCTTTACCTGCTTTAGCCGGCTAACGCTCATTATATCACACCCCACTAATTGGGGCAATCTCTACCTCTTGATAAAAATAATTCAAAATCTCTTGATAATTATTTCCAAGCTTTGCCATTTGATTTGCCCCATTCTGACTCATTCCCACTCCGTGCCCATATCCTCCTCCATGAATCATATAACCTTGCGGTTTTCCATTTTCATCTATCTGTGCTTCCAAGGTAAAATAGGCACTTGGAAGCAATTTGCCACCTTTTACTGTTGATTCATCTTGGCGTACGATTTCAAGATTCTGTGGACTTAAAAATTCACGTATCTCATATTCATTTTCAAGTTGAATGACACCTATATCCGTCTCTATTTTTAATTTTAAAACAGCATCTGCTTCTCCTGTTTTCTCAATTTCCATTTTTTCAAGCACTGATGCGTCTGAAAGTTTGTTTTTTGCCTGTTCAAGCAGTCTTTCACTTGAAAAGTATACTTTCCACTGATACCACGGCACATCCGCATCGAATTTACATTCTACACTTTTTAAATAACTGGCCGGAGCAGATGCTTCCCAAACTTCGTTTGTACTCGTCTTTCCATGAGAAGTAGAAAAATAGTAAGCAGTAATCGGCTGTCCGTCTTTTATTAAAATTTCTCCCTTTGTCTCATCTACTGCTTCTTTTGCTGTCTCAGACTCTCCTGAATTTTGATAAACCTGATAAGAAACACTGTCATCTACCTGAGCGATACCAATCCCAACCGGATCCTGATTTTTCTGCATCTGCATCCAGGCATAAGTCCTTGCACAGACTGCCTGCGCTTTTAGAGCTTCTTTTTCATAATCAGAAGGCATTTCGCTTGGTACTACACCATAAAGGTATTCTTCTAACGGTAGCCTGTTTACCACATACCAGCCATCTTTTTCTTTTCCAATGATAAGCGTTCCCCCATAAGACGGTCTTCCTTGTCCTCGTTCTACCGACAATACTCTGATTCTATTTTCTTTAGTCCGATCAACAGGCGATAACACCAGCCTTCCCGCTTCTGACAATTCCTCTTCTTTTTCTAAAACCAGTTTTTCGTTTGCTAAATAAAGTTTTCCACTGTTTTCTTCCTGATAATCTGATTCAAACTCTAACTCTATCCGTTCATGAAAATAAGATGTATACTGTCCTGTCATAATTGCAACCGAAATTTCTAACTCCTGATTTGCTTCTTTTGTTTCTGGTTTTTCTGCATTTGTTCTTTTTTCTTCGGATTTTGATTTGCTTTCCGACGTTTCTTCCATTTTTTCTTTAGAGTTTCTTTGTATCACTTTTTTTTTCATTTTCCCTTTTTATCAGTTCTTCTGTTTCTGGTTTTAACTCTATTCTTTGTTTTTTCAGTTCTTGTATTCCTAATCCATTCAGAGCAAGAACACAGCATAAGCAGATAATCAGATAGTTTCGGTTCATCCCTAAGCTCCGGTCAAATAAAATTTCAGCTTAAGTATATGAGAAAAAAAATGCAGATATTCTTTTTCAAATATCTGCATTTTGGTACAAAAGCCCGCCAAACAGTATTCCATTTTAAGATAAAATACAATTGACGGGCATACAAACTTTTTATTTTTTATTCGTAGAAATGCGTAAACTGTAGTAGTATGATATTCTTCTCCGGCTTTTAATAAAGAGCTTTCAAATTTTTCTTCATTACATGCATTTGGATAATACTGCGTTTCCATACAGAAACCACTTCTCTTTCCATAAACGCATCCAGCTTTCCCATTTTCCTGTTCAATAAAATTACCGATATAAAACTGCATTCCCGGAAGGTCTGTATAAACTTTCATCTGAATACCAGATTCCTCACACCAAACTACAGCGGCTTCTCTCATTTCACCTTTTTTACGGGTTAAAGCATAATTATGGTCATATCCACCTGCCATAATAAGCTGTTCAAAATCTGCATCTACATCCTGTCCAATCTTCTTCGGTGTTGTAAAATCCATTGGTGTTCCTGCTACCGGCGCAATTTCACCTGTCGGAATTAACAGTTTATCGGTTGGTGTGTATTCTTCTGCATGAATCTGAACAAGATGATTCATTACACTTTCTGCACCTGCATCATGTCCTGCCAGGTTAAAATAAGAATGATTGGTCATATTTACAATCGTATCTTTATCTGCAGTTCCTTTATAATCCAATACCAATTCGTTCTTTTCCGTCAATGTATAAGAAACAAAGGCAGTAAAGTTTCCCGGAAATCCCTGGTCTAAATGTGGGCTCTTAATAGAAAATGTAATACTGTTTTTCTCTGCATCTATTTCTACAACATCCCACACTCTGGTACGATAGAAATTCGGGCCACTATGTAAATTATTTTTCCATTATCATTTTTTCCAACTGATAAGTCACACCATCAATTGTAAAAGAAGCATTTCCAATACGGTTACCATTTCTTCCGATTGGAGAACCAAAATGAGGCGGATTTTCATAATATCCTTCTACAGTATCATAGCCTAAAACAACATCTCTTAATTTATGATTTTCATCCGGTACCATAAGACTTACCAAAATTGCTCCAAAATCTGTTACCTTCATCGTTGCTCCGGATGTATTTGTAATCTCATAAAGAAAAACTTCTGTTCCATCCGTACTCTTTCCGAAACTCTGTTTTGTGATTGCCATCTGTTTTCTCCCTAATTTCAAACATAAAATTAAGTAATCCCGAGATGCCGTTTCCTATCTTCTGACTCCTAGCTGTTGCTAGGTGGGTGACCGCAACCATTCTTCTGCCTTCCGCTGCGCAATGACGGCCTGACATCCAACTGGCAATATAGGAATCCCGTTTAAAGTAAATGTAGGTTCAAAAATAATAGGAGCATCGCACAACCCAGGATTACTTCGTGATTTCATTATACTCTAGTATATGAAGTTTTTCAACAAAAATTACTGAATAAAAATTGGTTTTTTATGAAAGTTTTTCTAAATTCTCAAGTATTATCTCATGTAATAACTAAAAAGTCAACATTTTCTCTCATTAAACCTTAAGCGTTCAACAATTTTTTTACAATTGCCGGCATCTCTGCTACCTCTACCACTGTATCATGCAGTACCGGAGCAGTACGGATTTCTTCAATTGCATTTGGAACTTTCACATTTGCAATTTCAGATAACTTATCAATCAGTTCAAAATCCTCCATTGCATCATATTTATGATCAATTGCATCCATTACACTACGTGTAAATTTAAATGGACTTGCAGTAGAAGCAATGACTGTCTTTGTATCATCTTTTGTAGCTGTTTTATATTTTTCATAAACGCAGGCTGCAACTGCTGTATGCGTATCAATGACATATCCCGTATCTTCATACAGTTTTTTAATAATTTTGGCAGTTTCTTCTTCTGTTGCATAATTTCCATAGAAATCTTTTAACTGCGCACGCATCTCGGCAGTGATTTCATATTTTCCATCTTTGGATAACTCATTCATCATTTCTCTTGTTTTATCTGCATCTTCACCAGCAATACGATAAATCAGACGTTCTAAGTTACTGGAAATTAAAATATCCATAGATGGAGAAGTTGTTAAGATGAAGTCTCTGTTTCTGTCGTAACTTCCTGTGCTGAAGAAATCATATAATACTTTGTTTTCATTGGATGCACAGATTAATTTTTCAATCGGAAGTCCCATATTCTTTGCATAGAATGCAGCAAGAATATTTCCAAAGTTTCCAGTTGGAACAGTGACATTAATCTTTTCACCTGCTTTTATTTCTCCATTTTTATATAAGGTTGCATAAGCATATACGTAATACACAATCTGTGGAACAAGACGTCCAATATTAATAGAGTTCGCTGATGAGAACTGATATCCTGCATTTGAAAGCTCTTCTGCCATATTCTTATCATTAAACATTTTCTTAACGCCTGTCTGAGCATCGTCAAAGTTTCCTGTGATTCCAACAACGTAAGTATTATTTCCTTTTTGTGTTACCATCTGTTTTTCCTGAACCGGGCTGACACCATTTTTCGGATAAAATACAATGATTTTCGTTCCCGGAACATCAGCAAAGCCAGCCATAGCAGCTTTTCCGGTATCTCCAGAAGTTGCGGTCAGAATTACAATTTCATTTTTTACATTATTTTTCTTTGCGGAAGTAGTAAGAAGATGTGGCAGAATAGAAAGTGCCATGTCTTTAAATGCAATCGTTGCCCCATGGAAAAGTTCCAGATAATAAGCACCATCTGCCTTTTTCACCGGTACAATTTCCTTTGTATCAAATTTAGAATCATAAGCTCTTTCAATACATGCTTTTAATTCGTCTTCTGTAAAATCTGTAAGGAAACGACTCATAACCTCATAAGCGATTTCCTGATAAGTCATGGATGCAAGTTTCTCTACAGGAATACCCAAAACCGGAATCTGTGTAGGAACAAATAATCCACCATCGTCTGATAATCCTTTTAAAATTGCCTGAGAAGCTGTTACACATTCTCCTGTTCCCCTTGTGCTTTTGTACAAAATTTCCATTGTCTTTTTGTCCTTTCCTTATTTATTAAGTCAAGATACACTTCTATTCTTTCAATTAGCATATCTTGCAACTTACTTACATTTAAATTGCATCGGATTTGCTTGTCTTTTTCGATGTCTCATCTGTAGATGTCTTTCCTTTTTTGGAAGATTTCTCTTTCTTTTTAGGCGAAATTTTTGTTTCCGTTGAAGTTTCTGTTTTCGTTGAAGAATCATCTGGCTCTTCTTTTTCTTCTTCTGTCTTTTTTGAAGAAGCATTCGCTTCTAATTCTTTCAATGTCTTTTCCGGATATGTATAAAAGGCATGAACACCATGTTTAAATAAAAATTCCAAATCCCTTTTAAACCAACTTACATTGTCTGAATCCGAATATTCTTCCTGCATAAAAAACAATGCTCCCTGTGAATAATCTTCTCCATCAATTGCACGATTGACTGCTTCTCTGGTATCTTCTGAAACAGTAACGGTATTAATTCTTCCATCTGCTGTCGGTGAAAACTGAGCAGTTCCGTCGGTATTCTGCCACACAATATCATAAATGCTGTCTGGAAAAATCGGACTCTGCAAACGATTGAAAATAACATTCGCCACCATGATTTTTCCTTCTGTATCTTCTCCACCTGCTTCTGCTTCTACAATCTTTAACAGAGTTTCATAGTCTCTGTCTGTCACTTTTAAATACTGTTCCACATCTAACGAATGATTCTCCAGTTTTTCTACGGTATCAGCTGCCGCTTTACTAAAATCAAGATTCGATTCCTGCTGATTTTTCCCAACACGCTGACCAACTAAAACTGCTTCACAAGACGTTCCTAATTTATTTACCTCACTATCCGTGTCCTGACTGATACAGACACCGGAAATAATGGATTCAATCCCATACATGTATTGTCTGGTATTTTCTTCCTGTGCTTTTTCTACTACAGTCTCTACCGATTTTGCTGAAGAAGCCTCAGCCTGTATAGTAAGTTTTTTAACCAGAAATACTCCTGCCGCAGATAATACTCCCACCGCCGCAAACGCAGCAGTTTTCAAAATAAACTGTCGTCTTTTTTCCTGAATTTTTCTTTCATTTTTTCGTCTTACCTGTGACTGTCTGTGCTGACTACCTGTTTTCCCCGTTTTTCTCTGTGCTACCTTGCCTGACGTCTTTCTCGTTTGAATCTCTCTTCTAGTTCTAACCCTTTTTCTGCTTTTTCGAACCTGTTTTTTCTTTTGCTTTCTTTTCCAGTTTCTCAAGCATCTTTTTATTACTCTAAGAAGCCTCGATTCAATTTTTTGAATCTTGTTCATACCTTTTCCCTTTGTTCTCTTAAACTATTTTCTCTATCTCTATACTTTCACCTAATCAGTTATTTTGAATTATATGATAGTTAAAGGATAGAAGTCAATAAGTTCAAAAGTCTTTTGTCTATATTACATAAATTTATTTGAAAACTCGGACAATTTTTCATCCAAATTTACTCTGATTTTTCGTGGTTTTTCATAAAAAAGCAGGTACAAAAGAATGATTTTTTCTTATGTACCTGCTTTGCTATTGAGATTTTCTTAATTTAACATTACCAAGTCTTTAGGTATTATGTTTGCTCGAGAACATTTTGATATAAAAATTTAAGCTTTTATCGATTATTGATTGCAGTTACCAATGCGTCTATAGAGGCCCTTATGATGTCTACATCCACCCCCGCGCCCCAGGAAAGTGTACCATCTGGCTTACGAATTCCTACATAAGCAATCGCTTTTGAACTGGAACTCTGCTCTAATGCATGCTCCTGATAAGTTACTAAATCATACTCAAAATTATATGCTTTCTTCAACGCATTACTTACCGCATTTAAACGTCCGTTTCCTTCTGCCTCTGTTGTAATCTCTTTTCCATTAAAAATAGAAGTTACCTGTGTTGTAATTCCTCCATTTATCTGCTGGAAATGTACTCCATTTAAGGACAGCGGGCTTACTACATTTTCAAAGGTCCGTTTAAATAATTCAAAAATCTCTTCTGGCATCAGCTCTTTATGTGTATGATCCGATACTGCTTTTGCTGTATACCCCATTGCTTCACGCATCTTAGGTGGCAGATTCAGTCCAAATTTAGTTTCCAGAATATATCCGACACCACCTTTACCAGACTGACTGTTAATACGGATAACATCTGCATCGTAATTACGCCCAACATCTTTCGGGTCAATTGGAAGATATGGTACCGTCCAGTGTTCCGGTTTCTTTTCATCCAACCAATGCATACCTTTTGCAATTGCATCTTGATGAGAACCGGAAAATGCAGCAAATACTAATGCACCGCTATATGGACTTCTCTCGTTAATTGTCATTCCCGTAAAGGATTCATATTTTTTACAAATAGAAGAGATGTCTGTAAAATCAAGCTCCGGCTCTACGCCCTGCGCATACATATTTAAAGCAAGTGTTACGATATCAACATTACCTGTTCTTTCTCCATTTCCAAATAAAGTACCTTCCACACGGTCTGCTCCAGCTAAAATACCCATTTCAGCATCTGCTACACCACAACCACGGTCATTGTGTGGATGGAGAGAAACAACTACATTTTCTCTGTATTTTAAGTTCTTGCACATATATTCTACCTGACTTGCATATACATGCGGCATAGAATGTTCTACCGTAACCGGCAGATTGATAATTGCTTTTCTGTCTGCAGTTGGCTGCCAGATATCCAGTACTGCATTGCAGACTTCCAATGCATATTCTGGTTCTGTTCCAGTAAAGCTTTCTGGGCTGTATTCAAAACGATAATCTGCTCCAGCTTCTTCTGTCAACTGTTTTAATAATTTTGCACCTTCTACTGCAATCTTTAAAATTTCTTCTTTGGATTTATGGAAAACCTGTTCTCTCTGAGACAAAGAAGTAGAATTATATACATGTACAATTACATTTTTTGCACCTTTTACCGCTTCAAATGTTTTCTTGATAATATGTTCTCTTGCCTGAGTCAGAACCTGAATCGTAACATCATCCGGAATCAAATCTTCTTCAATCAATTTTCTTAAAAATGTGTACTCTGTTTCAGACGCAGCCGGAAAACCAACTTCAATTTCTTTAAATCCAATTTCAACTAACAGTTTAAAAAACTCCACTTTCTGTTCCAGATTCATAGGAATTACAAGCGCCTGATTTCCATCTCGTAAATCTACACTACACCAAATTGGTGCTTTTTCTACATGATCTTTTTCGGTCCAGTCCATACATTTCACTGGTGGTAAAAAATACTGTCTTTTGTACTTACTGCTGTTTTTCATAACTTAAATCCTCCTAATCATTTTGGCACATCACTTTAGAGTTTCTTTTTGATAATTCTTTTCCTAGAACTTACCACTTTTTTCTGAAACAAAAAAAGCCTCTCATCTCTTACAATATACTTGTAATAGAGACGAAAGACTAACGTCCTGCGCGGTACCACTCTACTTTATGAATCAAATTCATACTCTCAAAAGATACTGATGAAACCATCTTATATCTTTCCCTGCTGATAACGGTAGGGATTCCGTCTACGCCTACTATCTTACCTCGCCTTGCTTTATTAGTAAAAGTTCGGGCAGCTGCTCCAAGGGCAGTTCAAAATCTTACATCTACTGTTTTTCACCAACCAACAGTTCTCTGAAATCCGTAAAAATTTCTACTAATCCTTATCTCTGCATTTTGCTGTTTACAGATTACTCTGTGCTTAATACAATTAAAATAGCATTACCAAATCAAAATGTCAAGTAATTTTAAGGAAGAAACTTCCTTTTTTTGATAATCGGGCAGGAACACTCTACCCGATTTTTCAAATTTTTTGTACTTCTTTCTACCTAATTATATATTTTTCTTATCTTTTATTAATCTCTGCAAGATTAATGGTCCTCGTATAAATTTGTTTTGCAAGCTCCGGATTATGTGTCACAAAAAAATGCAAGCAGAACATTTCAATTCCACTTGCATTTCATTTTATTAATTATTTTCGTTGATATTAATTATTTGCATTAATATAATTAATTAAACCTTCTGCTTTGATAATCTTCTGCATAAACTCTGGAAAAGCCTGTCCCTTAAAAGCCTGTCCTTTTGTTTTATTTGTAATAATACCGCTGTCAAAATCTACTTCTACTTCATCGCCTGCTTCAATATTTTTCGCTGCTTCCGGACACTCAATGATTGGTAATCCAATATTAATTGCATTACGGTAGAAAATACGTGCAAAAGTTTCTGCAATTACACAGCTGACACCGGCCGCTTTAATTGCAATTGGTGCATGTTCTCTTGAAGAGCCACATCCAAAATTTTTATCTGCTACAATGATATCTCCTTTATGCACATTGTTTACAAAGTCTTTATCAATATCTTCCATGCAATGCTGTGCAAGTTCTGCAGGGTCAGAAGAGTTTAAGTATCTTGCCGGAATGATAACATCGGTATCCACATTGTCTCCATATTTAAATACTGTTCCGTTTGCTTTCATCGTCTTTTCCTCCTACTATAAACCTAATTCTTCCGGTGCAGAAATTTTACCAGTTACAGCACTTGCAGCAGCGACTGCCGGACTTGCCAGATAAACTTCTGAATCTACATGTCCCATACGACCTACAAAGTTACGGTTGGTAGTAGAAATACAACGTTCTCCAGCTGCTAAAATTCCCATATATCCACCCAGACATGGACCACAAGTCGGTGTACTTACAACCGCACCTGCTTCAATAAAGATCTTTAATAATCCTTCTTCCATTGCCTGAAGATAAATACTCTGTGTTGCCGGAATTACAATACAACGGACTCCTTTTTTCACTTTACGTCCTTTTAAGATTTCTGCTGCACAACGTAAGTCATCAATTCTTCCGTTTGTACAAGAGCCAATTACAGACTGGTCGATTACTACATCTTCTGTAATTTCATCAATTGTTCTTGTATTTTCCGGAAGATGTGGGAAAGAAATGGTCGGTTTTAATTCACTTAAATCAATTGTATATTCTTCATCATAAACAGCATTTTCATCTGCTTCATATACCTTATATGGACGTTTGGAATGTTCTTTCATATATTGTTCCGTCAGTTCATCTACAGGGAAAATTCCGTTCTTTCCACCTGCTTCAATTGCCATATTTGCAATTGTGAAACGGTCATCCATACTTAAGTTTTTGATTCCTTCTCCAACAAATTCCATAGATTTATAAAGTGCGCCATCCACACCAATCATTCCAATGATGTGTAAGATAACATCTTTTCCACTCACCCATTTTGCCGGTTTTCCAACAATATTGAATTTAATTGCAGATGGAACTTTAAACCAAGCCTTACCGGTTGCCATTCCGGCAGCCATATCTGTACTTCCTACACCTGTAGAAAATGCACCAAGTGCACCATAAGTACAAGTATGAGAGTCTGCACCGATGATAACATCACCTGCAACTGTTAATCCTTTTTCTGGAAGCAGAGCGTGTTCAATTCCCATTTCTCCAACATCAAAATAATTTGTAATATCATGCTTACAGGCAAATTCACGTACACATTTACAGTGTTCTGCGGATTTGATGTCTTTATTTGGGATAAAATGGTCCATAACCAGAGCGATTTTATCTTTATCAAATACATTTTTCTTTGTCATTTTATCCATCTCATGAATTGCAACAGGAGATGTAATATCATTACCCAGTACTAAATCAAGATTTGCTTCAATCAGCTGACCTGCTTCTACTTTTTCAAGTCCTGCTGCTGCTGCAAGAATCTTTTGTGTCATTGTCATTCCCATGGATATTCCTCCCTAAAAATACACTAAAAATTTATTTTATGGTAGCAGACCTTTGTCTGCTTTTATCTATTGATATTCTAGCACAATTTTTGATATAATAGAAATACATATAAAACATATCAGATATAACTTATATTCATAAAGAAAAATGGAGATTCTAAGATGGAACAAAACTTATCCTTATACCGTGTTTTCTACACTGTAGCCAATACCGGAAATATTTCAAAAGCTGCAGAACAACTTTTTATCAGCCAGCCTGCAATCAGTAAATCAATCCGTAAATTAGAACAGAGTTTAGACGTTACATTATTTTCCAGAAATTCCCGAGGAGTTCAACTCACGGAAGAAGGAGAAATTCTTTACACCTACGTTCAAAAAGCGTTTTTTTTCGCTCCAAACAGGAGAATCCCGTATTAAAAAAATCAATGAACTGGGCATTGGTCATTTACATATTGGAGTCAGTACAACTTTATGTAAATTTATGCTTCTGCCTTATCTTCAGGAATTTATTAAAACACATCCACATATAAAGATTACCATTGAATGTCAATCAACCAATCATACTCTGCAACTCTTAAAAGAAAATAAAATTGATGTTGGTTTAATTGGAGAACCGGAACGTCCTCATCATGTACATTTTGACAGTCTTGGTGAAATCGAAGATATTTTTGTAAGCACCAAAACTTATTTAAACAATCTTTCTCTTCGCACCAATCATAGAGACGACATTTTCCGCAATGCCACTTTAATGCTGCTTGATAAAGAAAACATGACCCGCCAGTATATCGATGATTATCTTGCTGCTCATCGTATTGAAACCAATAACCTTCTTGAAGTTTCTACTATGGATTTATTAATCGAATTTTCAAAAATCAGTTTAGGTGTTGCCTGCGTCATTCGCCAATTTGTTGAAAAAGAACTCGCAGAAGGAGAGCTTGTAGAAATTCCCCTTCCTTTTCCAATTCACCGCAGAAATATTGGTTTTGCTTATCTGGATAATTTACAGCAAACCACGGCTGTTCGGGAATTTATTGAATTTTACAATACTAAACAGGGGCTTGCCTTAAATAAACTCCCTGTACATTCTTAAAATCTAAAAAGCGACGGAACATTTGTCCGTCGCCTTTTCTTTTTTTATCTGATACTCAAATTAAAATTAGTTATTGATCAATTTGTCTGTACCATTCCAGCTGTACAGTTTACGAAGTTCTTCACCAACTGCTTCTAACTGATGCTCTGCTTCTCTTCTTCTCATAGCGCCGAAATGCATGCAACCTGTCTGGTTTTCTGAGATCCAGTCTTTTGCAAATGTACCGTCCTGAATATCGGACAGGATTTTCTTCATTGCTTTCTTTGTTTCATCTGTAACAATCTTAGGTCCTGTGATGTAATCACCATATTCTGCTGTGTTAGAGATAGAGTAACGCATTCCCTGGAATCCGCTTTCGTAGATTAAGTCTACAATCAGCTTCATTTCATGGATACATTCAAAGTAAGCATTTTCCGGAGCATATCCAGCTTCAACCAGAGTTTCAAATCCAGCTTTCATTAATGCTGTAACACCACCACAAAGAACTGCCTGCTCACCGAATAAGTCTGTTTCTGTTTCTACTTTGAAAGTAGTTTCCAGAACACCGGCTCTTGCTCCACCAATACCAGCTGCATAAGCAAGTGCTTTGTCTAATGCTTTTCCTGTGTAATCCTGCTGAACAGCTACCAGACATGGAACACCTTTACCAGCCTGATATTCACTTCTTACTGTATGACCTGGACCTTTTGGAGCAATCATTGTAACATCAACATTTGCAGGTGGTTTAATCTGTCCAAAGTGAATTGCAAAACCATGAGCAAACATTAACATGTTTCCTTCTTCCAGGTTTGGTTCAACGTCTTTTTTGTACATTGCAGCCTGTTTTTCATCGTTAATCAGAATCATGATAACATCAGCCTGTTTTGCTGCTTCTGCTGCTGTATAAACTTTTAATCCCTGAGCTTCTGCTTTTGCCCAAGATTTACTTCCTTCATATAAACCAACGATTACATCTACACCAGATTCTTTTAAGTTTAATGCATGTGCATGTCCCTGGCTACCATAACCGATAATTGCAACTTTTTTTCCTTCTAATAAAGATAAATTACAATCTTCCTGATAATAAATTTTTACTGCCATTTTTGTTTCCTCCTAGCATTTTGTGTTTTTTATCTTAGGGAATAAAAAATCATTCTCTAGCTAACTTAATTAATAATCTTCCCCGTCTTCTTCAAGATAGAATACATCATCTACCCCTCTTGAAAGACCGGTGATACCTGTTCTGGCAAGTTCTAAAATTTCGTAACCTTCTAACAAATCAATAAATGCTTCCAACTTTGATTTTGTTCCTGTCAGTTCAATAATCATGGACTCTTTGCCCACATCAATAATATTTGCACGGAAAATATCCACAATCGAAGAAACATCCGCTCTCTGATTCGGTTCTACCCGAACTTTCACAAGAATCAATTCCCGGTTAACACTCTGACCGTCCTTCAGCACTTTTACTGTGAGAACATCTTCTAACTTTTCCACCTGTTTGGTAATCTGTTCAAGAATCAGTTCATCACCGCTGCATACAACAGTCATACGTGAGTAATTAGGGTCTGTTGTAATGCCAACGGAAAGGCTGTCGATGTTGTATCCTCTTCGACTGAACAAACCGGAAACCCGACTTAAGACACCAGCCGTATTTTCTACCAGAATTGATAAAATTCTTTTATTCATACAGCACCTTCTCCCCATTTCATTTGTCAAACAATCATTGCTTAACTTTCTTGTAATTCTATCAACTATTTATTTTTTTGTCAATGGATTTACCACGTTATAACTAATTAGTATGTAAATCATAACTCAAAGCTATATCTTGTTATAGAAAAAAGGTGGAGAGAACATCTTTTTCTCTCCACACTTTCCTTACTCATGTCTCTTACTTGCTTTCATTCTGGCCATTGCTCTTGCAAGAGATGCTTTTGATACATAATATTCCTGCATACTCTGTTTCTGGCGAAGCTGTTCTTCTGCACGCTCTAATGCTTCTTTTGCACGTTTTTCATCAATATCTTCCGGTTTTTCAATACTGTCCGCAAACAACGACACTCGGTTATTGATAATCTGAGCAAAGCCATTTCCTACAATTGCCTCATGCCATTGTTCATCTTCTGTCTGGAAACGCATCTCCCCAGGAACAACCGTAATCATCATATCCGCATGGTGAGCCAGAATCGAAACCTGACCATCCTGTGCAGGAATTACAATATTAATCCCTCTGCCTCGAAAGAACACTTTATCGCTGGCCACAATACTTAATCCGAATGTATTCATCTATACATCACCTCTATTGTTCTGCTTTTGCTCTTTCTAAGACATCATCAATTGTTCCGGCATTTAAGAATGCACTCTCCGGACAATCATCCACTTCACCGTCGATAATCATCTTAAATCCACGAATTGTTTCTTTTAACGGAACATATTTTCCTGGAATACCTGTAAATACTTCTGCTACATGGAATGGCTGTGACAGGAACTTCTGAATCTTTCTTGCACGCGCTACAACTTTTTTATCTTCATCGGAAAGTTCTTCCATACCAAGAATTGCAATGATATCCTGCAGCTCTTTATATTTCTGGAGATATTCCTGAACTTTTCTGGCCACTTCATAATGTTCTTCGCCAACGACATCAGCTTCCAGAATTCGGGAGTTTGACTCCAACGGATCAACGGCAGGATAAATACCCTGTTCTACAATCTTTCTGGACAATACCGTTGTCGCATCCAGATGTGCGAAAGTAGTTGCAGGAGCAGGGTCTGTTAAGTCATCGGCCGGCACATAAACTGCCTGTACACTTGTTACAGAACCATTTTTTGTAGATGCAATTCTCTCCTGTAATTCACCCATCTCAGTTGCCAGAGTCGGCTGATAACCTACTGCGGACGGCATACGTCCAAGCAGAGCGGAAACTTCAGAACCAGCCTGTGTGAAACGGAAAATATTATCAATAAATAACAATACGTTCTGATGTTCCTGGTCACGGAAATATTCCGCCATAGTCAGTCCGGTTTCTGCCACACGCATACGAGAGCCAGGCGGCTCATTCATCTGTCCAAACACCAGCGCAGTTTTTTCAAGAACTCCTGATTCTTTCATTTCACTCCAAAGGTCATTTCCTTCTCGGGAACGTTCTCCAACACCGGTAAAGATAGAATATCCACCATGTTCGGTTGCAATATTACTGATTAACTCCTGAATTAATACGGTTTTACCAACACCGGCACCACCGAAAAGACCAATTTTACCACCTTTTGCATAAGGTGCTAATAAGTCAATTACTTTAATACCTGTTTCAAGGATTTCCACGACTGGACTTTGTTCTTCAAAACTTGGCGGGTCTCTGTGAATAACCCAATGTTCTGCATTATCTAATTGTTCTCCATTATCAATGGTTTCTCCCAAAACGTTAAAAAGACGACCTAATGTTTCTTTTCCTACAGGGACAGAAATACCAGCACCTGTTGCTGTTACTTCCATATCTTTATAAAGACCGTCACTGGAAGCCAACATAATACAACGTACAGTATTATTACCGATATGCTGTGCTACTTCCATAACCAGTTTTTTTCCGTTATTCTCAACAGTAAGGGCATCTTTAATCGCAGGAAGTGCGTTCTGTGGAAATTCCACATCGACGACTGGTCCCATGATTTGTACAATTTTTCCTTTTTCCACGAGGAATCCTCCTTTCTGTATTTTTAATGTTTATTTTTCTGTGCTTTTGCACCGCCGATTACCTCAGTAATTTCCTGAGTAATTGCAGCCTGACGCACACGGTTGTATTGAATTGATAAATCTTTGAGCATGTCCTTTGCACTGCTGGTTGCCGCATCCATTGCCATCATTCGGGAATTATGCTCACTGGCATAAGACTCAACTAAGCATCCATAAGTAAAACCATGCAGATAGTTCGGCACCATGCTATTTAAAATTTCTTCTGCAGAAGGAACCATTTCAATTTCCTCCTGATGGATGTCTACCATTACCTGAGCCGGTGTATGGAAATCTGCTTTTTTCAAAGGAAGAAGCTGGCTCATTTCTGCTTCCATGCTGACTGCATTTACCATTCGTGTATAAATAATATACACTTCATCCAATTCTCCCTTTAAATAACGCTCAATCATTTCCTCGGAAATCACTCTCGCTCTATGCATCGTCGGTTTCTGGACTGTAAAGCGGAAATTCATATCCACATCCATTTTTTTCTTGGCAAAATACTGACGCCCCACCTCTCCAAGTACAAACAACTGTGGATGGGCTTCCTTTTCCATGCATTCCTCAGCGATTTTAAACACATTATGATTGTATGCTCCCGCAAGACCTTTATCTGCGGAGACTACAATATATCCTGTTTTTCTATCTTCTTTTGGAATGTCAGAACGCTCGTCAAAATATTTATGTTCCATTTCCGGCATGTGACGCAGCACACGTCCGATTGCCGACTGAATTCCATAGAAATACGGCTCTGTATCTGATAATACCTGTTTTGCTCTTTTTAATTTAGAAGAGGAAATCATATACATGGCATTGGTAATTTTCATCGTATCCTGAATACTTTTTATTCGGCTTTGAATCTCTTTTGCACTTGCCATTCTATCACCTGCTCTTGTTTTTAAATTCCTCTGCTACTTCAAGAATCTTGTTTCCAAGTTCTTCATCAAGAACTTTTTTTTCTTCAATCTGCTTTCCGATTTCCGGATAGTTCTTATCAAAATATGCCAGCATATCCATCTGGAATTCTTTTACTTTCTTTAATTCCACATCCAGCATGACTTTATGTGTTGCCACCCACAAGGTAATGACCTGTTCATGGTTGGAAAGCGGTCTGCAAAGTGGCTGTTTTAATAATTCCATCAGACATTTTCCATAAGCTAACTGTTCTTTTGTCGCATCATCAAGGTCTGACGCAAACTGGGTAAAGACTTCCATCTCACGATACTGAGCCAGATCAATACGAAGGCTTCCGCTTGCTTTTTTCATGGCTTTTGTCTGCGCAGCACCACCAACTCGTGATACGGAAACACCAACATTTACTGCCGGACGATTACCTGCAAAGAACAAATCACTTTCCAGGAAAATCTGTCCATCTGTAATGGAAATAACATTTGTTGGAATATATGCAGAAACATCTCCTGCCTGAGTCTCAATAATTGGAAGTGCAGTAATGGAACCTCCACCTGCTTCCGGACTTAAACGACTTGAACGTTCCAAAAGTCTTGAGTGTAAGTAGAATACGTCACCAGGATAAGCTTCTCGTCCAGGGGAACGTTCCAGCAACAGAGAAAGTGCACGATATGCAACCGCATGTTTGGATAAATCATCATATACGATTAATACATCTTTTCCCTGATACATAAAATATTCTGCCAAAGCAGTTCCGGAATAAGGAACAATATACTGCAGCGGAGCACAGTCACTGGCCGTTGCTGCAAATACAGTTGTGTAATCCATTGCACCATATTTTTCCAATGTTCCGGTTAATTTTGCAATCGTAGAAGCTTTCTGACCGATTGCTACATAAATACAAATAACATCTTTGCCTTTCTGATTCAAAATAGTATCAATTGCAATAGACGTTTTACCGGTCTGTCTGTCACCGATAATTAATTCTCTTTGTCCACGACCGATTGGCAGCATGGAGTCAATAGCAAGAATTCCTGTTTCCATCGGTACGGTAACGGATTTACGGTCAATAATACCTGGTGCTTCATTTTCAATTGGACGGTAATCTTTCGCTTCGATACTACCTTTTCCATCAATTGGAGCACCCAGAGCATCTACCACTCTTCCGATATAGCCTTCGCCAACCGGAATACCTGCTCTTTTCTTTGTACGTGCTACTTTAGTGCCTTCTTTGATTCCTGTGTCTTTACCAAAGATAATAACACCGATCTCGTTTCTTTTGATATCCTGCACCATACCTTTGACGCCATTTTCAAAAGTCACGATTTCACCATACATTGCGTGGTCTATCCCGTAAACAGTTGCAATTCCGTCACCAACCCAGATTACATTTCCTACTTCACGGACGCCAGTTGCCATGTCGAAATTTTCTATTTCTTCTTTCAGAATGGAAATTATTTCTTCTGAATTGATTGAACTCAAACCGTTCACCTCCAGGTTAATTTTTGTTGTAATGCATTGATTTTGCCTTTTAAGCTGTAATCAATTTCTTCATCTTCTACCCGAATACAAAATCCTCCAATTAAAGATTTGTCTTCGATTTGTTTTATCTGCACATCTTTCGTGTGGTACTTCTTACATAGGAAGTTTTTCATTCCATCTAACTGCTCTTTTTTCGGAGCTGCCACATAAAATAGTTCTGCATTTAAGATATTATGTCGTTTATTGTAATACTCCTGATATTCTTTAAAAATCTCCTGTGCAAGGGATGCCTTGTGATAACGGCACAACACCTTCATGAAATTACATATTTCTTTTGGAAAAATCTTATCAATCACATTTTCCTTTTCTTTTAAAGAAACAACGGGACTAGAAAGTACCTCTGATACTTCAGGGGCTGCTTTCAGTATTGCGTTTGCAGACGCTGTTACTTCTGGTGCTATATTTAATTCATATAACACTTTTGCATAATTAGTTTCTGTCATCTGTATCACCTGTTTCTGCTAAGAACTGGTCATATAACATACTGTTGCCCTCTTTGCTGCTTCCCTGACTAAGCAGTTTCTTTGCAGCTTCCAAAGCCAAATCTGCAATCTCACTTTTTGCACCTGACATTGCATTTTGTTTCTCCTGTTCAGCAGTATTTCTTGCATTTTCAAGAATTCTTGAAGCCTTTTCATTTGCTTCTTTCAAAGTACGTTCGCCAAGTGCTTTCGCATCACTTCTTGCATCGGCAATAATCTGAACAGATTCTTCTTTTGCACCACTTAAAGCAGTTTCATACTGTGTTTTCATTTCCTGTGCCTGATTTTGAACTGTTTCTGCGTCTTTAAACTGCTGTGCAATAAGATTTTTTCTTTTTTCCATAATTCCTGTGATAGGTCCAATCAGGAATTTTTTCATTAAGAGATAAAGAATAATCAGGTTAATAATGGTCCAGAGAAGGTCCCAGCCTAACTTCAGCACCTGTCTTCACCTGCCTTCCTTATTTTACGAATAAGATTAACAAACCAATTACGAAACCGTAAATAGCAGTTGCCTCTGCAAGGGCACAACCTAATAACAATGCTTTACTGATTTTTGACTCTGCTTCCGGCTGACGTGCAATAGCTTCTACTGCTTTAGAAGTTGCAAGACCAATACCAACACCTGCTCCTAAACCTGTTAAAACTGCGATACCCGCACCAATTGCTGTTAACATATTTCATTTCTCCTTTTCGCTTCTTATTTTTTTGATTACTCTTCATTAATTCTTCATTAACTACTCTTCAATTTGCTCTTTAATAAAGAGCGATGTTAAAAATACAAATACATATGCCTGAATCAGCCCATCGAAAATATCAAAATAGAGACTGAGCGGCACCGGTATTGCAACCGGAATAATCATTTTAATTAATTCCATTACGACAAAAGCACCGATAACGTTACCAAAAGTCGCATACAAAGGGATACGGACGAATTGCAATTTCCATAATATTAATCGGAGTAACAATTGCCATCGGTTCCGCAAAAACTATGTACAAAAACCTTTTAGTCCTTTTTTGCCGAAATCCGGAATATTCTATCAGGCAAATACTCATAATTGCCAGACCTGCTGTTACATTTAAGTCATTTTTGTTGGCGGTTTTAAATCCAAGAAGCCCAATTAAGTTTGCCACGCCTATATAGATGGCCACCGTAATCAAATACGGTACATATCGCTTGCCTCTCTCTCCTAAGATATCTGTGAAGAAATCTTGTAAGAAATCCAATTCCAGCTTCCAATGCCAGCTGATTTTTTTCCTGGATTTTCCACTTTCAGGTTCCTGACTAATAGAATAGAGATAATGGTAAGTGCCGCCATAATAATCCAGGTGACAACAGTAGACTCTCCTACTGGTATACCACCAAAAACTGGAATGGTTAAAAACGGTTTCGCAGTTAAGCTCCTCCGTAATCATTTCCGCTATATCCGTAGGACATCCTCCCTTTCTCTAAAATTTTGTTGTCTAAAACTCCTTTCTTCATACTCTAATTCGTGTCTAAATTTACTCCCAAAAAATGGTTTTGTCAATCTTTTGACAACTTCTCTGTTTTCCCCAATTTTCGTCTGTTTTTCGGTAATTTTTTTTGTTTCTCTTCCATTTTGGCTAGTGATTTTCGTTGCTTTTTGTGTACCTATCAGTATACAGCCGGATTATCTCCTGTATTTTGTACGTTTTTTTTGCTATTTTAATATTATTTTTAGTATTTTCGCTTATTTTTTGGTTTTACCAATTTCCAAAAAAATTGCCCCCTTACACAAAAAAATGGCTTATTTTTTTGTGTAATCTTACATATAATTTTTCTTTTTTCTCTTTCGTTTTTTTCTGATATTGCGTGTTTTTTATTGGAATTTGTGGTAAAATAGAAACAATCTCTCTTTATTTGATACTACGATTATTAGAGATGAGCAAAACACATTAATTCTATAAAAAAGGATGTGATGAAAAAATGGAACAGCTTATCATTGTTGGTGCAGGTCCTGCCGGAGTTTCAGCAGCCCTTTATGCCATTCGTCTTGGCGTAACACCACTGGTCATTCATAACGGAATTGGTGCTTTAAAAAAGGCTTCCATAATTGAAAATTATTACGGACTTCCCACTCCCATTTCCGGTGAAAAATTATACGAAACCGGTCTTTCTCAACTTAAAGCACTTAATATTCCTGTTGCAGAAGAAGAACTTCTTTCGATTGCTTATGATAACGGTGTTTATCAAGTGCAGACTTCTTTTCATTCCTATGAAAGCCAGGCAATCATCCTTGCTACCGGTGCAAAACGAAATCCGATTACTTTAAAAGAAGCCAAAAAATACGAAGGAAATGGCATCAGTTATTGTGCGGTATGTGACGGTTTCTTCTTCCGAAATAAAAATGTCGGAATTCTTGGAAACGGAGACTATGCGCTTCACGAAGCAAAAGTTCTTGAACCTCTTGCAAAAGCCGTGACTATCTTTACCAACGGACTGACTGAAACTTTTGATTCCTCTGTACTTGGAAACATTCAGGTCAATCATAAGAAACTGCTTTCCGTTGGAGGAGAAAATTCCTTAGAATGGATTACTTTTGAAGACGGCTCAAAACTTAACATTGATGGATTATTTGTTGCTCTTGGAAGTGCCGGAAGTACCGACATTGCCAAAAAATTAGGATTGATTTTAAAAGACAATCATATTATGATTGAGACAGATACTTCCACAATGCTTCCTGGCTTTTTTGCCGCCGGAGATTGCACCGGAGGTATGATGCAAATTGCGAAAGCCGTGTACGAAGGCGCACAGGCTGGTACAAAGGCAGTAAAATTTATTAAAAATACCAAGTAACTTTTTTTATTCTTACTAACTTTATAAAGGAGACGTAAATTATGGAGATTACATTAACCAATGAAAATTTTGAAGAAGAAGTTTTAAACTCTGATGTTCCTGTTTTAGTTGATTTTTGGGCTGTATGGTGCATGCCTTGCAAAATGCTTGCTCCGATTGTCGAAGAACTGGCAAATGAAGCAAACGGTGCTTACAAAGTCGGAAAAGTTAACGTAGATGAAGCACCGGAACTCGCAGCACGCTATCGGATTGCAGGAATTCCAGCTATCGTTGTTTTCAAAGATGGAGAAGTTTACAAAAAATCCATTGGCGTTGTTCCAAAAGCTGACTTAGAAGAATTATTGAAATAATCAAACAGGGAAAGTAAGTAGCAAAAACCACTCTTACTTTCCCCGTTTTTCAGTCAACCTGATACCAGCAAATTCCTATCTCTACTTATTACTTTTTACAATTAAAACGGAAAACTTACTTGATTCGGTTAAATCAGATTTTATTTTCTTGTTTCAGATATTCTAAAAATCCTTCACATCCCTCAATTACATCATTGTACGTTGTATCAAAATCACCTGTATACCATGGATCTGCTATATCTCTTCCCGAACCTGCAAAAGAAAGAAACTTGTACACTTTTCCCTCTGGGTCTCCCTTTAATATCCGGTTCAAATTTCGTATATTTGCAGTATCCATTCCGATGATATAGTCAAACTTATCATAATCTGACAACGAAATCTGCTTTGCTCTATGAGGCACTAATGGAATTCCTGTTTCTCTTAATTTGTTTACTGTGCCTCTGTGAGGAGGATTTCCAATCTCTTCTGTGCTGGTTGCAGCACTGTCTATGACGAATCTGTCGGACAAACCTAATTCTTTTACTTTATAAGTAAATACACTCTCTGATAAAGTTGAACGACATATATTGCCGTGGCATATAAATAATACTTTTATCATTGTTCTTATAACTCCTTAACTCTTCTTAAACCCTTATAAATAGGGCGTTTCCTGGATTTTTCTATTTTTCTTATTCTCTTATTTCTTCTTAAAATTTATCATATTTTCTCGGTCGATTGGCACAAAATTTGGCACAAAATAAAAAGTTTGTGCCACTCCCGACATACTGCCGTTTTTCCGTGGCATTGAATTTTGAAAATTTCCACATTTTACAAGGATTACAGCCTACAGATTAGCTACTTTTCTGCCGTTTCTTCTGGTGGTAGATTTCAGCTCTTTTTCTATATTTGGCATCTTATTTAACTCTTCTTTTGCATGGTCAAATCCGATGTGCGTATACACATTTAGCGTTATTTGAATGTCGGAATGTCCCATCAAATATTGAAGAGTCTTCGCAGATATACCAGTTTTCGCCATGTTTGTACAATATGTATGTCTACAAACGTGTGGATGTGTCAAGTATAGGACAAAAAATTTTATTTTTTTCTGCCGAAGACTATCTGACGCTTCCATCAGGTAGTCCCAGCACCTTTATTATCTTCTGATAAGTCATTCTTGTCCTGCTCAAGTTATCTCTGTTCTGAAAAAATATCGTCAAAATTCCATTCGATTTCAATTTCATCCTGACTATGAACACGGATCACCTTGACAATCTCACGCAGCTTCTCTGTATCGAACTTCTGAATTCCCAAGAAATCTTTTAGTTTTATTTTATCAGAAAGTTCATTTTGTTCAAGAAGCAAAAGTTAGTTGCAGAAGGTAAAATCAAAAAAGATAAGCACGAATCCGTCATTTTCAGAAGGGATAATTCTCATTATGAAAAGCATGGTTCTGAGGAAGTTTGCATTGATGATAAATTGCCTTTTGAAATTCCAAGAAATTGGGAATGGTGCTACCTAGGCAATGTTGCATTTGTAACTAAGTTAGCAGGATTTGAATATACAAAATAGCAAGTTTACCTCCTCAATCGGCGGCGAAAAGATGACAAAGCTCGGAAGAATATCAAACGGTGCACTAAATGCTCTTCAAAGGAATCCCAAAGATCAGACCGAGGTCAATACATCCAACCGGCAAGTTGCAAGACAAGTACTTATTTATCTGGAAAGTGCAGATAAAAATGCAAAACCGCGCTATACATTCGGCAATGGTGCGATTCCTACCGGGAACAGCAGACCAAGCAACTATTTTAAGAACAAACCGACTTCAAAAGATATCCTTATTCAGATTTTCCATACGAAAAAAGGAAAAGTCGTTGCAATCAATTTTGGAAAAAATGGATACATGGTAACCATGATTGCAGGAAAAGAACCAACCATTGTTAAAGATGGAAATTGTCTTCCATCCTCTGAAAAATAAGCGGATAAAAGAAAAGCGACACTGCAAAACCACATGCTAAGGGAGTTCTGCAGTATCGTCTTTTTTTATTCTTCTACCTTCCACTCTCTGGTATCAAAGATGTGAAGATGCAGTGCTTCTGAAATATATCCCAACAATTCGCAGCCTGCGATACAGTTTCCTTTTTTATCAAGAGACGGTCCGTAGATCCCGATTCCCATTTTCTTTTTCGATACGCTAAGCAGGCCGCCGCCGACTCCGCTCTTAGTCGGAATTCCTGTTCTTAACGCAAATTCACCTGATCCGTCATACATCCCGCAGGTGAGCATAATGGTCTGTACCATCCGTACAGTCTGAGATGAGATCAGACGTTTTCCGGTAGATAATTGCACTCCGTCATTTGCAAGCAAAAGACCGAACATTGCCAGATCTCTTGCATTTACCGACATGG
>ENA-OPYX01000189-OPYX01000189.1-human-gut-metagenome-genome-assembly--contig:-NODE-189-length-36005-cov-3.900580_pt1 | contig 36005 bp, 39 predicted proteins | sample MGYA00242639_ERZ504486 | MGnify/ENA primary metagenome ERZ504486 (study PRJEB26092, sample SAMD00036296) | human gut metagenome | host: Homo sapiens | study: EMG produced TPA metagenomics assembly of... | reverse complement strand
CAACAACAGCAGCATTAAAAGAGATGCTGGTTCCTGGTGTTATGGCAGTGCTTGCACCACTGGTAGTGGGAATCCTTCTTGGACCTTCCGCACTTGGCGGACTTCTTGCAGGAGCGCTCGTAACAGGTGTTATGATGGCAATCTTCATGTCCAATGCAGGTGGAGCATGGGATAATGCTAAGAAATATATCGAAGACGGTAACCACGGTGGAAAAGGAAGTGAAGCTCATAAAGCAGCTGTAGTCGGAGACACTGTTGGTGATCCATTCAAAGATACGTCAGGCCCTTCTATCAACATCCTGATCAAACTGATGACAGTTGTATCACTGGTGTTCGCACCATTGTTCCTGTCAATTGGCGGATTGTTATAGGAAGAATCATAAAAATGAAAAGAGGTATCTGTACCAAAGTGATGTGTACAGATATCTCTTTTCATTTTATGTATTTGGAAGAATTTTATGGATGATTTATAGAAAGTTGAGAAAAATAATAGAATTGAGGGACTGGCAACCCCCAGCTGTTTGTGATAATATATGTGTCGGGACTTTTATTAATGTTTGAAAATAGATAGAAAAGAGGCAATAAAGATGACAAAAGTAGATATTATTTCAGGATTCCTCGGAGCAGGAAAAACTACATTTATCAAAAAGCTGCTCAGCGATGTATGGGCAGGAGAGAAACTTGTACTGATTGAAAATGAATTTGGTGAGATCGGTATTGATGGAGGATTCCTGAAAGATGCAGGAATCGAGATTACAGAGATGAACTCAGGATGTATCTGCTGCACCCTGGTAGGTGATTTCAGCAAAGCACTGGTAAAAGTACTGGACGAGTATCATCCAGATCGTGTTATCATCGAGCCGTCGGGAGTAGGTAAATTATCCGATGTAGCCAGAGCAATCGAGGCAGTAGAGAAAGATGCAGATATCGAGATCGATGGAAGAATCACTGTTGTAGATGGTAAAAAAGCGAAGATGTACATGAAGAACTTTGGAGAATTCTTCAAAGATCAGGTAGAGCATGCATCTACAATTGTTGTGAGCCGTACACAGATGATGACTGATGAAAAGGTAGAAGAGTGCGTGCACACACTTCGTGAGGAAAATGCAGAAGCAACCATCATCTCCACTCCATGGGATGAACTTGGAAGAGAAGCAATCAGCCATGCATTGACAAAGGGAGCTGAGATTGAGAGCCTGTTTGAAGAACATGGAGATCACGACCATTGTGACCACGATCATCATGATCACGATCACGACCATTGTGACCATGATCACCATGACCACGATCATGATCACTGCGATCACGACCATCATGATCACTGCGATCACGATCATCATGACCACGATCATCATGACCATGATCATGATTGCTGCTGTGGACACGATCACGATCATCACCACCATCATCATGCAGATGATGTGTTTACAAGCTGGGGCAAAGAGACTGTTCATAAATATACCGAAGAAGAACTGGATTATCTGCTGAAGGCACTGTCAGAGACAACATCTTACGGAACAATTCTTCGTTCCAAAGGTATTATCCAGATGACAGACGGATCATGGAAACAGTTCGACTTAGTACCGGAAGAGTACGAAGTAAGAGAAGGACAGCCGGACTACACAGGACGTATCTGTGTAATCGGAACAGACCTGAAAGAGGACGACCTTCTGAAATTATTCCACGTATAGGATACTAATAATTGGCTCCATATTATTATGGAGCCAAAAATCACAATATAACCATAAAAGAAAGAGGTGCGAGTATGGCAACACCTATGTTTATTGTCACGGGATTCTTGGACAGTGGTAAAACCACCATGATAAAAGATACCCTGATGGAACAGGAATGGATCGAACCGGGACTTACACTGCTGCTTCTCTGTGAAGAAGGAGAAGAAGAGTATCCGGAAGAATATTTGAAAGAAAAGAATATGGCAGTTCTGAAAATCGAAGAATTCGAACAGCTGAACACTGTATTTTTCAAAAACTGTGAAAGAAATTATCATCCGGCACAGATCGTTATTGAATATAACGGAATGTGGAAACTGGAAGATCTGCTTTCGATCAGATATCCAAGAAGCTTCGAGCTGCAGGGCGTATATTCAACCGTTAATGGTATGACATTGGATATGTATCTGATGAATATGAGAAATATGCTGATGGAACAGCTGACAGAATCAGAACTGATCGTTGTAAACCGCTGTGCAGACGGCGTTAACAGATCAGGATTCAGACGTGCACTGAAAGTGCAGAACCCGATGGCACAGCTCCTTTTTGAAGATATGCAGGGTAAGATCATAGAACCGTCTGAAGAAGATCTTCCATATGACGTAAAAGGTGATAAGATTGTGCTGGACGATGTTGACTTTGGAGTATGGTATGTGGATGCATATGATCATCCGGAATTATATCTTCATAAAGAGATTGATTTTAAAGGACAGATCTTTCGGCCGAAGGGGATGCCGGACAATATGTTCGTTCCGGTCAGAGAGATCATGACCTGCTGTGCGGACGATGTACGTTATTACGGATATCCATGTAAGGCAGAAATGAAAATTGATGCAAAGACAAAATCCTGGATGCAGATCCGTGCAAGATTCGAGTACGAGGCAGTAAGTTCCTTTGGAAACAAACAGCCGGTATTGTATCTGATCGATATGGAACCAGCCGCAGAGCCGGAAGATAAGGTTGTGTATTTAGGGTAATTGGGATTTAATTTATTAACGGGGAAGCGGCCTCTCAGTCCTTGTAGAAAACAGTAGATAAGGCTTCTTGTTCAGGTTCCATACCATAAGAAACACTAAGAGAGTCAGAATCACCTAAAAGCAAAGGAACTACGCTCAAACTCGGCGTTCGCCTCAAACACGTTCGCTTCGTTCCTTTAACGGTGCTTCTGACTCTCTAATTGTTTCTAACGGCATTCCACATTCACAATAATCCTTATCTATTGTTTCCTTCAAGTCGTGACTGGCAGCGAATGTTAATAAATAAAATGCCCGGAAGTGTAACCCGGTGGAGGCCACTACGGTTACGCATTTGCCATTCATTCGTAAGGCATTTGATACACACGGAATAAAACTTGGAAAGGCGTTCCAGTGAATGTGAAAGAGGCGTTGGTAATTCTTAAGGGGCAAAATTCTGCGTTGGGTTTTCAAAATTTGACTGTCTGAGGCGTATGCCGAGTTTCAAATTTTGAAAGCCTGCTTTTAGCAGAATTTTGCCCCTTTAGAATTGACCCGCCGATGGAACCTGAACAGGAACACCTTTCCAAGCTTTATTCCGGTTCGGGTATCCACAGCCTTCCTGAATTAAATCCCAAGCTTATTTTATATCAGAATATACGACGTTTCCTCCGCAGATCGTATATTTCACCTTACCGGTAAGTTCTTCTCCGGTAAATGGTGAGTTTGATGATTTGGAAGCATATTCTTTCGGGATCCATGTTTCATCAGGGTCAAATATAACAAAGTCTGCATCTGCACCTTCCTGAATTGTTCCATAAGGCAGGTGATATAGCTTTGCAGGGTTCACTGTCATTTTTTCCAGAAGTTGTATCATGGTCAGATATCCGGGCTTTACAAGGTTGGTGATACCGAGTGCAAGGGAGGTCTCGAGACCGATAATGCCGCTTGGGGCTTCTGTGATCGGTTTGGATTTTTCTTCTGTGCTGTGTGGGGCATGATCCGTAGCAATCAGGTCAATAGTTCCATCAGCGAGTCCTGCAATAATCTGCTGGCGGTCATTTTCCGTACGAAGCGGCGGATTCATCTTTGCCAGCGTGCCATGTTCCAAAACAGCGTCTTCTGTTAAGGAGAAGTGGTGCGGTGTTGCCTCAGCGTGTAATTTTGCCCCCAGTTTTTTGTATGTACGGATCAGATCAATCGATACACCGGAACTGATATGCTGGATTACAACATCTGCACCGGAACGGAGCGCCAGAAGACAGTCTCTTGCCACCAGTGCTTCTTCGGCAATGGATGGAGAACCGTAGATGCCGAGTGCATCGGATACTTTGCCATGATTGATTCCGTTGTTGCGGATAAAAGCCGGGTCTTCTTCGTGAAGACTGATCGGAACATTTAACTTTGCGGCATTTTTCATCGCTTGATAGCAGAACTCAGCATTCAGAAGAGGGATGCCGTCATCGGTAAATCCGCATGCCCCGGCTTCTTTTAATGCAAGCATGTCTACTTCGTCCCGGCCCTTTAATGAACGGGAGATTGCAGCAGCCTGGAAGATACGGATATCTTCTTTGGAAGCACGTGCAAGAGTATCTTTTAGGGTATCTGTATTGTCGACCGTAGGGGATGTATTCGCCATACAGATTACAGTAGTAAACCCGCCTTTTGCAGATGCCTTTGCTCCTGTATGGATATCTTCTTTATATGTAAATCCCGGATCACGGAAATGTACATGTGTATCGATGAGTCCCGGTCCGACAACGAGTCCTCCGGCTTCTAGAATCTCCTCGGAATCTTCTGAAATTTCAGGTGCGATTCTTGCAATTTTTCCATTCTTCACCAGTATATCCATATGCTCGGACAGACCAGATGCAGGATCTACCACAAGTCCATGTTTGATGATCATGATAAATTTCCTCCTTAAAAATCTGATGTTAAAATACAGTAAATATTATAAATGTAGTATAATGTATTAGAAATGGGCTTGTCAATTAGGAGACATGGAACAGGAAAACTGAATATATGAGAAATAAAAGGAGCACGTAGAACAGAAATGGGATTTAAACGTTTGGAAAAAAATTTGATCGATATTATAAAAGAAGAGCAGGCAAAACTTGGATTTCGAAAAGAAGAGATCCGTTTGTATTATCCATTGATTTCCCTCAATCATTTCTTTGAGGCGGATGACGATGTGGATGAGATGCAGACACGTCTGGAACAGTTCCCGGAAGAAGTAAAGAAAAAACTCGGAGATATCTGTGTGACGCACAAAAAGACAGATTCTGCCTGCATATTCCAGAACAGGGAAGTGTCTATGTACATGAACATACGGCAGAAAATGAATTCATCAAAAAGCTGGTGGAACTGATGATGAATCACGAAATCAAAAAAGAAGATATCCTTGCGATATTTCAGAAAGAGGCAAAAGATATCAGGGTAGGAGATATGCACAACGGAGAATTTGACTTTTGGGTAAGATTTCCGGAAGAAAATGAGGACGAATACTATTACTGCTTTAAGGACGAAGGGTGTCATATGATCTATCACCGTTTTTTGCCGGAAGATTATGCAGATTTCGGATTCTGAAAGGCAGTCGGAAAAGAATAAAATACAGATGCAGACAGAAATTATAATTATAACTTATAAATGCTGCCTGCATTTTTAATTATAAAATATCTTGCTATATGTAAAGATTCATGATAAGCTATCCTACATCGTGCTAAAGCAAAGACGTGCTAAAGCGATTTGGGTGAGGATTTATTCTCAAAATAATGACAATTACTTTGACGAATTTGCTGCAATGCGATTACGTTATCATAAAAAACTCAGGAGAGTCTTTTCGTAATGAAATGAAAAGCGCCGAAGGTGTAAGCAGAAAACAGATCTGCAAATCTCTCAGGCAAAAGGATGGAGGAATGAATTATGGGAATTTTTGGACGTATTGACACTTTTATCACATGGTTTGACGGAGTCGTATGGGGACTTCCGTTAATCATCTTAATTCTGGTCACAGGAATTTTTCTGACTGTGCGCTTGGGCCTTCTTCAGGTAAGGTATCTAGGGAAAGCGTTAAAATTCATGGTGAAAAATGAAGAAGACGGACACGGAGAAGTAACCAGCTTTGGAGCTCTTTGTACCGCATTATCGGCAACAATCGGTACCGGTAATATCGTCGGTGTGGCAACCGCAATTTCTGCAGGTGGACCGGGAGCATTATTCTGGATGATCTTGACGGCATTTTTAGGAATGGCAACGAAGTATTCGGAAGGTCTTCTGGCAGTAAAATACCGTACGATCGATGAAGACGGGCATGTACTTGGCGGACCGTTTTATTACATTGAGAATGGAATGGGCGTAAAGTTCAGATGGCTTGCAAAGATATTTGCATTCTTTGGAGCAGGAGTCGGCTTGTTCGGAATCGGTACATTTACACAGGTGAATGGTATCTCATCTGCAGTCCGTAACTTTTTTGATCCGGACATGGCGCATACAGTAGCATTATTTGGAAATGATTATTCATGGGCAACTGTAATATCCTGTCTGGTACTGACGGTATGTGTCGGAATGGTTGTATTAGGTGGAATCAAGAGAATTGCAAAAGTATCTGAGATCGTCGTTCCGTTCATGGCGGTTCTGTATGTAGTATTGGCAGTCATTATCATGGTGACAAATATTACCGCAATTCCGGCAGCTATTGTAACAATTGTAAAATCAGCATTTACCGGAAGCGCACTGGCCGGTGGTGCAATGGGAAGTATGATCGTAGCAATGCAGAAAGGTATTGCCAGAGGAATCTTCTCGAATGAATCCGGACTTGGAAGCGCACCGATCGCAGCGGCTGCAGCACAGACCAAAGAACCTGCAAGACAGGGACTGGTGTCAATGACCGGTACATTTATTGATACGATCGTAATCTGTACGATGACAGGACTTTCTATTGTCATTACAGGAACATGGAATACGGGACTGGAAGGTGTGGAAATTACAACAGCGGCCTTCCAGAAGGGACTTCCGTTCCCGCCGGTTGTGGCATCCTTTGCATTGATGATTTGTCTGGTATTTTTTGCATTTACAACGATTCTTGGATGGGATTATTACGGAGAACGATGCCTGGAATATCTGTTTAATAAGAATATGAAAGCTGTAAGAGCGTATAGATGGCTTTATATTATATGTGTATTCATCGGACCATATATGACGGTTGCGGCAGTATGGAATATCGCAGATATCTTCAATGCATTGATGGCAATCCCAAATCTGATAGCCTTGCTTGCACTCAGCAAAGTCATAGTAAAAGAAACGAAAGCATTTACGGAAAAGCTGAATGTGGAAGAGAAGAATCAGAGAATTCTCAAAGGAATGAATGCAGAGAATGTATAATAGAATATAAGTTCTGTAGAGCATATGGTGATAAAATACAGGGATTTTGGTATAAGAAGCAGAATCCCTGTATTTATTTTTGTCCTCTTATTTTGATAGAAAAATTATGCTGGATGCAGAATTTATAAAAGGTCATACTTTTCTTTAAAAGTCCGTATTATTTCTAAAAGTAAAAGCAAAAGTACATACAATATTTGTGTAAATTTGTGCAAAATGTGTTAAAATGTAAGAAAACAAAGGACAGGTGCAAAAATGAAGAAACAAAAGAAAGATCCATTGTATAAAAGCTTCGGTTATGCATTTGCCGGAATATTTGCAGTGGTAACGAAGGAACGGAATATGAAGATTCATTGTGTGGCAATGGTTTGTGTGGTGATCGCAGGATTCGTATTTCATATTACACCGGTAGAGTGGTGTATCTGCCTGACATTGTTTGGTCTGGTCATGGCATTGGAAATGGTGAATACGGCGGTAGAAGCAGTGGTCGATCTGGTCACGGAAGAGAGAAAGCCGCTTGCAAAGCTTGCCAAAGATGCGGCGGCAGGAGCAGTACTGATCGCGGCAATCATGGCAGCAATTGCAGGAATGATCATATTTATTCCAAAGCTTTTGGAAAGCCTGTCTATATAGACAACGAAAGGAGAACGACCTATGGAAAAATTAGGAAGCGGATTAAAGAAAGTATTACTTGCAGGAATCGGAGCAGTTGCAGTCACAGGAGAGAAATCAAAAGAACTTCTGGATGAGATGGTGAAAAAGGGTGAGCTGACTGTTGAACAGGGCAAAGCACTGAATGAAGAACTTAAGCATAACATCAAGTCGACAGTAAAAGAAAAAGTGAATGTAAAAGTAAAAACATCTTCACCTGGAAGAACTGGATGAGCTTTTGGATAAGAGACTTCCGGAACAGATGGCATTGTTGAAACAGAGAATTGATGAGATGGAGAAAAAACAGGAAGAATTTGAAGCTGCAGAGACGGTAGAAGATGTGGCAGACGAATCCGTATGCGAAGATGCGGCAGAGAAAGCAGCGGAAGAAGAGACAGCTGAGAACGAAGATATTTAAAGAGGAACAGGTTCATGAGTAAGGGAGAATCCAAAGAATACCGTACCAGGTTAAAGGAGATTACATCCGTACTTCATAAATATGGAATCACCAGGGGGAATTACGCCTCAGAAACTCCGGATGATACTGGAGGATCTGGGGCCTACTTATATTAAAATCGGTCAGATTATGTCACTGCATTCAGATATTTTACCGAAAAGGTATTGTGATGAACTGATGTGTCTGCGTTCGGAAGTAACTCCGATGGAATTTCCGGAAGTAAAAGAAGTGATCGAACAGGCATATGGTTGTCCGTGGAATGAAATATTTTCATTTATTTCCGATACACCACTGGGATCAGCATCCATTGCACAGGTCCACAGAGCAGAACTGCTCAGCGGTGAACAGGTTGTTATCAAGGTTCAACGAACAGGTATTTATGAAATTATGGCAAGAGATATCGGACTCCTTCGGAAGGCAGTAAAGCTGATGCCGCCGATCAGTCTGAAAGGAATGGCTGACTTCGATCAGGTACTGGATGAACTTTGGAATGTGACACGGGAAGAGATGAATTTTCTCACCGAAGCATCGAATATGGAAGAGTTTGCCAGACGGAATGCGGATGTCGTATATGTAAGAACACCGAAACTATATCAGGAATATACAACCATGCATGTGCTGGTTATGGAATACATCGAAGGGCCTGCGATCGATGATAAAGAGAAACTTCTGGCAGGCGGATACGATCTGGAAGAGATCGGGATCAAGCTGATCGATAATTATATCAAACAGGTGATGGAAGACGGTTTCTTCCATGCAGATCCCCACCCGGGAAATGTAAAGATCCAGGATGGCAAGATTGTATGGATCGATATGGGAATGATGGGAAGACTGACCGAACAGGATAAAGAACTGATCGGAAAAGCAATCCGCGGCATTGCAGAAAATGATATCGGCATGATCCAGGAAGCAGTCATGGCACTGGGTGAATTTAAAGAGAAACCAGATCAGAGCGTATTGTATGAAGATATCAGTGAACTGATGTCGAAGTATGGGTCCTTAGATATGGGAGAGATCGATGTTGCAGAAGTGATGATGGATCTTATGGAAGTGATGAAGGAAAATAAGATCCGTATGCCGCATGGTCTGACGATGCTGGCAAGAGGATTGACTAACATGGAAGGCGTGCTTGCAGACATTGCTCCACAGATCAATATGATTGAGATCGCATCCAGACATATTTCAGAGAGTATGTGGAAAGATCTGGATTGGAAAAAAGAATTAAAACATGCAGGAAAGAATCTTTACCGTTCGATGCATAAAGCAGTGGAAGTCCCGGGACTTGCAGCGGATGCACTGCATGGTCTGATGAAAGGTCAGACAAGAGTCAACCTGGATCTGCATGCATCCAACGATCTGGCACAGTTACTGAGGCGTCTGGTGCGGAATGTGGTAATGGGATTGTGGGTGATGGCATTGCTGATCAGTTCAAGCATTATCTGTACTACCAATATGAGCCCGAAGATCTGCGGGATCCCGGCAATTGGTGCGATTGGGTATTTATTTGCATTTGCGATTGTGATGTATGTGCTTATTAAGCATATTCTTTCCAAATGAATTTGAGATTTATTCTCGGTTTTATGGGCAAATATGCCGACAAAATGATACGAGAATCTGTATTTGTACCAAAAAATGAACAAAATAACAGTCGGAATCGCTAGACTTTTGATGATACAGGAGATATAATAAAACCATACACGTCAATATATGATTTGTACTATTATCAAGGAGGAACAACGAAAATGGCAAGAAAAATGAAGACCATGGATGGTAACCAGGCCGCAGCTCATGCTTCATATGCATATACAGAAGTTGCAGCAATTTACCCTATTACACCATCATCCGTTATGCCGGAACATGTAGATGAATGGGCTACAGAAGGAAGAAAGAACATATTTGGACAGACTGTTCAGGTAACAGAGATGCAGTCAGAAGCTGGTGCTGCAGGAGCAGTACACGGATCTCTTTCTGCTGGTGCTCTGACAACAACATTTACAGCATCACAGGGACTTCTGTTAATGATTCCTAACTTATATAAAGTAGCAGGAGAACAGCTTCCTGGAGTATTTAACGTATCCGCTCGTGCGCTTGCAAGCCACGCACTGAATATCTTCGGAGATCACTCTGATGTTTACGCCTGTCGTCAGACTGGTGCAGCAATGCTTTGCGAATCCAGCGTACAGGAAGTTATGGACTTAACACCAGTTGCACACTGCGCAGCATTAAAAGGAAAACTTCCATTTATCAACTTCTTCGATGGATTCCGTACATCTCACGAGATTCAGAAGATTGAGACATGGGATTACGAAGATCTGAAAGATCTGGTAGATATGGACGCAATCGATGCATTCAGAAATCATGCACTGAATCCAAATCACCCATGCCAGAGAGGTTCAGCTCAGAACCCGGACATTTTCTTCCAGGCAAGAGAAGCATGTAACCCATACTACGATGCTATGCCGGCTATCGTACAGGAGTACATGGACAAAGTTAACGAGAAGATCGGAACAGACTACAAACTCTTCAACTACTACGGAGCAGCAGACGCAGAGAAAGTTATCATTGCTATGGGTTCTGTATGTGACACAATCGAAGAGACAATCGATTACTTAACAGCAGCTGGGGAAAAAGTTGGTGTTGTTAAAGTTCGTCTTTACAGACCATTCTGTGCACAGGCATTAATTGATGCAATTCCTGACACAGTAAAATACATCAATGTACTTGACAGAACAAAAGAACCAGGAGCTCAGGGAGAGCCATTATTCCTGGATGTTGTTTCTGCATTAAAGGGATCTAAGTTCGATGCAGTACCGGTTAACGGCGGACGTTACGGATTAGGATCAAAAGATACAACACCTGCACAGATCGTTGCAGTATTCAACAACGCAGACAAAGAAAGATTCACAATCGGTATCAACGATGATGTTACAAATCTTTCACTTGAAGTTGGTGCACCACTGGTTACAACACCAGAAGGAACAATCAACTGTAAGTTCTGGGGACTTGGAGCTGACGGTACTGTAGGAGCTAACAAGAACTCTATCAAGATCATCGGTGACAATACTGACATGTATGCACAGGCTTACTTCGACTATGACTCTAAGAAGTCTGGTGGTGTTACAATGTCTCACCTGCGTTTCGGTAAGAAGCCAATCAAATCTACTTACCTGATCCACAAGGCTAACTTTGTAGCATGTCACAACCCATCTTATGTAAACAAATACAACATGGTTCAGGAATTAGTTGACGGAGGAACATTCCTTCTGAACTGCTCTTGGGACATGGAAGGTCTTGAGAAACATTTACCAGGACAGGTAAAAGCCTTCATCGCTGATCACAACATCAAATTCTACACAATTGATGGTATCAAGATCGGTAAAGAAATCGGACTTGGCGGACGTATCAATACAGTCCTTCAGTCAGCATTCTTCAAACTGGCATCTATCATTCCGGAAGAAGAAGCAATCGATCTGATGAAGAAAGCTGCAAAAGCTACTTACGGAAGAAAAGGTGACAAGATCGTACAGATGAACTACGATGCTATCGATGCCGGTGCTAAACAGGTAGTTGAGATCGAAGTTCCGGAATCTTGGAAATCTTGTGAAGACGAAGGATTATTCACACCAGAAGTTAAGGGTGGAAAAGACGATGTTGTAGCATTCGTTAAGAACATCCAGTCTAAGGTTAATGCTCAGGAAGGAAATACTCTGCCAGTATCTACATTTACTGACTATGCAGATGGATCTACACCATCAGGTAGTGCAGCATATGAGAAACGTGGTATCGCAGTAGATATCCCTGTATGGCAGTCAGAAAACTGTATCCAGTGTAACCGTTGTGCATACGTTTGCCCACATGCAGTTATCCGTCCGGTAGCACTTACAGAGGATGAACTTGCAAAAGCTCCAGAAGGAACAAAAGCAATCGATATGATCGGTATGCCGGGAATGAAATTCACTATGACTGTATCAGCTTATGACTGTACAGGATGTGGATCTTGTGTAAACGTTTGCCCAGGTAAGAAGGGTGAAAAAGCTCTTGTTATGGCAAACATGGAAGAAAATGCAGCAGAGCAGGATATCTTTGATTTCGGACGTGAGATCGAGGTTAAACCAGAAGTTGTTGCTAAATTCAAACCAGAGACAGTTAAGGGAAGCCAGTTCAAACAGCCATTACTTGAGTTCTCAGGAGCTTGTGCAGGTTGTGGAGAAACACCTTATGCAAAACTGATCACACAGTTATTCGGTGACAGAATGTACATCGCTAATGCAACAGGATGTTCTTCAATCTGGGGTAACTCTTCACCGTCTACACCATACACAATGAACTCTAAGGGACAGGGACCTGCATGGTCTAACTCACTGTTCGAAGACAACGCAGAGTTTGGATATGGTATGTTACTTGCTCAGAAAGCAATCAGAAAGAGACTGAAAGAAGAAGTTGAAACTGTTGCAGCATCAGAGCAGGCTTCAGCAGAGGTTAAGGCAGCTTGCCAGGAATACCTCGATACATTCGCATGTGGTATTACAAACGGAGATGCTACAGATAAATTAGTTGCAGCATTAGACGGATGTGACTGCGATACATGCAAAGACATCGTTAAGAACAAAGACTTCCTCGCTAAGAAATCCCAGTGGATCTTCGGTGGTGACGGATGGGCTTACGATATCGGATTCGGTGGTGTTGACCACGTATTAGCAAGTGGTGAAGACATCAACATCATGGTATTCGATACAGAGGTTTACTCCAACACAGGTGGACAGTCTTCTAAGGCTACTAAGACTGGTGCTACAGCTCAGTTCGCAGCAGGCGGAAAAGAGACGAAGAAGAAAGACCTTGCAAGCATGGCTATGAGCTATGGATATGTATACGTTGCACAGATCGCTATGGGTGGAGACTTCAACCAGACTGTAAAAGCAATTGCAGAGGCTGAGGCTTATCCGGGACCATCTCTGATCATCGCATACGCTCCATGTATCAACCATGGTATCAAGAAGGGTATGAGCAAAGCTCAGACAGAGGAACAGTTAGCAGTAGAATGCGGATACTGGAACAACTTCAGATTCAATCCTGCAGCTGAAAAGGGAAGCAAGTTCACTCTTGACAGCAAACAGCCTAAGGAAGAAGATTACCAGGCATTCCTTGACGGAGAAGTTCGTTACAATGCTCTTAAGAGAGCTAATCCGGAAAAGGCTGCAAGACTCTTCGCTAAGAATGAGGCAGAGGCTATGGAAAGATACGATTACCTGTCAAAACTGACAGACCTTTACAAAGTAGAGGAGTAATCATATCTGATTAGCAATAGAATAGTATAAATCATGACTCCCGCAGATTCGAAAGGATCTGCGGGAGTTTTGCGTTGTCATGCATTTGCCATATTGTATTGACAAAATAGATCAAAGATGATAAAAATATTATTATATGAATAATGAGACTAGATAGAGGCGCAGGTTTCATCAGTAAGGCAGAACAACAGATAAAGGGAAATCATTTCTGCCTGAAAGGGAAAACTGCCGAAGGAATATATCATCCCTTATTATATTCGAGATATACTTCCTGGGACGTAGCAGAATATGCTGCGGACTGTCACTTCAGTAAGTGGAGCGCTATCGGAGTATATAGAAGATATAAGAGTTTAATTATGTAATTTGTATTTAGAGTTATATAGAGGACATAAATGAAGTGTTGAATGATCTGAAAATACGGATGTCCTGCTTATAAGATGATATATGCCATGAGCAATCCACGCAGAGGAAATTGTTCATGGTATTTTTTTGGAAAAAAACGAAGGAGAGAGTTATGAGAAAAAGAAAAAAATTACTCTTTGCCGTACTCACCTGCCTCATGATCTTTGCATGCGGTGCAATTACCGTATTTGCGGCAGATGGAGGAAAAGAGTATGTACCAAAGATGTATTCATCATTCTGGGCACTGGTACCCCCAATTGTGGCAATTGGTCTTGCACTGATCACGAAAGAAGTGTATAGTTCCTTGTTTGTCGGAATTGCGATCGGAGGAATCTTCTGGTCTAATTTCCATTTTGAAAAGGCAGTATTGCATATATTTGAAGATGGAATCGTAGGAGTACTGACAGATAGCTATAATATGGGAATCCTGGTATTCCTGGTTATTCTTGGAATTATGGTCTGCATGATGAATAATGCAGGAGGTTCGGCAGCATTTGGGCGTTGGGCTAGTATTCACATCAAGACAAGAGTTGGGGCACAGCTTGCAACGATCGTGCTTGGAATCCTGATCTTTATTGATGATTATTTTAACTGCCTGACAGTTGGAAGTGTTATGCGTCCGATCACAGATAAGCACAATGTATCACGTGCGAAACTGGCGTATCTGATCGATGCGACAGCGGCACCGGTATGTATCATCGCTCCAATCTCATCATGGGCAGCGGCTGTAACAGGATTTGTAAAAGGTGAAGATGGATTTTCTATTTTTATGCGTGCGATTCCGTATAACTATTATGCTTTACTCACAATTCTTGCAATGGTTTTGATCGTAGTGCTTAAGATTGATTATGGCCCGATGAAATTACATGAAGATAATGCTGTAAAGGGTGATATCTATACTACACCGGACAGGCCATATGCAAATGCTGAGAATGAGATCGTAGAAGAAAAGGGAAAAGTGATCGATCTGGTATTCCCGATAGTGGTCCTGATCATTTTCTGCATCTGCGGTATGCTTTATACAGGAGGCTTCTTTAGTGGAACAGGCTTTGTTAAAGCATTTTCGGCAAGTGATGCATCGGTAGGTCTGATGCTTGGAAGTTTCTTCGCATTGGTTGTTACGGTTGTATTCTATGCACTTAGAAAAGTACTTAAGTTCCGTGAATCTATGGAATGTGTTCCGGAAGGATTCAAGGCTATGGTACCTGCAATCCTGATCCTGACATTTGCATGGACATTAAAAGCAATGACAGACAGTCTTGGCGCAGCAGAGTATGTGGCTAATGTTATGCAGTCCGCAGCTGGAGGATTATTAAACTTCCTGCCTGCAATTATCTTCCTCGTAGGATGCTTCCTTGCATTTGCAACTGGAACATCATGGGGAACATTCGGAATCCTGATCCCGATCGTAGTAGCGGTATTCCAGGGAACGAACGAGACTATGATGATCATCTCTATCTCAGCTTGTATGGCGGGAGCTGTATGTGGAGATCATTGTTCGCCTATTTCGGATACAACGATCATGGCATCCGCGGGAGCGCAGTGTAATCATGTCAACCATGTAACAACACAGTTACCGTATGCGGCAACCGTTGCAGTTGTTTCCTGCATTACTTATGTAATTGCCGGATTTGTTCAGAATGCATTGATCTGTCTTCCAATCGGTATGGTACTTCTGGCAGCAGCTTTACTGTTCATGAAGAAGAGAACAGAAAGCCATTCATAAATGATTTGTTAAAAAATTAAAATTAGCAGAGACTTCAAAGACTCTTTGCCTTGCATAAAAGTATGTGGCGCAAAAGTTGCTTTGGAGTCTTTTTTTGATAGGTGCAGAATAATAAGAAAGGTGTTATAATATCTTGCATGAGTGGCAATTATTCCAGTAGATATATTGCGGGGCAGAAGAATCTTCTGCTTTGGGGAAATGGAAGATTGCAGACGAAAGGAGAACATAGAAATTCATGAGTGTAAAAGACTTAAGTGCTTACGAATTAGTAAAGGAAGAAGATTTAAAAGGGATCAAATCCCACGGAATGCTGTTAAAGCATAAGAAGAGCGGGGCAAGGATCTTACTGATAGAAAATGATGATGACAACAAGGTATTCAATATCGGATTCCGTACACCGCCGTCAGACAGTACCGGAGTACCACATATCATGGAACATTCCGTACTGTGTGGATCTAAGAATTTCCCGGCGAAGGATCCGTTCGTAGAACTGGTAAAGGGTTCCCTGAATACATTTTTAAATGCAATGACTTATCCGGATAAGACGGTTTACCCGGTAGCAAGCTGTAATGATAAGGATTTCCAAAATCTGATGCATGTATATATGGATGCGGTATTCTATCCGAATATTTATCAGCATGAAGAGATCTTCCGTCAGGAAGGCTGGAGCTACAAGATGGATTCTCAGGAAGATGATCTGGCTTACAACGGTGTTGTATATAATGAGATGAAGGGAGCATTCTCTTCACCGGAAGGTGTGCTGGACAGAGTGGTATTGAATACACTGTTCCCGGATACCTCATATGCGAACGAATCTGGCGGGGATCCGGAAGTGATTCCGGAACTTACGTATGAGCAGTTCCTGGATTTCCACAGAAGATATTATCATCCGTCAAACAGTTACATTTACCTGTATGGAAATATGGACATGGAAGAAAAATTAAACTGGCTGGATCAGGAATATCTGAGCAAATTCGACTATGCGCCGGTAGATTCCAAGATCCGCTATCAGGAACCATTTGATAAAGTAATCGAAAAAGAGATGCCATATTCCATAGCAAGCGATGAATCAGAAGAGGATAATACTTACATTTCTTACAATAAAGTCATTGGAACAAGCCTGGATGAGAAGCTGTATCTGGCATTTGAAGTATTGGATTATGCATTGTTATCTGCACCGGGAGCACCGCTTAAGAGAGCACTTACGGATGCCGGGATCGGAAAAGACATTATGGGATCGTATGACAACGGAATTTACCAGCCGATCTTTTCTGTCATTGCGAAGAATGCGAATGTAGAACAGAAAGAAGCATTTGTGAAAGTAATCGAGGATACATTAAAAGATATTGTTGAAAATGGAATGGATAAGAAAGCTCTCGAAGCCGGAATCAATTATAATGAGTTCCGTTACAGAGAGGCGGATTTCGGAGGTTATCCGAAGGGACTGATGTACGGACTGCAGATTATGGACAGCTGGTTATACGATGACGAAAAACCATTTATCCATATCGAAGCGCTGGATACATTCGAGTTCTTAAAGGCACAGGTCGGAACAGGATATTATGAAGAACTGATCCGCAAATATCTGTTAGAGAATACGCACGGTGCGATTGTGCTGATCAAGCCGGAAAAAGGACGTACTGCAAGAATGGACAAAGAACTTCAGGAGAAGTTACAGGCATACAAAGAAAGTCTTACAGAAGAAGAAAGAAAAGAACTGGTAGAGCGTTCCAATGCATTAGAGGCATATCAGTCAGCACCGGATGCAGTAGAAAATCTTGAGAAGATCCCGGTTCTTTCAAGAGAAGATATTTCAAAAGAGATTGAGCCGATCATCAATGAAGAAAAAAGAATCGCAGATGTACCGGTAGTTTACCATGAGATTGAGACAAATGGCATCGGATACGTGGATGTGTTATTCGATATGTCAGGTGTGGAAGAAGCAGATCTTCCGTATGTCGGAATCCTGCAGGGAGTACTTGGAGTCATTGATACCGAGAATTATAAGTACGGAGAACTCTTTAATGAGATCAACGTGCATACCGGCGGTATCGGAACATCACTGGAACTGTATACAGACATTTCCAAAGTGCCGGAAAAAGAATTCAAAGCAACATTTGAAATCAAAGGAAAGGCATTATATCAGAAGCTGCCAGTCGTATTCCGGATGATGGAGGAGATTCTGACACGTTCGAAACTGGGAGATACCAAGAGAATCAGAGAGATTCTTGCGATGCAGAAGTCAAGACTTCTTATGAAATTCCAGTCATCCGGACATACAACAGCAGTGCTTCGTGCGATGTCTTATGCATCTCCGTCATCTAAGTTAAAAGACATGACAAGCGGTATCGAGTTCTATGATAAGATCGCTTATATCGAGGAACATTTTGAAGAAGAAAAAGACGTATTGGTACAGAAGCTTCAGATGCTGGCTCATAAGCTGTTCCGTGCAGACAATATGATGATCAGTTACACGGCTGCAAAAGAGGGCCTGAACGGCATGGAAGAGCTGGTAGAAGGTCTGAAGAAAGCAATGTTCGAAGATTCGGTGGAAGATACCAGATGCGTACTGCACTGTGAGATGAAGAATGAAGGATTCAAGACTGCTTCCAAAGTTCAGTATGTGGCAAGAGTCGGTAACTTTATTGATAACGGGGCAGATTATACAGGTGCATTGCAGATCTTAAAGGTGATCTTAAGTTATGATTACCTGTGGCAGAATATCCGTGTCAAAGGCGGCGCTTATGGCTGCATGAGCGGATTCAGCCGTACCGGAGAAGGATATTTTGTATCTTACCGTGATCCGAACCTGGAAAGAACAATGGAAGTCTATGAAGGCATCGCAGATTATCTGAGAAACTTTACTGTCAGTGACCGTGACATGAACAAATATATTATTGGAACTATGAGTAATATTGACCAGCCGATGACACCGTCTGCAAAAGGAGACCGTTCGTTTAATCTGTACATGAATAAAGTCAGTGCAGAGACAATCAAGAAAGAGCGTCTGCAGATCCTTGAGGCAGGACAGGAAGATATCCGGAAACTGGCGGATGTCGTAGAGGCAGTGATGAAAGCCGAACAGGTCTGCGTGATCGGAAGCGAAGAGAAGATAGAAGAAGCAAAAGATATGTTTAAAAATGTGACGACATTTTAGTTGTCTTCAACAGATAAAAGAAACAGGAGAAAATATGAAAAGGATTATAATCAGGATTCGTAACATTGATCGGTCGTCCAAACGTTGGAAAATCAACTCTGATGAAACCAGCTGATCGGACAAGAAGATCGCGATTACATCGAATAAACCACAGACGACACGTAACCGTATCCAGACCGTACTTACAACAGATGACGGTCAGATTGTGTTCGTGGATACACCGGGAATCCATAAAGCAAAGAACAAGCTTGGGGAGTATATGGTCAATGTGGCAGAACGTACATTGAATGAAGTTGATGTGGTGCTCTGGCTGGTAGAGCCGACAACATTTATCGGAGCAGGTGAACAGCATATCATCAGCCAGCTTAAGAAAGTAACGACACCGGTTGTACTGGTCATCAATAAGATAGACAGTGTAAAGAAGGAAGATGTTCTTCCGGCCATCGCTGCGTACAAAGATGTCTATGACTTTGCAGAAATCGTTCCGGTATCTGCGAGAAACGGTGACAATACCGATGAGCTTGTAAAAGTGATCATGAAATACCTTCCGTACGGACCACAATTCTATGATGAAGATACCATTACAGATCAGCCGGAGCGTCAGATCGTGGCGGAACTGATCCGTGAAAAAGCACTGCACTGCCTGCAGGAAGAGATTCCACACGGTATCGCAGTTGCCATTGACAGTATGAAAGTCAGAAATAAAGTGATGCACATCGATGCAACCATTATCTGTGAGCGTGATTCACACAAGGGGATAATTATTGGTAAAAAAGGAAGTATGTTGAAAAAGATCGGAAGTACTGCACGTTATGAGATCGAGAAAATGCTGGATCAGCAGGTCAATCTCAAGCTCTGGGTCAAAGTAAAGAAAGACTGGAGAGACAGTGAATTCCTGATGAAAAATTTTGGATACCGCGAGGACGAATAAAAAGCAGTATCCATGGGAGAACCTAATCTTGGAGCATTAGAAAAAATATGCCCTGGCAAAGGATGAGGTGATCATATGGAAGAGTACTGGGACAGATTCGTCGCATCAGGTAAGATAGAAGATTATCTGTATTATAAAGGTATGAGTATCTGTGAGGAGACGATAAACAGATACAAAGAAGGAGATACAATTGGTAAATCAGATTACACTGACTGGCATGATACTGACAGCAGCACCGATAGGTGAATATGACAGACGAGTGGTAATACTGACCAGAGAAAGAGGGAAAATCTCGGCATTCGCACGTGGTGCAAGAAGACCGAACAGTGCACTGATGGGAGTGACGAGCCCTTTTTCATTTGGAGAGTTTACTGTATATGAGGGGCGGACATCTTATACGCTGGTGTCGGCCTCTGTTTCCAATTATTTCCAGGAATTGCGTACGGATGTGGAAGGTGCCTATTACGGATTCTATTTTATGGATCTGGCCGGGTATTATGCAAGAGAAGCGAACGATGAGACCGAGATGCTGAAGCTTCTGTATCAGACTCTCCGGGCACTGACGAATATACATATCCCGAATGAACTGATACGGTGCATTTACGAATTGAAGACCATTACCGTGAACGGGGAAGGTCCGCAGGTGATGGAATGTATCATGTGCGGGGATAAGGAGCGGGAAAAAGTATTTAGTATACGGAGAGGCGGCGTGATATGCACGCAGTGTGCCGGCCATATTTCCGATGGAATCCGGCTGCTTCCGTCGACATTATATACATTGCAGTACATCGTATGTTCCCCGGTTGAGAAATTATATACTTTCGTTGTAAAAGAAGATGTGCTCAAAGAACTAAAGAACCTGACGAAAGCGTATCTGGATGAATATCTGGGAAAACGCTTCAAATCATTGGAGATATTGGAAACAATTGTACGATAAGGCTTGAAAACAAAGAGGGCAGACGCTATAATTAAATTCAATTACGAATATTTTGAGAAGGTGAGGATGAAAAAATGGCAGAAAAGACTATGGATAAGATCGTTTCATTGGCGAAAGCAAGAGGATTTGTATATCCGGGATCTGAGATCTATGGCGGGCTTGCGAATACATGGGATTATGGTAATCTCGGAGTAGAATTGAAAAACAATGTAAAAAAAGCATGGTGGAAGAAATTCATTCAGGAATCTCCGTTCAATGTAGGTGTGGACTGTGCGATCCTTATGAACCCACAGACATGGATCGCAAGTGGACATCTCGGAGGATTCAGTGACCCGCTGATGGATTGTAAACAATGTCACGAGCGTTTCCGTGCGGATAAAGTCATCGAAGATTATTGTGCAGAGAATAACATTGAACTGGATGGTGCGGTAGATGCATGGACACAGGAGCAGATGAAGAACTTTATCGATGAGAATCAGATCCCATGTCCGACATGTGGAAAGCATGACTTTACAGATATCCGTCAGTTCAACCTGATGTTCAAGACATTCCAGGGAGTAACAGAGGATGCGAAGAATACGGTATATCTCCGTCCGGAGACTGCACAGGGAATCTTCGTAAACTTCAAGAATGTACAGCGTACATCCAGAAAGAAACTGCCATTTGGTATCGGACAGATCGGTAAATCATTCCGTAATGAGATCACACCTGGTAACTTCACATTCCGTACCAGAGAATTCGAACAGATGGAACTGGAATTCTTCTGCAAACCGGACACAGACCTTGAATGGTTTGATTATTGGAAGAAGTTCTGTCTGAACTGGCTGTCTGCATTAGGACTGAAAGATGATGAAGTACGTTACCGTGATCATGATAAAGAAGAGCTTTCTTTCTACAGTAAAGCAACAACAGACGTTGAGTTCTTATTCCCATTCGGATGGGGAGAACTGTGGGGAATCGCTGACCGTACAGATTACGACTTAACACAGCATCAGAATGTATCCGGACAGGATCTGACATACTTTGATGATGAGACAAAGGAAAAATATATCCCATACGTTATCGAGCCGTCACTCGGTGCAGACCGTATGGTACTTGCATTCCTTTGCAGTGCTTATGATGAAGAAGAGATCGGAACAGAGGAGAAGCCTGATACACGTACGGTTCTTCACTTCCATCCGGCACTGGCACCGGTTAAGATCGGTGTGCTTCCGCTTTCTAAGAAGCTGAATGAAGGCGCAGAGAAAGTATTTGCACAGTTAAGCAAGAAATACAACTGCGAATATGATGACCGTGGAAATATCGGAAAACGTTACCGTCGTCAGGACGAGATCGGAACACCATTCTGTGTAACATACGATTTCGATTCTGAAGAAGACGGAGCAGTAACTGTCCGTGACAGAGATACCATGGAACAGGAAAGAATCAAGATTGAAGATCTGGATGCTTACTTTGAGAAGAAATTCGAGTGGTAAGAATCAGAAAATTGAAGCATAAGAGATAAAACAAGAGACCGTGGAATCGGCTATGTATGCCAAAGTGCATGCATAGCGGTTTCACGGTCTTTTGTTATGTTATAGGAAATTACTCCGTAATGTTCCTATAACATAACAAAGCCCTTCGGGCAGGATCGCACTGCGGCGGAGAGGAATTATGTCGCTGAAGCGACCCGCCGCAGGCGGAGAATCCTGCAAGCAGGATTCTTTCTTGTATATGCAGGTATGTAGAAATGATTTGTGCATAATGTACAAAAAATAAATATAAAATAAATATTGATTTAAAATAAATGAAAGAGTATATTTATAGAAAATCACTTAGATTCATTATTCATAAAATCTTATAAGTAAGGAGGAAAGACTTTGGATAAACTGAATAATATCGTATTACTGATTCAGCATTATCTGGCAGATTATATTTTGATCATTCTGCTGTTAGGAGGAGGTGTTATATTTACGATCCGGCTCGGATTTATCCAGATACGTGGATTTAAGGCCGGGTGGAAAAAGAACGTTTGGCGGACTGTTTTCGAAAAAATGGAACGGCGGGAAAAGACGGTATGTCATCATTTCAGGGCACTTGCAACGGCTATTGCAGCACAGGTAGGAACGGGGAATATTGCAGGAGCGGCAACAGCATTGGCAATAGGCGGACCGGGAGCGATTTTCTGGATGTGGATTGCGGCATTTCTTGGAATGGCGACCATTTTCGGAGAAGCTATTATGGCTCAGAAATATAAGCATGTAGGAAAAGACGGGCATGTAACAGGCGGACCGGTTTATTATATCCAGGCGGCTTTCAAAGGTTCTTTTGGAAAAATCCTGGCAGCTGTCTTTTCTGTTCTGATCATTTTTGCACTGGGATTTATGGGAAATGCGGTACAGTCCAACTCGATAGCATCAGCATTTCATACTGCGTTTGGTATACCACAGATAGTGGTGGGGATCATTATAGCGGCTATCGCATTGTTTGTATTTGTCGGAGGAATTTCCAGAATTGCAAAAGTTACAGAGACGATTGTTCCAATCATGGCATGTTTTTATATTATCGGATCACTGATTGTAATCTTTGCAAACTTTAAAGAAATCCCATATGCATTTTATTCTATCGTTGTAGGTGCTTTTAAACCGTCTGCAGTCAGTGGTGGAGCAGTGGGAGCAACGGTAAAGCTTGCACTCACAAAAGGTGTGGCAAGAGGACTGTTCTCGAATGAAGCAGGTATGGGATCGACGCCTCACGCACATGCGGTAGCGAAAGTAGAACATCCGGTAGAGCAGGGATTTGTAGCAATGATCGGTGTATTCATTGATACCTTTGTAATTCTGAATCTGACGGCACTGGTGATTATTACAACACAGTCGATTCCGACAGGGCTTACAGGTACAGCACTCAGCCAGTATGCATTTTCGAGTGTATTCGGAAAATTCGGTAATGTATTTATTGCAATCTGTATGTTCTTTTTCGCATTTTCGACGATTATCGGCTGGTATTTCTTTGGGCAGGCCAATGTGAAATATTTATTTGGAAAAAAGGCAGTAAAGCCGTATGCGGTTCTGGTTTCGCTCTGTGTATTGTTAGGCTCACTTGCACAGGTTGATCTGGTATGGAATATGGCAGACTGTTTCAATTCATTGATGGTAATTCCTAATATTCTTGCATTGTTCTTCCTGAGCAGCCAGATGAAAGAACTGCATGACGATTACTATCATAATTTCTTGAAAAAATCAAAAAGTAAAATAAAGTAAAAAGACTTTGTGAATAATGAATAGGTAAAACGAAAAACGGAGGAAAATAGAAAAATATACAAAATAACAGATCACATAATTGTTCAAAACAACTCAAAAAAAGATGAAAAAAAGATAAAGTATTGCAATATAAGTAACAATGATGTAATATAGAGGAAGGAAATAAATGATATGAAAAAATTTTCTATAACTGGAAAAGAAGAGTGGGATGATATTTCTCAAGAGAGAGCTGCCAGGGCAGCCGCCGAAGAGGCAAACCGGTATCGTAAAAAAATGGGGAAAAAACCGGACGAAACTTTCAGGCAAAAGGACGGAGAAAGGTACTACATTCTGAATCTTGTACTGTAAGAGGAATTAGATTTAACAGGACGAAAGACAGAAAAGGACGTTTGAACGCAGTAACTGGCGTGGGACGTCCTTTTTATTTCCTAAGGCTGGTTGAAATAACATAAGAGAGGATGGACATGAATGAGTAAGTATATGGTGATCACAAATAATCCGCTTGTACGATCCAGGCTGGATGATACACATGAGGTAATCTATCTGGAACTCTCTTATGAAGAACTTCTGAAGGTAGTAAGGGACAGAATTTACGAAGGTCACAGATTATTGACACATCCATTATCAGGAAGTGTAAAACCAAAGGAAACACCGTACAAATCTGTGCTGATATCTGAGAGAAAGGAGAAGGTGGATGGGGAATCTGTCAGATTGATTGAAAATGCGATTCTGGTATGTCAGAAATTTCAAGATAAAAGTAAGTATTACAAAGAAGAAGTTTATAAGGATTTTCAATTGGTTGACTGGACTTTATTAGAGAGCGGACTGGCGTCTGCGGATGTCTGGTAGAAGACAGTGATAAAAGAGGTTGTAAAACGGGCAGCGTTTTATAAAAGAAGATGAAAAGAGGAGGAAAAGATCGTGAGATTAGAAATGGGGAATATTTACATTAAGGATATCCAGTTTGCGGATACATCAAAGATTGAAGATGGAATCCTGTATGTAGATAAAGGAGCTGTAAAAGCGGTAGCATTGGAAGATGAGCATATCAAAACAGTCACTTTTGATATTGCGAAACCAGGAGAATCAGTAAGAATCACACCGGTAAAAGATGTGATCGAACCAAGAGTAAAAGTTGAGGGAAAAGGCGGGGTATTCCCGGGAATTATTTCAAAAGTTGATACCGTTGGTTCCGGAAAGACATATGCATTAAAAGGAATGGCTGTTGTAACAGCAGGAAGAATCGTCGGTTTCCAGGAAGGTATCATTGACATGACAGGACCTGGAGCAGATTACACACCATTTTCAAAGACACTGAATCTGGTTATGGTATGTGAACCTGTAGAAGGTATCAAGCAGCATGAGTATGAAAAAGCAGTCCGGTTTGCCGGATTCCGGGTAGCAGCTTACATTGGGGAATTAGCGCGTGAGCTTACACCGGATGAGACAAAAGTATATGAGACATGCGGTATCAAAGAAGGAATCACACAGTATCCGGATCTTCCGAGAGTTGCATATGTCCAGATGCTTCAAAGCCAGGGACTCTTACATGACACTTATGTATACGGAGTGGATGCAAAGAAGACACTTCCTACAATCTTAAGTCCTACAGAGATCATGGACGGAGCAATCGTCTCCGGTAACTGTGTATCTGCATGTGATAAGAATCCTACATATGTACATGAGAATAATCCGGTTGTTCATGATCTGTTTGAAGAACATGGAAAGACACTGAACTTTGTATGTCAGATCATTACAAATGAAAATGTATACCTTGCAGATAAAGAAAGATCTTCTGACTGGACAGCAAAACTGTGTAAGATGTTAGATCTGGATGGCGTTATCGTATCACAGGAAGGATTTGGTAATCCGGATACAGACCTTATTATGAACTGTAAGAAGATCGAAGCAGAAGGCATCAAGACTGTAATTATTACAGATGAGTATGCCGGACGTGATGGAAAATCACAGTCTCTTGCGGACGCAGATGTGGCAGCAGATGCGGTTGTAACAGGTGGTAATGCAAATGAAGTTGTTATCCTGCCAAAACTTGATAAAGTAATTGGAACTTTAGATTATGTGACAAAGATCGCCGGAGCAAGTGAAGATACACTTCGCGAAGATGGATCTCTTGAAGTAGAACTTCAGGTCATCACAGGTGCAACAAATGAGACAGGTTTCAATAAGCTGAGTGCAAGATAGAAGAGGGAGGATAAGAATATGTCTAAGATAAAAGTAGTTCATTATATCAACCAGTTCTTTGCACAGATTGGTGGAGAGGAAAAAGCAGACTATCCTGCAGAAATTCGTGTTGGGGAAGTTGTAGGACCTGGTCTGGCACTGACACAGAATTTTAAAGATGAAGCAGAGATTATTGCAACAGTTATTTGCGGAGATTCTTACTTCAATGAGAACCTTGAAAAAGCAAAAGCAGATATTCTTGCAATGGTAAAAGAGCAGGCACCGGATGTATTTATTGCAGGACCGGCATTCAATGCAGGACGTTATGGTGTGGCTTGCGGTACAATTGCGGCAGCTGTTCAGGAGGAACTTGGAATTCCTGCAGTTACAGGTATGTATGTAGAAAACCCTGGAGCAGATATGTTCAAGAATGATGTCTACATGATCTCAACAAAGAACAGTGCGGCAGGTATGAGGGATGCAGTGAAGAAACTTGCTCCGTTGGCAGTGAAACTGGCAAAAGGAGAAAAAATCGGTTCATCTGCAGAAGAAGGATATATCCCAAATGGTGTACGTGTAAACTTCTTCGAAAAAGAAAGAGGATCCAAACGTGCCGTTAAGATGCTGATCAAAAAATTGAATGACAAGCCATATGTAACAGAATATCCGATGCCGAATTTTGACAGAGTAGAACCAAATCCGGCAGTGAAGGATCTTGCACATGCGAAGATTGCCCTGGTTACTTCCGGTGGTATCGTTCCAAAGGGAAACCCGGACCACATAGAAAGTTCAAGTGCTTCTCACTATGGAGAGTATGATATTACAGGAGTTACAGATCTTACAGAAGAGACATATGAGACTGCACATGGCGGATATGATCCGGTATATGCGAATGAAGATCCGGACCGTGTACTTCCGGTAGATGTTCTTCGCGATATGGAAAAAGAAGGTGTGATCGGATCGCTTCATCATCTGTTCTATACAACTGTAGGAAATGGAACATCTGTAGCATCCGCAAAAGCATTTGCAGCAGAGTATTCGCAGAAATTAAAGGCTGACGGAGTAGATGCCGTTATCCTGACCTCCACCTGAGGTACCTGTACTCGTTGCGGTGCAACGATGGTAAAAGAAATCGAAAGAGCAGGAATTCCTGTTGTACATATCTGTACAGTTACTCCGATTTCTATGACAGTTGGTGCAAATAGAATCGTACCGGCGATCGCTATTCCACATCCACTCGGTAATCCGGCACTGGATCAGGAAGAAGAAAAGAAATTACGCCGTGGAATCGTAGAAAAAGCTCTGGAAGCTTTGACTACGGAAGTTGACGGACAGAAAGTTTTTGAATAGTACATGTGAATATAGAAGGAGATATAACGTAAAATGAGTGAGATTTATGACGTTATCATTCTGGGTGCAGGTCCTGCCGGTCTGGCGGCGGGGCTGTATGCAGGAAGAAGCCGGCTCAATGTTCTGATCATCGAAAAAGGTCAGGATGGAGGTCAGATCGCAATTACTGACGAGATTGAAAATTATCCGGGTCAGATTGTAGAAGGGGAATCCGGACCATCCCTGATTGCAAGAATGACAGAGCAGGCAGAAAATTCGGGGCAAAAGGGTATCCGATATGATCAAAGAAGTAGAACTTGAAGGAGAGGTCAAGGTTCTTAAGAGCGAAAAGAATGAATATCGCGGAAAAATGTGATCATTGCAACGGGCGCACATGCAAGACCGATCGGATGCAAAGGAGAAGGACAGTTCAGGGGAAAAGGTGTTTCTTATTGCGCAACATGTGATGCGAACTTCTTTGAAGATTTTGAAGTATACGTAGTCGGCGGTGGGGATTCCGCGGTAGAAGAGGCTATGTATCTGACAAATTCGCAAGAAAGTTACGATTATTCACAGAAGAGATGAACTGCGGGCTGCAAATACAATTCGGAAAAGCATTTAAGAATCCGAAAGCTTTCTTTATGTGGGACAGTGTCGTAGAAGAACTGGAAGGTGACGACATCCTTCAGGCAATGTATGTGAAGAATGTTAAGACCGGAGAAGTAACAAAGGTCGAAGCAGATCCGGAAGACGGAATGTTCGGGTTGTTCGGATTTATCGGAACGGTTCCGAATACGAAGATCTTTGAAGGAATCATTGGATATGGATGAAAGAGGGTACATTAAGACGGATGCTGATATGCATACCAATATTCCGGGGGTATATGCAGCCGGAGATGTACGTGTAAAGAGCCTGCGTCAGGTGGTAACAGCGGCAGCAGATGGTGCGATCGCAGCTGTTCAGGTCGAACGCAGCATGTCAGATTATTTTAGGAGAAACTCCGGAATTTAACCGGGTCATTATAATAAAAAGGAGGAGAAATGACATGATAGATGTAGATAAGACTACGTTTGAAGAAGAAGTATTAAAAGCAGAAGGTTATGTATTTGTTGACTTTTATGGAGATGGATGTGTTCCTTGTCAGGCACTGATGCCGAAGGTACATGAATTTGCAGATACTTATGGGGACAAGCTCAAATTCACATCGTTAAATACAACAAAAGCACGCCGTCTTGCAATTGCCCAGAAAGTTCTTGGACTTCCTGTGATGGCAATCTATAAAGACGGGGAAAAAGTAGAAGAGCTGGTAAAAGATGACTGTACAGCTGAAGCAATTGAAGCAATGATTAAGAAATATATCTGATTCCCGAGAGGTAATTTCTAAATCATAGATGAATGACCTTGATAAGGTTTAAATAAAAAGAAAGGAGATAGTAATTATGGCTATTTTAGAAGGGAAAAAAGCAATAATTATCGGAGACCGTGATGGAATTCCGGGACCGGCTATCGCAGAATGTGTAAAAACTGCAGGTGCTGAGATCGTATTCTCATCTACGGAATGTTTCGTCTGAACGAGCGCAGGCGCAATGGATCTGGAAAACCAGAAGAGAGTAAAAGAATTCGCTGAAGAATATGGTGCAGAGAACTTGGTAGTAGTTCTTGGTGCAGCAGAAGGAGAGGCTGCAGGTCTTGCAGCTGAGACTGTAACTTTAGGCGATCCTACTTTCGCAGGTCCATTGACAGGGGTCCAGCTTGGACTCACGGTATATCACGTATGCGAACCAGAGATGAAAGAAGAGTTTGACGAAGCGGTTTATGATGAGCAGGTAAGCATGATGGAAATGGTATTAGATGTTGATGATATCATTTCTGAGATGCAGGCTATCAGAGATCAGTTATAGTCCGAAGTTTCTCATACGAATGAAAAGGACAGGTCCGTTGTGTTCCTACAGGGACTGTCCTTTTTCTAAATTTCAGGGTATTTATTTTGAGGTAAATGGAAAGGTGGATAACCAATGAACAGTGTAATTAAAGGGGCAAGTTATGTATTAGTACATACACCAGATATGGTTTTATACAACGGAACAACACAGACAACAGAAAGAGTTGTGAATCCGGATTCGGAATATTTAAAAGCAGTACCGGAGCATCTCCGTTCTTATGAAGAGGCAGTGTCTTACTGGCCGAATCAGACTTATATCGGTAATGCGCATCCGGATGAACTTGCCGAAATAGAATTCCCGTATTATGACAAGAAAAAAGAAGGGGCAGAACGTTACGGAAAATATGGAGAGATCATGCCGGAAGAAGAATTCTTACTTCTGGTACAGGCATGTGATATGTTCGAAGTAGTGAGACTGGACAAAGCATTTGTTGAAAAATATAAAGAAGCATTTGCCAAAGATCCGGTAATCTCTGATGACATAGTTGAAAAAATCCATGAAGGGGTGGAACTTTCTGAGATCGAAACGCTGATCAGCGAAGATCATGCGGAACCATTATATTTTGAGCATCAGTTAGTGGGCTGTGTAAAACCGGCACATGACATTGATGTGAATCTGTCTTCTCATGTTATGCATGAAAATCTTATGAGCAAGGCTTCCAGTGTACTTGCCCTTCTCTATGCTGTGAAGAATGCAGGAATTGAGAAATCAGATGTTGAATATGTAATTGACTGTGCGGAAGAAGCTTGTGGAGATATGAACCAGAGAGGCGGTGGTAACTTTGCGAAGGCGGCAGCAGAGGTGGCAGGTCTTGTCAATGCAACCGGATCAGATGCCAGAGGATTCTGTGCAGCACCGACACATGCACTGATCGAGGCAGCCGCACTGGTAAAAGCAGGCGCGTATAAGACGGTTGTCGTTACAGCAGGAGGCTGTACTGCAAAACTTGGTATGAACGGAAAAGATCATGTAAAGAAAGGCCTTCCGATCCTGGAAGACTGCCTGGGAGGATTCGCAGTCGTTGTATCTGAGAATGACGGAGTGAACCCGGAGATTGATCTTGGAATGCTTGGACGCCACAGTGTGGGAACCGGTTCTGCACCACAGAACGTAATCGGAAGTCTGGTAGCGGATCCGCTTGACCGTGCAGGAATGAAAATTACGGATATCGATAAATTCTCACCGGAGATGCAGAATCCGGATATCACAAAAGCCGGCAGGAGCAGGAGATGTACCGCTTGCCAATTATAAGATGATCGGTGCACTGGCTGTTAAGAGAGGCGAGCTGGACAGAAAAGAACTTGCAAACTTTACAAAAGAACATGGCCTGACCGGATGGGCACCGACACAGGGTCACATTCCTTCCGGTGTCCCATATGTAGGATTTGCAAGAGAAGACATTCTGGATGGAAAGATTAAGAATGCAATGATCATCGGAAAAGGAAGCCTGTTCCTTGGACGTATGACGAACCTTTTCGATGGGGTATCATTCGTTATTCATGGCAATACAGTAGCTGTACAGGAAGAAGCTGCCGGTGTATCTGAGGAAGAAGTAAAGGGACTGATCGCAAAGGCGATGAAAGAATTTGCAGCAACCCTGATGGCTGAATAGGGGGTGTGCAGAATGGCAGATAAGATTGAAAAAATCATTGCAGACACATTTCTGCAGATGGCAGAAGGTCTGGAGACCGGAAGCTTTGGAAAGAAACCGAGGATTGCACTGACCGGAATGGGTAGCGAACATGGAGAAGAGAATGCCATGGAAGCCGCAAAGATGGCAGCAAAAGATGGAATTGACGTATATTATATCGGAACACTGGAAGCAGATGGCGTTACTACCGTGAAGGTAGCAGATGATGAAGAAGGTCATAAGAAGATGGAAGAATTACTTGCATCGCATGAAATAGACGGTGCGGTAACGATGCATTTCCCATTCCCAATCGGGGTATCGACGGTTGGACGTGTTGTGACTCCGGCGAAGGGAAGAGAGATGTTTATTGCCAATACAACCGGAACTTCCAGTTCAGACCGTATAGAAGGAATGATCAAAAATACAATCTATGGAATCATAGCTGCAAAGGCGTGTGGTAAGGAGCATCCGACAGTGGGAATCCTGAATGTGGATGGTGCACGCCAGACGGAGATGGCATTAAAAGAACTTGAGAAAACGGATACGACATTACGTTTGCCGAATCAGCAAGAGCTGACGGGGGTTGTGTAATGCGTGGAAATGATGTACTGCAGGGAACACCGGACATTATGGTATGTGATTCGCTGACCGGAAATATCATGGTGAAGATGTTATCTTCTTACACAACAGGAGGCAGCTTTGAAGCATCCGGATATGGTTATGGCCCTGGTGTCGGGGAAGGTTATGAACAGCTGGTTATGATTGTATCCAGGGCGTCAGGAGCACCGGTGATCGCAGGCGCAATCCGTTATGCGGCGGAGCTGGTAAAAAGTAAAGTATTTGAGATTGCAAAGAAAGAATTTGTAGCAGCAGACAAAGCCGGTTTAAAAGATATCCTGGCGGCAAGAAAACAGATGTCGAAACCGGCATCGGAAGCCATAGAAGTAAAGGCTCCGCCAAAAGAGATCGTGACATCCCAGATTGCGGGAATAGAAGTTATGGATCTGGAAGATGCGGTGAAAGTACTGTGGAAGCAGAACATCTATGCAGAGAGCGGAATGGGCTGTACAGGACCGATTATCCGTGTGTCTGATGCGAATCTTGTAAAGGCAGAAGAGGAGCTTAAAAAGGCAGGATATATCAATTAAAGGATAACAAAATCCAATGGTTTGAGTGAAAAAATAAGAATAAATACGGGAGTGGAAGAATCAATAGAAAGATTCTTCCACTCCCGGTATTTTTTAATATGGAATGGAATAGAAGCTGCCAGTGGCAGCTTCTATGTACTATTTCTGACCGCGAAGTCTCTTTTCACGGATATCAGCAATGGCTGTATAAAGTACGTCGGATGAAGAGTTCAGTCCTGTCTCACAGGAATCCTGGATAACTCCGATGATGAATCCGACACCGACTGCCTGCATGGCAACGTCATTCGGTACACCGAAGAGACTGCAGGCCATAGGGATCAGAAGTAAAGATCCACCGGCAACTCCGGAAGCACCTGCGGCACTTAAAGCTGCAAGGACACAGAGGATGATCGATGTAAGGAAATCTACATGGATATCCAGTGTATGAGCGGTAGACAATGCCATAACAGAGATTGTGATCGCAGCCCCTGCCATGTTGATCGTAGCTCCGAGCGGAATGGAGATAGAGTAGGTATCCTCGTCCAGACCGAGTTTTTTACAAAGTTCCATATTAACCGGAATATTGGCAGCAGAACTTCTGGTGAAGAATGCTGTAATAAAGCTTTCTTTCAGACAGGTAAATACCAGTGGAAATGGATTCTGTTTTGTGAAAATAAATACAATGACCGGGTTGATAATGAAGATAACAACAGCCATACTTCCAACCAGGACGAGGATTAATTTTCCATAAGAAAGTAATGCATCCAGTCCCTGTTCTGAGATCGTAGAGAAGATCAGACCCATGATACCGAACGGAGCACAGTTGATGATCCACTGCACTGCGGTCGCCGTTGCATCGGAAATGTTCTCCAGTGCATCTTTTGTTCCCTTGTTCGCGTGTTTTAATGCAATTCCAAAAATAACTGCCCAGAAAAGAATACCGATATAATTAGCATTGACAATGGAATCAACCGGATTCTTAACGAGATTGTTCAAAAGGTTGGTGAGCACTTCTGCAATTCCGCTCGGCGGAGTGATATCGGTAGCAGAAACAGAGTCTGTAAAGGTCAGTGTTACCGGGAATAACCGGCAGGCAATAACGGCTACAAAGGCAGATACAAGGTTACCAACCATGTACAAAATGATGATAAATTTTAAATTGGTCTTCTGACCAGACTTCATGTGACAGAGTGCACTCATAACCAGGAAGAATACCAGAAGCGGAGCAATTCCTTTCAGTGCTCCGACGAACATGGTTCCAAGAATCGAGATTACGGATGCCTGAGGAACAACCAGACCAAGAACCAGACCAATGATCAATCCACAGATGATCCGTTTGATCAGGCTGATGCTGTTCCATTTTTTGATTAAATCTTTCATTGTTTTTTTGGCAGGATTTTTTTGAATCCCGCACCCCTCTCTTTTGTTTTTTTGCTTTTCGCAAGTATGAGTATGATTATACAGGAAAAGAGCAGGAAAGTAAATATTATTTTTGGTGCAAAATGACAAGAAAAAGAAAAAATGTATGTGAAAAAAATTGTCATATTAAACAAAAAAAGTATCGTTTAGAGGTTGTGCATATGCAGTAAGAGTGTTATAATAATCACTGTTAGTAAAGAGATTGCCATCTGGGGAGATGGCGTTTTTGGGAGGTTATATAATATGCAATTAAATAATGATGGTCTGATGTGGGCACTGGTAAAGGAAAAACCGGAGGAAGGGCTGTGGATGAAGCGCGTTCCGATTCCAGAAGTGGGACCGAATGATGTGAAGATCAAGATCCACAAGACAGCGATCTGTGGAACAGATGTACATATCTACCAGTGGAATGACTGGGCACAGCATACGATCCCGGTCGGCCTTACAGCTGGTCATGAGTATGTTGGAGAGATCGTAGAAATAGGGGAAGGTGTACGGGGATTCAAGATCGGTGATCTGGTATCCGGTGAAGGACATATTACATGTGGAAAATGCCGTAACTGCCTGGAAGGACACAAAGAGAACTGTAAGGATGCAAAAGGTGTCGGCGTGAACCGTAACGGAGCATTTGCAGAATATCTTGTGATTCCGTCAAGTAACGTATGGCCATGTAATCCGAACATTCCGGAAGAGATGTATGCAATCTTTGATCCATTCGGAAATGCAACACATACAGCACTTTCTTTTGAGGCACTGGGAGAGGATGTGTTGATCGCCGGAGCAGGTCCGATCGGATGTATGGCAGCAGCAATCGTGAAGTTCTCGGGTGCCAGACATGTTGTGGTAACAGATATGAATCCATACAGACTGGAACTTGCGAAGAAGCTGGGAGCAACAAGAACAGTTAACTTAAAAGAAGAGAATCTGAGAGATGTTATGAAAGAGATCGGAATGACAGAAGGATTTGATGTCGGTCTTGAGATGTCCGGATCACAGGTGGCATTGGATGATATGATCCACAATATGAAACACGGCGGACACATTGCACTGTTAGGATTACAGAGAACAGATGCCAAAGTAGATCTTGAGACAGTAATTTTCAACGGATTACATCTGAAAGGAATCTACGGACGTAAAGTATGGGATACATGGTATAAGATGTCTACGATGTTACAGGCAGGACTTGATATCTCGGATATCATCACACATCATTTTGACATCAAAGATTTCCAGAAAGGATTTGACGCTATGATCTCCGGTAATTCGGGAAAAGTCATTCTGGACTGGGCACATGTAAATGACTAAAAAGAGTGCATGGAACAAAGCAGAAAAAAGGCAGAATAAAAATGGAGAGGTTGAGAAAATGGCACGTAAAGACGATATTTTAAGCATTTATACAAAAGAAGTAGAAGGAATCAAAGAAGCTGGACTTTTCAAAGGAGAGGCACCTTTTGTATCCCCGCAGGGAGCAAGAGTGAAGATGGAAGACGGAAGAGAACTTCTTTGTATGTGTGCGAATAACTACCTTGGACTGGGGGATAACCAGAGACTGATCGAGGCAGCTAAGAGAACATATGATGAAAAAGGATACGGAGTAGCATCTGTACGTTTTATATGTGGAACACAGGACATTCATAAGAAACTGGAGAAAAAGATCTCCGGATTCCTGGGAACAGACGATACGATCCTTATTCTTCATGCTTTGATGCAAACGGAGGATTATTCGAGACGATTCTGACAGCAGAAGATGCAGTCATCAGTGATGAACTGAATCATGCTTCTATCATTGACGGAGTACGTCTGTGTAAAGCAGAAACGTTTCCGCTATAAGAATAACGATATGGAAGATCTGGAAGCGAAAATTAAAAGAGGCAGATGAAGCCGGAGCAAGAATCAAGCTGATCGCTACAGATGGCGTATTTTCTATGGATGGAATCATCTGTAACTTAAAAGGTGTATGTGATCTGGCTGATAAATATAACGCACTGGTTATGGTTGATGACAGCCATGCAGTCGGATTTGTAGGAAAGACCGGACGCGGAACAGCAGAGTACTGTGGTGTGGAAGGCCGTGTGGATATCATTACCGGAACATTGGGAAAAGCACTTGGAGGAGCATCTGGCGGATATACATCCGGACGGAAAGAGATCATTGATCTGTTAAGACAGAGAAGCCGTCCGTACCTGTTCTCTAATTCTCTGGCACCGGCAATTGCAGGAGCCAGCCTGGAACTGTTTGATATGCTGGAGGAGAGTACAGAACTCCGTGATCACCTGGAAGAGGTAACTGCATACTACAGAAAACAGCTGGTAGATAACGGATTTGATATTATTCCGGGAACACATCCTTGTGTACCTGTTATGCTTTATGATGAGAAGACAGCAGCAGAATTCGCAAAACGCATGATGGAAAAAGGTGTATATGTTGTAGCATTCTCTTATCCGGTGGTGCCGAAGGGAAAAGCAAGAATCCGTACACAGGTATGTGCAAGCCATACAAAAGAAGACATTGATTTCATCGTAAAATGC
>ENA-OPYX01000188-OPYX01000188.1-human-gut-metagenome-genome-assembly--contig:-NODE-188-length-36043-cov-4.006933_pt1 | contig 36043 bp, 29 predicted proteins | sample MGYA00242639_ERZ504486 | MGnify/ENA primary metagenome ERZ504486 (study PRJEB26092, sample SAMD00036296) | human gut metagenome | host: Homo sapiens | study: EMG produced TPA metagenomics assembly of... | reverse complement strand
TCTCTTAATGCAACAAGTTCAGGTCTGTAAAAACGGTGTGCCCGGACTGCGGAAAATAATGTCGCCGTCAAGTTTTGAGAGGTAATCCTCGCCCAAAACAAGCTCTGCGCCGTATTCTTTGGCTTTTACGGCATTTTCGCCGAGTGATTCAAAATCTTTTTTGTCATATGCAGAAACTACTGCACCTTTATCCGAAAACAGTTTTATCAAAGGCAAGTTACTTGTGCCGATACCGATAAAACCGACTTTTTTACCCTTTATACTTTCAAAAAACTTATCTGCTAAGTTGTTCATAGAACTATCCCCTTTTTATAAAGTAAGAATTACATACATATTTAATTATACCTTGTTATAACAGAAAATTCAACCGTAAACAGCATATTGCAATATAAATTTTCGCAAATGCTTTTCGACTTTAAAAACTTGATTTAAACAAGTACATATGATACAATTATTTTTACAGATACAGTACGCAAAAGGAGGATTTATGTATAATTTAAAAGGAAAAACCGCTGTAATTACAGGCGGTAATTCAGGAGTAGGTGCCGCAACGGCTATGCTCTTTGCAAAAAGCGGAGCAAATGTTGTAATAAGTGCACGCCGTCAGGCGGCTCTTGATGAGGTTGCATCTAAAATCAAAGCAGAAGGCGGTAATGTGCTTACCGTTTTGACCGACATTTCAAAAGATGAAGATTGCAAAAATCTTATGAAAGCAACCGTAGATAAATTCGGCGGTATTGATATTTTGGTAAACAATGCGGGTGTTCTCGACACCGGTCTTGCCCCTATCGATAAGTTTGACGATGTTGAAATTCAAAAATTGATTTCAATTAATCAGGTCGGTACAATGCAGTGTATTCGTGCGGCTCTTGAATATATGCAAGAGGGTTCGTCTATTGTAAATGTTGCTTCTGTTGCGGGAGTAAACGGCGGTGGCGGCGCTGCTTATGTTTCCACCAAATCCGCAATCATCGGTATTACAAAGCATACCGCTTTACTTCTTGCCGACAAATACATTCGCTGTAATGCAATTTGTCCGGGTACAATAGTTACACCTATGACTATGAATATGAAGCCTGAAAATCTTGATATGAAAATGTTTGGTGCAATGAGCAAACACGCTGACTTAAAGATAAAGCCTTGTATGGCAGAAGATGTTGCAAATATTATAGAATTTTTCGCATCCGATAATTCAAAGGCACTTACAGGTCAGATTTTAGTTAGCGATTTCGGTGCGTCGCTCTAATGCTCTGTCACATACAATTAAATTTATACGGGAGTAGGATTTGTCTTACTCTCGTTTTTTTATTTTGCGTATTGCTTAAAAATAAGTTAAATGCTAAAATATCTAAGGGTGATACTATGCTCTATGACTTTATAATTATTGACAAAACTTCTTCTGCTCCGCTTTATATGCAGATTTACGCATCAATAAGGCGTTCCGTGGAAAACGGAAGTCTTGTAAAGAATACAAAGCTGCCGTCAGTGCGCCAGCTTTCAAGCGGACTTGAGGTATCAAAAACCACTGTATCCGCAGCTTACGAACAACTATGCGTTGAGGGTTACATCAAAAACAAGCCGCAAAGCGGATATTATGTTGAGGCACAGTTTGAAAACGCCCCAAAGAAAAGCGAAAATACGCACAGCTCCGCAATTGCACAGATTAAAAGATATGACTACGATTTCAGCGGCAAAAGCATTGACGATAAAATCATTAATATTGACGAATGGAAAAAGTATGTCAAAGAGGTAATAAACACGGGATATATGCTTATGTCGTACGGCGAACCGCAGGGCGAAACCGTGCTTAGAAATGCACTGCAAAAATACAGCCTCGGAGTGCGGAGCGTAAATACAAGTGCCGAAAACATTGTTGTTGGCGCAGGAACACAGCTTTTGCTCTACCTTTTGTGTTCTCTTGTGGGCACGAACAAAACCGTTGCAATGGCAAAATCGAGCTACATTCAGGCGGAATTTATTTTTAAAACCTTAGGACTTGATATAAAGTATTTTGATACGGACAGCAAGGGAATTACCATATCCTCTCTCGAAAAAATAAAGCCCGATATGGTGCTTATCAATCCGAATTTTATTGCGGAAAACGGTATGAGTATGCCCGTAAGCCGCCGACTTGAGCTTATTAAGTGGGCAAAAGAAAACGATTGCATTATCATTGAGGACGATTATAACGGTGAGCTCAGATACAGTACACACCCTATGCCGTGCGTACAGAATTACGACATTGAAAACACGGTATATCTCGGCTCATTTTCAAAAATTCTTTTGCCGTCGGTCAGAATCAGCTATATGGTACTGCCCGACAAACTGCTGAAAAAATACCGACAAATCAGCCCGTACATAAATCAGACCGCCTCAAAAACCGAGCAGAACGCACTTGCAAAATATCTTGAAAACCGCAGACTTGACGCTCATTTAAGAAAAGCAAGGCGAGTTTATCTTGAAAAAAGCAAACAAATAACAGACTGCGTATATAAGTATTTTGGCAGCGACACACAGATAATATTCAACGAAACTTCGCTTTATATTTCGGTAAAAATAAAAGGAATTTCCGATTATAACGAAATACGAAAAAAACTTGACGAAAACAACATTGCGGTAATGCCCGAAAAAGCAGAAATCAATGCACTGAACCTTAGTTTTTCGGGTATTTCTGTTGACAAAATAGACGCAGGTATAAAGAGAATATGCGATGTAATACAGCAAGAGAAAAAGTAAACTTTTTAAAGTCCGAATTTCTCATTTCACAAGCAACCGTACAAAGCGAACAGGTGACCTTACTTTTGTAAAGTCACCTGTTTTAATGGTAGGAAATAATATAATAAAAACAATCAAGCAAAATTAATTTTTAATCTTCTCATCTCTGCCAAGAAGATAATCGACAGATACCTCAAGAATGTCTGCAAGCGCAACAAGCTCAACATCTGTTACAAATCTGATCTGTCCCTCGAGCTTAGAAAGACCCGATGCGTTCATATCTACTCCGCTTACCTGAAGCTGAGCAAGGAGTTCTTTTTGTTTCATTCCCTTTTGCTTACGAACGCTCTCAACTCTGTGTCCAATCAAGTTTCTGTCGCCCAAATCCTGTTTACGAAGTCTCATTTTTCTCTCTCCCCAAAATTTATATTTCTTTTTTAAAATTCTTTAAAAACATTGTAGACTTATTATATTACTTTATGAGAAAAAAAAGCAAGACTTTTTTTGTAAATATTTTTAAAAAATTTGAAATTTTTTTTGAAATTTCAATTGCAACAGCATAATATTTAGCGAATACTAACAAATAAAGTTAATTTATATTGTCGATAATTCACAGATTATTAGATTTTTAGTTCATATGTGGAAAAATGTGAGTTATGTTAATATTCCTTTTTGGAATGTTGAAAGATGTTAAATACATAAAAACATATATTTAAGAGATATTCTTTGCAAAAGTTACAAATGGTTACAAAATGTAATCATTTAAAAATTTCAAATTACCTCTTGACTTTTAAGAACATCTGTTCTATAATTTAATAAAACATTTGTTCGAGATGATTTGTATGAAAATTTGTGACACAGTAAATTCAAAGCTATATAAAAATGACCGTGCTATTCTGCACAGCGACTGCAACTGTTTTTATGCAAGCGTGGAATGTCTTTTAAATCCGAATATAAGAGATTTACCCGTTGCGGTGAGCGGTGACGCCGAGAACAGACACGGAATTATACTTGCGAAAAACGAAGAGGCAAAAAAGTACAATATAAAAACAGGAGAAGCTATATGGCAGGCAAAGAAAAAATGTCCTCAACTTTTGACTGTTCCCGCAAGACTTGATGTTTACAAGAAGTTTTCCGACAAGGTACGCCGAATTTACTCCGATTACACCGATATGGTCGAACCTTTCGGTCTTGATGAAGCGTGGCTTGACATTTCAGAAGACTATAAAAATGATGCACTCACCATTGCCAAGGAGATTTCACAGCGTGTAAAGGACGAAATCGGTATCACGGTAAGCATAGGCGTCAGCTTTAACAAGATTTTTGCCAAATTCGGCAGTGATTACAAAAAGCCTGACGCAATCACCTGCATTACTCGGGATAACTACAAGACGCTTGTATGGAATTCACCTGCCGGCGATTTGCTGTATGTAGGCGGTGCTACACGAAAAAAACTTGAACAGATAGGAATATACACCATAGGCGACATTGCAAATGCTCCGATCGGTCTGTTGAGGACTCACCTCGGCAAATGGGGCGACCTGATTTACGGCTTTGCAAACGGATATGATTCCTCACCCGTTGCTCGAATCGGTGAATATTCAGAGGTAAAATCTATCGGAAATTCAACCACGACGGTGCGTGATTTAAAAAATCTTGACGACATCAAGGTTATAGCCTATGTCCTTTGCGACAGCGTATGCAGACGAATGCGTGAACAAGGATTTGTGGGCAAAACTGTGTGTGTGAGTATGCGTGACACGGGGCTTTCCACAATTACAAGGCAACATACTTTAAATACCTACACTTCCCTGACAAGCGACATTACAAAAGCCGCTATGGCACTGTTCAAAGAGAATTTTGACAATAAATCACCTCTAAGAAGCATCGGCGTATCAGTTACGGATTTTGCACACAATAACATTCCCAGACAAATGGATATTTTTTCGGACGAAAGAAAAATAATCACAGAAGAAAAGCTTGATAAAACCTTGGATAAATTAAAGCAACGCTTTGGCAATTATATCATTCGTCCCGCATCACTTTTAACCGACAGAGGGCTGTCTGCCTTTAATCCAAAAGACGAACACACAATTCACCCTGTCGGTTATCTGTGAACTAACGCTTATCGGAGGCTATTATGTTTAAGAAATATGTTAAGGTTACTGCAACATTTGACTGTGACGGCAGCCTCGTACCGAATTATATTTTTTGGGATGACAACAAACGCTATCCCATCGACCGCATAACAGATGTACGCTATGCCACATCTTTAAAAGCAGGCGGTTGCGGTATCCGATATACCTGCAGAATTTTAGGAAAAGAAAGATATATTTTTCTCGAAGAAAATAAATGGTTTGTTGAAGTAAAAGAAAATTGAGGTATTTTATGCATAAAGTCAAAGCAAAGGGAATTTTATCCGCCTCAAACGGCATTAATATATACAGAGGTTGTCTGCACGGATGTATTTACTGTGATTCACGCAGTGACTGCTATCAGATGAAACATAAATTTGAAGATATTGAAGTAAAAGAAAACGCACCCGAACTTCTGGAAAAGGCTTTATCGTCTAAAAGAAAACCTTGTATGATTGGTACGGGCGCTATGAGCGACCCATACATTCCGCTTGAAAAAGATTTAAGAATTATGAGAAAATGCCTTGAAATTATAGAAAAATATTCTTTCGGAGTTACCGTTCATACTAAATCGTCAAGCGTTATGCGTGATATTGATATTCTTGAAAAAATTAACCGAAAGAGCAAATCCGTACTGCAAATGACTCTTACAACCGCCGACGAAAAACTTTGTAAAATTCTTGAACCCAATGTTTCGACAACCGAAGAAAGAGTAAATACTCTGAAAGAATTTCAAAAGGCTAAAATTCCGACTGTTGTATGGCTCTCTCCTTTTTTACCGTTTATAAACGACACCAAAGAAAATATAGACGCTTTGCTTGATTATTGTGTCAAATCGGGCGTTAAGGGCATTATTTGCTTTAACATAGGAGTTACACTGCGAAACGGCGACAGAGAATATTTTTACAGTCAACTCGACAGATTTTTCCCCGGTATGAAAGAACGATATATGAGAACCTACGGAAATTCATATGAAGTTTTAAGTCCGAACAGCGATTACCTTATGAAAAGGATTGAAAATGTCTGTAAAAATGAGGGCATTATGTTTGGAATTGACAGGGTGTTTTCATACCTTCGCAAATACGAAAATAAATATGAAAATCAGAATATACAGCTAAGTTTGTTTGATAATTTATAAAAGGATAATTTAGCATCAACAAATTCTAATAAATAAAAAAGATATACAATGAAAATTAAATCAACTGTATATCTTTTGTAACTAAAATATATTAATCTTTTTCCGCAGAAATCTGCTTGTTTTCTTCTTTGTTTTTTCCTCTGCGGAAAATTAATCTGAAAATAAGACGAACAAACGGGCCGCAATAAAACATCTGATAACAAATAGCCATCGGAAAATTAAGCGCCCATGTCTGCACCCATGTACCGAATGACGGTATTTTGAACAAACAGGTTGCAATAAGGCTCATTATCGGACACATAATACAGCAAATACATATTGAAATTGCATATGTAATAAACTGCGGTCTGTCAGTGGGTTTCATTACCGTAAACGCAAGCTTTGCGGCAATTTTGCCGACTATAAAAAATTCAAGAATAAAAGCGATCGGAGCCATAAAAATAAGTTCGTGCGTTGCCGCAAGAAAAGTTGTTCCGTCAACCTTGCCCGTATTAAGTGCAACATTGTAAACAATCATTCCGTACACCATAACGGTCGCCATAATGGCGGTGAATACTGCATCTTCAAGTTTGTTTTTTGGCATAATAAAGTCCTCCCATGATAACAATGTTTATGTGTTGTTCGTTATCATCACGGAGGATGTGCGTTTCCAATAAGACCATATTATGTTGTATTTTGCTGAAATCAGCTTGAATATAATAGCATACTAACAAATAAATGTCAAGAAATTTTTTTATTAAACGCAGGCAATACTTAGATTTCTAAGTATCAGCCTGCGTTTTGTTTAGTAATTTTTATTAAGTTTTTCAATAGTTGGGGTAAATTATGTTTTATTGAAATATTCATAAAACAATTATAAAAGTTTGTTAAACCATAATTATCCCACAACGCTGTTTAATTCATATTTAAAAACGGTTTTAAATACTGACCTGTAAATGAATTTTCATTTTTTGCAACTTCTTCGGGAGTACCCTCTGCAATTACAGTTCCGCCCATATCTCCGCCCTCGGGTCCAAGGTCAATAATATGGTCGGCAGTCTTTATAAGGTCAAGGTTATGCTCGATAACCACAACCGTATTTCCCGTATCAACCAGCTGTTGAAGAACATCAATAAGTCTGTGAACATCGGCAATATGAAGTCCCGTAGTCGGCTCATCAAGAATATACACCGTCTTGCCCGTCGGTCGCTTTGCAAGCTCGGTTGCGAGTTTTACACGCTGTGCCTCACCACCCGAAAGTGTAGTAGCAGGCTGACCGATTTTGATATAGCCAAGTCCCACATCACAAAGCGTTTTAAGTTTGCGGTAAATCCTTGGAATATTTGCAAAGAATTCCATTCCCTCTTCGGCAGTCATCTCTAAAACATCATTAATCGACTTGCCTTTGTACTTCACCTCAAGGGTTTCACGATTATATCTTTTGCCCTTACACACCTCACAAGGAACATAAACATCGGACAGGAAATGCATTTCGATTTTTATAATACCGTCGCCCTGACACGCCTCACATCTGCCTCCTTTTACATTAAAAGAAAATCTGCTTTGTGAAAAGCCTTTCATTTTAGCGTCTTGAGTTGTGGCAAAAAGTGCTCTTATGTCGGTAAACACACCCGTATAAGTTGCAGGATTTGAGCGTGGAGTCCTTCCAATCGGGCTTTGGTTGATGTCGATTACCTTATCAAGATTTTCAATGCCTTTTATGCCCTTGTTTTTACCCGGAATAATCTTGGCTTTGTTTAAATCACGGGCAAGAGTTTTGTATAAAATCTCATTAATCAGTGAACTTTTTCCCGAACCCGAAACACCCGTTACGCAAACAAGTTTGCCGAGCGGAATCTTTACATTTACATTTTTAAGATTGTTTTCGGCGGCACCGAGAATTTCAATAAATTTTCCGTTGCCCTCCCTGCGTTTTTCGGGAACAGGAATAACTCTTTTATGGCTTAGATACTGACCTGTAATTGATTTTTCGCAAGCCTTGATCTCATCAACATCGCCTACGCACACAATTTCTCCGCCGTGCACACCTGCACCGGGTCCGACATCGACAATACAGTCGGCAGCGTACATAGTATCCTCATCGTGCTCAACAACAATAACCGTATTGCCCAAGTCACGAAGTCTTTTAAGCGTGCTCAAAAGTTTTTCGTTGTCACGCTGGTGCAAACCGATACTCGGCTCGTCAAGAATATAAAGCACACCCATAAGACTGCTGCCGATTTGAGTTGCAAGTCGTATACGCTGACTTTCACCGCCGCTAAGCGTTCCTGCAGAACGGGAAAGCGTAAGATAGCCAAGACCGACACGCTGTAAAAAGTTAAGTCGTTCACGAATTTCCTTTACAATCTCGGCAGAAATAATCTTTTCTTTTTCGGTAAACTCAATTGTATCAAGAAATTCAAGCGCAGATACAACGGATTTTTTACAGAAATCCGCAATATTAATTCCGCCGACCGTTACGGCAAGGCTCTCTTTTGACAGTCTGTCGCCGTTACATTCGTCACAATGAATTTCAGACATATAATTTTGTATTTCTTCCTTAATCCAATTGCTTGATGTATCTTTATATCTTCTTTCGAGATTATTTATAATACCCTCAAATTTTTGCTCATAACTGCCACTGCCATAAACCGATTTACGGTGAATAGTCAAGGTTTCGTCGCCTGTACCGTAAAGCAAAATTTTGATAATTTCAGGTGATAGTTCCGACAACGGTGCGTCAAGTGAAAAATTATATTTTTCGGCAAGTGCCTCAAAGTACATAGCCGCAATGGAACTGCCCTCCATTGCCCAGCCGCTTCCTTTTATAGCGCCCTGTCGCACACTTTTACTCATATCGGGAATAATTTTATTTTCGTCAATCTTAAGAAATACGCCCAAGCCCGTACATTTAGGGCAAGCACCGAAGGGATTATTAAAAGAGAACATTCTCGGCGATAAATCTTCAATACTCACACCGTGGTCCGGGCATGAATACTTCTGTGAGAACATTACATCTTCTCCGCCGACAATATTCACAAGAATGATACCGTTTGAAAGTTTAGAGGCGGTTTCTATACTGTCCGAAAGTCTTGAAGTAATTTCAGGCTTTACTACAAGTCGGTCAACAATTACTTCTATATTATGTTTTTTATTTTTCTCAAGCGGAATTTTTTCTGACAAATCATACACAATTCCGTCTGCTCTTACTCTCGCAAAACCCGATTTTCTTGCACTTTCGAGTACTTTTACATGCTCGCCTTTTCTGCCACGCACAACAGGAGCCAAAACCTGAATTTTTGTGCCCTCGTCGTAAGACATAATTTTATCTACTATCTGGTCAACCGTCTGCTGTCTGATTTCTCTGCCGCAAACAGGGCAGTGCGGAATACCGACTCTTGCATAAAGCAAACGCAGGTAATCGTAAATTTCGGTTACGGTGCCGACGGTTGAACGAGGATTTTTCGATGTGGTCTTTTGGTCAATAGAAATAGCAGGTGACAATCCCTCAATGCTCTCTACATTTGGTTTGTCCATTTGTCCCAAAAACATTCTTGCATAAGAAGAAAGGCTTTCTACATAGCGTCTTTGTCCCTCGGCATAGATGGTATCAAAAGCAAGCGAGCTTTTGCCCGAACCCGAAAGACCTGTTATTACAACAAGTTTATTTCTCGGAATTTCAACATTGACATTTTTCAGATTATGCTCTTTAGCTCCTCTTACTATAATTTTGTCGTGTTCCATCTCTTTCCCCTTTTTCCTTTATTTAGCAATTATAGCCTCTCATAAAGAGAGGCTATAAAAATTATTATTCGTTATCTTTGTTTTCGGCAGTATTTGCATTATCTTCTTCGGATTCGGCATCTTCTGCCTCAACAGGCTCAACATAAGTGCCGTTCATAACAGCCTCAAAGTCTTCGCCGCCCATTTTTTCATGCTTAATAAGGTAAGCTGCAACCTCATGAAGTTTATCAATATTATCCTTCAAAATGGTTTCTGCTCTGTCGTAAGCATTGTTGACAATCTCAAGAATAAGCTCGTCAATCTTAGCGGCAGTTTGCTCTGAATAATCTTGAGTATGACCCATATCTCTGCCAAGGAATACGGCACTGTTGTCTTTGCCGTAACAAATACAGCCGAGTTCCTTAGTCATACCGTACTTTGTAACCATATCACGGGCAGTCTTTGTAGCCTTTTCAATATCGTTAGACGCACCGGTTGAAATATCATCAAGAATGATTGCCTCCGCAACTCTACCGCCAAGACATACTACGATGTCTTCAAGCATTTCTGTGCGTGAGTTGTAAGACTTATCTTCAGACGGCAACGGCATTGTATAACCGCCTGCCATACCTCTCGGAATAATAGAAATCTCGTGAACAGGGTCTTGTGTAGCAAGCTCGTGGAAACAGATTGCGTGACCTGCCTCGTGATAAGCGGTAAGTTTCTTTTCCTTGTCGCTCATAACTCTTGTCTTTTTCTCTGCACCGACTACAACCTTGATTGTAGCCTCTTCGATTTCTTCCATAGTAATGGCTTTTTTATTCTTTCTTGCAGCAAGCAAAGCAGCCTCATTAAGGAGATTCTCAAGGTCTGCACCTGTGAATCCTGCTGTTGTCTTTGCAATAGTCTTGAGCTTAACATCGGGAGCAAGCGGCTTTTTGCGAGCATGTACCTTAAGGATTGCTTCTCTGCCGTTGATGTCAGGATAGCTTACGATTACCTGTCTGTCAAATCTGCCCGGACGCATAAGAGCAGGATCGAGAACATCAGGTCTGTTAGTTGCGGCAATAAGGATAACGCCCTCGTTTGCTCCGAAGCCGTCCATCTCTACAAGCAACTGGTTAAGTGTCTGCTCACGCTCATCGTGACCGCCGCCAAGACCTGCGCCTCTCTGGCGACCTACGGCGTCAATCTCATCAATGAAGATGATACACGGTGAGTTCTTCTTAGCCTGTTCAAAGAGGTCACGAACTCTTGATGCACCGACGCCGACAAACATTTCTACAAAGTCGGAACCTGAAATTGAGAAGAACGGAACGCCTGCCTCGCCTGCAACAGCTCTTGCAAGCAATGTTTTACCTGTACCAGGAGGGCCTACAAGGAGTACACCCTTAGGGATTCTTGCGCCGAGTTTATTATACTTATCCGGAGCTTTAAGGAATTCAACGATTTCTTCAAGCTCTTCCTTTTCTTCGTCTGCGCCTGCAACATCTTCAAATGTGGTTTTGCGCTTTTCGTCATTGGTATTTTTGATTTTAGCCTTGCCGAAGTTCATTTCTTTTCCGCCAAGACCGCCGCCCATTTTCTTCATAATGAATATCCATACAACTACAAAGAGGATTCCCGTTACAAGTATAGGCAAAAATTCATATAAAAGTGTGTTGTCACTGCCTTTGATATAATCATAAGAAACAGCTTCGTCCGCCGATGCGGTGTAAACTGAAATATCGTCAATAAATCTTTCAATATCGGCAAGAGTACCTCTGACAACAACATTTTTTGCTGAGCTCTTTGCATTTTTTCCGTCAGGATCTGTAGCTGTGATATTATCATCCGTTGTATCCTGAATAATGCTGTCAGATGTAGCGATGTCCTTTGCGGGTTTAAGTTTTACACCCTCTTTAAGTGTAATTTCAATCGCACCTGTTCCGTAGTTGACGGTATAACTCTGAACCTTGTCCTCTTTAAAAAGATTTACCAGTTGAGAGGTTGTGTAACTTTCAGATGAATTTTTGGTCATCAAAAATGCCACACCGAGCACAACCATAACCGCAACAGTGATATAAATAATTATGTTACGCAGTTTTTTGTCCAATAGGAATCACTCCTTTTTATATTATGAATTTAAAAGCGTAATTTTATGTATCCTGTGAATAAACAGACTCCTTAAGAACGCCTACATAAGGGAGATTTCTGTAACGCTCCGCATAGTCAAGTCCGTAGCCTACAATAAATGCGTCGGGAATTACAGAACCGACATAAACAACATCAATATCTGTAACTCTTCTGTCAGGCTTGTTGAACAATGTGCAAATCTTTACAGACGCAGCATTTTTTGCATAAAGATACTGTGAAATAAAAGCAAGTGTTCTGCCCGAGTCCACAATATCCTCAACAATGAGAATATGCTTGCCGTCAACAGAAGTTGAAATATCTTTCTGAATATTAACTCTGCCCGAGCTTACGGTTGAGTTGCCGTAGCTTGAAACAGCAAGAAAATCTATGCTGAAATCAAGGTTTACTTCCCTCATTAAATCAACCATAAACGATACGCAGCCCTTAAGCAAGCCTACCATTATAAAGTCCTTGCCATTATAATCCTTTTCAATCTCTTTTGCAAGCCTTTTCACAATATTTTTAATATCCTGCTCGCTGTAAAGTATTTTTTCGATGTCCTTATGCACAAAAAGTCCTCCCTTGTTCACATATTATAATAAATTTTCTTTTTTCTGCACTATAAGATGTCTGAACCGAATTTATCCCATCACACCACAATATTTCATTATTCACTGCCACAAGCGGAAGTTTATCCCTCAATTCAGACGGAATTTTAAATTCATTCATAGCCTTTCTTAAAGGCTTGGTAATATTTCTGTCCTTGAAAAAAATCTTATCGCCCTGTCTGCGTGTGCGTATCACGGCATTTTTCGTTTCTTTTTCGGACAAATAAATCGGATTATCGGTTAAATCGTCAAAATCTGTAATTTCTTTTACAAAATATTTTATATTATCAAATGTAAATTCTTTATTAATAACATCGGCAAATAATATTTCTTCACTGAAATTATTAACAGCTTCGGTATTTTCTATCCGCAGTATTCCCTGTTTTACCACAGCTCGGAAATTACCGCACAAATCAACACAACCGCTTTCAAAAAGAGCATTATCAATAAGTTCGATATGAATATGCTCGGGAATATCGGCTCCGTTTTCAACACAAATTTTTTTGATTACATTCTGCCGTATGATTTTATCCTGCTCACAAATCTTTTTTGCCGAATATCCGAAAGCAAGTCTGCTGTCGGCAACCGCTTTATCTGTCTGTTTGTCAAGATAAACTGACAAAAGTTTTGCATCATCGCACAGTCGCTTTAAAGAAGCTTCAAAACTCGGATTTATCTTTTTCAGCTCGGTGATTACATTATGACGGATTTTGTTTCTTGTATAATCATCGGTAAGGTTTGTGCTGTCGGTCACATAATCAAGTGAATTTTCACGGCAGTAATTTTCAATGTACGCTCTGTCGCACAAAATCAGCGGTCTGATTATATAATCCCGCCTTTCGGGAATTGCACAAAGTCCGTTAAGCGATGTGCCCCTTACAAGGTTAATCATCAGCGTTTCCGCATTATCGGAAAGCGTGTGTGCAGTTGCGATTTTACAGTTAAGCTTTTTGGAAAGCTCGTCAAATTCTTTATATCTGACATTCCTTCCACAAAGCTCCGTACTGATTTTTTCTTTCTCCGCTATTGACGGAACATTTATTTTTTTTGATAAAAAGTTTGACGGAAAGTTTTTTACAAAATTCTCTGCAAAATTCTTCATCTCGCTCTGCCTCTTCGCCCCGTATCATATGATTAATATGGATTGCGTATAATGTAAGATTATATTTTTCTTTTACAGAACAAAGCATATGAAGAAGTGAAACCGAATCTGCTCCGCCCGAAAGCGCAACGGCAACGGAATCATTTTTTTCAATCAGCTTATATTTATTTACAGCCGTCAAAAAAGGATTACTCACTTCTGTCCTCCGTACCTGTAAATCTCATAAACTCACCCTGCCAATGCATTTTTACCGTACGAGCCTCGCCGTGACGGTTTTTGGCTACAATACACTCACCCGAATTTTGATCTGCACCCTGCGGAGAATCGTCCTCGTTTTTATCGTAATATCCCTCACGGTAAAGAAAAAGTACGATGTCGGCATCCTGCTCAATAGAACCCGAATCACGCAAGTCGGAAAGCTGCGGTCTGTGGTCGGTACGCTGTTCGCTTGCACGGGAAAGCTGTGACAGTGTGATAACGGGAACATTCATTTCTTTTGCAAGAATTTTAAGATTTCTTGTGATTTCAGAAATTTCCTGAACTCGGTTATCTATTCTTCTGCCGCTGCCCATAAGCTGTAAGTAGTCAATAATTACAAGGTCAAGTTTTCTCATTCGTCTTAACTTTGATTTCATTTCGGTAATGGTAATACCCGGTGAATCGTCAAGATAAAGCTCCGACTTGCCGAGAATATCGCTTGCCGGAATAAGTCTGTCCCATTCCTCATCGTTTAGCTTACCTATTCTCAGCTTTGTACCTTCAATAAGAGCCTCTGCCGACAATAAACGGCTGGCAAGCTGTTCTTTTGACATTTCCAAAGAGAAAAAAGCAACCGTTTTTTTAGCCGTGCAGGCAACATATCGTGCAATATTCAGCGCAAAACTCGTTTTACCCATACCCGGACGGGCGGCGAGCAAAATAAGGTCGCTTCGGTTAAGACCCGTAATTACTCGGTCAAGGTCGCCGATACCCGTAGAAACAGGTTTCATACTGTCGTCTGTTGTGCTGTTGAGAGCGTCAAGTCTGTCAAAAGTCTGCATAATAACAGAGTTAATTCTCTCAAGTCCCTTTTTCTCGTTACCCTGTCTTATGTCAAAGATTTTCTGCTCGGCAGAGTCGATAATAACAGATGTATCTTCCGTGCCTGCCGTAGCGTCATAAATGATTTCTCTTGCAGCGGTAATAAGCCTGCGGATATTGTATTTATCTCTTATAACCTCCGCATAAGCCTCGGCATTGGATATTGACGGACAGTTGTTTACAAGGTCATAAAGATATGTCTTGCCTGTCGTTTCGTCAAACGAACCTGTCTGCTTAAGTTTTTCAAGCAATGTGACAAAGTCGATTTTGCCGCCGAAGTTGACCATCTCGGTCATCGTCTTGAAAATCAGCTTATGCAGTGAAACATAAAAATAATCGGGGGACTTGATGTATTCAATTACTTTATCAAAAACATCGCTTTCAAGAATAATCGCACCAAGCAATGCCTGTTCAGCTTCGGGACTGTACGGCATATGAAGTCCGTCGTAGCTGCTTGAAATTTGATTATCCGCCATTTGTCACCCCTCCTTTGCAATCGTAAATAAAATCAAGCCTCTGATACCTTAACGGTAATGTTTGCAACAATACCCGAATAAAGTTTTACATCGGCTTTGTAAGAACCAAATTCTTTAATATCACTTTCAAGAACAACCTTACGCTTGTCTATGTTGATATTATACTGTTTTTTGATTTCCTCGGCAACCTGCTTTGCGGTAATGCTGCCGAAAAGTTTGCCGCCCTGACCTGCTTTTGCTTTCATCTCAAAGGTTTTGCCCTCAAGCTGTGCTTTATAACCCTCTGCCTGCTTTTTCTCGGTAGCAATCTTAAAGTTCTTTGAGTTTTCAGCGTTTCTATATTCATTCATAGCCTGTGCATTTGCCTCTCTTGCAAGGTTCTTAGGAAGAAGAAAATTTCTTGCATATCCGTCAGAATGCATTTACAAGGTCGCCTTTTTTGCCAAAGTGCCTTAACATCCTGCAAAAGTATTACTTTCATAATTGTCGTTCCTTTCTGCTATTTGCAACTTGCATCCTCAAGATTTGTATCTATAACTTCGATAAGCATCTTGAGAGCCTGTTCTTTATTTATATCACTAAGCTGTGTAGCCGACATTGTCTGATGTCCGCCACCGCCGAGCTTTTCCATAATAATCTGCACATTTACAGCGCCAAAGCTGCGTGCGGAAATACAAATTTTACCGCCGCTTTCATAAATTACAAAAGAGGCTTTTACATTTTCAAGCGTGAGTAATTCGTCTGCTGCCTGCGCAGAGGCAAGTCTTACATCACCGTCAGCGCCCTTTGCGATTGAAATTGCGCAGTTTCTGTATATTTTTGCATCGCATACTATGCTTACTTTTTCACGGTAAGTTTCAATTGAATCGGAGAACATCTGCTTTACATTAATTGTAGTAGCGCCTCTTCTCCTCAAATATGCGGCTGCTTCAAAGGTTCTTACACCTGTTTTTAAAACAAAATTCTTTGTATCAAGCATAATGCCCGCAAGCAAAGCGTCCGCCTGTGCATATCCGATTGCTTTATCATCAATGCAGCTGATAATCTCGCTGCACATTTCACACGCAGACGAAGCAAACGGCTCGTGGCAGAAAACAAGTGCGTTATCTATATAATTAACCGCTCTGCGATGATGGTCAATAACAATGACCTTTTTACATTCATCGTAAAGCTGTGGACTTTCAAGAGAATTTCTCAAATGAGTATCAACAATGATAAGCAAAGTCTTTGGTGTAACCTGTTTCATTGCCTCATCGGGGGTAATAAATATTTCTTTTCCTATGTTTTTCTCTGCATAATCAATCAGCTTTTCAGCCATAGTTTTTGTTTTATCAACAACTATTTTTGAATACAGATTAAAAGATTTTTCCATAACCGACTGCATACCGATAGCCGCACCGATACAGTCAAGATCAGAAAATCTGTGCCCCATAACAAAAACTTTATCGCAATCGTTTATCGTACGCTTGATTGCATTTGCAATAACACGCATACGCACCTTGCTGACCTTTTCGGAAGTAGCGGAAGTACCTCCGAAAAATTCGTAAATATTGTTGCTTATAATAGCAACCTGATCTCCGCCTCTGCCAAGCGCCATATCAAGCGCCTTTCTCGCATTGGTTTCGCTGTCTTTGAGAGAGTTTATGCCTCTGCACAAACCGATAGATACAGTAGCGGTATGCTGACCCGCTTTTATGCCGTGAATTTCCTGTAATATTGGGAACTTTTGTTCAACAAGTTTGTCAACATCGGTTTCTTTAAAGATAATCATATAACGGTTTATTGCCGATTATCTTAAACAAAGCGTTATACTCGTTCGCCCATCTCTGCAAGAACGACTGAACATTCAGAGAAACCTCGGAATAAATTTCATCGGATTCGTTTGAAAAGTCATCGCTGTTATCAAAAGTAATAATCGCTACACAAGGACGGGTTGCATTGTACTCACGCATAATTTGCTTGTAATATGTATTCTCCACAAAATAACAAACATATCCCTCGTTTGTAGAGATGACTAAGCCTACAAATTCATTGCCGTTGCAGGCAGTTTCAAATGTTTCGTGGTCTGCGACATCTGTTATTTTCTTGTTGCCTATGTAAGGCGAAATCATATCGCCTTCGGGATTTTTACCGTTGCAGAACTGCTTTCTGAACCTTGTATTGCTCCAGATTATCTCCCCCTCCGCACCAAGCACCGTGACGGGAATTTTGTATTTATCAAGAAATTCGGGATTAAATCCGTTGATTTTCTCAGCTGTACTGCGAACGGTGGTAGCTATATAGTTACGAAAGCGAAGGGTCGAAACGACAACTATACCTGCGGTTACAACCGACACGGCAATCTCAATGTAGCAAAGCATCGGGTCATAGCTGTATGATGCAAAAGACATAGCAAGCATTGCAACCGAAAATATAACAAATGTCGGCATAGTCGTAAAACTTTTCTTCTTCAATTCAAACCCTTCCTTTCGTAGATTTTATTATATTATACTTCCTGTAAAATTGGAAGAATCATTGGGGTTCTGCGTGTTTTTTGTGAGATAAGTTTGGAAACATCATCTTTAATTCTGTTCTTGATTATACCCCACTCATGAATGTTGTTGTCTGCACAATCTTCAAGAATGTTGTTTGCAACCTGTCTTACCTCGTCAAGTAAACCCTCGCTCTCACGAACATATACAAAGCCTCTTGATACAATATCAGGGCCGCTGATAACATGACCGTCATAAACATCGAGAGATGCAACGATAATGATAAGTCCGTCCTGTCCGAGGTGCTTTCTGTCACGAAGTACAATACTTCCGACATCACCTACTCCAAGACCGTCAACAAATACCTTTCCCGCAGGTACGGCAGGCAATTCTTTCATATAGTTTTCGTTGATTTCAATGCAGCTGCCGACATCGCCGATATAAATATCTTTTCTGTCCATACCGAGGAACATAGCAAGATCGGCGTGTTTTCTTAGGTGCTTTTGCTCGCCGTGAACAGGGATAAAGTACTTCGGTTTTACAAGTTTATGAATAATCTTAAGTTCTTCCTGACAAGCATGTCCCGAAACATGAACTTCATACATTGATTCGTAAACGACCTTACAGCCCTTTTTGAGGAGTTCGTCAACAACATTTCCGACTGTTTTTTCGTTACCGGGAATAGGATTGGCAGAAATGATAATAAAGTCACCCTCGCCGACCATAACTTTGCGGTGGTCTGAATATGCCATTCTTGACAACGCACTCATCGGTTCGCCTTGACTGCCTGTAGTAACAAGAACAATTTGCTCTCTCGGGTATCTGTCAAGCATATCAAGGTCAATTAAAATATTTTCAGGCACGCTAAGATAGTCGAGCTCGCTTGCTACAGCCATATAATTGACCATACTTCTGCCCGAAAAAGCTACTTTTCTTCCGTATTTTTCCGCACAATTAATAATCTGCTGTACTCTGTTTACATTTGAAGCAAAGGTAGCAATAATAATTCTGTCGTGCTCCGCTCTTCTGAAAAGATTGTCAAAACTGTCCGAAACCGTGCGTTCGGTCTGTGTGTAACCGGGACGCTCTGCGTTCGTGCTTTCAGCAAGAAGAGCCAATACGCCCTCATCGCCTACACGGGCAAAAGCCGACAAATCAATCATATCGCCTGTAATAGGTGTGCAGTCAATTTTAAAGTCGCCTGTATGCACAATTGTGCCTGCGGGTGTGCGGATAGCAAATGCAACCGCATCCGGAATTGAGTGGTTTACATGGATAAACTCAACACTCATACAGCCGAGTTTAATCGTTTCGCCTGCATTAACTCTGTTAAGGCTTGACTCATTATAAAGGCTGTGTTCCTTGAGTTTGTTGCCTACAAGTCCGAGAGTAAGCGCAGTTCCATAAATCGGAATATTCACTCTGCCAAGTAAGAACGGAAGTCCGCCGATGTGGTCTTCGTGACCGTGAGTAAGCACAATACCTCTGATTTTGTCTTGATTCTGTTCGATATAAGTAAAATCAGGGATAACAAGGTCAACACCGAGCATATCTCCGTCAGGGAAAGCCATACCGCAGTCAACAAGAATTATATCGTTCTCGCACTCAATCATTGTAATGTTCTTTCCGATTTCGTTAAGCCCGCCAAGGAAAGCAATCTTTACAGACGGCTTGTTTTTAATCGGTTTAAACTGTTTTTGATAAGGCTTTTTGCGGTAATTCTTTGAATATTTAAAATTTTTATTACCGCCCTTAAAAGTACCTCCCTTAAAAGATTCGGACGCTCCCTTGCCTGCGACGGCTTGTAAGAATACCCTCCGTAATTTTTTTTACCTTTTGAGTACTTATTGTAGCTGTTGCTTTTTCTTCGATTATCGTACTTAAATTCTGTACTCACAAATTTACCTCCATATTTCTTAAAATTTATTAAAATTAACATTTCACACAATACAGGCATAAATTCCTTTTGTATGTATCAAAATATAAAGCCTGAAAATTCGTAATAAATACAAAGTTCTGATATAAAACGGTCATATCAGCAAAATGAAATATTAATTATTATATATAGTATAAATATATTTTGAATCCGTATTTAATACAGATTAAATCCTAATTGTAATCTTCTTTATTGTACCGCAAATCAAAGAGCAATGTCAAGCGTGTTAAAGAATTAAAAGACAATTTTAATATTACATTTAAGTAAACATTCCATATATTTCTATTTTAGTATGCTCAATATTTGAATTTTAAAATCATAATTACGGAAGATTTTAAAATTAAGAATTATGATTTAATAAATTCCGTAAATAATATAATTAAATTGAAAAAATAAACATAAAATATGGTTGCATTTGGTGATTTTGCGTATTATAATATAGGTTGAACATCAGCTAAGGAGAATTGCAAATGAAACAAGTTGAAATTTTTACAGACGGAGCTTGCAGCGGCAATCCGGGACCCGGTGGCTGGGGTGCGATTTTGAGATATAATGAGCACGAAAAAGAAATCTCGGGAGGAGAAGCCGTCACCACAAACAACCGTATGGAAATTAGTGCCGTAATCGGTGCGCTTTCACTCCTTAAAGAGCCTTGCAATGTAACTCTGTACAGCGATTCTCAATATGTTTGCAACGCATTAAAGCTCGGCTGGGCTAAAAAATGGAAAGCAAACGGTTGGATGCGCAACAAAAAAGAAAAAGCGCTTAATCCCGAGCTTTGGGACAAGCTGCTGTCTTTATGTGACATTCATAATGTTGATGTTGTATGGGTAAAAGGTCACGCAGGACATCCCGAAAACGAGCGCTGCGACCGTTTGGCGGTTGCCGAGGCACACAAGTTTTCAAAAGCCTGACTGACCGATTTTTATATAGATATAGATAGGAGATTATCAAGTATGAGATATATTTATGCAGACAACTCCGCTACAACAGCTATATCGCCTACAGTGCTTGAAAAAAATGATGCCTGTACTCACCGAGTACTACGGCAACCCGTCAAGCCTTTACAGAATAGGCGGTAAAGCCAAGGAAATTCTTGAAAACTCAAGAGAAAATATTGCAAAAAACCTTGGTGCTGCTAATGCTAATGAGATATACTTCACCTCAGGCGGCAGTGAATCTGACAACTGGGCATTAAAGGGCGTTTGCAGAGCCCTTAAGGCAAAAGGCAAAAAAACACATTATCACTTCTAAGTTTGAGCATCACGCTATTCTTCACACATGCCAGACTCTTGAAAAAGAGGGCTTTGAGGTAACTTACCTTGATGTGTACGAAAACGGTATTGTTCATCCCGAAGATGTAGAAAACGCTATCAGAGAAGATACAGCTATTGTATCTATTATGTATGCAAACAATGAAATCGGTACTATCCAGCCAATTACCGAAATCGGAGCAAATTTGCAAAAAAGCACAAAGTAATTTTCCATACCGACGCTGTTCAGGCTGCCGGCTATGTAAAAATAAATGTTCAGGAGCAGAATATTGATATGCTTTCAATGACTGCTCATAAATTACACGGACCTAAGGGCATCGGACTTCTCTATGTAAGAAGAGGTATCAGATTAGAGAATTTAATTGACGGCGGTGCTCAGGAAAGAAATAAAAGAGCCGGTACAGAAAATGTTGCGGGAGTAGTAGGTCTTGACGCAGCTCTTCAGGAAGCCGTTGACACAATGGACGAAAGAAGAGAGCATCTTGAAAAATTGCGTGACAGACTTATTGACGGACTCCTCAAAATTGAGCGTTCAAGAGTAAACGGCGACAGAGTTCACCGCTTACCGGGCAATGTAAATATGTGCTTTGAGGGCATTGAAGGCGAAAGCCTGCTCTTAAGACTTGATATGAACGGAATTTCGGCATCTTCGGGTTCAGCTTGTACTTCGGGCAGCCTTGACCCAAGCCATGTTCTTCTCGCTATCGGTCTTCCTCACGAAATCGCACACGGCAGTATGCGTCTTTCTTTCTCGGCAGAGCTTACAGACGAAGATGTTGACTATATGCTCGAGGTTATTCCGCAGGTTGTAACATACTTAAGAAATATGTCACCTCTCTGGGAAAAAATTAAAAAGCAAGAGGCTCAAGAAGCCCTTAATAAATAAACAGGAGGCTTAGTTATGGCTTATTCAGAAAAAGTAATGGACCACTTTGCCAACCCAAGAAATGTTGGTGAAATTCCTGATGCCGACGGCATCGGTGAAGTTGGTAACTCAAAATGTGGCGACATTATGAAAATGTATATCAAAGTTAAGGACAACACTATTGTAGATGTTAAGTTCAAAACTTTTGGTTGCGGTGCAGCTATTGCTACAAGCAGTATGGCAACAGAGCTTATCAAGGGTAAATCTATTGATGAGGCTTTAAAACTTACAAACAAGGCAGTTATGGAGGCTCTTGACGGACTTCCGCCTGTAAAGGTTCACTGTTCTGTACTTGCCGAGCAGGCTATCAAGGCTGCTCTTGCAGACTACTACAAAAGAAACGGTATCGACCCAACACCTATCGTAGGTGAAATCGGCGACTGCGACGATTGTCATTGCCATTAATCAAAATTTTAGGACAGGCTTTGTGCCTGTCCTTTTTTGTTGTTTCTTTATCAAAAGTTGAGATAAATTATGATTTAGCAGAGTGAAGGTCGGGCATTAAAATTTAGCTAACGCTAAATTATCCTCCCAAAAGCAAAAAAGTTTACTCAATTTTTTCAAAAATTGCGGGTTTGGGCAGCGCCCATAAAAATCTTCCGATATGACAATTTATCAGGCGCAAACAGCCACGCTGTTTGCGTGCTGAAACTAAGTTTGTTAAAACAGGCGACAGTCTTTTATAAAAGAAATGATTAACTTTTCATTATATATCGAATGTCTTTCTTGTTGCTATCGCATTTAATGGCATTCTCCGTTGTGTTCAAGCCGCCAAACAGCAAGCTGTTTGGCTATCGTCAGATTGCGTAAACGGAAAGTATTTGTGGGCTTTGCCAACACCCACGACCTTTGAAAAGGTCGACCAAACTTTTATAATTGTTTGGTAAATCATTTCGCTAAACAATAATTTATCTAAATGAATATTATTTTCAAAACTGAAAATAATAATATCGGTGATGAAAAATGTATAAAGATATGCCGTTAGGCTTTGTAAATGCACTTGCAAAAAATGAAAGTGCAATGCAAAAATTTGCTCAAATGGAAAAAAGCGAAAAAGAAATCGTGCTTGAAAAAGCGCACAATGTTTCATCCAAACAGGAAATGCAAAACCTCATCAACAGCATAGGCTCATAACTAAAGACGGTCTTTCGACCGCCTTTTTTCTTTAAAATAATTTACAAATTTGAACTGTTATCAAAGCGTTTTCGTAAAAGTTTTAAAGCCTTGGTTTCAATTCTGCTTACATACGAACGGGAAATATTCAGTTTCTGTGCAATCTTTTTCTGCGTAAGCGGCTCGCTCCCGTCAAGTCCGTAGCGCATAACAATTATCATTTTTTCCCTTGGTGAAAGCTCTTCGTTAATAAACTGACCGAGCTTTTTACTGTTGAGTTGAAAATCAATCTGCTCAAGTATATTGTCATCAACCGCCATTATATCAAGCAAAGTCAGCGGATTTCCGTCCTTATCGCTGTCAATCGCTTCGTTGAGTGAAATATCCTGCGCCGTCTTTTTAGCATTACGGAAATGCATTAATATTTCATTCTCGATACATCGTGACGCATAACTTGAAAGCTTAATTTTTTTGCTTATGTCATAGGTATTTATCGCTTTTATAAGTCCGATAGTGCCGATTGACACAAGATCATCTTGTTCACTCTGATTGCCGTAATATTTTTTTATAATGTGTGCCACAAGCCTTAAATTATGTTCAACAAGAATATTTCTCGCCTCTATATCCCCTTTTGCACTCCGCACAAGATACTCGTGCTCCTCTTTTTCGGAAAGAGGTTTTGGAAAAGAGCCGTTTCCGCAGATATGAAGAATAAAAAAGCAAAGGTACTGCCCCAGAAAATTAATTAATTCAATCAAAAAATCACCCCTGACAATGCTTATAATCGGATTTATACCTAATTATAAGTATTCAGTCAGGAGTGAGATTTTGCTTGTACCCACCTAAATATCATAAGAAATAATTTTTTTATTCTTAATTACAATTTCTTTGTTGCAAATTTCTTTTGCCGCCATTTTATGAGAAATCAAAATACAAGTTTTATCTTTGAGTGTTTTAAGATTTTTAAGCAGTTGAACTTCTGTTTCGGCGTCAAGTGCCGAGGTTGCCTCATCAAAAATAATAATCGGAGAATTACAGTAAACCGCTCTCGCAATCGCAATTCTTTGTATCTGACCCTCCGACAAGCCCTTTCCGTTCTCACCCACGACAGTATCAAGTCCGTTTGGCAATCTGTTTATAAAATCATAAGCGCAGGCAATTTTCGCAGACTCAATAATTCTTTCGTCATCGGGATTATTCGACACAAATGCAATGTTATCTCTGATTGTACCCGAAAGCAGAAAATTACCTTGCGGCACATACGAAAACATACATCTTATATTTTTATCGACAAACACATTTTCTCCGTTTGAAAGTGAAAGATAAATCTCGCCTTTATCGGGTGAAATTACATTAAGCAAAAGCTTTGTAAGCGTACTTTTGCCTATTCCCGAAATTCCCGCAAGCAATGCAAAATCACCTTTTTTTAGCACAAGACTTGTATTTTCAAGCACATTTTCCCTGCCGTAGCTGAAAGTAATATTATCAAAAACTATTTTTTCTGTCTTATCATACAGCTTTTCGGTATCGATTGCAGAATTATTTACCACATCTTCATTATCGAGATTTTCAATATCCATAAGTCGCTCCGCACTTGCAAGAGCAGAATAATATGACGGCAAAATACTGCTGATACCACGAACGGGGCCTTGAATTTGCGACACAAGCGCAAGCATAGAAGTCAATACACCGTATGTAATGGTATGGTCGCTGATTGCAAAAGCACCCCAAATTAAAGCATACATATATCCGAGGGCAAATATAAAAGAAAATCCGGTTGTGGCAACAATAGAGATATAATTTCTTTTTCGTTTTATTTTAAAATTATTCTGTTGCAAATTCATAGCATTTTCAGACACCTTATTTTCAGCACCAAAAACTTTTACCACAAGCAGACTTGAAAAAATCTCCTGAAAAAACGACCTTGTCTTACCGTCAGATTCCTGTACCGCCTTATGCAATGTTTTCATTTTTGACTTAAAAAGCAGCACAACAACAAACATCAGCGCACCGCCGAAAACAAAAACAAGGCTGAAAGTTTTATCAATAGCAAACAGTACAACAAAAACACCAACCAATTTTACGATAAAATATACCATATTCGGCACTATAGAAATAATCGAACTGACTAAAACCGACACATCGCTTGTTATTCTGTTAAGTAGTTCGCCGGTGTGTATGCTTGAAATCTCATTATATTTTTTTCTGATAATATTATCGAAAATATCTTGTTTTATAGAAATTTCAAGTTTTGACGATACATTGAAAGTCAGCACCTTACTTATAATTCTTATGACAAGCTGTGCAATCGTAAGTGAAATAAGTATAATTGCGAAATACACAATTCCGCCGACATCAGAGTTAACCGCCGAATCCACAATACCTCTCGACAAAGTAGCGACCGCAACACCGAGATATGCCATTCCGCCGAAAATAATAGACATAATTATAATACCGAAAACCTGTGGTTTGGCTTTTTTTACTATCCACTTATTGGTTTCGGAATCAAGTATTTTTTTCAGCTTTTCCATAGCTATCTCCTGTCAGTAAAAAATTTTTTCGCAAATTTCCGCCGATTCAATATTCATATTGCATTTTAGCAAATAGAAATAATTTTCCTTAATCAACTTATCAGCCGTATTTAACATATATCCCGCATATTCATCATCAAGAGAAAATTTAATCGTATTTTTATATATTCTTGAAAAAATACTGTTTTTGTCAAGGACTTCAATACTGTTCTCCTCTGCCCTTTCAAGAAAAATAATGCCGCCGAGTTTTGCACGGATATTTTTATTTATGCCCGTTCCACCGTCAAAAGGCGAACCGTACACATACCAATCATTGTCAATAAATCTGATAATCGGTTTATCATCATTGATTATCTGTACATTTTCAGCGCCGAATTTTTTTATCCACAGTTTTGTGTGCGTTGACTTGCCCACTCCCGAATCGGCAGAAAATAGATACGCTTTGCCTTTATAAAGGATTGCAGACGAATGGAGAAATATTGCATTATATTTCAGAATTTTTTTATTGAAAATCATCATGACATAAAAATACATTCCAATTTCACCGATAGAAAAGAGCATATTCTCGTTGTATTTTTCACGCAGAAAATCTTCTTTGACTGCAAGTTTAATTTTGAGCAGGTTCGTTGCCCGAATACTCATAATTCTTTGCATTTTTTTCAAATGTCGGAAATTTAGGTCTTATATCGCTTATAATATCAGCAATTTTGTAAATTGGCATACCATCACCAAATTTTATTATATAACAAAATTCTAAAAATAAGCAAGAAAAAGCACAGGTGTTGCCACCTGTGCTTAAGTTTAATAATTTAGTTTTGACCGTGAGCGATAAATGTCTGAATTGCTGTAGCATCAATTATATCAATAATTCTGTCTTTGTTAAAGTCGGCAGCCTTAACAGCGTCATCTGTAAATACAGACTCACCTGCAATGTAACGCTGTAGAAGTGTTACATCATTAATATTTATCTTGCCGTCAAGATTAACATCACCGTACTAAAGTTTTTTTCGTCAAGTGCAACAAAGTTAATTTCGTTTTCTTCTGCATAAGTTTGAGCATAAGAATTTGTATAACCGAAAATTGTAAGTTTATCGCAATTCAAAAATGCGTTGTCAGAAATATTTTTAACTGTTTTCGGAATAACGACTTTTTCAAGAGAGGTGCAACCTGCAAATGAAAAATCCGAAATTGTACCGACAGAATTAGGAACGGTAAACACTGTTAAAGAAGTGCAGTTCTGAAAAACCTGTCCGTTAATTACAGAAATATTAGAGCTGATGTTAATGTCAGTCAAAGAAGTACAACCCATAAATGAACCGAAACCGATTTTATCAAGTGTACTCGGAATATTGACTGATTTTAAAGATGTACAGCCCGCAAACGAAAACTCGCCTATAGCGTCGATTGCCTTAGCGTTTGCAAATGATACAGATTCAATATCTTTATTATTCGTAAAAGCAGAATCGGCAATTTCCAATACGGTAAAGGAAGAAAGTTTGTTTGGAACTGACACATTTTTATCAGTGCCTGTATATCCGTAAATTCTGCAATTAAATTTGCTTATAGGTGAATATTTAAAACCGTTTTCTTCAAAATATGTAGCTGCGTTAGCAGATACAAAAGCTGACATTGTGAATATTAATACAAGCATAACACTTGCAATTCTTACGAATTTTTTAGTTTTCATAACAAATTACCATTCTACATCAGCACCATCAGTAGCAATAACATCAGGGTTGCTCTGTTTAATTCTTTGCAATTCAACATCATCATTCTCACTGTCAACGAGAATATTCTCAAATGAGAATTTAGTTACTTCAACTTCAGGCGAAGAATAAACCTTTTTGTTTTTCATTCAAATACCTCCATAAGTATTTTAACGGCAAGGCAGATTTTACTCTGCCCTGCCAAAAAATTCAAATCATCAAACTGTTGCGTCAGGACCTAAGTTGATGTTTGCTAAGTCAGAAGTAATATATGTAAGGTTACCGATATCATACATATTCATATAAACAGGATCACTTAAGTAAATCTTTCCTGAAACTGTATCATAAATATATGAGTAAACCTTCATAACATTCTGCTGTGATGTTTCACTGTTCTTGAATCTTAAGTAGTACTCAATTCTATTCTTTACAGAAATATTTGAGTTCTTAATCTCATATCTGTAAACATTTCTGTCAGCACTTTCGCTATCAACTTTATAAGTGCCTACCTTACCGTTTGCAGTTGCATCCTTTACCAAATTGCCAATAGCATCTTTATTAGAAGTTGTTTCATAAGACTTGAGATCATTAATATCGTTATATTTTGCAACGACTTCAAAGGTAACTCCAACCTTGATATTAGCATTATTCTTGATGAGTTCCTGATCCTTATCAAAGCTGAGTGCAAAGTCTGTGTAGAGGTAATCAGTCTTTGAACCGTCTACATTAGGACTACCGTCACCCTTTACACCGTCGCCTGTTGTCCACTGGTTTCTTGTGTACTCAAGGAGTCTGATGCTTGCCTGCGACTCTTTGATTTCACTCTTTGCAAATCTGCCTGCATAAACAGGAACTATATAATAATTCTGATAGCTGATGTAGTTATATTCCTTAGAATATGACTTAGAAATAAGATTCTTATAACCGTCAAGTTGTGTAAGAGCAGTTAATCTCTGTGACATATCCGCAGCAGGAGCATCTAACATATAAGCTTTTACTGCGTCGCTGTACTTTTGAGCCTCATCTTTGTTATCAAAGATAGCCCAGAAGCTGAAATCATATCCATTGAACGTTTCAGGGAATTCAGTTGTACCTGTCTTGTAGAGATAATCACCGTCCGAAGACATAGCTAATTCGCCATACTTAACAATAGCAGGCTGTGTCCATTGACCAGCAACTGTCAAAGCAGAAATATTAAGATCAACAGTGGTTGTGTTAGCCGATACTGTTGCAACATAACCGTTAATAGTCGCCTTATCCATATCCCACGTAATTACTTCTCTGAAGTTTGAAACAAACGGAGCTTTCCTTATGATGAATGCTTTGCTAAGCTGTTCTTTTGTAAGACCGGCAGCTACATTTTCAGCCCACATTTCCTCTAACTCAATACCGGACACTGTATCCTTAATAACATAACTCTGTTCACCGTTAAGTCTTGTTTTATAAGTGTAAGTAATCTTGTATTCGAGTGGATTTGATGTGATATTTGAATAGAACGGAATATTTGACTTTTTAAGTTTGTAAGAAGTACTGCCGTCGGCGTTAGGGATTTCTTCAAACAACGACTTAATCTCACGGGTTACGCTGTAAGTTTGCTCACCTGTACCTGTAAAATCTTTATTATAACGTACAGGTTTGTCACTACTGTAACCTTCATAGAAGCCTTCTACAGTATCGTTACCGCAAGGTACGGTTCTAAGTGTAAGACGAATGATATATGTGCTTGTATAAGTAACATATTTTGAAGGAATTACAAGGTTACCTGATGTTTCATCAATAGAAGCCTTAACATTATTTGCGCTGTCTATGATGTCTGCTTTAATGAAAGTTTTGCCATAAGCAGAACCGTCAAGCAATGTGTGTGAAAGTGTTAATGTGCCGCTTGGAGTATTAATGAAACGAGCAACATAAGTTGCGTTGTTTGTCATTGGGATGTCAGTATCGGACTCATTAGTAATGAATGAATAACCGTCAGAGGTCTTAAGGTACCAGCCAAGGAAATAGTAATTAGCATTGGCGTCTGTTTGAGCATGAACACTGAAGTTACCGCCGTCGACTTCACCCTGACAAGTTGTCTTGCCGTTGTAATCGGCATTTGTAAAGTAAGCCTTAGCACCTGTTTGTTCACCGACATTGCTGTCTGCTACAAATGCGTCTTCGATAAACGGAGAAGTATCGTCTGCTCTGTACTCAATCTTAACATTAGCGGAAATCTTCTGAGCTTTCTTAGAGAAATACCAACGACCGTCAGCACGAGTACCCTTATCATAACCGTCAAATATTGACATTTCATAAGCAATCTTTACAGGTAAACCGGCATATTGCTGCTTAAGTTTGTTATAAGCTGCCTGATAAGTAGGGTCAACCTTGGTCGGATCAATAAGGCTTGAACAGTTGATTTGAGCAATGCGATTACCGGCATGGTCATATACTGACCACTCAGTAGCATATTTACCAATATTTTCATTTTCCTTATAACCGTCAGATATTACTGTAAGACACTTGCTGTCATAATCAGCAGTCCAATTTTCTGAAAGAATATTTCCAAAGATGTCAACGATATTACCATAGTAATCCGTAAGCGGTTCAAGTTCGTCCGGATTATAAGTAGAGTTGGTTAAATTGTCCTTAGGGGCATTATCTATTGTAGTTCTGTAACGGAAGTCGAAGATAATATTATCTACATCCGCAGTTTCAGAAAGTTTGTAGAAGTCATCGTAGTCGTATGTCTGGCAGTTAGACTCACTTTTATTACTCTGATCCGAGAAACTCTGTTTATGTATATCGTCCCAGAAGTAGTTGTTCAATGTAATACCGGATACCATATTGGCTTTATTACCATTAAGGTACTTAGGAATCTGCATTGAATATTTACCACCCTCATATACCAAAGGCTGACCGGGATAACCGCCAAGCGCATTCTTTGTTAGAGAATTAAATTCGTCCTTTTCTTCGCCGTTTGTGTACCAAGCCTGAACAGCAACTGTGTTGCCCCACTTAGCCTGTACTGTTTCGTCAAAGCCCTCTACATAGAATGTAACGGTATCAGTATCATCAATGTAGTAGTAAATAGGTGTAATTTCTATTCTGCTGCCCTTAAAATCTTCAGGAATGGTATATTCACAAGTATATACACCGTCTGTGGTATCTGCCTGTGAAGCGTCGATAATACCGTATGAATAACCGTTGATTGAGAAAGCCTTTACAAAATATTTTCTCTGTAGCCTTCGCCAATAGTAGTTGTAATCTTGAGTTTAGTACCGACATTTGCATATGCTGTATCGTAATAATCTTTTTTAGCATATTTAGTCAAATCAGCTGTATTTTCTGCTGTAAGTACAGTGTCTGCCATATCAGCATACTTCTGGAAATCAGCTCTTATAGTACCGTCTTTAGCAAATACTTGAACCATTCCCTCTACACCACTTGTAGGAATTACCTCGTATGAATATGCATATGCGGTATCCTCGGCACTCTCCTGAATCTTTCCATCCTTATAGTAACCAAGATTAATCTTTACAGAAGAAACTGTATCACGTGATTCTCCCTTTACACTAAACCAGCCATAAACGTACTGAGCATAGACACCATTGTCAGTATATCCATATGCATTCTTACCAGCTAAGATACTATTGCCGTCGGTAGTAGTTACATATACTTTAGAATTATCTTTATTATAATTTGCAGTACCTCTGAATGAATTTTCACCGGTTAAAGTTGAAATCATAAACTTATAAGTCTTTGATGTATCAAAGCTGGTGTTTTCATTAAAAGAAGCATATACCTGATTATTTGAATCATAATAAAGATTTAAATGCTGTGTAAAGTTTGTAGGTATAACGTCATCTTTTGTTGTATAAATAAAGTAAAGATTCGGAATCAATGTACCGGTATTTTCTCCGGCTTTTGTAACCTTAGGAGCAACTGTGATTGCCTTTGGAGGCATTGAGAATGTAAATGTGTAAGTATTGCCGCTTGTAGAAGTTGTTACTGTTGCACCGTCAACAGCAAGAGAAGCTGTGTAGCCCTCGTTTACTGTAACAGTTACAGTTACAGGTGTATCTGCGGCTAATGTAGTATCTTTAGGATTAATACTTGAATCTACTACGCCCTCGCCTGTAGGAGCTGTGTATGTAACAGAGTATTTGGCATCTGTCTTTACCTTAAATGTAGCAGAAACAGTTACATTGCTTGCAGGCATTGTGTAAGTATGTGTTGATTCGTTAGTAGCCGGAACACTATTACCTTTAGCATCTTTTACAGTAACAGTATCAAGCTCATAACCTTTATCAGGTGTGGCTGTTACTGTAAATGTTTCGCCTGCCGCAAGTGAGGTTTTAGAAGGAGTAACTGTTCCGTTTTTGATATTTTTATCAACATTTACAGTGTATTTAGTGGTAGGTTCTGTACTGCTATATGTAGTCCAAGAAAGAGTATAATCTGAATTTACCTTAACGCAGTTATAATTATTGTTTGCAGAAACAGCTATATTAGTTCCTTCGGAACCATCCCATACAATTTTAAAACCTCTGAAATATTCGTGACTACCTATAGCAGAAAAATCAAATTTATAAGTGTAATTTCCAAGATCTTCTTTATCAGTAATCCAACCACCATAGTTTGTGAAGGCATCATCCCAATAATAGTTTACACCACTTGCAACTTTACTAATCGCAGATAGATCAACATACATATAATCTTGATTATATGTGTATCCTGTTTCATTAGCCGCATTCGAAGTAACCATACCGACAAGCATAGTCGAAAGCATCATCATAACAGCAAGCACAATAGAAATCGACTGTTTGCCAATACGCTTGAAATTCGTTTTCATTTTTATACCTCCATTAAAAAAATTGAACATATGAGCCGAATAAGTCTGTACCGTCCGAGAGGGAAGTTTTGCTTTGACGGCGACCGCTTTTACCGACTGACCTTCGGTGAATTTGCTGTATTCAGCGGTCAGACCATATACTAACCCATAATTTTATTCCTTTATATTATAACATTTTTAGGTTTTTATTTCAATATTTTTTGATGTTTTGTCGATTTTGACATTTCTTTATTAATTATATACAAAATATACAAAACAAATATATAATTATTGTGCAATAATAATATTTTAAATTACTTCAAAGAATTATAATTTTATAAATTTTTTATAATAAAAATTTTTGCTGTCAATATGCATAATTTGCATTGGTTTTGCAGTTATTTGTTATAACCGCACTTTTTCAGCAATATTTTTCACAATAAAGCATTATAACAAAAGAAAAAGCCTTGCCGAAATCGACAAGACTTTTTTAAAATATGGCGGAGAGAAGGGGATTCGAACCCCTGGTACGGTGATTACCGTACACATGATTTCCAATCATGCTCCTTCGGCCAGCTCGGACATCTCTCCAAAGACAATGCCTATTATATCAAATACGCAAAAGAAAATCAAGACTTTTTTAAAATTAATAATACTTATTATTCGCTTTCCCTTAATACCTTGTTAATATAGTTAAGCACACGCTTTTTGTCTGCGCTCCACAAGGGGGCTACAAGTATTTTTTTATTTCCGTCACCCGTAAGCCTGTGTATTACGGTGGTTTTTCGGGATAACTCTAAGGCATTTTACAAGTATATCCGCATATCGCTCAAGCGACAGAACGGGCACATTGCCCTTTTCGTATTCATCGCATAAGTCGGTATCCTTTAATATGTGCAAAAGCTGTAACTTAATTCCGTCGGAACATTTGCCCGCATATTCAGCACTCTGCACTATCATATCTTCCGTTTCATCAGGCAAACCGATTATAATGTGCGTTATTACGCTTATGCCCTCCTTGTGCAGGTGCTTAACCGCATCATCATACACGTTTAAGTCATATCCACGGCGAATATAGTCTGCCGTGCTTTTATGAACTGTCTGCAAGCCGAGTTCCACCCACACAGGCTTTATTTTATTAAGTCTTGAGAGCAAATTTACGGTTTTGTCAGGCAGGCAGTCGGGACGGGTAGCGACCGACAAAGCGACAATTTCATCGGGTTCTATAGCCTCGGTGAAAATTTTTTCAAGGTATTCAACGGGCGCATATGTATTTGTAAACGGCTGAAAGTAAGCAATAAATTTTTTACAATCGGTTTTTCTGCCGATTCTCTCTTTAGCCTCCCGAATTTGCTCGGTTATGCTGTGGTTTCTGTCGGCGGAAAATTCTCCCGAACCTCCCCTACTGCAAAAAATACACCCCCGTGTGTCTATTTTGCCGTCACGGTTAGGGCAAGTCATACCGCCGTCAAGTGAAATTTTATATACCTTTTCGCCAAAGGTGTTTTTTAAATATTCGTTTAGAGAATAATAATACATAACTGCTCCGTTTTCGGTAAAAAGCAAAAATGACCGACTGATGTCGGTCATTGCAATTGGTTAGTAAAATTTAGAAGAGGAAAATCTATGAAAAACTTCTTGTTAACTTTATTGTGCTTATATAATAACCTGCTTTTGTGAACGATTATATGAATAGAAGTACAAAAAATGTGAAACTTTGTGTGATTTTTTAAAAATCTTAATTACAGCTTAGAATACAGCTTGATATACTCAAGAAATTTTGCATGAAATTTCGTCATTCAAGTTTTTCAAATTCTTTGTCAATGCTGCCGTTAAAAAATTGCTTGGTATGAATTTGCAATGCGAATTGTAAATGTAAACATAGTTTATCTAAATAATTCCATATCAGAATTATATAAATCTTCTCTCGTAATATCGGCGTAAAATTCTTCACCCGCAGCATTTTCCAAAGCCTTGATAATAAGGTTAGGATTTGCGTTGTCGGTACTGCCTGCGGAAAGTACAATTTCAAGCTCGGCAAAATCACATTTTTCCGATAAAGAATAATTTTTAATACTTTTCTTTAAATCAACAGTCTTGTAACCCGACTTTGACTTCTTTTCAAGCATAATTCTTCGCTTTCCAAAAGTTCTTTCAGTGCGGTATATACTTTATCAGAGTTAAGATTATCACTGCTGATTTTCATATTAAACCTTGCATACGCAATTTTTCCGGCTTTCATAATCGGCTCTGTAACCGCAAAAACCCTTATGCCCTGCGGCAGGCAGGCATTAAGATTGTTGATTAATTCTTCATCGGAAATATCTTCAATCAATTTTATATCCATACACTCGTTAATTCCTCTGAATCCGAGTGAAAGCGGCAGAGGAAAAGTTGCGAACGGGTGCGGATTAAATCCCTCGGTATGCCATATCGGAGCTTTGCTCTTGTGCAATGCTCTTAACATACAGCGGTTAAGGTCAAGGTGCGATATATAACGGCACTCGTTATCTTTCTTAAACCAAACTCTTGCGTTTTTCAAAGCACACACCCTCCCCGTATTTTGCCGCACCGCAGTTGTTGCACTTCAAACGGCAATGCGGTGTTGTTGTATTTTCATATGCTTTTTTACATTCTTTAATAAGATAATCCTTAGTTACGCCGTAGTCAAGGTGATCCCACGGAAATACCTCGTCAAACGAGCGCTGACGGTTTGCGTAGAATGTCGGGTCAATGCCGCACTCTTCAAAAATATCAAGCCATTTCTGCAAGTCAAAGCAGTCGCCCCAACCGTCAAAATGAAAACCTTTTTCGCAGGCAATTCCATTGCTTTACACAGCTTTCTGTCACCACGGGCAAATACCGCCTCAAGGTAACTTGTGTCGGCATCGTGGTAATTAAACTGAATCTTGCGGGTTGTAATGCTTTCTTTGATATGCTGTTGTTTAGCGTGTAAAGTAGGGATTGTGTCCTGTCCGTGCCACTGGAACGGCGTAAACGGTTTTGGCACAAATGATGACGCAGAAACTGTTACTCTTACACCCTTTCCCTTTGGCTTATTCGGGCAATTATAATAAGTATCGACTACAGCCTGTCCAAGGTCGGCAATTGCCTTTACATCGTCCATTGTTTCTGTAGGCAAACCGATCATAAAGTACAGTTTTACAGTAGTCCAACCGCCTGCAAAAGCTGTTGCGCAGGTCTGCATAAGTTCATCATGCTGAACATTTTTATTGATAACATCACGCATTCGCTGACTTCCCGCCTCGGGCGCAAATGTAAGTCCGCTTTTACGCACTGTTTTGATTTTATTCATAATATCGTCGGTAAAACCGTCAACTCGCAATGACGGCAGAGAAATACTGACTTTTTCGTCCTTACTCCACTCATTGAGTTTTGTAAGCAACGGCACAATCTGTGTGTAGTCGCTTGAACTCAGCGAAGAAAGCGACACTTCGTCATAACCCGTATTCTCACACAATGCTCTGCACTGCTTATTGATAACTTCGGGAGATTTTTCTCTTACGGGGCGATAAATAAATCCTGCCTGACAAAAACGACAGCCACGAATACAGCCACGGAAAATCTCCTGAACCGCTCTGTCATGCACAATTTCCACAAGCGGAACTACGAAATTATCGGGATAATAGCTTTCGTCCATTTTCTTCATAAGACGCTTGTGAACAACAGACGGAGCGTTATGTTTAGGAATATACCGCTTAATTGTGCCGTCCTCGTTGTACTCAACATCATAAAGCGACGGCACATACACGCCCTCTATCTGTGCACATTCAATGAGAAACTGCTCTCTTGACTTACCCTCTGCTCTGCACTTTCTGTAAAGCTCCATAACCTCAAGGTCAACCTCTTCGCCCTCACCTATGAAGAAAAGGTCGATAAAATCCGCAATCGGCTCGGGGTTGCAGGTGCAAGGGCCGCCTGCAACAACAATCTGCTTTAAACCTGTACGCTCACAGGATTTAATCGGCACACCCGAAAGCTTAAGCATATTGAGCACATTTGTAAAACTAAGCTCATACTGCAATGTAAAACCGATAAAATCAAAATCCGACACAGGGTCGCCGCTCTCAAGTGCATAAAGCGGAATATTATTTTTAATCATTTCTTCTTCCATATCAATCCACGGCGCAAAAACTCTTTCACACCATATATACGGAATTGAATTAAACAAACTGTATAGAA
>ENA-OPYX01000186-OPYX01000186.1-human-gut-metagenome-genome-assembly--contig:-NODE-186-length-36222-cov-4.772849_pt1 | contig 36222 bp, 28 predicted proteins | sample MGYA00242639_ERZ504486 | MGnify/ENA primary metagenome ERZ504486 (study PRJEB26092, sample SAMD00036296) | human gut metagenome | host: Homo sapiens | study: EMG produced TPA metagenomics assembly of... | reverse complement strand
TTTTCTCTGGCACGGCAAACCGGCTGATGCCATCTACCGTATTTACCAGATCATCGTAATCCACAAAATAGGCTGTCATGCCCCATCTCCTGAAACGTTTCTGCTAACTGTTCTGAAAAATATTCCCAGTGTTTCCACTGCATTTTTTATTAAAATCACTTTCATGTTGCCAGTGATCCGCGCAGTTAGTTTTTAAAGCTGTGGATCGGTGCCGGGATTCTTCCGGTACGGTTAATAAAATCATCACAGGAATATTTGTTGACCGGCATGATCGGCGCATAACCGAACAGACCACCGAACTCTACCGTATCGCCAACGCCTTTTCCAATTACCGGGATCAGACGTGCAGCTGTTGTCTTCTGGTTTACCATACCAAGTGCCATCTCGTCTGCGATCATACCGGAGATCGTGGTTGCCTTGGTATCTCCCGGAATTGCGATCATATCAAGTCCTACAGAGCAGACACAGGTCATTGCCTCTAATTTTTCCAATGTGATAGCACCAGCCTGTACGGAATCGATCATTCCCTGATCCTCACTGACCGGAATGAAAGCACCGCTTAAGCCGCCGACATAGGAAGATGCCATAACTCCGCCTTTTTTGACCTGATCATTTAACATTGCAAGTGCTGCTGTTGTTCCAGGTGCACCTGCATATTCCAGACCGATCTCGCAGAGGATATCTGCGACGGAATCACCGATGGCCGGAGTCGGAGCAAGGGAAAGGTCAATGATACCAAACGGAATTGAAAGACGTCTGGATGCCTCCTGTGCGACTAACTGTCCGACTCTTGTTACCTTAAATGCGGTCTTTTTGATGGTCTCGCAGAGTACCTCAAAATTCTCGCCACGCACTTTCTCAAGTGCTGTCTTTACAACACCCGGTCCGCTGACTCCGACGTTGATCACTGCATCAGCCTCTGTCACACCGTGGAAAGCTCCTGCCATAAACGGGTTGTCATCCGGTGCGTTGCAGAATACAACCAGCTTCATACAATCCACAGAATCACGGTCTTTTGAGCGCTCTGCAACCTCCAACAAAATCTCTCCCATCAGACGCACCGCATCCATATTGATACCGGTCTTTGTGGACGCAAGGTTTACGGAACTGCAGACACGGTTCGTCCGGCAAAGTGCTATCGGGATAGAACGGATCAGCATCTCATCTGCTTTTGTCATGCCTTTTGATACCAGTGCGGAATAACCGCCGATCAGATCTGCACCGATTGCTTCTGCAGCACGGTCCATTGTATCTGCGATCGTTGCAAAATCTTCCGGTGTCTTGCAGGCTGCACCACCGATCAGTGCAATCGGAGTAACGGAAATACGTTTGTTGACAATTGGGATACCGTATTCAGCTTCGATCTCCCCTGCAACTTTTGCAAGATCTTTGGCAACTGATGTGATACGGTTATAAATGTTCTCATTTAATTTTTTCAAATCGGAATCAATGCATGAAAGCAGGCTGATACCGATCGTAATGGTGCGGACATCAAGGTTTTCATGTTCCACCATATTGTTGGTCTCTTTTACTTCAAATATATTAATCATTGCCGCTTTCCTCTCTAAATACGATGCATTTTTTCAAAAATCTCAGCTTTCTGGCACTTGATGGATACACCGATCTGTGCACCGATCTCATCGAGATCTTTCTGACAATCCACAAATGATCTGGTTGATTTATTCATGTCAACGATCATCATCATATTGAAATATCCGGAAACGATTGTCTGTGAAATATCAAGTACATTGACGCCATTTTCGGAAAGATAAGTACATACTTTTGCAATGATACCAACCGTATCTTTACCCACTACTGTAATAATTGTCTTGTCTGCTGTGTTCTCCATCTCTGCTCTCCTCACTTTTCTGCTTTACTAAATCAGCGCAAATCTATTATCAATCATCATATCATACATGTTTTATAATTTCCACTGTTAAATAGATGCACATTTATAACTTTTTCTACTAAGCTTCATAAGCGGCCACACTCTGTAAAAAAATATTGTCATATATAATAGAATACGTGTTTCGCGAACATTCTATTATCATAAACTAAAAAATGATTCTCTCCGACGGCGCGTCCCGCTTTGCCACATACATTGGGAAATCATCGCCTTTATATGGATTTTCTCCCATCGTCACCTCTAACCGGACAGTCTCATATGCAAGTTCTGCATAATTATTTTCCTTACTGAGATGCCCTAAAATAACCGTATTGAAATGGTCATGGAGCACTTCTCCCAAAAGCTGACCGGACAGTTCGTTAGAGAGATGTCCTTTTTTCCCAAGAATTCTCTGTTTTAACGGATACGGATAACTTCCAACCTGCAGCATATGTACATCATGATTTGCTTCCAGTAAAAGCACATCCAGATTTTTTATTTTATCAATCATGTTTTCATCATATGTGCCAAGATCCGTCACTACCGCCGCCGTTTTCTCCTCATTTTTTATCTTATAGGCCACCGGATCTGCCGCATCATGTGAGATTGAAATCGGTTCAATCAAAAGATCCCCGATTTCAAAAGGCTGATCCGGCGTGATCGCATGAAATAAAGATTCCTCTATTTTGCCGACTGACTTTGTATTTAAAATAGCATCTATCGTACCCTGCGTGGCATAAATCGGAAGTCCGTAACGCCTGGCGATCACGCCAAGTCCAGAAATATGATCGATGTGTTCATGAGTTACAAGAACCCCCTGCATCTCTTCTGTTTTCAAATCGATCGAATTGAGTCCGTTTTCAATTCGTTTTCCACTGATCCCCGCATCGATGAGTACATGATTTTCATCTGATCCCACACAGATACAGTTTCCACTGCTGCCGCTTGCTATGCTGCATAATTCCATTTTTTTAATTCTCTTTCCATCTAAGTTCGATTGTATCTCCGGTCTTTAAGACTGCAGAATACGATGCATTCTCACCATTTAAATTGGTAATGATTGCTCTGCCATTTGAGGCAGTAAGATCAAATTCGTAGAAATCAAAAATATCTACAAATATATACTGTGGTTTTCCGGTAAGTTTTACCGGCTGGCCGTTGATGTATACCAGAACCATGCTGCCGTCTTCCTCTGCAGCTGGCGAACTGTTTTCTTCTGCTGTAACTTTTTTCACTGCTTCAGCCATGCCGTCAGCATTCTCCTCTGTTACATCTGTTTCATCCATGCCTGCTGCATTCTCTCCTGCAACAGATCCATTAACGCCTGCTGTACTGTCTGTAATCGTTTTGCTCTCCTCTACCGTAGCGGCATCATCTGTAACTGCAGAATCCTTTTCTTTTGCGCCCGCATTGCCGGCATCGTCTGTATCCTCCGCAGTCACAGCATTGTGTACTTCAGGATTCTGAACTTCTGCGCCATCTGCCTCTGCGCTCATTTCCGTGTCCACAATATCCGGTATCTCTTCTTCCTTATATTCCCCGACAGTCGGTGTTTGAACTTCTTCCTGCTCTACCGGCTGAAAGGACGGTTTGCCATAGGAACGCACTGTCCACTCGATTGTAAAGTTTTCATAGATCAGTGAGTCGAGCGTTGCACGACGGTTGTTTACCAGAATCACATGCTCCACATTCACTTCCACATCCATAAATTCTGCAAGCTGGCCTACTGTGTAAAAGCTTCTTGTTTCTACCTGGTCTCCCTCCTGGATCTGGTAGGAAGGAAACTCTAATTTACCGTTGACCTCTAAGAATTTCGGGCATCTTATAATATTTCCATTAACCACAAAGGCTACGGAATCTGTCGTATATTCCTCTAACTGATCTAATGTGCAGGTTGCCGGCTTGCCAGCCGTAGATGGCTCAATGATAATCTCACAATTCGGCTCTAATGCCGCATTGAGATTTGTTGGTCTGTCATTCATATAAACTGCTGCTGACTCTCCCTGCTCTCCACGAATGATACGTTTTGCTCCATTTACAAAAAATGTAAGTTCCGGTCCACGTTTCGGGAAAAGATCCTCATTCGGAAAACCTGCCTGCAATGCGGCATCCACGATCGTTAATCCATCATTATCATATAATTTGAGGCGCTCTCCATTGAAACGCACCATAATAAATCCGTTTCTCTGTTCATAATAATTCAGACAGATTCCAATCGGTGTAACAAGCAATGGATCCTTCTTGATATCCTGCTGTTCAAATACCACTTCCTGCAGTACTTCTTCACCACGCAGTGCCACTCGTACGTCCGGAAGATCTAATTTCTCTGCAAGCATTTTCGTATAACCATGGATCTTACCGCCACCGCCAACGATAAATGCTGCGCTGACAGTCTGGTCGCCATTCAATTCTTTGATTTTCGCAGCTACTGCCGTTGTCATCTCATCCACTACCGGCGCAGTCAGCTCCCACACTTCTTTTGCCGGAATCTTATGCTCGATCAGCATGATATCTTTATAAGTGATCTCCTCTTCTGTTGTACTCTGCAGCTTGATATATTCAGCAGTTTTAAAATCAACCAGATAATTCTGTACGATCAGTTCGGTCAGCTCATCTCCCGCAAGAGGGATCATACCATATGCAATGATGCTTCCGTCTTTGGTAATGGAAATATCGGATGTTCCCGCTCCGATATCGACTAAAGCGATATTCAGCAGACGATAACTTTCCGGAATTGCGACGTTGATCGCCGCAATAGGCTCCAATGTCAGATTCGCCACTTCAAGCCCGGCCTGATTTACGGCTGCATAAAGTCCATCCACAACATCCTCCGGCAGAAACGTTACAATGATGTCTTCGCCGATACGGTCCGCTTTGTGGGATTCAATGTTTGAAAACGGTTCATCATTTAAGAAGTATTTGACCACGGAATATCCAACACAGTAGAACTTGTAGTTGGTATCATTCATTTCCTGTAAAATTTTCTGCGCTTTCTCAATTCCAAGCAGATCCAGTGTATGAATGTCTTCCCCGGTAACTACGCTCTCCTCCGGATAATCGTAACTGATACTCGTTGTAACTGTCTTAAGCACACGGCCTGCGGCAGCGATACATACCTCCGTCAGCGTTTTTCCGATCTGTTTTTCCAGCTGTTCTTTTACTTTTCTTATCGTCCCTGATACACGCCCGATATCGTGGATCTGTCCATCTAACATTGCTCTCGTATCATGCTGCATGATATACTGAGCAGTAACGATAAACTGATCTTCGGTACGGTAACCTACCGTTCCTACCACATTTCTCGTTCCAATATCAAGTCCGAACACCAATGGCTGTTCCATGTCTTTTCCGTCGCTCATCTGCAGTATCTCCTACTCATTTTCCATATTTGTGATTGCCAAATCAATCTGCCTTATGGCATCTTCCACCGTTCCATTATTATCGATCACCACTTTACAGTATTTCCGGTAAACCGCTTCCTGTAACTGACTGTCAAAAATCTGCTGTACTTTCTCCGGGGAATATCCGCGCGATCTCATAAGGCGTTCTTTTCTTATATCCTCTCTGGTATAAATATACCAAAGTTCGTCACAAATTTCATCATAATGTTCTTCAATCAGCAATGCTGCCTCTAAAACCAGAATTTTCAGCACTCCATTTTCCCGCTCTGTATCCGCAACAGTTCTGATATATTTCTTGACTGCCGGATGTACGATTCCGTTTAATGCATCCCGTTTTTTTTTCATCTGAAAAGATGACTGCTGCTAACTTTTTCCGGTCAAACGAACCATCTTCATTCCAGATATCCTCATCCGAAAACATGTCTTTTAATTTCTGATAACATTCTGTCCCGGGCAGCATCAGCTCATGCGCGATTTCATCCGCCAACATGACTTTTACACCATCCTTTTGTTTCAAGATAATGAAGTATTTCTGATTTTTCCCGCACCGACGCCGCCGGTAATTCCGATAAATTTCATCCGTTTCATGCTCCCCGCATCCATTTTTTCTCTCGTACCATCCGGACATATGCAGTCCAACGCATCATTCCCTCATAAATGATGACAGATCTTTATTTTGCCTCATACCAGTTTTTGCCGACATGTGCATCAATTTCAAGTGTAACCGCAAGATCTGCCGCTCCATGCATCTCTTCCTCGAGAATCTTTCGAACCGCATCCTCTTCTTCGATCGCCGTCTCCACTAAAAGCTCATCATGCACGGTTAAGATCAGGCGTGACTTTAGATTTTCTTTTAACAGTCTGTCATGCACGCGTATCATTGCGATCTTGATGATATCTGCCGCAGTTCCCTGAATCGGGGGAGTTCATGGCAACGCGCTCTCCAAAGGAACGCTGCATAAAATTGCTGCTTGAAAGTTTCCGGTACCGGACGTCTTCTTCCAAACATGGTCGTCACATAACCTTTTTCTTTCGCCTCTGTCACGAGTCCGTCTAAAAATGTCTTGATCTTCGGGTAAGTCTCAAAATAACGCTCAATATACTCTGCAGCCTCTTTTTTGCTGATGCTTAGATCCTGGCTCAGCCCAAATGAACTGATTCCATATACGATTCCGAAATTGACTGCCTTGGCATTGCGTCGCTGCAGGTCTGTCACTTCATCAAATGGAATGTGAAATACCTGGGACGCTGTGATCCTGTGGATATCCTGTGCCTCCCGGTATGCTTCAATAAGCTTTTCATCCCCGGACATATGTGCTAAGACACGAAGTTCAATCTGGGAATAATCAGCGTCCATAAACTCAAATCCCTCTTTTGGAACAAATGCCTTGCGGATCAGTCTTCCAAGTTCAATACGCATCGGAATATTCTGCAAATTCGGTTCCGTGCTGCTCAATCTTCCGGTAGCTGTGATCGTCTGATTAAAACTGGTGTGGATCCTGCCATCTTTAGCGATATAGTTTACCAATCCGTCCGCATAAGTGGACTTTAACTTGGTAAGCTGACGATACTCTAAAATATCAGAAACGATCGGATATTCCGGTGCAAGGCGGTCTAACACATCCGCCGCCGTGGAATAACCGGTCTTTGTTTTCTTTCCATACGGCATGGACAATTTTTCAAATAAGATCACTCCGAGCTGTTTTGGAGAATTGATATTAAACTCTTCTCCCGCTTCCTCATAGATCTGCTTTTCCAGTTCAGCGATACGCACTGCAAGTTTGTCCCCATACTCCGTGAGCGCCTCCCTGCACGCAATGATACCCTCATTTTCCATATCGGCAAGAGTAAATACGAGCGGCATCTCGATTTCCGTAAACAGATGATCCATGCCCTCTTCCTTTAAGTCTGTCTCCAGCGTCTTTTTCGATGCCTGTGCCACATATGCCATATAGCATACATAATTTAAAAATGCTTCCGGTGCATCTTTCATTGCCTGCTCTATGGTCAGTTTTCCAAGAAGATCTGCCTTTGACGGTATCATCTGTCCCATATAGTCTTTTGCAATATCCTCATATGGATACTCATTTTTCAGCGGATTCAGAAGATATGCTGCAAGCACACCGTCAAAAAGATTCGACAGGCCAATATTGCCGTTTACCTGTCGCTCCAGTAAGCCAAGCGCCGCAAGCTGCGGTTTTAAATCCAGTGTCGCATAGGACGTAGCCTCACTTGCGGTAAACATGGAAAGAATCTGCTTTGCCGGAAGATTTTCCCCTGCTTTTATGAAAAAGGTTTCTTCCTCTCCAGTTGAAATGGCAACTCCAAGGCAGCACTCCACTGCATCATTTTCTGCACTTTCTACGATGCCGGACGGTTCACTGTCTGCCCCCGGCATATCTCCTGCCGCAAACAGATTCATCTGCCCGTCCTCTTCCTCGTGGCTGTCTTTCTTTTTGCTTCCGGGAACAATATAAAAACCACAGTTTCTGCCACGAAGCTTTGCAAATACTTTCTCTGCCTCCTTACGGTCTTCCACAAGTTTAAAATGTTCTGCCGCCTGATTTTTTGGAGTTTCCACCGCAAAACGATTCAAAAGATTTTTAAACTCTAACCGTTTGCAGAGCAGGTATGCCTCCTCCGTGTACAGGCTGGAAATACCATTAAGTTTTGCACCGGAAAGATCATAATCAATGTCCGCATGGATCTCGATCGTCGCAAGCGTCTTACTCATCTGTGCCAGGTCATAATACTCTTTTAAATTTTTGCTTGCACGGGGTGGCTTTAATTCGTCCACATGTGCATAGGCATTTTCAACACTTCCATACTGTGCAATGATTGCTGTTGCCGTCTTTTCACCGATTCCCGGTACTCCCGGAATATTGTCTGCCGTATCGCCCATCAGCGCCTTGACATCGATAAACTCGATTGGCGTCACCTGATATTTTTCCTTTACCTCAGCGGCATTGTAATCCTCGATCTCCGTGCCTGTGCGCTTTGTTTTCGGGATACGGATCTTAATATGATCCGTTGCAAGCTGTAAGAGGTCACGGTCACCGGATACCACTGAAACTGTCAGTCCTTTTTGTTCACTCTGTTTTGCAATGGTTCCAAGCAGATCATCCGCCTCATAGCCGCCTTTTTCGATCGTAGTGACTCCCATCGCTTTTAACATTTCTTTCATGAGCGGAACCTGTTCCCGCAGTTCCTGTGCCATCGGCTTTCTTGTGCCTTTGTATTCTGCGAACATTTTATGGCGAAAAGTCGGTTCTGACACATCAAATGCAACCGTCAGATAATCCGGCTGCTCCTCCTCTAAAATCTTGAACATAATATTCAAAAATCCATAGACTGCATTCGTGTGCAGTCCTTCCGAATTTGTCAAATCCGGAATTCCGAAAATGCCCTGTTCAAAATACTGTGCCCATCAATCAATACCAGCTTTTCGCCCATTATTCTCTCCATTCTTTGTCTGTTAGATTGCTCTTGTGTAGCGTTTCAGCCACTCATTTTTCTTCCGCCGTCATATACGGAGAAATGGTATCATATACCATCTTATGATAATCATTTAACATTTTCTTCTCACGCGCACTTAACAGATCCGGGTCAATCGCATCGAGATCGATCGGTGCATAGGTGATATTCTCAAATTCCATGAACTGTCCATATTCGTTTTTTTCTGCCTTACGGCATACCAGTTCATTTTCGGTACGGATTCCGTATTTACCCTCTAAGTATACACCCGGTTCATCTGTCGTAATCATGCCCTCTTCTAAGACACCATTGTCATGACGCTCCGGCACCACTCTCCAACGGAAACCATTCGGTCCCTCATGTACATTTAACACATAACCAACGCCGTGTCCGGTGCCGCATTTATAGTCAATGCCCATCTCCCAGAGTGGACCGCGGGATAAAATATCCAGGTTCAAACCGGTACATCCATATTAAAAACTTCGCATGCGCAAGGTTCATATTCGAACGGCAGACGGTCGTAAAGTGCAGACGCATCTCATCTGTGATCGGGCCAAGTGCCATGGTTCTTGTGATGTCTGTGGTTCCCTCAAAGTAATGTCCGCCGGAATCCACAAGTAAAAATCCCTCCGGTTTTAACTCAGCGTCTGACTCCGGTGTTGCAGCATAATGCATCATCGCCGCATTGGCTCCGTAAGCACAGATCGTGTTGAAACTTAACTCAATAAAGTTATCCTGCTCTCTTCTTCTCGCCTCAAGATAGTCAGAAGCAGAGATCTCCGTCATCGGGATCTTTCCGATATTGGTCTTGAGCCAGTACATAAATTTGGTAAAGGCAACACCGTCTTTTACATGTGCAGCTCTGGTGTTGTCTACCTCCGTCTTATTTTTTACAGCTTTCATAAGTTCCGTCGGGTTTGGTTTGTCCACAACTTTGATTGCTTTATCAAGACTGTTCACGATACGGTAGTTGACCGTCCCGCGGTTCATCAGCACGACTGCGTCTGCCGGAATCTCCGGTACATAATCGTAGATCGCATCATACGGCTTTGTCGTGATATGGTTTTCCTCCAGGTAAGCACGGATTTTATCATCCACTACTTCCTCCTGTAAAAACCAGATACACTCTGTCTCGTTCAGCACAAGATAGGATAATACGACCGGCACATAATCAATATCGTTGCCGCGGATATTTAAAAGCCATGCGATATCGTAAAGAGATGTCAGAATATGAACATCTGCACCGTTCTCCTTCATAGCTTTCCTAAGATCTGCGATCTTATCCGCAGTACTCTTTCCGGAATATTTTTCCTCCAAAATAAATAAAGGCTGTTTGGACAATGCCGGACGATCCTCCCAGATCAGATCGATCAGGTCTTCTGTCACATGCATGGACACATTTTTTCTGCTGCAATCTTTTCCAGTCTGCCGCCCCAGGTACCGTTTACAACACGTCCGTCAAATCCGAGACATCCGCCCTCTTTTAATCGATCCTTTACAAATTCATCGACTGTCGGCACGCCCTCTTCGCCCATGCGGTAGAGTGTGACTGTGCTGTCTTTCAGCTGATTCTCTGCCTGTACAAAATAGCGTCCGTCCGTCCAGAGCCCTGCCTCATCCAAAGTGATAACGGCAGTTCCCGCAGAACCGGTAAATCCGGTAATAAACTTTCTCGCCTTAAAATGATCTCCTACATATTCTGATTCGTGAAAATCAGCAGTCGGCACAACGTATACCGTGATGCCTCTCTTTTCCATCTCCGCACGCAGTGCCTTTAATCTTTCCTGTATCATTCTTTTATTTCCTCTTTCTTATATATTTCTAATATCACACCCGTTTGTCAGGCATCCGTATACTCAAAGAACTTTGTATCGATCTCCGGGTAAGAACGTTTCAATGAGATCGGTCTTCCGGAACGGTTCAAAAAGCAATGGGAACTCTTTCCGGTCGTGCGGAGTTCTCCGGTCTCCTTGTCCGTCATCCGGTATTCCACATCCATCTTGATACCATTATAGCGTGTGATCTTCGTCTCGATCACGACCGTATCATCAAAATGTACCATACTGTGATACTCGCAGGATACAGAGAGCACCGGACTGATAATCTCCATCTCCTCCATCTGTTTATAGCTGAGTCCGATCTGATCCATCAGATCCATCCTCGCCTCCTCCATCCATTTGATATAATTTGAATGATGGATGATTCCCATCTGGTCCGTCTCATAATATTTTGCATGATGCTCATATGGGCGGATTTTGATTTCATCGGCATTTTCATTATAAATTTCTATCTCTTTGTCTGACATATAAATCACTACCTTTCTCAAACTCCTCCAACGTATAGTATCTCACAGAAACGTTTTAATTTCAATGGTGCCTTTTTATCCATGCGATCAGTATCACGATCAGAATACAGGCAAGGGAAAACCCGGCTCCCACCATAAATCCCGGTGTCCGGTAGCGCAGCTCAACCGTATGTGTTCCTTCGGTAAGATATGTGCTGATAAACGCCTCACCAAACACTTCCGGATCCGTCTGTTCTCCATCAACATATAATTTCCATCCGGCATCATCCGCCACCGCAAATATCAGTCGTCCTTCTTTTTTTCACATCAATGGTTCCAGTGATTTTCGTATCGGAAAAGGAAGTCATCTCCATCGTCTGCTCATTTAACGTCTGATAAGCCGTATCTGCAGCATCGAGATTCAGGGCATATGCCGTAATATTCACTCTTTCTTCATTACTGTTTTTAATCTTCACTTGTGTGCCTGCCGTACAGTATCCAAGATCAAGTGTATAGCCATGCGAAACTTTTGTGAAAGACTTTGTTCTGCCGTCACTGATCTCTTCCGTCATGCTGTCCACAGTCGTCGATTCATAGGTTGCAAAAATGTATGCATCCTCCTGCACGTCAATCGTTGATTCCCCGACCACAGATTCGGACGGGATCTCCGTCAGCATCGGCTCATCTGCACCAAGAAGCTCTGCAAGTCTGTTCTGTGCCTCAATTTCATCTAAATCAGAATAATCCCACGCATCAATCACATCCTCATCCATCATAAAACCAAGTGGGAGCACATATTTATTTTCGTAAAGATACGTATTTCCGCTCTCTGCCACAAGGGTGCGGATCGGGTTTGCTTCCATTGCGTTATCAGCGATCACATAGCGCAGGGACATCATTGCTGATAACAGCGGTGTTGCCCCGTTTACACAGTAGAAATTCTTGCCGCCTTCCATTCCGACTGCCTGGTAAAAATGACTGACATCCAGATTCATCAGCGATGAAAATTGCGTTGCGGAACGATATCCATACAGCGCCGCATCATTTTTCGTTTTGCGCTCTAATTCTTCCGTGCGGTAAAATAATATGCCCTTATCCTGTGCCTGATTTTCCGCCTCTGCAAGCACTGCATGATAGTCATCCATGGATTTCACATAGGCAGTCCTGCTCGTCGTATCAAATCCGGTCACATTGTAGTTAAAAAATAATTCTAAAAGCATCGCTGCGCAGCCAAACGAGAGCATGATTTTTTTCAGTTCTTCCCTGGTCGCCTTTTTGATCTTTCCAATCTTTTTTACCACATCTTCCCGGATACATTCCTCCGCATAAAAATAGATCAGCAGCACCACAATATAGCTGCCCAGAAATACATAAGTTGCCGTTGCCGCGCTCTCTCCTAAGATCGTCCCATCGGAAAAATGATAGGAAACTGCCATCAGACCAACCGATGCCACTCCCGCTGCGATCACATCTAAAAATCTCGTTCCTTTGAAATGCAAAAATGCCTCGTAGGATACCGCAAGCATCAGAAATGCATATAAAAAGGTCTGTCTGCCCGGCAGGGAATCCGGGAAGTGCATGCCATGCCAGATGAAATCAAGTATATTATTCGAAAAACTGATGACAAAAAATGCTGCCAGAAGTCCGCGTGAAAGCTTCTTTTTCCAGGAGATCTCACGGTTGAAAAGATACAGTACAAACAAAAGAAGCACAAATACGCCACAGTAAATATTCGGCCAGTGGTCTTTGCCCGTATAAGGTTCTGTCATCACCGAGTGTCTCCCCAGCTCTGCAATGATGTTAAAATACCATTCCATTGTATCCGGAAATGAAATATTCTGTGAGCCGCTCGCTCCAAGGGTGATCGCCTCAGGAATGATCAGTATCGCTCCCGTCCCGCCCGCCAGAAGGGAATAAATTGCGAAACGGATCCACGCACCGATCCCGGTCTCTTTATTTTCCAGCCATGTGATCACAAACCAGATCACCTGAAAAATGCAGACCATGATCGCAATGTAATAATTACTGATAATGCATAAAGACAGTGAAATATAATAAAGCAGTACTTTTTTCTCTTTGATCAGCTGTTCGAGTCCAAGAACGACAAGTGGTGCCAGCATCATGCAGTCTAACCACATGATATCCCATGCATAGGCTGCTGAGAATCCGCACAACGCATAGGCTGTTGCAAAAATGCTGATTGCAGCATGATTTTTTTCAAAATGTTCCTTTAAATAATATCCGAAAAACAGTCCCGCCAATGAAATTTTTAAAATCACAAGCAAGGTCATAAATTCGATCACATGATTCTGCGGACAGAGTAGCAGCAGCCAGTTTAAGGGACTTGCCAGATAATAGGCGTACAGTGAAATAAAATCTGCTCCAAGTCCGATATTCCAGGAGTAAAACATGCTGCCGCCATGTTTGATCTTATCCATCAGCTCCGTGAAAAACGGGCAATACTGATGATACATATCGATATGTAAAATACACTGCTCTCCAAACGGATAGACGTCATGAAGAATGCAGATCACAGTCAGAATAAAAAACGGCAGAAAGAACGACGCAATAAGCGGCATTCTTTCTTTCCACAACTGATTTTGGAGTTTCTTTTCTCTTTTCAAAACAAAACCTCTCTTTTTATCATTTCCTAATTAACAGTTCCATGATCAAACAGTTCATAATACTGCAATTTCCGGTAAATATCCATCTCATCTTTTTCATCCGAGGCGCGGACTTCACTGCCATCCGCTTTTACTGTACGCACCGCGGAAATAACCGGGTATTCTGATTTTAAATGTAACAGATACGAACGATATTCATCCAATGGAACACCGGCGCGCTCTAAGACTTCCGCTGCCAGATAGTTCACGCTCGTGTCTGCACCCGTTTCCTCTCCAATATCATAGTTTGCCCACACCACATAAGGAACCTGATAACGCAGTTTCTGCTGTTCCTCTGTCAAGTGATTCCAGGACATCCCGTTCTTTGCAAGAACCGTAGATGCAACGGCATCACTCGGCTGATGATCTCCGAAAAAAACGATCACTGTTTTTTCATCTGCCTCTTCAAAATAGGAGATCAGATGTTCTAACGCGGAATCGGAAAGTTTTACCAGGGATAAATACTGCTGCAGTGAAAAATTTGTAGAATCTTTCACCGAGATATCCGGTGTAAAATTGCCGTACTGATCCTGATATCCACCGTGATTTTGCATGGTCACATTAAACACAAACAGCGGCGCATCCTTTTCCTTATTTTCATAAAATTCAATAATCTTATCCACACAGCTCTCATCGCTGATATACTGTCTGACATACTGCGGATTCACATAATCATCTTTAAACACGCTCTCATTAAATCCCAGCATCGGATAGACCGTATCGCGTTCCCATCCGCCGGCATTGTAAGGATGTGTCGCAATGGTCTGATATCCTAAAGTCTTCAGATAATCCGGAAGTGCCTTCAAATCTCCATTGATGTACTGCTGATACGGGATGCTCCCCTGCGGGAGGAATGCCATTGTATTGCCGGTCAGAAATTCAAACTCTGTATTCGCGGTATTTCCACCGCAGACAGATACGTTTAACATTCCCGTAACCGTATTTTTCTCCCCCTGCTCTAAGCTGTGGATAAACGGCATGTAATCCTCGTTGGTTTCAAAATCACCTAACACGGACAGATCCGAAAATGACTCATTCATCATTACAATGATATTCGGAAGATCTTCCTCCTTTTGTGTATCGTCTTCTTCTGCCTCAGAGCCTGATTCCTCCGACATTGCACCGCCCTCCCCGTAGGAATCAAGCACCGCCTGTGCCTCAGCGGCGCTGTAATGCTCCGGTTTGTCGATCGACATATAGGCAAGATTCATGACAAATGTGACTGCCATACCATCCACATCCGTCATGTAGACCGGCGTGAACAGTTTATTGTAAAGTCTGTGGCTGTTCTGAAAGTTCTCCTGCTGCAGTGTTCCCGCAAACAATGAAAGAACCACAGCCACCAGCGCTGCCGGAATCAGCCGTTTCCAGAATACCAAACGTGTCACTTTTACTTTTATAAAACGAAATAATACGATTGCTGCAAAAAATACCAGTGTCACAACGACCATGCGCGTATCCGGCATAAAATCATAATTATCTGCAACGCTCGCAGCTGTTTTCCAGGAAAAAATATCCCACGGCACAATCGGATTCGTCCGGAAACGCACCACATAACTGTTCGCAATTCCATAAATCATTGCTGCAATGTATACGATCCGGTGCGCAGCCTTTAATTTTCCCGTCAGCACAAACAGGAAAACTGTTACCAGTTCAAACAGCACGATATTAAAAAACTGTGCCCACGGACGTACCACTGCAAATGGATTGTGCGAATAACACTCCATCAGATAAAAACAAACTGCCGGCGGTAAAATGACAAGCAGTAATGTAACAATCCCACTCCCTGTCTTTTTTAAGATATCTGTTTTCCTGTCCGTCTGTTTTGCCCTGTCCGCCTTTCTCTGATTTCTCTGCTCCTTTAATTTTTCAAAAAAACCTTTCGGTTTTGTATTTTTTCTTTTTCTGCTCGCATTCATATCAAACCTCACTTCAAAGGGAAAATCTACTTTCCCCGGATCTTTAGCCGAATGATATTTTAGCACATTCCTCATACAAATAACATCCGTTCGTAAAAAATTCATAAATTCCTAAATATTACTGCGTATTTTCCCTGAATCTAAATTTGTATGTCTGGATTTTTGCATGTTATGTCGAATCCGGCAGTTATTTGACGCTTTATGTTAATAAAGTAACAATGTTTCTCCACAGACGTCTTTATTGTCTTGACATTTCAGGGAATATTTTTTAACATAAAACATATATGATGTATCGATTTGAATGGTGTAAAAAGGAAGATGAATATGAATAGCGAAGCTGAAATCACCCGTCTGGCAAAAAGAAAATGAAACTTCCAAAAAAATCATCGAGACACAGCAACATACGATCAATCTTCTCATTGATCATTTTATTTCCGGTCAGAAAGAAAAAGAGCCAGAAAAGAATTAAGTTATCACTTAAACTTTTCTGGCATAAAAAAGAGCTGCTGACGGGAATCGGACCCGTGACCTCCGCACTACCAATGCGACGCTCTACCGACTGAGCCACAGCAGCATCATGTTTTCTCAACACCTGTATTACTATACAATAGGATCGTCCGATTGTCAAGCATAAAATCCAAGAAATTTTTGTAATTTTTCAAAATATTTATACTTATTCAACATTTCCGGCGGTTCGAAATAACTTTAACCACCTGACAACACCCCCGGATGCGTACAAAATACGCATCCAGGGGTGCTGTTCTTCGGGTCTTCTGGCTACCTGGTGTTCCGCCACCACATCCGTTATGTTCTTCCCGTTTTCGCTTCAACCAGCCTCTCCTTCTTTACATCCGATTCATAATCTTGATGTGTGACTTAAAAAGAGAATAATATTTCATTCCCTTATCCTTGCCATAATGTCCCTGCAATGCCGCTCTTAATGAATTAAGGTTCTTTCTCTTTGTATTTGCTTTATACAAAAACGAAGAAAAATCTTCCGGACAGTCCATTTTCGGATCACTGTAAGCAAATACCGTCTGACAGTAAACATCAAACTTCTCTTCCTCACTGATCGCAGTCTGATTTACACGACAGATTGCATACGAAGAACTGTTTTTTGCCTCCTGATAAAGTTCTTTTCCAATATCTTCACCAAAGAACAATACCAGCGCATTGTGAAAATCTGCAAGCCGATCCTTACTGATGCAGGTAAGCAGACTGCGAATGACATCGTCCTGTTCCTGTGAGATCTCTGTCTTTTCAACTGCTTCCTTACGCGGATCTGTAAATGGCAGTTTCTGATCCGCATTTACAGTTTCATCCGGCCTCATGATTTCATCCGGTATCTCCATCTGGATTTCTCCCGGTTCTGACTGTTCATCTGTTCCTGCAGTTTTTTCCGTCTGTGCCGTTTCTTTTATTTTTGCTGTTTCCATCTGCTCTAGAGTTTCCTCCGGTTCTGCCATTTTATCCGGTTTTCCGGCTTCACCCGGTTCTGCTGTCTCATCCGGTTTTCCGGCTTCACCCGGTTCTGCCGTCTCATCCGGTTTTCCGGCTTTTCCCTGCTCCAACACTCCGGTCAGTTCTGCAGTCTCCATCATTTCTGAGGCTTCATTCAGTTTTGAGACTTCATTTAACTCTGAAACTCCATTCAGCTTTTCGGCCTCACCCGGCTCTTCGCTTTTATCCGTTTCTGTCATCTCATTCATCTTTGCTGTCACAATCTCAGCTTCATCTGCCAGACTTCCAGCCACGTCCCCGGCGTTCTTCTCCTCCGCTTCAAAGAAAATTTCTCTTTCTCCATTCGTCTTTGCTTTTTGCTGCAGTCTGCGGTTTAATTCCTTTCCGCTCAAACGCTGCACCGGCATGTTACGCTGTTTCCAGTAGCGTACGGCTGCATCAAATCCGGTATCATTTGAAACGATCACATATCTGTTTTCCTGATTCTCACACAACAAGTATCCAAGCTGTGTAACAAGCTGGAAATCCAGTGCATTGCTTCCCTCAAAACATTTTATAAACTCTGCTTCTTTCTCCGTCTCCTTCAGTAACCTCACATTTTCGTAATTCATATGCGGACTTTTCTGCGTATAAAATACGATCACTTCCTCATCGGGCTGTGATGCTGCCAGTAACGGCACCCATATATCTCCTACATTCTCACTGTCAACCAAATATATTCTTTTCATCTGATCACCGGCTGATTGAAACAGTTTTATTATAACATAAGACGGAATGAAGCCTCCACTCTTTTTTACAAAATATCAATATATTCTCCTGCAAGCGCTTTGTTCATACTGCGCACTGCACAGAATTTTCCACACATGGAACAGGTGTCCTCATGCTCCGGTTTTCTACTGTTCCAGATTGCTTTTGCGGTTTCCGGATCAATCGCACATTCCCATTGCGCATCCCAGTCTAAGACGCGTCTTGCGTCTGCCATCTTATCATCGATCTCTCTCGCACCACGGACGCCTTTTGCGATGTCTGCAGCGTGTGCCGCGATCTTTGATGCAATGATTCCCTGTTTTACATCCTCCACATTTGGAAGTGCCAAGTGTTCTGCCGGTGTGACATAGCATAAAAATGCTGCTCCGTTTTGTGCTGCAATCGCCCCGCCGATTGCGGATGTGATATGGTCATATCCCGGAGCGATATCAGTGACAAGTGGTCCTAACACATAAAATGGTGCTCCCATGCAGATGCTTTGCTGGATCTTCATATTTGCTGCGATCTGATCCATCGGCATATGTCCCGGTCCTTCTACCATGACCTGTACATCTTTCTCCCATGCGCGTTTTGTCAGCTCTCCAAGTCTTACTAACTCTTCGATCTGACAGACATCGGATGCATCTGCGAGACATCCCGGACGGCAGGCATCTCCAAGTGAAATGGTAACATCATGCTCACGGCAGATTTCAAGGATCTCATCATAATATTCATAAAACGGATTTTCCTCCCCCGTCATGCACATCCATGCAAATACAAGGGAACCGCCGCGGGAAACGATGTTCATTTTACGTTTATGTTTCCGGATCTGCTCGATTGTCTTTCTTGTAATTCCGCAGTGCAGTGTCACAAAATCCACACCATCTTCCGCATGCAGACGCACCACATCAATAAAATCTTTTGCGGTCAGTGTCGCAAGATCTCTCTGGTAATGGATCACAGAATCATAGATCGGCACGGTACCGATCATTGCCGGACATTCTGCAGTCAGTTTTCTGCGGAACGGAATCGTATTGCCGTGGGAAGATAAATCCATGATGGCATGTGCACCCATGTTGACAGCCGCCATCACTTTCTCCATCTCCACATCATAATCCTTGCAGTCTCTCGACACACCGAGATTGACATTGATCTTCGTGCGTAACATTGATCCTACACCTTCCGGATCAATGCAGGTGTGATGCTTGTTGGCGCAGATTGCTACTTTTCCCTCTGCTACAAGCGGCATCAGCTCTTCTACGGTCATGCGCTCTTTTTTCGCTACAATTTCTAATTCTTTGGTCACGATGCCTCTGCGTGCGGCATCCATCTGTGTGGTATACTGTTCCATACGTTTTTCTCCTTTTTCGCATGGGGGACTGCTTGAACCACTGTCTGGCAAACGAATTCTCCACGTCAAAAAATCTCCTGCCGCAAGCGCGACAGGAGATAGCATCTTCCCAATACGCTCCCTACGACAGTATTAACTGACAGGTTCAAAGGGTCAGGTTTTAACCTTCTCAACTGCAATCCCTCCGGGCATTCTCCCGGACATGCAGTCCCTCTGCGTTGTTTTCTATTAAGTTTTATCGACTTGTTCAGTCTAGCCTAATCTGTGACGGTTGTCAATATTTGTACAACAAAAAAGACAGCCACTGCTGTCTTTTTTAGGAGAAGGTATTTTTACTATGGGGTATAGCAAAAACTATATATAATGTATTGGGGGGTTTTTACAGTGATTATAATAGCATGATTTTCTCAATAAGTGTTCACAAATGTTACAATTTTCTCATTTATTTTTTATGCAATATGCACAGGTATTTTTCGTGACTATCTACAAAAAAGAAGGCGAATCTTCTACATCTTCCCTATTTCAGGATTCGTCTCCCGAATTTTTGCTTTAATACGGGAGAGCGCATTATCAATAGATTTTGGTGATTTTCCCATTTTTTCTGCAATCTGCTGATAATGAAATCCCGCAAGATACTGGTCTAATACTTCCCGTTCCATCTTACTTAAATGCGTCCTGAGCTTCTCCCAGAACTGTGCCACATTTTCCTGATCGATCATCATCTGCTCCGGATTTCCGATTCCGTCCATGGTCAGCGTTTCCGCCAGAGGATATCCGTTTTCACTGTTTTCTGAGTAGAAAGAAACATAGGAATTGAGCGGCGCATGTTTTTTCCGGTTCGACGCCTCAACTGCCTTGTATAACTGTCTCGTAATACACAATTCTGCGAAATGAAAAAAAGATGTTTCTTTCGTATCATCGTAATCTCTGATTGCCTTAAACAGACCGATCATTCCCTCCTGGATCAGATCATCCGTCTCACCGCCAATCAGAAATACTGCATTTGCCTTTTTGCGGACCAGCGGTTTATATTTATCTAAAATGTAATCCATGATCTTTCCGTCCGGATCACCGCTGTTTTTTAATGCCGCAATCAGCTGTTCGTCTGTCAAATCCCGATATGACTCTAACATGTTCCTCCCAAGACTCCTGATACAATATCTACCACGGCGTTTTTTTCTACCGTTGCGGTGTTCTCTACCACCTGCGACGTCTTTTATTGCTGCTGTGTTTTTTACCGCTGCGGTGTCTTCTACCGCTGCGGTGTCTTCTACCGCTGCGGTGTCTTCTACCGCATGCGTTGCCGCACAATCTCATAGGCAAGCACACCTGCTGCCACCGATGCGTTCAGGGAATCGATATCCCCTTTCATCGGAATGGATGCCACAAAATCACAGTTCTCGCGCACCAGTCTGCCAACACCCTCGCCTTCACTGCCGATGACAAGACCGATCGGTCCTTTTAAATCCAGATCATACATGCAGGTTCCATCCATGTCCGCACAGACAAACCACATTCCTTTGTCCTTTAACTCTTTCATTGTTGCAGTCAGATTTGTCACCTTTGCAACCGGTGTATAATTGATTGCTCCGGCGGATGTCTTTGCCACAGTTGCCGTCAGACCGACCGCGCGGCGTTTCGGAATAATGACACCATGCGCACCGGCAAGATTTGCCGTACGGATGATAGCGCCAAGGTTATGCGGATCCTCGATATTATCCAGAATGAATAAAAATGGCGGCTCGCCCTTTTCCTCTGCCAATTTTAGCATATCCTCCACTTCGGCATACTCATATGCTGCAGCAACTGCGATCACTCCCTGGTGTTTTTTTGTCTCAGAAAGCTGATCTAAACGCTCTTTTTCCACAAAATGCACGATCGTGTCATGTTTTTTTGCCTCTCTGACAATCGTGCGCACCGGACCATCCTGACAGCCGTCCAACACAAATAATTTGTCAATTGTTTTTCCGGAACGGAATGCCTCTAACACGGCATTGCGTCCCTCTATTTTCAGCTCTTCGTAGCCCATTACTCTCTCCTTTTACATTTTAAGTGCAAGTTCGTCCACACCGGTCTTTACCAGTTCCACCAGACGTTCAAACTCATCTTTTAAATACAGGTATCCCATCAGCGCCTCAAATCCGGTTGCTTTCCGGTAATCAGACATTGTGGCATTTTTTGCCATTGTCGGCGATTTTGCATTCCTTCCACGACGGTACACTTCTGCTTCTTCCTCCGTCAGCATCGGAAGTAATTTTTCAATCATTTCCGCCTGTGTGTGTGCTTTTACGATCTGGCTTGTCCGCTTGTGAAGTTCTCCTGCTCTCGTGTTTCCTTTTCCTACGACAACAGACCGGATCACCAGATCAAATATTCCATCTCCGATATAGGCTAACGTAAGAGGCGAATATGTCCGGATATCCACTTCACTGATTCCGAACTGTTCTTTGATATAAGAGTCTATTCCTTTCTGCATTGGCATTTCCTCTCTCTCACGCTTTGTGCCAGATCACACCTTCTCGGGTATCTTTCAGTACAATGCCTTTTGCAAGCAGTTCATCGCGGATTGCATCTGCTTTTGCAAAATCTTTTGCTTTCTTTGCTTCCTTTCGTTCTTCAATCTTTGCAAGTACATAGCTTTCTAATTCTGCATCGATCTCCTCTTTTACATCTGCCTGTGCCGTTGTCAGATTTAAGGATAATACTTTATCAAAATCATTGATCAGCGCAAGTTTTGTCTTATCGTTCATATCATCTTTGAGCAGATCATAAATGATCGTGATCGCCATCGATGTATTTAGATCGTTGCTGATCGCATCCTCAAATTTTACCTTATAAGCATCAAATTTATCCTGCTGTACGGTTCCCTCATCCTTTAATTCTGCGATTCGTTTGGTCAGTTTTTTATAAGCTGCAGCCATATTATCTAATACTTCATAGGAAAACTCCAACGGTTTTCTATAATGGGACTGCAGACAGAACATACGGTATACGATCGGATCATACCCCTTTTCCTGCAGCAGGGATACGGTAAGAAAATCCCCTTTGGACTTACTCATTTTTCCGGATTTATCATTTAAATGCTGTACATGGAACCAGTATTTACACCATGTATGGCCAAGGTAACTCTCTGACTGTGCAATCTCATTGGTATGGTGCGGGAAAATATTGTCTACACCGCCGCAGTGGATATCTACATACTCGCCCAGATGTTTCATACTGATGCATGAGCACTCAATGTGCCATCCCGGATATCCAACGCCCCATGGGCTATCCCATTTAAGCGCCTGATCCTCAAATTTTGACTTTGTAAACCAGAGTACAAAATCATTTTTATTTTTCTTATTTACGTCCTCTTCCACATCGTCGCGTACACCGACTAACAGCTCTTTTTCGCTCTGGGAAGAAAATACATAATAATCGTCTAATTTGGATGTATCAAAATAAACATTTCCACCTGCCACATAAGCATAACCTTTTTCGAGCAGCACCTCGATCATATGGATGAACTCCGGGATACAGTTCGTTGCCGGCTCCACAACATCCGGTGTCTTGATATTTAACTTCTTACAGTCACTAAAGAAAGCGTCTGTATAATATTTTGCGATCTCCATCACTGTTTTGTGCTCTCTTTTTGCACCTTTTAACATTTTATCTTCCCCGGTATCTGCATCGGAAGATAAATGTCCCACATCCGTGATATTCATAACACGTTTTACATCATATCCGACATAGCGGAGTGATTTTTCCAATACATCCTCCATGATGTAACTTCTGAGGTTGCCGATATGTGCAAAATGGTATACGGTCGGTCCACAGGTATACATGCCGATCTTTCCATCCTCATGCGGGATCACCGTTTCTACTTTTCTTGTCAGTGTGTTGTAAAATTGAAATTTATTTTCCATTTAAATAATCCTCCTTTAGTTTTGCGGAGCAAAATGCGAATCCTCTGATGAGCAGAGGATTTTACTCCTTGTTTTGCGGAACAAAATGCAATTTATTTTGTTTTTTGTGCATCAGCACTTAAAATCCGGACTGCCTGCTCTAAATCAAGCACACGGTTGACCAGTTCTGCATTTTCCCTCTGCAGTACAGTAATATCCTCTTTGACCGGATCCGGCAGATGGCACTGATCCATATCACTGCGCGGCATCTTCACATTGTCACGTTTTACGATTCTTCCCGGAACACCAACTACGGTACAGTTTGGCGGCACTTCCTCTATGACCACACTTCCCGCTCCGATCTTGGAATTTTCTCCAACGGTGAAGGAACCGATGATCTTTGCACCCGCACTGATCATAACGTTATCCCCGATCGTCGGATGACGTTTTCCGGTCTCTTTTCCGGTACCGCCTAGTGTCACACCCTGATACAGAGTAACATTGTCCCCAACGATCGCCGTCTCTCCAATGATCACACCACTTCCGTGATCAATAAAAAATCCTTTCCCGATCGTTGCTCCCGGATGTATCTCAATTCCTGTTTTTCTCGCTGCCCGCTGTGAAATAAATCTCGCCCAGAAGAAATGTCCTTTTAAATACAGCTTATGCGCACGTCTGTAGCTCAACATAACCCGAAAACTCGGATAAAGCAATACCTCCATCGGCGATTTGATCGCCGGGTCCCGCTCCTTTATCACTGTAAATTCTTCCTTAATATGACTGATGATTCCCAAAACTGGCATCCCCTTTCCTTAACCAAATAATAGAATGTACGCTCCGCGAACATTCTATTATCATGAAAAACGGATCATTTCATCTCTAAGAGACGAAATGATCCGTGGTTCCACTCTAACTTAAGGATCTTTTGATCCTCACTCAATACACTTAACGCGTGTTACTCGTATCCGGATACTGTACTGGCAGACAAACCGTTTCCCCGGACAGGCTCACGGAGGCACTTCGGAAATCTCTTTCTGAAAACTGCTTGCAGCCGATGGCAGTTTCTCTCTGTCAGCACTCTGATTTCTTACTCTTCCCGCTCAACGCCCTTATCATATTTTTACTGGTAAGTTGATTCGCTTACTCTAGTTTATGCACTTACCCCCGATTTGTCAACGGTTTTATTTTTTCTCAGTCTTTTTCTCATTGCACACAACCATTTTCCATGTTACATTATAGATAGTATCCTGTGGTTTCCAGGGGGATAATTTATAACTGATACGAAGGATTTTTTAATATGGAACAGTCAAAAGAAACTTTGCTAATCGTAGATGATTCACGCTTACAGCATGCCGTTTTAAATGAAATATTCTCTCCGGCCTTCAATATTCTTGAAGTATCTTCCGGTGAGGAATGTCTGCAGATGATCAAAGATAAAAAAAACTATGATTGACCTTGTCCTTTTAGATCTTGTCATGCAGGGAATGGATGGTTTCGATGTTTTAAAACACCGCCAGGAAATGCCGGAGTTTAAACAAATTCCAGTCGTGGTTCTGACAACCACCGACACTCCGGAAGTACAGACGAAAGCTTTCGAATTAGGCGCAAGCGACTTTATCAGTAAACCCACTGAACCTGCCATTGCACGTCACCGTATTGACAATATTTTAAAGACGAACCGCAGACTGAATCATATTTTACAAAAACAGGAAGCTCTGCGGATTAAATCAGAAGTGGATGAGATGACGCATCTGCTGAATAAGGCCACAGCAGAGCACGCCATTTCCCACATACTTTTATCCACTCCGGAAGAATTACATGCATTGTTTGCCATAGATATCGACAATTTCAAAGCTGTCAATGACATCTTTGGGCATAAAATGGGCGATCATACAATCTCTGTCGTAGCCGGTATTCTTGCATCTCATTTTTCCGGTTCCGACATTATCGGACGCATCGGCGGAGACGAATTTGTTGCTTTTATGCGGGATATAGCCTCCAGACAGGCTGTCTATGAAAAAGCACAGGAACTTTTAGATGCAATTTTAGATAAAGAAGCTTTATCCATTCCTGAAAACGTTACGATCAGTATCGGTATTGCATTCACAGAGCCTTATGAAACTTCCTACACAACACTTTTTTCAGAAAGCAGACACTGCACTTGGGAATTCAAAAAAATCCGGGAAACAATGTTTTTCCGAGTATGGTGTTTCTGCACAGAAACCAGACACTGCCATGAAAAATATTTTATTATATACACATTCCAGAAATGTTGCTTCCACTTTAAAATTTGCATATTCTTACCCGGACAGACTCATAAAAGTATCTTCCGTTACGGAAATACGCTATGCCATTATGGATAAAAATAACCATGTTCCTGCCGTTTTCATAGATGTATCCGAAACCGGAGATGATGGCAGGCAATTGTGGGATGAATTAAGTCATGAGTCCTGGGCTTCGTCAACTCCCATTATCGCAATCTGCAAAGAGGGTAATCTGACTCAGATTCGAAATGCCATATTATCTGATCTGATCAATGATCTCATTTTTGAACCGATTGATGTGGAAAGCATAAAAAGACGTATCAAAAAACATCAAACCCTGTAAAAAAACAACGGTCAGATGTTACTTATCATTCATCTGACCATTGTTTTTCTTTCATCCGGTTTCTTTATCTGAACTATTTTTTTTATCTGAACTGCTTTTTTCTTTGACCAGTCTGAGTAGATCCTCACTTTTTTTGTACCGGACTTTACTTCTTTATATGTACGTACTTTTACATAATATTTCTTTCCCGGTTTTAATCCTTTGATTTCTTTCACTGTCGTCTTATTACTTTTGATCACAGCCGTCTTCGTATTTTTTTTGCCAAACGATGCATCTGCTGTATATACTATCTCATAGCCGCTCGTCTGTGATGCCTGTTTCTTCCATTTCACAGTCATGAATTTTTTCCCGGATTTTACACTTGAAATAGAAGTTCCCTTTGGACAGATTTCAAATGTCTTTTTCAGTATTCCCGAATAATTTCCCTGAAACTTCACGGTCACTGTTGCTTTTCCGACTTTTTTATTATTCTGATACGAGACTTTATAAAAGCTGCCTGAAATCACTTTTCCCTTATTATCCGTCACTTTGATGGCAGGTTTTTTCGCTTTTCCATCATAACTATAATGATCTTTCGACAATTTTACCGTCTTTGGTGCATTGATTTTCACCTGTTTCAATACTGTTTTGCACAAGCTGCACATGGTCACATTCTTTCCATTGCTGCCCGGTTTTGCAGGTGTCAGTTTTTTCTCCGGTGTATGGGACTTCTTTGCAATTTTTTCTGTATAACTGTCCCCACATGCACAGGAATAAATTTTTTCTCCCTCTTTCATGCAGGTTGCCTCTGTCGTTTTTTTCAACACATAACTGTGTTTGTGCACCGGTTTCTCTGTGTCCGGCTCCGGTGTCTCTGTTCCCGGCTCTTCTGTATCCGGTTCCGGTTCCGGTGTCTCTGTTCCCGGCTCTTCTGTGTCCGGCTCTTTCAGGGCTGGAATCACTATTTTTTCTCTGCTTAACTCCTCATGACATGTGGTGCAATACATTACTTTTTCATAGCTTCCTTCCACACCCACTTTCGCTTCCACGCGATTTTCAGTGACCGGCTCTCCTTTTTTGTGTCCTGATGCCGGAACCGTTATGTTCTCACGGGAAAGCTCTTCCCCGCAATCTTTATCCTTACAATAAACTACCTTATCATAGCTTCCTTTTTGGGTACAGGTCGCAGCTATCTCGTTTTCTTTTACCGGCTCGCCCTCCACATGCTGATGTGATACACCTGGTTCATCTGTGAATATTATTTCCTTTTCCGCCAACACGGTATCTTTCAGTGCTTTTACATCTGCCACAGTATCAAGATCATCAAACGGCTCCGAACATAATAATAAGGTGTATTTTCCTGTTTTCACTTCACCATATGCAATCAGATAATAGCGGTCTGACTCATTTTTATCCACATCCAGATAGATTGGGTTTCCCCAGTCCATTTTCTGTTGAATTTCTTCATCATCACTATTCCAGTCATCAGAGCGGATTAGTATCATATGATTATAAAATCCATAGCCATCATATTCATTTGCAACTTCATCAAACGTGTAATCTTCTCCATACTGATCCTTCCATATCACATCCAGATATGGCGCATCATCAGTTTTATCTGTAATGTCTGCCGGAATATTACCGGTGTAAACATTTTTCGGGCAGGATTTTATCTCGATACTTTCAAGTTCACGTTTCTCCGGTACATAATTGCGATACGCTGTCCATATCCCATTTTTGCAGACCAGGCTATAGTTGTTATTGATATCTTTATCTGATAACACAAAATTTCCTGCTGTTCCATTCTCTGCTATGATATAGGTATGCTCATTTAAAAGATTACCAGATATAGCATGACTTCCCACCTGAAACTGTGTAACACCGCTTACCTGTCCATTGATCTGAACGTATCCATTTTGATCAAGAACAAGCTTTCCCTTTGCCGCACTGCCACCACTTGTGAAATTGCCCTTTACCTGAGCATCTATTATTTTGTAAGATCCAGACAACCACCGTTTTTCAGTGTAATATTGTTTAACTGCGCTGTTTCATCTTTCGGCTGCAGTCTTCCTCCTGCCTCTAAAACAATATCTTTAATCCCTGTTGTAACGACACCTGACACAGCACAATTTTTTACAGTCAACACCGTGTTGGCATTTCCTTTGATCCCTGAAATGCTGATCTCATCCATTCCATTTTGTCCACCTGAAAAAACAAGTGATGCAGATGTTGTGTCCTCTGCCGAAATAATATCCCGCACTTTTGCATCTGCGTCCAGATTTAACTCCACACTCCCCGTATAGGCAGTCCTCTCACCTGCTGACGCTTTATGTCCCATATAGATATTCTGGAACATTGTATCACTGTTTGCATTTACAACTGTGAGTGACGCTTTCGTCCCCACCGCTGTATTACTGTGATATCCTCCTGCATAGATGGTTGGAAGAAGTTCTTTTTCTGTGCCGCCAAAACCACCCAGGCTGGCGTCCCCTCCTCCCGGCAAATATGTTTTTACATTATCCAGTGTAAGGCTGTGCCCTGCAAGAAAAATCTCACGATGCGGCACAGAATTCATACTATTGGTAGAGATAAAACCAATCTGGATATCCCGGATCACAACACCGTCTCCCATGATCTGGATTGGTCCGCTGAACGTAATACTTCCTGTATTATTTCCAGTAATCACTGTCCCGTCTGGTATCTCAACAGGCATCATCTGTCCGCTCGCTTCTGCCTGACCTCTGACGGAAAAACTTCCAGTTACAACAATATTCTTCTGCTTTTGTGCAAGTGCCGACAGAAACTCATTCTCATTCGACACTGTAACTGCTGTCTCAGCCGCCGCAGCCACATTCCACAGCAAATGATTTTGGGTTACTCTCTCTGCTCCCCCAGACGGTATGCCACAGATCAGCAGGCCCGCAGCCATAACTCCACAACAGAAACGTATCGTCCTTTTTTTCATATACTCATTTTCCCTTCTTTTGTACATAAAAAGACCCAATATATATCCTTGTTTTGAATATCCACTGATGTCCTTACAAAAAATATATCTGAGTCTCATTTCAATTCGCCAAAATATGGTTTATCATATCTTATTTTTATGATCGTGTCAATACATTTTATATTTTATTTATACTTTTATCTTCCACAGGCACGTCCGGGACAGCCCGCACAGCCTCCTGCAGAATCCGCCACGCTGACACTGCTCTCATAGATCGTTGTCAACGCACAGATTGCCTGTGCAGAAATTCCCTGTTCCCTTCCGGTAAATCCCAGTCCCTCTTCTGTGGTCGCTTTCACATTGATCTGATCTTCTGATATTTTAAGTGCTGCTGCAATATTCTTCTCCATCTGTTCGATATGTGGACGCATCTTTGGTTTCTGTGCGATGATCGTCGCATCGATATTTTCCACAATATAACCTTTTTCGGCGATCAGTCCCGCCACATGTTCCAACAGTTTCATGCTTGAAATCCCTTTATATTTCGGATCCGTATCCGGAAAATGCTTTCCGATATCTCCAAGTGCTGCTGCCCCAAGCAGTGCATCCATAATGGCATGAAGCAGTACATCTGCATCCGAGTGTCCCAAAAGTCCTAATGTATGTGGGATCTTTACCCCTCCAATGATCAGGTCCCTGCCCTCCACTAATTTATGAACATCATATCCCATTCCTACGCGCATATTTTTCTTTTCCCTTCTATTAATATTTTTACTGTGGTGGATTACACTTTGAACACGGTGTAAGTCCTCTTGCTTTTGCCTCTGATAATGTCACTTCAATATCACTTTTTCTTAAATACTGACATCCGGCAGAGTGATATTTTTCTCCCGTTTTCGTGATGTGAACGATCACATCCGAATTTCCATCCGTCTGGTCTGTCGGATTACTTACGGCTGCATCTGTTTCTGCATTATTCTGGCTGTCAGCTGCTTTTTCACTTTTTTCTGTGTTCTGGCTCTTTTTTGCTTCCCCTGCCTGCCAGCTCTCTGATGGAGACATATTCCAGGTAAGTGTTGTCCCATCTGACGAGGCAACGATCGTTCCCTGCTCATCCGTGCGGAAAACAGATACTCCGGCTGCACGGAGTCTGTTTAATACTTCCGCATGCGGATGTCCATAAGAATTGCCTTCCCCAGCACTGATTACCGCATACGTCGGATGTACTGCATCAAGAAATGCCTGGGATGTTGCCGTATTGCTTCCATGGTGTGCAACCTTATAGACATCCGCCGAGATATCGATGCCATTCTGCAGGATATCCTGTTCTGCTCCCTCTTCCGCATCCCCGGTAAACAAAAACCGGTGGTTTCCATTCTGTAAAAGGACGCCGACCGACCAGGAATTCATATCATTTCCATACTCTTTGTTTGGGGCAATGATCGTAAATGCTGCTCCACCGATCGTGTATGTCTCCCCGACAACCGGATAAGTGGTCTTATATCCCTTATTTTTCATCGTCTGCACAACATCATCATAAGTGCGCGTGTTATTTGCAACATCCGGCATGATGATCGTCTTACAGTCAAATTTATAAAGAACGACATCCATTCCTCCGATGTGGTCTGCATCCGGGTGCGTGCCGATCACATAGTCAAGAGTCTCCACTCCCTGATGCTGCAGATAATTCTGTACAAGTGTACCTTTATCATTATTTCCCGCATCGATCAGCATAGAATGGCCATCACATTTGATCAGAGTCGCATCCCCCTGTCCCACATCTATAAAATGTACTTCCAGATTACCTGCCGTCTTTGCCTGCTCCGCATCATTTTCTTCCGCGACAGTCTGACGACTTTGCTCTGTCTGACCCTGTTCTTCGTTTTCCGACGTTTCCTCCTGTTTTGAACCTTTCATAGAACCCGGTACGAATTCCATCTGATTTTCTGTATCCTGCAGCTCATCCGAATCTACAATATAGCTGCTCTGTGATCCATTTTCTGTATTTTCCATACAGCCACTCAATAACATACAGCCGGTAAGCATACTTAGTAATAATATGAAAAATGCCAGCTTCTTATATTTTTGTTTCATAGTTCTCCTCTCCTGCATCTTTAAAAGTAAAATTGAATTCTGCCTGTATAGGATTCGTATCATAAACTTATTATATAAAAAATTTTGCCGGTATACAACAAAAGACCTCAGAATCTCTGAGGTCTTGAAGTAGCGGAAGGGAGATTCGAACTCTCGACACTACGGGTATGAACCGTATGCTCTAGCCAACTGAGCTATTCCGCCATATTAAATTGTCATCAGAACTTCTGATGTAATGGGACCTATAGGGCTCGAACCTATGACCCTCTGCTTGTAAGGCAGATGCTCTCCCAGCTGAGCTAAGATCCCATTTTTGTCCTTTGCTTTTTGCAACCGACTTCTAAAGTATACTATTACAGAAGATGAAAGTCAACACTTTTTTTCATATTTTCCTAAAAATTTCAAAAACATAACAACACATCCAGCTTTCTATACTGGCACTTCATGTAAAACAAGCTACAAGACTCGTTTTACATGTTATGCTATACTAAAAGTGTCTTATGCCAGTAAGCGTTCGACCAGTTTCACACATTCCGCTGCATCTTTCGAATAGCCATCTGCTCCGATCTCATCCGAAAAACTCTCCGTGATCGCCGCTCCTCCAATTACAATCTTCGCCGTACAGCCTTTTTCTTTTGCCAGCTCCACAACGTCTTTCATCCGCATCATTGTGGTCGTCATCAGTGCGGAAAGTCCGATCACCTTCGCACCTTCATTCATTGCGGTATCCACGATCACATCTGCCGGAACATCCTTGCCAAGGTCGATCACATGATAACCGTAATTCTTCAACATCAGAACCACAAGATTTTTTCCGATATCATGGATATCGCCCTCAACTGTCGCAACAACGATCGTAGCCATTGCCTCTGTATTACTGCGCTCTAACATCGGCTCTAAGTACTCGATTGCAAGTTTCATCGTATTAGCGGAAGAAATCAGCTGTGGCAGGAAATATTTCTTTTTATCAAATAATTCTCCTACTTCATTGATCGCAGCGATCAGATGCTCATTGATAATCTCATCCGGTTTGGCTCCGCCATCCAGCATCTTTTTTACTTCTTCTAATACATGTTCTTTGTTTCCCTTTAAAACTGCTTGAAATACGCCGCTTCCCGTACTCTCTTTCCTGGTTTCGCCGCCAGCCGCAGATGTACCTGCAGGTGTTTTCTGAACCATGACACGTTCCATACCGGCATATTTTTCTGACAGGAAATTCATGCGCTCAATATAACGGATGTCGCTTTCTTTCTTATTCAACAGCATATCCGACGCAAATGCGGCATTCATCAGAAGTTCCTGTGACGGATTTGCAATCGCCATCGTAAGACCATTTGCGATCGCCATTGTAAGAAAAGCCGTATTGACGTAAGTACGTTCCGGCAGTCCAAATGAAATATTAGAAAGTCCGCATGCTGTCGGCAGTTCCAGTTCATTTTTGCAATAGGAAAATGTCTCAAAACACTCTAACGCAGCATTCGGATTTGCTCCGATCGTGGCAACCAGTCCATCCACAATGATATCTTCTTTTGCCATGCCGATCCGCACCGCCTCATCCATGATCGTGCGGATAATGCCATGTTTCTCAGCAGAATCTTTTGGCAGCCCCTCATCCGAGAGTGGAAGCAGGATAAACATTGCCCCGTACTTCTTTGCAATCGGAAGCAGTTTTTCAAACTTTTCTTTTTCCAGTGAAATCGAATTGATGAGTGCACGTCCCGGATAGATGCGGAGCGCGGCCTCAATAATATCCACATGGCTGGAATCAATGCAAAGCGGACAATCCACCGTCGAAGTCACTTCGTAAATGGTACGCAGCATCATCTCTTTTTCATCTATACCGTTCATACCCATATTGATGTCAAGGATCGATGCTCCATTTTCCTCCTGTTCTAATGCCATGGTACGGACAAGATTTAAGGAACCCTCTTTTAACTCTGCCTGCAGCTTTTTCTTTCCGGTCGGGTTAATACGTTCTCCAATGACCATAAAACGTCCATCAAGCGTGATCTCTACAGACTTACGCTCTGAAGTCAGCATTCTTCTCTTCGTCTGAAGCGGTGCTTTGACCGGGATACCTTTTACTGCCTCCTTTAAAGCACGGATGTGCTCCGGTGTTGTTCCACAGCATCCTCCAATGATGGCAGCACCCTCTTCGACCAGTTTTTTCCCGACTTCGGCAAATTCTTCCGGCTCTACATTAAAGACGGTCTGACCATCGATCAGCTCCGGCATTCCGGCATTTGGTTTTGCGAGAAGTGGTATCGCTGCATACTCTGCCATCTTCGCGATCGGCTCTAACATTGCCTCCGGTCCGGTCGAACAGTTCATTCCGACCGCATCCGCACCAAGGCTCTGCATCACAACAACCGCTGTCACCGGATCTGTTCCATACAGTGTTCTTCCGTCTTCATTATAAGTCAATGAAACCATGACTGGCAGGTCACATACTTCACGGATTGCCAGCACAGCCGCACGGCATTCCTGCAGACTCATCATCGTTTCAACCACAAAAAGATCTGCTCCGGCATCCGCAATAATTTTCGCCTGCTCTTTATAAACATCCACCAGATCCTCAAACATCAGATCTCCCAACGGATAAAGCTGTTCTCCTGTCATGGTAAGATCTCCGGCAACCAGCGCATTTGTACCCTTTGCAGCCTCTTTTGAGAGTGCGACAAGCTTGCGGTTCATCTCCTCTAAATGATCTTCCAAACCATATTCTTTTAATTTTATTCTGCTCGCGGTAAAGGTCGGCGCAAATAAAATATCGGTTCCGGCCTCTACATACTGTTTCTGCAGATCGATCAACACTTCTGAATTTTCCAGGATCCACTGCTCCGGACATACTCCGACCGGCATTCCTGCCTTCTGTAAATTCGTTCCTGTTGCACCATCAAGCAGTACCGGGCCTTTTTTTACCAGCTCCCTAAACGCTTCTCTTGTCATTGCTGCCAGTTCCTTTCCTTTTCACATCATTTTTATCTTGTGTAATCTGCTGTCTTTTTTATCATCCAGCGGCTTTCCGTCATATCGCTTTTCTAAAGGATCGTGCCGCCTCCGGCAACATATTCTCCATCATATAATACGACTGCCTGTCCAGGTGTCACCGCACGCACCGGCTCTAAAAATTCACAGTGTATCGTATCTTCTCCGGTTCTTGTCACCTTGCACATACTTCCGCTGTGGGAATAACGGATTTTTGCCTTCAAAAGCATCTCATCCTGAATATCCGGGATCGACATAAAATTAATATGATCTGCATCCAGTTCATAAGTAAATACATCTCTGTTCTCACCAAGTACGACCTCATTTGTCTCCGGCCGTATCTCCGTGACAAATACCGGATGCCCGAATGCAATTCCGAGTCCCTTTCTCTGTCCGATCGTATAATGCGTAATCCCTTTATGTTTTCCGACTACAGTTCCGTCTGTCAGAACAAAATTTCCCGGAGGTGGTACCTGATCGCCGCATTCCCGGTCAATAAATCCGGCATAATCATTGTCAGAGATAAAGCAGATCTCCTGACTGTCTTTTTTATGTGCAACCATAAGACCGATCTCCTCTGCAATCTTACGGATCTCATCTTTATGATAGGCACCGACCGGCATCAATGTGTGTGACAACTGTTCCTGTGTCAGATTGTAAAGTGCATACGTCTGATCTTTGGCTGCTGTCACGGAATTTTTAATTGCATATCTTCCATTGGAAAGCTGCTCGATCCTCGCATAGTGCCCGGTTGCAATATAATCCGCACCAATCGCAAGACTCCGATTTAACAATGCTTCCCATTTTACATAACGGTTGCATGCAATACACGGATTTGGCGTCCTGCCTTTTAAATATTCCGCAGTAAAATAATCCATGACATTTTTTTTAAATTCCTGTTTGAAATTCATGACGTAATAAGGAATTCCAAGACGGTCTGCCACTCTTCTGGCATCATCCACTGCCGAAAGGCCACAGCATCCGCCACTCTCCTCCTGCACAAATTCATCCTCATCCTGCCAGATCTGCATGGTCACACCGATCACATCATATCCCTGTTCCTTCAAAAGGTATGCTGCCACAGAGGAATCCACACCGCCTGACATACCGACTACTACTTTCTTTGCTGCCATTCTTTTCTCCATTTCATCTATCTCAAATATTTTCTATTCTGCCAGATGTCAACATCCATTTTTACACTATCTATTATTTGACCATACATCGCCCCATTGTGCAATCTTTTTTTCCGGTGCGCTGATTATTTTTTTGCAAAATTTATGAGAAACCCAATCCGAGTTTCTCATAAATGATTGTTGTGATATAATCCTTCCACCGTCCGGATCACATCATACCAGTATGACCGCTGCTGTCCGCTTTCAAAATGTATGAAAAACAGCAACATATTTTTCTGCAGCTCTGCGATCAGATCGTAGAGTTATAAAGTTCGCCTGTTCTGTAATTATAGGTATAAGAACCTGATTTCTGATAGGTATTCGCCTTTGCGGCCTCACTCTTTGCATAAGACTCTGCACGGCCTGCCTGTCGTTTCACTTCTGTTCCATAGTAGCTGTTGTCTGCAAACATTGCCTTTACCTTACTCATATCAGCCTTCTTAAACTTCTCTTCATCAATGGTAAGCTTGTTGTCTGCACCTATGGAAATACCGATATCAGAAAGTGATTTACGGTTTGCCTCTGTCACATTCACCATGCTGGCACCGGCTCTTAAAATACTCTTTGTATTGGAATTACCCACTTCATCGATCAGACTATTATAGCTGTCTGTAAAGTTTTTAACAGCTTTATAGATAGCATCCGTATCATAACCGGTTGTCTTGTTTCCATTTTCATCTGTCTTTGTCACTTCGTTAAACAAGGATTTATCCCCTGTTTCCTGAAGAGCTGCAACCGACTTCTCCACACTCTTCGCATCACTCTCAATCACAGCGAGTGTCCTGGTGCTGTCTTTGGATGTTGACGTTGAGGAAGATGTTGTATCGTCTGAATCACTGACCTGTCCACCTTTCCCATAATACGCATTTAACAATTTAAAATAGCTGCCCGATCTGATTGTTGCCCAGTCACTGTAATTGATTCCAAGTATATCACTTCCTGACATACTGTTCGAAAACAATGAATTCTTAGATGATGTAGTGTTTAGACCAGAAAACAAAACTCCCATTGAATATGAATTATAGCCAGAAATTGTTGCCATATATCTCACTCCTTTGAAATAATACAATAACCTGTTCGTTATGAATCAAACATCCCTGTTTTCTTTTATATCGTCATTTTAGGCCGTTCTCTTTATATTTTCAAGCATTTTCCACAGGTAAAACCGTCTTTTTCAGGTGTATGGATAACCTAACCAATTTTTTTTGGTATTTTTTTTCCTGTTTTTTTAGTTTTAAATTACTGAAAAATTTCGTTAATTTATTATTCACATCTTTGTTCATATATGATTGATATACTAAATACAGTTAAAAAAGTTACTTAGACAACTTGTTATAATATACTTGATAAATTTTTTTCATAATAG
>ENA-OPYX01000185-OPYX01000185.1-human-gut-metagenome-genome-assembly--contig:-NODE-185-length-36358-cov-6.824763_pt1 | contig 36358 bp, 35 predicted proteins | sample MGYA00242639_ERZ504486 | MGnify/ENA primary metagenome ERZ504486 (study PRJEB26092, sample SAMD00036296) | human gut metagenome | host: Homo sapiens | study: EMG produced TPA metagenomics assembly of... | reverse complement strand
TTGCCGATTGTATCGAGCTTCATCACATCACCTCCCTTAGTGTGTTTCCATAACTAATAGTATAGGTTAAGTCGATTTCAAATCACACGCACCCAAAGGAAGTCAAACCAACTATTAGTGATGATTCTAAACTATTTTTATGTTATACTATAAAAGTAGTAATTCACGATTGTTAATGGCGAACGACAAATCACAACCCAAGAGCCAAGTTAAACAATCCCCAAAAAAACTTAGGGGTAAAAAGGAATGGACGAACAAAAGATAATATTCAGTAATCGGTTTGAAAAAGAGAAATTTGAGGATTACAAAACAGATTTGGAAACTGGCAACGCAATCACTCCCACTTTTTCAGAAGCTAATGATTTTTTGAAATTTATACAGAAGAACCGCAGAAGTGTTCCAAGTAAAGAGCGAATTGCTGACAAAGACAAATTCATCAAGACCGTTTACGAGCTATCCAACAGTTTTGAAATTGACGCTGACCTGATAGAATTTGCCGAGGGATATACCGCCAAGATTTATGTAGATTATGCCTGCTACACTGGATATATCAAGAAGTTATTAGCAATTCTTTTTATCCTTGCCGATGATATTTCCTTTTTAGACGGCAGTAAAGAAAATGCCGATATGCTTTTCAGTTTTACTTATCACACATATCATATTTTCCTAAACAACAGAGAAACAACCGATTTCTCATAATGTACCCGATGGCTACTCAAGCGAGCAGCCATCTTTTCGATTTTCCAGACACCGTCTGGAATTTTTAATACGCCGGAATACCGTAACCGTAAATATTTCTGCTTCCGACTGTGTATTGTCTTTGTCTGCAAGCGTCGCCTGAGTTACCCTCTACGGTATAAACTGTGCCATTCTCGCATTTCTCTACGATACCAACGTGGTCTGTTGTACCATCGCCCTCCCAGTCAAAGAAGATAATATCTCCGGCTTTCGGTTCATAGTTTCGGTCGTTCCATCTGTTGTTTGACTTGAACCAATTTGCACCGTCAATACAACCCGCAAATTTCGGAATAAGTCCGCTATCAATATAACCGCACTGGTCGGCACACCAAGATACAAAGCAAGCACACCATTCTACTCGACTGTCAAAGCCATACCAACTCCAATAAGGTTGTCCGCCCTCATTGCCAATCTGAGTAAGAGCAACCTCAACAATCCCCTGATTGCTACCAGCAGTAAAGGCTCGTCCGTATGGATAGTATCTCAGAACATGAGCCGGATATTGGGTATCTCCATAACTGTCCCAACCAAGTCTTTGTGCCTGCTGAGTGGAAAACTCCACTGCATTGGCATAAGAATATCCACCATACTTCGATTTTGCCCACGAAATATATCCATTACCAAAGTTGTAGCCTTGCAAAGCAAGTTTGATACGCTCCATATCAATCGGACTTTCCACCTCTGCCGAGGTAAGAGCTGCTTTCAATTCCTGAACTCCACACTGGATAGAATATTCAGGGTCTTTAATTCCATTAGGTTCGTGTGGATACTTCGTATTGAAACTGCCCTCTGCTGCCTGCATGGGGTCAAGTCCCCGACCGCCGCTTTCCTGCATCATCACAGCCTTAATCAATTCCACATATTCGGGAATACCATATTGTTTTGCATACTGTCGTATCAATGGGTCGTATGCTTCCACCTCTGCACTTACTTGCGTATAAGTATTGCTTTCACTTCCGCCACCAAACATTGCAACAGCACTTCCAAGTAGGACAACAATCATAATAATTACAACTGCTATCCAACCGCCTGCGGCAATGGCAGCAACCAATGCTTTCGTACCGGCTATGATTGCCTTTACTGTGGCAATAGTCGCTTTTGCTGCGGCTTTCACAGCATTTGCAGTTGCTTTCGCTGTCGCCTTTGCTGCCTGTGCCGCTTTCTGTGAAGCCTTAACGGTGGCTTGTGCTGTTTTCTGTGCGGCTTTTGCTGTCTGCTGACTGGTCTTAATGCTTGCCTTTGCGGTATGCTCGGCAGTCTTAACTGACCTCTGCGTTGTTTTCGCCGCTTCCTTACTAGCAAGTTTGATGTTCTTCTTTCCTGCGGAAGTAGCCGACTGTTTGACCATTTTCTCCGGCTTTTCAAGCGTTTTGATTGCCGATGATGTCTGCGTCTGCGCTGAAGAACTGCCAACCGTTGTAGTTCTTCCTTGCGCTCTCTGAACGTTTATTGATTTTTCGGCTCTCTGCTGTTTGAAGCGTTGAATGCCGTCTTTAGCAGATTGGATATTCTTCTTTGTTTCCTGAACACCTTTTCGCCCTGCTTTATTAAAAGCATACGCACCTTTATGTGCAATTTCATCAATTCCGGCTTCCGTCTTATCAGCAGCATATTCTTCCGCAGTATTCTCTTTTGCATTTACCGAATGTTCCGCTTTGTCCTTTGTGGCGATATATGCCTGTTTCATTTTTTGACCGGCAATGGCTGCTTTATCCAAGGTCTTTATCGTACCCTTAACCGTATCTCTTGTTTTAATATCAGCCACATCAAACCTCCTTCCTAAGCCGGTTGAATCACTCTTTTGAATTTTGTCGAGCTGTCCGCAATAAACTCGTTAATCAATCGGCTTTCTGCTTTTGTTTCGGGATAAGCGGTAATAGAGATTGTCTTTGCGTTCCAATCAAGGGTGTAGCTATCACTTGCAACATTCGTGATGTGATGCTGTGCGAGAAAGTCCCTGAAATGCTTCATTTCTTCAAGGTCATCAGACATAATCACGTTCACATAGGTTCTGTCCTTTGAGATTTTCTCATTGATAAAACAGGCAAGAGAACAACCCACACCACCCGCAACGGCAACAACGAGCATTGCTATCTCGTTATTCGCAGAGACAACTCTTTTCGTTATCCAAAAATAAATAAAGTCGGATATGATAACCGCAATGCCTGCAAGCATCCACCGACTTCTCTGTACCAATATTGTCTTTGTTGTACTAAGGGCATTGTCCGCAACTTTCGCTGCGAACAACACCGCCAAATTTATCAAACTAATCATACAAGGTTCATCCCTCCTATTCAGCCGCTTTCTTCGCCACAACAACCATTCTTCCGTTATTACGGGAATACTCGCAAGTTGAAAGTGTAATCAATTTATCGCCATATTCTGCGTTTACTCCCGTATCATAGATTGCAAGTTCCTTGCACTTGGCAATATACGCATTGAAATCATCTTCTGTATCTGCATTTACAAAATCATAGTACCTGAAGCTGTTCGGACTGTCTGTATATACTTCCGTCTTAAAAGCTGCCACTACCTCGTATTTGCCTTTCTCTGTCAGCGTATCGAACTGAATGGTTTTGTGCTTTTCCAAAAAAGATTTATCGGCATATTTCATCAATCCGGCAAACATTGAATTGTCGTTCATATGATGACCGTAGATAACAAGGTTATCTGACGGAGCATCCACATCGCAGTTCTCCTGTACATACGGGCAACCGTACACTGTATAACCTTTATCAAATCCGTGTCTTAAATAGAAATTCGGATTATCCTTTGACTGCATAACCGGATAGTTGATTTTTGTATCCTCAACTTTTATCCAACCGACCATATCGTTGTTCTGCATATACAATTCCTGATAGTCAGGCAGAAAGTCCTTATCTTCGGAATAGGACATTGTATCTTGCGTATCATCTATTTCTTCAACGGTTTCAATTAAATTGTCGTAGAGTTCCGCCTGATTTTTGGAGTCGCAGTAGTCTTTAGCCAAGAATCCAATGCTCACAGCAAGCACAACGCTTAATAGCGATATAACCGCAATTCTTAATTTCATATTCATCGTTTTATACCTTTACCTTTCCATATCTTTTCTTTTAGGTGGAGTCAAATCTCTACAATATTCGGGATACCTGAGTTTGATACCCTCCATAAAGTAGGGAGCATATCCGCAACAGAATAATTCATCCGGTGTGAAAAGATTTTCTTTTCCCTCCTCCGTGAAGCCGTTCCAAAGATTAAAAGCAAGGTGGCAGACCTTGACTGTTCCATTGGTCTGCCAACCGCCATACATCCCCTCCGGCACAATGCAATCGTTCTTAAAATCAAACATTCTTCCTATATTCATTCTGGTTTCTTCTGAAATGCCCATCACATAGAAAAATGCCTGATGATAACAGTCCTTGTGCCTGCATTTTTCGAGATTTTCAAAGACAAAATCTCTGTGTGCTTTGTTTCTGAATTGAATTTTTGCCATAGAAAACACCTCCTTACACGCCTTCACCGGGCTTCGTCGTCATCAAGCGGTACAACTTCGTATTCTTCGGGAACTTATTTGCAAACGGTACAAGAGAACTGCCCACCTTGATAAGTCCGTGTCCTGCGTCAACATTTGTGATATACGAAAGCTGAAGGTCGGAGATATTCAGAAGTTTTGCAAGTTCGAGTCTGTCGGTAGAAGCCTGATTGAGCATAATGATAAACTCGCTGTTCGCAAGCATTGTTCTTGCAGTATGGCTCTGCAAAAGGTCGTCCACATTCTGAGTGATACCTGTTGCGTATGCACCGTACTTTCTTACACGCTTCCAGAGTGTAAAGAGGAAGTTTGCAGAATACTCGTGCTGGAACAAGAGGTAAATCTCATCAATGAAGATAAAGGTCTGCTTACCCTTTGCTCGGTTCTGTGTGATTCGGTTCAAAATACTGTCAAGGACGACAAGCATACCGATAGGCATAAGCTGCTTGCCGAGGTCGAGAATGTCATAACAGATAAGTCGATTGTGAGTATCTACATTTGTCTGCTTTGCAAAAGTATTCAGCGAACCGTGGGTAAACAACTCAATAGCAAGAGCGATTTCCTTTGCTTCCGGCTCATCCTGTTTGAGAAGTTCATCTCGGAAATCCTGCAAGGTCGGAACCTGACCGGTGTAATCATTCTGCTGATAGGTGCGGTAAACGCTTGCAGTGCAACGGTCAATAATGGACTTCTGCTTTGCTCCGAGATTTGTTCCGCCGATAAGCTGTTCGCAAAGGGACATAATAAACTCGGATTTCAGGATAACAGGATTTGCTCCGTCGCCATAGTCCTTGTTCATATCCATTGCATTTATATGGTTTTTCGATGTTGCGGAGATATTGATAATCTCGCCACCAAGTGCATTTACAAGGTGGGAATACTCTCTCTCCGGGTCGATGATAATTACATCGGCATCGGAAGAAAGGATAATATTTTCAATCTCCCCCTTAGCCGCAAAAGACTTACCGCCACCGGATACACCGAGAATAAAGGAGTTACCGTTAAGAAGCTGTTTTCGGTCGGCAATTATCATATTTTTACTGATAACATTCTGACCGTAATAAATGCCGTTCTCGTGGTAAATATCCTGAACCCTGAACGGAATAAACACTGCAAGGCTCTCGGTCGTAAGAGTTCTGAATGTGTCTATTTTCCTTGTACCGTATGGCATAACGGTATTGAGTCCGTCCATCTGCTGAAATTTAAGAACCGCAAACTGACAAAGATGTTTTCTCGCTGTTGTGAGCAACGCTTCCGTATCGTTGTCGAGCTGCTCTTTGGTATCTGCGGTATGCACCATTGTGAGCACTGCGAACATCATTCTCTGGTCACGGGTCGTAAGGTCATCGAGGAACTCTTTCATTTCTTTTTTTTGGCTGTTCCATATCATAAGGAACAGTTGCCGAAAAGTTGTTGTTCATATTCTGCTTTCTCTGCCAGTTCGTGATGTTGGTTTCTACACCGAGCAATCTGTTTTCGGCTTCTCTGACTGCTTCATCGGTAGGAACAGGTACAATATCAATGGACATCATCAGATTTCGGTTCATATCCGTAAGTTCCGCCACCATACTGTCCTTGATATAGGACGCATATTCACGAAGAAAGATAACCCTGCCATAACGGTTACCGATTTTGAAATAATCACTTTCAAATTCTAAAGAGTCCGGGCAGATATAGTCCTTAAAATCGTGTCCTTTCTTTCGTGTTTCCTTAATATCAAAATGATATGAAGTTTCTTCCCCCACACGGAAGAAGTCGTGAATAATGCGAAGTCGCTCATCCGTTTCAAGTTCCACACACTTACTGCCAAGTCGTGAAAAGTGTGAAATCAAATCTGCACCTACACGGGCAAAATAGGTTCTTGCGTCATCCACATTTTTTTTATTGATGGAGATGGTCACATACTTATCCTGCACCGTTGAATTTGCTCCCGTTGCCTTATCAAGAAGCATTTTGTTGTATTCCTCCCGATATTCGTCTAGTTCGTCTCCGGTTTCAGGGATAAGGATTGTTTTCTCAAAGTCCAAACGGTTCAGTCGTCTGTTGTTGATAGTGAGTTTTGTGGTTGCTCCACTGTCAAGAGAGTTAAGTAGTTCCGAATACTCAAGGAACATCGCTTCTTTATCTTCTCGGCTGGCAACCGCATAGTTAATATCCGTGAACTTAAAGGATTTAGAATACTTGTCTTTGCCCACTCTGAAAATACCATCATCATAGATGGCAGTAACCGGAATACAGTCCTGCACACCCTTCGGCACAACAAATTTTTCCTTATCCTGCTTAAAGATGTTGTTTAATGTCTTAATCATTATTCTTGTAAGCCTCCTTTGTCTTTTTCTCAATGCTCGGTTTCATCAGCTCTAAATAGGTGTTTGTAGAGTGAAACACCAACTTCTTGGGCATAAGAAACTCGGACTTAATCCACGCCCAGATAAATTTCTCTGCTGTCATTCCGTTGTATTTCACAAATCCGAGAGCCGCAAACGGTGCTGCTCCCAAAATACACACCCACGATACTGTTTCAGTTCCAAGATGCGGTTTGAGCAAAAAGTACAATCCTACTGCCACACCACACGCAAGGACAGAAAAAATGAACTGTCTTAGCGACAGTCCGAAAAACATTGATTCTGTGTAATTTCGTATTTCTCTGTTTATTTTTACTTCCATCAAAATTTCCTTTCTATGACAAATAAAAAAGCACCGCCATAACTGACAGTGCCACATCGTTTTGTGCATTACCAAGGATTTAGATAAGTAAGTCCTCTTGGTAAATTATCTTCTTCATCTTCTAAACTTTGCTGTATGTGATTATAAACATTATGAATACTTTCCAAATACAGAATAAAGGACTTTTTGTTCGTATCCCTATTATGATTTTTTAACTTGATATACTCATCACGAACACAATTCCATCCCTGCTCATATTCAAGTATTTCTTGAAGTTTGCAGTCTGCATTTTGTGATAGGACTCTATCTTCAAATGAATAGCGATTGTTTTTCTTCCAATTCTTGATATATCTATATCCATTGTCCAAATTGTCATCATCTAAATAATAAATTATCGCAAAATCACAGCTTCTGATAATCTTGGAATGTTTTTTATCAACAACCTTTATGGTAATAGAAGAAGTGGAGTCTTCGGGTTCTCCGTACTTTGTACCTTTGAGCGACTTGGAAAAAGCTCTCATAAACTGCTCTTTCAGTTTTTTTGGATTGTCCCATAAATCGCTCTTTTGCAAAATTAGATTGTAGTCAAAATCATAACCTCTGTTACCATCTTTTATCTTAGTGACGAGGTGTCGATTTGCACTTCCAATCAATTTGAATTGAAAAGTCGTATCATATTCGGTTTTCATTATTTTTTGAACCTTTTTTATGATACTTTCAATTTCCTCTTTATAAGGCTTGTATTCTGCTTTGCTGACATATTCGTACATATACTTGACCATCCTATCTTTACTTCCTCAATCCGACCATTTAGCAAAGCTAAATCATTATAGTATATCACGATTTTTTCACTTGTCAATTATTTTTATTTGTTTTTGTGTTTTTCAGGCAAGAATTTTGCCTGAAGATTTGTTGCAAAAACCTCCGTTATAAGCCCATCATTTCTCTGATAATGCGGTCACTCATCTTCACTGCACCGACAAGAACAAGCATATTAAATACAAGTTCTCCGATATATGACCATACCTGTGTGACTGCCGCAGCGTCCGGGTTTACCACCGGCGGACTTGACGCAAACAAAGAAAAGATAATGCAAGCAAGCACGATAACTGCACCTTCAAGCAGTACCGCACAGTAGCTTTTTATAAAACTCTTGCCCACATTCTGCGTCGGTTCTCCGGCAAAAGTAGATAACGGTATCGGTGCTAAAGCTGTGTACATATACAGTTTGAAAAATCTGCCATAAACCGTCATTATCAGAATGAATGACAACACCGTAATAAAAAGACCGCCTATCAGAGTCACTGCCCATAGCGGAATGCTTTCAAAGAATCCACAGTCCTCAATGGTCGTTACCATTTCAGAGGGGAGTGTTGTCTGATTCGGTGTCCCAAATCCAGATGATGTCATAATGGTTGAAATGATACCTTGAACGATGTTGAATAAAGCAAGCATAAGCTCCATACCGTAAGTTATGACACCTTTAGCAATGGCAAAGCGGACAAACAATTTCAGTGCGTGTTCCGGCTTTTTCACATCGGTAAAGCTGCCGCAGGTACGGACGACACCAACCACAAAAAACAGCACCAACAGTGCCAGTCCGATTGCCTGAACTGCTCCGTTGATTGTTACCATCACATTCCAAATACTTCCGCCTTTGAAATTCTGCGGTGTTGTTGTTAAAAGCTGCCATATCTCACTTAATTTATCGTTCCAAGTTTCAAGAGCGTTTTCGAGGTTTTGAACTACCCAGTTATCGCTCATTCATTCGCACCTCCTTGTAAAAAATGGGGCATACCCGTTTTACCGAATATGCCCTGTGATAACTGTTACTTCTTAACCTGTGATAAGAGTAAGGATTTCTTTTGCGAAAGTAATGATGATACCTCCGGCAAGAGTAAGAAAACCGTTTGCTCTCTGGGACGGGTCGTGGGACTTCAAAGAAAGACCGACCTGCACAATACCAAAACCGAGCAGGATAAGTCCGATTGCACGGATAAGTCCGAAAATGAAATCGGACAGATTATTTACTACCGTGATAGGGTCGTTTGCCGCAAATGCGGTTACACCTGTGCCGAGTACAACGGTCATCGCCAATACTGCCACGCAATAAGCTCGATACCCTTTCTTGACCTTTCCGGTCATCGGCAGTTTAGAAGTTGCTTTGTTTTCTGTGTTTTTCTTAAAAATTCTCATTGTAATTTCCTCCTGTGATTAAAAATTGTTATCTACTTCAAAATCCTCATCGGACAGAAGTTCATAAGTGGTTTCTCCGTAATTGCTTTCCTCAACCTCATCCGGGTCAATGGCAAGTACGGAAATAGATGAGTGCGGTATCGTTACTTCTCCGTGCTTGTACGGTTTTTCTCTTCCGTCTGTGGTCAGTGCCACATTCGGATGTTTCAAAATATCGTACTTAAAATCCATAATTGGTCGCTCTCCTCGGATAAATAGAATCGCATATTGGTTATCCAGCATACGAACCTCATCCGGAGTGAGAAGCTCACGACCGCTTATCTGATAATTAGTGGAGTAGTTACCGCTTCGCCCGGAACTCTTACCGTAAGTGTTCGTGTCGATGGTTTCTTTGCCGAGCAGTTCCGACACATATTTGTGCGTGCTTTGCTCGTTGCCGCCAAGATACAGAAATTCATCGCAGTTGCCTACGATACTTTCCCATTGCTTTTCAAATAAGGCTTTAAGCTGTGCCAAGTTCTGTAGAATGATACTGACCGACACACCTCTGGAACGCATTACCGAAAGTATCTTGTCAAAGTCATCCGGCAATGAAACATTCGCAAATTCGTCCATCAGAAAATGCACGGGAACGGGTAGTGAACCTCCGTGGATATGGTCGGCGGCATAGAATAACTGCTGAAACAGTTGGGTATATAAAATCGACACCAGAAAATTGAAACTGGAGTCGTTATCGGGTATCAGGGCAAACAAAGCGACTTTCTTTTCTCCCATAGAGGGCAGGTCTAACTCGTCTGCTGAAGTTAAAGAAGCAAGGCTTTCAAGATTGAATTTCTCAAGCCTTGCGGCAAGCGTTATCTGAATGGATTTCAGTGTCTTTGCCGAACCGGAATGATAGGAACGGTAATACTTGAGAGCAATATGGTCGGGATTTTTCATCTCAAGCTCTGCAAATAATTCATCGAGAGGAGATGGTCTTGTATCTTCCTCATCTTCGATTGAACCTGCTCTGAGCATTTCCATAACCATTGCGAAGTTCTGTTCTTCCTCCGGTGCTTCATAGTGCAAATAAAACACCAACGCCAAAAGAAGCATAGAAGCCGAAGTGTCCCAAAATGGGTCTTGTGACTGACTTCCCTTTGGTGTGGTGCTTTTGAATAAGTTGGTTACAAGTTTCTGCACATCGTTGTCATTCTGAAGATACACAAACGGATTGTAGCAGTGACTCTTTTCCATAGAGATAAGGTCGAGAACTCTAACCTCATATCCCTTTTTCTCAAGAAGTTTTCCTGTGTCCCTCAATATTTCGCCTTTCGGGTCAAGAATTACAAATGATGTGTTGCACTGCATAAGGTTCGGCTTACAGTAAAATCTTGTTTTACCTGCACCGGAACCACCGCATACCAATGTGTTCAGATTTCGTCTGTGCTTTTTCGCATTCAATCCGATACGGACATTCTGCGTCATCAGTTTGTTATCGGAATACGGAGACTGTCTGTATTTCTTATCCACGGCTCTTGCATTGCCCCATTTCGCAGAACCGTGTTCCTCCCGCCTGCGGTAGTTTCGCTGTGTGGAGAAATATATCCCGATACCCATTCCATAGCACAAAAGCAAAATGAGGACAGTTTTTACGCTGTCCTCACAAACTTCTATATGAAACGGATTGTTAAATGCATTCATCAGGCTCGGCAATATCTCCGGCAATCCGCCTTTGACAGACGGAGCAATGAGAAGTGCCAGCCACACCACCGGAACAATACCGATAACAGAAAGAATAATCGCAGACTGTTTTTCGTTATCTCGCATCTGCGGAGCGTTCCTTTTCGATAACTTTAAATTTTTTCTTTGGGGCAGTACCGACCTTGATAATCAGGTCGTCCACAGCATCGGTTGATTTTCCCTCGTTCATTAAATCTGTTTTCTCATCATTGAGAGAACGGATAACGATACCGTGTTCATAATCATCCAACGCTATATGGTAAAGTTCTTCTTTCGCCATATCTGTACCTCTTATCTTTCATAATCTTTTGTGCGTGCCTGCTTTTTCTTGTACATTTCGTCTGATACACGGGAATGAATATCTGCCATCGCATTTCTCGTCTTGGAAAGTTCAAAACGAATGTCCTTCGTCTCTTTGTTAGCCAGCTTATCCGGAATACGGTTAATGGCAAAATTCTGTGTATCAATACCGTACTTTTTGCAAAGCATATATCCGATACATACTGCCTGAAATCCCATATCGGAACGACTGTAACTGTCGCTGTTGATGGAAAGCTGTGCGTGTCCCAGTTCCTGTGCCACACACTGAGCAACCGCTACGCTGTCTCCCACATCACGCTTTACATACAAGGTTTGCTCCTCATTGTTATAGAACGCTGCCATATTCGGATAGGGGAGGTCGTTTGTCGCTTCCACATTCACAGGCGAGGAGTCAAGCATTGTGGTAATCAGTGCTTTCGGGTCACGATTAGCTGTCGGTGCAGGCGGTCGTTTCCCATTGGTCTGTGCCACATCAAACACTTTCTTCACATTGTAGGAAATGCCTGTTGTACCGTCACGCTTTGCATATTCCACCGGTTCAAGAATGGAAATGCTCTTAGCACCCTTTGTGATTTTAATGTTGTCTTTGCTCCAGTCATCAAAATCTTTAAGCTGTACCGCCTGCGGATACTGCTTGTAAATCAAAAGTGTGTTGACTGCCGAATATCTGTCAAGTCGGCTCTGCGTATCAAGGAACGCTTTGAATTTCTCCGGCGAAGATACAATCTCTTTCGCCGCTTCATCCGCAAGCTGATACACACCGTCTTTCTCGGCTCGTTTCTTTTCGGCATATTCCTCTTTGGAAAGTCTCGGTCGCTGAGTGCCTGCTTTTGCAGGAGTAAAATTTTCTGTCATTATAATTACCTCTCTTTCGTTTTCTTTGATTTTGTTTTCGGCTGTTGGTGTACCGTCTGCTTCGGTGCAGAAGGACGCTTTGCCTTATCTGTTTCCGGTTCTTTGCGTTCTGCTTCTTTTTGCTGTTTTGCCTGAGCCTTATAGCGGTCAAGTTTCTCTTTAACCGATGGCTTCTTCTGTCTGTCAACAGCAATACCCTTATCAGTTTGCATATCTTCCGGCTCTGAGTTTTGCCTTGACGGAGGGTTTTTGTCCGTTTTGGCGGTTGTGGGGTTTGACTGTGCGTTTTCCTCTTTCTGAAGTGGTTTTCGTACAGCTTCCTCCGTAATGATTTCATTCTTGGATTTTGTCGGTTTATCTTTTTCCACGGCTTCACGTTTCTCAACCGCTTTCTGCGATTCCGTCACGATTGCCGCCTTATCCACCTTACCGAGTTCAAATCGTTCAACGATTCTTTGAATTTTAGAAGCGTCTTCCGCACGGGCAATAATATCAATCGGAATATTCTCTCCCTTTGTGTTCTTATCTCGAAGAACACAGTAGAGAACACCGTAGCGTTTTGCCTGTTCGGTAAACTTCTTCAAATCCTTATTCGGAATAGAAAACACTTTCAATTCCTTGCCCGATTTAATCATATTGGTAAGTCGAGCTTTTCCTCTGGTCTTGTTCGCCTGCGTTGCTTCCTGCTTCAATACAGAAGCAAGAAGAATCGCAATATTCTTTGCAGCTGAACCGGTAAGTCTTGCAGCAACCTCGAAGCCTTCAAGGGATAACCTAACGACCTGTTCGGCTGCGTCACCTGAATTTGTCATTTCGCTTTTGCTCCTTTCGCTGTTGTTTTTCTTCTTCGGCTCTGATTGTTTCAAGGTTCTGCTCCATAACCTTTGACCTCTCGGCAATGTCGTCACAGAGACGAACCTCTTTGTTCAGCTCCCGAATTTTATCGCTTACCGTCGGAATCTGTTCTTTGACCTTAGACAGCTCATCGTCACTCATCTTTGTTCTTGCTTTTTTTCGCAGGTGCGTTCTGTCGTCATTCAAAGTTTTAATCTGACCTTTCAGCGACTCTTTATATGAGAAAAGCTGCTCGTCCGTAGAAATATTTTCTCGTCCGAGCAGCCTTGTCTCTGCTGTGATTTTATCCAGCTTCAATAAATCCTCTTTCAAAAGATAGTGAAGCCTTGCTGTATTCTGTTTTTTATATTTTGGCAGATAACCAAGCCTGTAACAATAATACAGATACAAACCATACAGTCCGCCCACTTTTTTGATTTTGTTTTCTCTTGTAGGCAATCGGTACTGCCTGATAACCACCGTCTGCTTTGCAAACGGAACTATGCGTACTCTCTGATTTTCCATAAGCCTACGCCTGATTACTTCCTCGGTATAATCTTCTCCGAGATTTTTAAGTCGTATGGGTTTCGTGTACCCTTTTGGTACAATCGTCCAATACTTTCGGCTCTCGCTTAGACAATGCTCATATCCCATCTGCGTAAGTGCGTAATCAAGACTCCTGATATTTGTGCTGTGGGCAATCGCTTCATCTATGGCTTCTCGCACCATAGAATATCTGGTCGGCATTCCCGCCTGTTCCTGCTTATAGTAGTAAGAGGATTGCTTACTGCGATTTGGGTTAGGATTGTAATATAATCCATATTTCTCACAAATACGGTCGGCAACTTTTCTGAACTTAAACCACGAGGTATCTTGACATCGCTTGCCGTCTTTGAATGAAACAGAGTTAATTACATAATGGCAATGCAGGTGTTTGGTGTTCAGGTGCGTTGTAACAACAACTTGAAATCTTTTTCCCCACACTTCGTTTGCAAACTCCATTCCGATTTTCTGTGCAAGCTCCGGTGTGATATTTTGTTCCTTAAAACTCAAATATCCGTGATAGGCTTGTATGCCATCCTCTTTCCCATATGCCTGCTTGACAGATACAAACTGGTCACGGGCAGTGGTCGGATTGCAGTTGATACCTTCCACGAAATATTCTCGTTCAGTTTTTTCTTCGTCCTTTGCATAGGAGAGAACATCAGCAAGTGCCTGATACTGCTCCTCGGAATAAATATCTGCCGCCGTCTTTTCAGGATTGGCAGCATAGTCGATAACCTGACCGAGCCTTGAATTGACTGCCCACAACTTGCTTACTGCCATTTCATTTCGCTCTTATCGGGTCTTAAATAAGTACGCTCAATATCTGCCTGAAACTTATGCCAACGCTCCGCTTCCTTTTTAAGCTGCGGTGCATCAACAAAGCCAAGTGTATTTGCTTTGACTGCAAGCTGATTGATGTTGTTTCCGATAGAGGAAAGTTCACGCATCACATCGTAAAATCTTTCGTCCGGCTTTTCTCTCGGCTCATATCCTCGAAGAAGCAAACGGATAAGTCCGGCTTCACTCAGGCAAGCCTTTTTTGCCTTCTTCTGCAAATCCTGTGCTTCATCTCGACTGAACCTAACAATCTTCTGAATGTTTCTTTTCCTCATTTTCTGTGCCATCCTTTCTTGTGATGATATAGTGTCTGTCCTTGTTTATCTGAAACAGACACATAAAAGTGACTCCGATAAAGCCGCCGGCAATTACACCGACGGCAACCAATGCTATCTCACGCATAGCGTTCTCCTTTCTCTTGGGGTATTAGGGGCAACCCCTAACGAGGTATTTGGTAGTGTGCTATCCAAATACACTGCTCGCTAAGAATATGCAGACTCTCCGGGTTGCCCCATCGTCTGTCTTTTTATCGCTCCATATCTTTTGAAATTGGCTTATATGCTTTCGCTTCAATGCCCTTGTCCGTCTGATAAAAACGTTCCGGATACCGGAACTTATCCTCATACTTTTTCATCAAATCCTTTGGCATACCGAGAAAACTTTCCGACTCAATCGGTGCGTATGCGATAAAGAATTTGCCTGCAATAATGTCGAGGATTTCCTTATCATTGGAGTAAATTGCACGATTTAATTCCGCACCGTTCATCTTTCCTTCTTCGTTACAAACGATTGCAACTTCATCATCAAAAGGCATATATTCCTCAATATATCCGCCTACGGTTTCCTGCATTGCTTCCAGCGTATCCTCAATCTCAATCTGTTTCGGATACTTGCCCGGTTCAATGAGAAGTACATTTATTTTTTCGCTCATCTCTCAAAACTCCTTTCATTCTTCTTGGAAATTCCTAATTTGATACACAAAAAGTCGTTGACATCTTTTCCGCACTTGGGCGGATCGTCAACGACTTCGTATCTGTCTTTTAATTTAATTTTCAGTGCATTTGCAGCCTTTCTTCCGGCAATATCATTGTCAAAATGAAGCACGATACGGTTAATCTGCTTGTTCTTTTCAAGCAGATTTTTCAGTGTAACCGGTACTTTGGATTTCTCTGTTTCTCTGTTAGGCGAATACACGCCGGAGAGAGAAACAAGGTTTAATTTGTGCCAGTCCCTGCCCTCTATCTTTGCTAATGTGGCATAAGATAACAGGTCAATAGCACATTCAAACAAGTGTACCTCTGTACTTTCTTCATTTGTCAGCCTGAAAGAAAACTGCTTCTTACTACCGGTGCAGTCGCCCATAATACGACTGCTGTTTGTTGCCCGAAATGCGGCATACTTTGCTTCTTTTTTCTCGTCATAACCGATAAAAACAACATTGTGATATGGCAGTGATTCAATGATAAGTTCCTTATCAAGGCAGTAGTTTATGATTTCATAATCAATCCCTCGACTGAAAAGATACTGCGTGACCACATCATTACTTGGACTTTTCTGCGGTAAAAGAAGCTGCTGATTTTCATAACTCCGGCTTTCTTTTTCATAGACCGGAGCAGAAACAGCACACTGTCCCATAATGGTTTCAATCGCTTCTACAAAATCAAGTCCTTTGACTTTGATAAGATAGTCAAGGGCAGATTTGCCGCCGATACCTCTCGACCACCACATCCATTTTCCGTTTGAAATCTTCAAGCTGTCGTGTTCTCTGGTACAGTAAGTGTTACCACTATAACGGACAAGTTCGCCTGGTTCATAGGTGCGAAGATAGGTCAGCAAATCCATCCTCTTTGCTTCAGTTATGACTTCCGGTGCTATATATGGCATAGTGACCACCTCACATTTCATTCTTATCTTTCATACGCCTTCTCCTTTCGCTTCTCGATGGATTCGCCCTCATCAGGCTCGCCGCCTACAATTTCATTTTCCTTTTTATCCATATTGAGTAGGATATTCAGCTCGTCCAAACGGGCAAGTTTTGACTTCAATTCTTCTTCCTGCACAAACGGTTTTTGCACTTCTTTCTGTGCGGTTTCAAACTGATTTTTCGTATCAGCAAGACTATCCTTTGCTTTTTCAAGGTCGTCTGCAAAACGCTCAACCGCATTATCAATACGAGTGATATTACCGAAAACATCATCGCCAAGCGATACCTGTTTGCCGGTTTCTCCCTTGACTGTCACGCAGTAAGAACGCTCTGTTGTGTCAAAAGACAGCTCCGTTTCAAATCCTCTGTACTTGCCGAGAGGAATAGGTGCAGGACTTGTCATTTCCTTGCAGGCTTCGATAATTGCTTTACCTGCGTCTGCCTTTTCGGAATAAGAAACACCCTTAACCTCCATACCGACAAAGCGGTCATCTGTTGGTTTCGGGTGTTGTTTTGCAGTTTTCACATCTTCCGTCAAACCGTAAATTCGGTTTTCAAGAGAAGTGATACGCTGCGGATAATATTTAATTATCTTATCCTCAAGGCTGTACTTTTCAGATAAGAAATTGGATTTTAAGAGCTTCAGTTTCTGAACCTGAATATCCAAATCCATCTTTTCCTTGATATATGGATTGCCTGTTGCAAGCATTTTAATCTCGGCATAAGACAGTGCGGTTTCATCAATATCTTCTGCACTTCTGACCGGAGATTTGCTCGTCATAATCTGTGAAGCGAACTTCTGCTTTCCTTCGACAAGCTGATACAGATATGCGTCAAAGGTCTGCTTTGTAACATAGCGATAGATTTCCACCTTTGGATTTGAATTTCCCTGACGGATAATTCTACCACTGCGTTGCTCCAAATCTGCCGGTCGCCAAGGACAATCAACATCGTGAAGTGCGATAAGTCTGTCCTGAACATTCGTACCGGCACCCATTTTTTGTGTTGAACCCATTAGCACTCTGACCTCGCCTTTACGGACTTTCTGAAACAATTCTTTCTTCTTCACATCGGTTTCCGCTTCGTGGATAAATCGAACTTCGCTTTCAGGAACACCTCGCTCTATGAGCTTCTTTCTGATGTCGTTGTAAACAGAAAATGTTCCGTCGTTCTTTGGAGTAGATAAGTCGCAGAACACTAATTGTGCCGACTTTTTATCCTTGTTTTCTTCCCATATACGGTACACATTATCAACGCAGGCATTTATTTTACTGTTCTCAAAGTCTGGCAGCATAGCATTTAGCATACGCTGGTCAAGTGCAAGTTTTCTACCGTCGTTTGTTATCTTGAGCATATTATCTACACTTGAATCCACACCTCCGCCACGAACTTTCTCGGCTCGCTCTGCAAGGGAGGCAACCATTTCCTTCTGCATTTCGGACGGTTCAACCGACACATTATGATACTCTGCTTCCGGCACAGGGAGGCTAAGCATATCGGCTGTTTTAATGTCTGCAACCTCTTTGAACATCGCCATAAGTTCGGGCAGGTTATAGAATTTAGCAAAACGTGTTTTTGCTCTGTATCCCGTACCCTCCGGTGTAAGTTCTATTGCCGTAACCGTTTCTCCGAATGTGGAAGCCCAAGCGTCGAAGTGCTGTAATCCGTTTTTTACAAGGGTGTTGTACTGCAAATATCGCTGTATCGTATAGAGTTCCACCATACTGTTTGAAATAGGCGTACCTGTCGCAAATACAGTTCCTCGTCCGCCGGTAATCTCATCAAGGTATCGGCACTTCATAAAGAGGTCGGAAGATTTCTGTGCTTCTGTCTGAGCAATACCACCCACATTACGCATTTTTGTGTAAAGATAAAGGTTCTTGTAGTAATGGCTTTCGTCAATAAAAAGCCTGTCCACACCTAATTCTTCAAAGGTTACAACATCATCCTTTCTGCTTTGGTCGTTGAGTTTTTGGAGCTTTTGCTTGACGGATTTTCTTGATTTTTCAAGCTGTTTGACAGAGAAGTTTTCCCCTCGATTACGCTTTAGTTCTGCAATTCCTTCCGTCAATTCATTCAACTGCTGTTCAAGAATTGCCCTCTGCCGTTCAATCGACATCGGGATTTTTTCAAATTGAGAATGTCCGATAATAACTGCGTCATAATCTCCGGTTGCAATTCTTCCGCAGAACTTTTTACGGTTCTTTGTTTCAAAATCTTTCTTCGTTGCAACCAGTATATTTGCTGACGGATAAAGCTGCAAGTATTCTGCTGCCCACTGTTCCGTCAGATGATTCGGTACAACAAACAGCGATTTATTACATAGTCCGAGTCTTTTCGACTCCTGCGATGCCGCTACCATTTCGAAGGTCTTGCCTGCACCAACTGCGTGTGCAAGCAAGGTATTACCACCGTAGAGAATGTGAGCCACCGCATTTCTCTGGTGTTCCCTTAAATGTGATTTCCGGGTTCATTCCACTAAATGTGATGTGGCTTCCGTCATACTCACGAGGTCTGATACTGTTGAATTTTTCGTTATACATCTTCGTGAGTTTCTCTCTACGTTCAGGGTCTGCCCATATCCAATCCTGAAAACCTTGTTTGATAAGTTCCTGCTTTGCCTGTGCGATTGCCGTTTCCTTTTTGTTGAGAACTGCCTTTTTCCTACCCTCATCATCTTCGATATAATCAAAGATACGGACATCTTTCAGGTTCAGCGTTTCCTCAATTATCTTGTAGGCATTGATACGACCTGTGCCGTATGTGCTGTATGCCTTGACATTGGAACGGTCATAACTTTTACCCTCGATATTCCATTCGCCTGTGTAGGGAGAGAAGTGGACTTTGATATTCCACTGTGCGTATCTCGGCGTATCAAGGAACTCAAACATAAACTGCTGAATTACTTCCTGCGGTAGCCAAGTAGCACCAAGTCTTACGGATATTTCACTTGCAGTCAGGTCTTTTGGCTGAACTTTCTCCAGTGCTTCCGCATTGATTTTATAATCTTCAGGATACACCTCGGCAGACTTTTTCGCTGTAATAAGCTTCTCCCTGACATTGCCTGAAAGGTACTCATCTGCCATCAAATACTTTGCCTCAGTTACATTCCCATATCCGTGAAGCGGATTCAAGAAGATAACACCTTTCAAATCCTGATAGAGTGTTTCTTCACTTTTCCCTGTGAGCTTTGACATATATTCCATATCAATTCCGGCTTTTTCTCCCATAGAAACAGCGAGTGCTTCACTGGCGGTATCTACCTTTTCTACCGGCTTATGCGGCTTAATTGTACACTTGAAGAACATATCCGCCTTGCGTTCCAGTTCTCCGTTTTCGTTAATGACTTCAAGAGCCGAAAGCAAGGCAAAGGAACTGTCGTCGCTGAAAGCAGAGATATTCGCTCTGCTGTTAATCAGTCCATATTTCTTAGTGTAACTGTCATAAAGACTGTTGAGTTTTGACTGTTCGGCTTTGATTTCTTCATCCGGATAGTCCTCGGTTTGAAGTTCAATCAGGTTGCGAACGCTGTCACGAACCGCAATCATACCCTTGATTCTGTTCTCGGCGGTTGCCGACACCTCCACCGGAGTCATACGAGAATTCTCACGGAAATAGATTTTATCGTCCACCACTGTGTAAGAAAAATTCCTTACATTCGGGTCTGCCGGGATAGAATTATCTTCTTCCTCAAGTTCATCTTCCACTTCATAATCGTTGATTTCTCCGTGTATATTTGCTACCGCTTCCGATAACAATTCGGATAAATCTGCATTTTCAAACGGTACGCAGGTTACCTCTTCTCCGAAGCGACCGCTTACTGTTTTTATCTCGCCAAGTATCATTTCTGGATGTTCCACAAAGTACGAGTTCATCGTGATACCGTCATCAGTTGTGCCAAGCTGTACCCAATCGGGTTCAATATCTATGAGCCTGTCACGCTTTTGCAAAAACAAAATATCCGATACAACTTCCGTACCGGCATTGCCCTTAAAGGTATCATTCGGCAATCTGATTGCTCCCAACAGGTCGGCTCTTTGTGCGATATATTTTCTGACCGACGAATTGGTTTTATCCATCGTACCTTTACTTGTAACAAGTGCCATCACACCACCGGGTCTTAATTTATCCAAAGACTTTGCAAAGAAATAGTCGTGAATAAGGAAATTGTACTTATCGTATCTCTTATCAAGCACCTTGAAATCGCCAAACGGAACATTTCCCACAACGCCGTCAAAGAAGCTGTCTGGCACATTGACTTCTTCAAATCCCTGTGCTGCTATGGATGATTTCTGATAAAGCTGCTGTGCAATTCCTGCCGAAATCTTATCAAGCTCCACACCGTAAATCTTTGTATTTCTCATCGACTCCGGCAACATACCGATAAAGTTACCAATACCGCAGGACGGTTCTAACAGGTTGCCCTCCTTAAATCCCATCTGTTCCATAGCCTTGTAGATAGCGTCGGTAACTTCGGGAGGAGTATAAAAGGCAGTCAGTGTGCTTTCTCTTGCGGCAGCATATTCTTCGGGCGAGAGTGCGGTATATAACTCAACAAACTCATCTGCCCACGCCGAATTATTTTCATCAAAGGCTTCTGATAAACCTCCCCAGCCGACATATTTTGACAAAATAAGCTGTTCTTCGGGTGTAGCAAATCTGTTTTCAAACTCACACTCTTTCAGAACTTTTATGGCTTCCATATTTCTGTGAAAGCGTTCTTTCTTGCCGACTTGTTCAACGGGATTGGAACGCAAATCAAAAGTATTTCTCTCTGCCATCGAAATATCCGGGTGCAGGTCGAAACTCCTAACCTTACTCTTTTTATTTTCCCACTGCGGTTTCATCGGTTCAGGCTCTTTGTCATACCCGTTACCGATACGGATACCCTCGTTATACATCTCATCGTAGCTGTCAAAGCCATTCTGATTTGCAACAATTTCTCTGTAATCCTCAATCGGAACATTGCCGATATTGGTTGCTACCATATCGCTTCTTTCGGTATTTTCAATGAGTGCTTCCATTGTTTCAGTCGTACATTCTGTAAAATCCGGTGTCTGCCTGAAAACATTCTCTGCTTCTTCAAACCATTCCGTACCTACATCGGCAAGGGTTTGATTTGCGACACTGCCGAGGTAATCAAAGAACTCATCTGCCGATTTATAGTTCTGTGCAGCATTTCTGATTTCATCAAAAGAAAGCGTATTTGTGACATACTGACCGCCGGCACTACTGTCGGAATTAAAGTACATCCAAGTTACAGTTTCCTGTTCTCTGTTAATGAAAAACGCATCTTCATATCCTGTTTTCTGTTCAATTTTGGTATCACTCTGTGTGATATTTTCGCCTGTATCAGCTTTTTCTGCGACAGGTAATACCTTTACCCTCAAGTGGTCATTAAGCGGGTTTTCCTGCACTTTGCGGTCAAATTCAGCACGCTCAAACTCCTTGTTAAACAGTGGCATTTCTGTATCGTAAAGCATTACTCTCTCATCATCAAAAGATAAGATTTCATACTCCGAAGCACCGATATATACGGTGTCTCCAAGATGATATTCATATCGAGTATCAGATAATTGCTGTTCCTGTGTTTGCTCGTCAAGCAGACTGCGGACATAATCAATCTTCTCTACACGGTTAATCGGGAAGCCTACGCTGTCCTCGAAAGTAACATCACGCATAGAAACATCGCCGCTTATTTTACCGACGCTTTCAATAACAAATCGGCGGTCGTCAATCACAACTTCCTTACCGATAATGTCATCATCATTTATCTGCTCCCCTTCTTCAGGTGGTGCAGTAGAAAGAATTTCTCGGTTTCTTTTCTGCTCCTCGCTTTCTGCCCGTCGTGCTTCCTGCTTCTCAAGCCACTGCGGATACTGCTCCTTTTCCTTTGGATTTAAGTATCTGTCGGCACGGATAAGCTCTCCGATACGCTTTTCCACCTGTGTCCATTTAAGAGTGAGTTTCGGTACATCGTTTCCAAATCCTTTTGAGAGGGTTATGCCTTTCCCGTCGTGGTTTTCATCAATACCTGCACCGATAATGACAGGATATGAACCACCCCAACCATATTCATTTTTGAGGAAATCTGCATTTTCCTTTGAAGATAAGCTCTTTTGAAACTGCTCATAGATACGCATTTTGCCTTCGGATATTCCGCTTCCACGGGTGAGGACTGCGTCAATAATCTCCTGAGAAAAAGTAAAAGCAGAGGTTTTGTCTTCCTCTGCCTTACCGCCTAATATGAAACTCATCTGTCCGTCTGCCGACGGTAGCGGTTTCATTCTGTCATTTAATTCTCCCAAAAGCCGCATTGCTTCAAAATGCTGTGCAATCACGCTCCAGTTATAAAAACTCTGTGCAGTTCTACTGTCATAATGACCTTTCCAAAGGTGCAAAACATTTTGAAATGTCTTGTAACCTACCGTTCTGCCGTCCTGCAATGTGAGTTCGGTATAGTCGTTATTGAAGATACTCTTGATATATTCGGTACGGGTATCGCTGTCGTTATTTCTTTCATAGAAGTCTTTAATATCTTCAAGAGAAGCCGATAAATGCGGTGTAGTACCGAGTATCTCTCGGATAGTATCATCCCCGCCGAAAAACGGTAGGCTCTTATCCTCGTTGCTTCTGTCGTAATACTCTAAACGAATATTACTTGTTCCTTCACGATTTCCTGTGCCGAGTTCCTGATATTGTTCATTAGGCGAACCCATTTCATCATATCGTTCGCTTTCAGCTGCTCCGTCAGTCCCTCTTTCTCTGCCATCTGTCTGATAAGCGTTTCCTCCAGTTCGGTCGCCCTCTGCTGAACTTCCGACAGATGACTGCTCAGTATCCCTTTCGTCAGGAGATTGTAATACTGAACCTTGTGGTGTTCTTTCAGATAAGTTCTCCTCATCTGCGACCACTTGCCCTGAATGACCTCCGGCTGTTCGGGCAGAATCAGGTTCGGAAGATTGTAATCCCCGACCATCGTGTATGTTATCTCGTTCATAATCGCTGCTCCTTTCGTCTTTGATGTCTTTATTGTATTCCGGTTGCCTATTTGCTTCAATTATGCGATTTTGACGGTTCAATGCCATCACTGTTTTTGAGATTTCCGAAAGTCCCATTTCCGCAATGTCACTTGTGGCAAATCCCAAAGCGTTCATTGTATCCTGTGTATTAAAATTAGTAACATCTCGAAAATCATCGGCTTCAAAGTATTCGCCGGTATCAATTCCAAGCCTTGTCATCATCATATATGCCACGCTGTTTGTGACAACCTTTTTATACAGACTTGCAATCATCGTTTCGTCAAGCCCTTCAAGGAAGCTGTCCTCGGAAGCATATATGAGGTCATTAAGATAATCCGGCAAATTATCTTCGGCGGCATTTTGTGCGGCACTCATAACTGCATCGCCCAAAGTGACTTTGTTATCCAGTTCTCCGAATGTGCTTTCAAGCGTTTCAATAACATCGTCTGTGTATTCGTCCCTCATATCCCAAAGTGGAACAGGACGGGAATATCTGCTCTCGTGGGTATCGGAAATATCGAAGTAATGGGTAAGTCTCTGCCTTGCTCTGTTTTCATCGGCAAAAACCGCAATACCTCTTGCTCCTTTATTTACCCATCGTCCAAAACTCCTGTTCCAACGCTCAATCTCAAGAACTGCTGTTGCGTCCGGTCGCTGTGCATAGATAAGCAACTGCTCATCATATCGCAGCTTGTAGTTCCTGCACGCAGACTGCAAGAAATTCTGCCAGTTCTGCGGATTGGAAACAACCGTCTTGCAGGTTCTGTCATAGAGTTCGGATATGAGTTCATATTTTCTTGACACTGCTTTTGCACCTCCTTATCGTTCTTTTTCTTTGCTCTTTGCCGGTTTCGCCTTTTCCTTTCCGGCTGGTTCAACGGTATGACCGTTTCTTTCACACAGCTCTGCAAATTCACAGATACGAAAAACATCCGAACCGATTTGTGTGTGACAATCGTCGATATACTTACACTCACGCTCCAGTGTTGTTCCGTTTCTTGTGTGAATCAGGATTTTATCTCCGTCATTTACACGAAATTTCTCGTTGTATCCACTGTCAATAAAACGGATACTGTTTCCCTTATGTTCCTGACTGTTCATCCGTTCCACCTCCCAAATATGAGAATAGCTTGTTGGCTTTGGTTTCTTTCTGAAGTTCGATGATGAGTGCCATATCCGGTATCGTGATACCCGGAATCTTCAAAATACTCTCCATATCAAGCTGTTGTAGTTTCTTTTCCGTATTACAGCCGGAATCAAACAATTTCGCCATTAACTTTGTTTTCTGTTGAAATGTCGGTTTGCTCATCTTTCCGTCCTCCTTATTCGATTTCTATGACTACACGAATACTGCTGTCGCAGCCACTACACTGTCTGGAAAGTTCCGGGAACAAAGATTGCACCCTCTGTCTCGACCTGCGGATAGTTTCAAAGCACGGTAGACCGTAGCCCTTGTAGTTGTTGACTATATCCTCAAGAGATAAGTCGCCGACTTTCAAATAACTGTATCGGTTGTAATAGCAGAGGATAAGCTGCATATCGTCATACCTTGTTTCAGGGCATTCTCTGAGGATTGAAAGCACCTTGCTGTCAACCGTTCTCTGCTTATTCATAAAGCACCTCCATAAAGTAAATGGACGGAGTTTTTTACGCTCCGCCCACCATTTTGTTTCTTATTTCTTTCTGTTTTTAATCTGTAAGAAGATAAAGCCGCCGATAATAAAGGCGACCAAAACAACTGCTACGATTGTCTTTGCGTCCATTATTCATTGCCCTCCTTTTTCTTCTTTCTCTTGGAAGCAACAACCGTTGCAACAATACCGAGTGCAGAAGCACCTGCAAGTGCTACCCAAAGACTGGTCTTTCTGTCATCGCCGGTTTTCGGTGTATCACGAAGTTTATTGTGCATCTCGATTTCTACCGTTTCGCCGACCTTTACAGTCACTTTCTTATCGGCAGGTAAAATATATCCGGCAGATACATTGTCGCTGACCTCGGACACTGTGTATTCGCCGATACGAAGCCCATCTACGGAGATTTCGCCATTCTTATCGGTTGTAAAGGTGCTGTCATAACCGTTGACACCTGTTACTCTGAAAGTGAAGCCTTCCACCTTACCGTCGGAAGATGTCTTTTTAATTTTCAGGTTTCCTTTCATTGCTTCGTTGATAAAGCCGACTCCCGCTTTGTTTTCTACCTTGTAGGTAGTTTCATCTTTTTCAATGAATACGGAGTAAACGCCCTTATCAAGCACAAAGCCCTCCGGTGCTTTGGTTTCTCGTACAAGATATTTACCGTAGAGAAGTTCTTTCATCTCATAGATACCGGTTGCGGTTTCTTCAAGATTTCCGATAAGTTCATCGCCATCGTCCAGTTTACCGTCGCCATTAACATCCTTATATACTTCAAAAGTTGCACCCGTCAGTTTGTTATCCGGATAATCAGCATCCACTTTGGTAAGTTCAATATTACCGTGAATATACTCGTCGGTAATTTCCACTTCGATGACCTGCTCATTCTCCCCGATGTTTACTTCGTAGGAAGTATCATCAAGCACAAAGCTTTCTGGAGCTTCGATTTCTCTTACAATCCACTTTCCATAAGGAACTTTTTGCAAAAGAAAAACTGCCGTCCTTTTCAGATGTGGCAGTCATAATAGCGTGTTCTTTTGTAAATTCGGTTTCATCTGCTTTGAAAATGCCGATTAAAGCACCGCCCAGTGCTTCTCCGTTCTCGTCAATCTTCTTACCGGATACAGAACCGTAAATAAGTTTGTTTTCAATCGGCTTACCGTCATTTACCTTGATTTCAACCGTTTCGGTATCCTGCCCGGCATACTCGAATGTGAACGGATACTGTGTGTCGGAGAGAATATAATGCTCATCTGTGGCAATTTCCTTGATATAGTAACTGCCAAACGGAAGGTCTGTATTTGCAGTCGCTGCTCCGTTTTCATCAAGCGTGATAATCTCAATCAATCCGTCAGCCGGAATAACTGTGCCGCTTGAAGATACAACATCTTCTTTTGCATAAAGACCGAAGCTGATGTTTTTGATTTCATCGTTCTTGCCGATACCAAAGGTTTCATTCTGTTCTAAGATTTTTTCAAGAGAAATCTTCACTTTCTGTCGCTCGTTTACGAAGCTGGTTGCAGTTTCAGTTACCGCTACATCCTGTCCGGCATAGGTGAGTTCCACCGAATGCTTTTCTTTGTTGATGACCATACCTGTCGGTGCTTTGGTTTCTACTACCGTATATTTACCGAGATAGAGTTCCTTACTCTTAGCTGTTCCATCCTCATCGGTTGTTACAGTATCTACTACATCGCCCTTGTGATAACGAAGTGTACCATCCGGTGTGATAACATCTTCGTCGGCAGTGATTTCATAAACCGCACCTGCAAGTCCTTTGACTTTATACACCGGCTGATAAATCACATCTTTATCTTCCTCGCCGGATACATTGACACCAAAGAATACTTCGCCGGTTTTCTCAACGGAAATCGTACCTTTCTGTGCCATATTCGGCTTATCCACCCTAATCAATGTGATACCACCTTCCTGTGTGGAATTTTCTTCTGTTACATCAAAGGAAACAGGTGTGCTGTCGAGTACATATCCATACGGAGCCTGAACCTCAACAAGAGAATATCCCTTGCCATAGTCCAATTTTTCAGGTGTAACAAGCTGACCGTCTGCATCAGTATAGAATGTGTCAATGGTTGTCGGTGTCGGATAAGTAAATGTCATACTTACCTTGTTGCCGTCAGGGTCATAAATCTGGAAGCCTGCACCTGCATACGGAATCGTCTTGCCTGTTTCAACATCTTTCTTTACCACCTTGATATATGACTCAAAGTTTGCGTTGTTGATGAGATAACGGTAAGTCTGACCGTCCTGAGAAATGAAAACATCAAAGTCTTTCATCAACTCACGACCTTTCCAGCCTTTCGTCTGATGAACGGTATATACGCCGTATGGCATATCCTTTGTCTGAGCAAATCCGTTTTCATCGCAAACAATGGTATCTCTTTCATCTTTGTCGGCTTTTTCAAATGAGCCGGAAGATTTCAGATACACTTCAAATTCAGCACCGTTTTCCGGTGTCTCTATCTTTGTTTCCCCATCATCGGTATGTTTGATGATAGCGATATTGCCTTTCATAACCTGCTCTGTCACGTCGTTTGCCACAAGATTGTGTTCAATCGTAAAGAGTTTTGGTTCTGCACCTACCTTGTGGATTGTCTTATCAAGTAGATAACCCTCGCTCGGTGTGATTTCTCTGATTGTCCAATCACTGTCGCAGACATATTCCTTAGTTGTGAACTGTCCCTCGCTGTCAGTTACATACTTATCCACAAGCGTGTCGCCTTTATAGATACCATAAACAGCACCGGAAAGTTTAGCGTCGCCCTGAGCAGTGCCTTCTTCTCGGTCGCTCTTTGTTACAGTTACACTGAACTTCTTCAAGATATTTGTGAAATCACGGTTTGTAACCTCTTTCCACTGAATCGGTGCAGTCTGTTTTTCGGGAACGACATAACGGATTGCTGTATCCACTTCTTCGAGCGTATATGGTGTGCTTCCGCTGATAAGCACATCTTTGAATGTTGCAACACCGTTTTTATCGGTATCTGCATATTCATCAACTGCAATGCCTGCAAGGGAAGTACCGTAAAGGTGGAATTTCACACCCTCCACGAGATTGTCTTCCGATGATTTAATGACCTGAAGATTGCCTCTCTTGAGAACATTGTTGAAGTTTACGGTTGCCACCTGACCGGCTACAACAGTTACTCTGTGAACTTCCTGCGGTACATATTTGTCAATAGACTGTTCTGTTACGGTATATACACCGGGCATAAGGTTGTCAAGCTGGAACTTACCGCCGTTTGCTGTAGTAACTGTCTGATTTACTCCGTTGCCGGAAATAGTAAAATTGATACCGTCTACCTTTCCGTCCTCAGATGTTTTCACAATCTGGCAAGAACCGTAGCTGACTTTCATCTTTACATATCCGCTTACAGGGTCGCTGACTTCCTGTGCATAAGTAACTACATCCTGCACGCTTGAATTTTGACCGTGCTTACCCTCAGACCATACGACAACACCTCTGCGTACACCGTTTTTCTTACTTGCGGTAATGGTAAATTCCTTACTCGGTGCTTTATCCATTGACACCGTAAGTTTGTTTCCGCTTGTGGAAAATGTTACACCACTGATACTCGCCTTGAAAGCATAATTGGAGAGTACACCGTTTGAGTCTGTAAGGGTTGCAACATATTTGCTTCCGTTCCATTCAAGCTCATTTACTTTTGCAGAACCGCTTGATTTTGTGCAGAAGCTCGGCACAACTGTGTGATTCTGCACACTGCTGACCATACTGTTGTAGTAACTCATAATCTTACTGCGAAGCGGATGTTTGGCATTGATAACATCTTTTACATTACTGCAACCACTGGCTGCTTTGTGATTAAAGTTTGCGTCACGCTCACCTACGACAGTTTCCCAAATAAGAAGCTGTGTTGCATAAGCGTGAGCAATACTGTTTGCCGCACTTTCGTTCTGCGACCTCCAGCTTGTTGAAATTGTTCCTCGATAGCCGTACTGCAAGATACGACCGATAAAGAGTCTGATTTCATCACCGGAGATAACTCCATTTGCTGTGATATTGTTAAAATAATTTTCATCGTATTTGTTCATACTCTGACCAGAGCTAAGTGAAACACCCGGCTCGATACAATAGGCAATATTACCAGAATATGAACCAATTGCCTTTAAGTTAGTGTGGGTGGAACTGCCAGTATGCCAACCATTCTTCAAAGTAAGGTTACTGTGTCCCCACACACCGTCGTAATTTGCATCGCCGTCACGAGGGAAATCAACCATATACACTTCGGTTTTCTCTCCGCTTGCGGCAAACGCTGTGCTTGTCCCAATACTCATGAATGCACTGAGACTGAGAACCGTCGCCATAACAAACGATACGGCTCTCTTGATTTTCGTCTTTACCATTTAAGTTTCCTCCTTAAAATGAAAGAACGCACCGATTATCTCAGTGCGTCCGATACTGTATTTTATTTTCTTTTTTAGCAGTAGCCGATATAGATTTCATATTCTGTATCGGATACCTTTTCTGCCCATACCCATACTGCGGTAAATCCTTCCACATTTTTGTATCGGTTCAGCCTGCTTTGAATATCGTCCTTAATGCCTGTGCGTTTGGCATTGGCGGTTATCGGATTATCCCAACAATCCATAGCGGTACTGTCCAACTCCAAACCGATACTTTGAGCATAACTCTTGGCGTAATTGACATAGGAATTAACATCAAAACTCGGCTTTACTTCTTCCGTCGGTTTTGGCTTTGTGGGTTTCACTTCTTCCTTAACCGTCGGTGTTTCCGGCTTTGACTGCGGTTGTTGCTGTGGCTGCTCCTGTTCTTGAATACTGTCAGACTTTTTCGTTACCTGAACGGATTCATAGCTTTTTGCAGTTTCCGCCCTACTATCTGCCGTAGAAGAAACATCCGACTTTTCCTGCTGATTCGGCTCTGTTGCTGCTTCACTTGATACCGGTTGCTCCGTCTCGGGAACATCACTTGTATCATCTGCTTTTTCTGTTTCGTTCGTTGTTTCGGTATTACCAGCCGTAGAAGAAATCCTTTTATCCGTGTCATTTCGTGCGGTTTCTTTGGCTGTGTTACCGTTACATCCGGCAAGCAAAATCATCAAGCAGGCAATCATACAAACCATCCATTTCTTTCTCATAAGCTATCGCTCCTTTCGCCTTAATCGTAATCAATCAGGTAAAAAACAGCAAAGGTGCGAATATCCGAACTTTTTATCGTATCAGACATTTATTTTTCACTTCAAATATGCGAACCCTTTATTAGACAGCTATAAGTTATGAGAGATAGTTATATTCAAGTGAGATAGAATATATATTTTCAGCACGTAAACAGTAGGTATTAGGGGGTAGAGTGTGAGAAGGGGGAGTAACAAAATCGGCTATCTGCTGTCACGGTCTACCCGTTGCCTGAGATACTTGTTATAATGCTCCAATGCCTTGCACACGAAGTCCTCCGTTTGGCTGATTGGGATATTCTTTGGGATGAGCTGTCGAACCCTGTCGCCCCTTAACACAATCTTCTCTTTTTGATTTGGCTTTTCCTCCGACATAATGGCTTGGATAGCTTCGGTTGTGAGTTTGCCCTCATCGAAAAACTTTCGCATACGGATAGTCTGGTCGTGAGAGGGAGTTGCGTCGTTCATATCAATCTCGTCAACTACATCACGCTGACAATCTTCGTCAAGATACGACAATTCAACCGCCGGTCGCATTTTAATTCGCCCCTCATCGACAAATTCAAGCAGTTCGGGAACAAGGTTTGTAAGGCGAACATAACGCTGGATTTGCGTTTTACTATCAGCAGAATTTTCTGCAATTTGTTCCACCGAGAACTTCTGACCCACTGGGGCAGAAGTTAAATCGGAACGAAATCCTTGCCTTTTCATAGCATCCAAACGCATTTTGTAGGCAAAGGCTTTTTCAGAGGGAAGTATCTGCGACCTTTGGAAATTACTTTCCACCATTAGAATTGTGGCTTCATCTCGATTAAGGTCAACAACCTCACATCTTAGCGTTTCAAACCCGGCAAGTTCACTTGCTCGTTTTCGTCTGTGACCAGATACGAGTTCATATCTTCCGTCCTCTTTCTGCCTTACCGTTGCCGGAGTAATCACTCCACGCTCCTTGATACTCTCGACAAGCTGTTGCATATCTTCATCGTCCCTGACCTTGAACGGGTGGTCTGGAAAATCGTCAATCAGCTCTACTGGAATATCTCGGATTTTAGAAAGTCTTTCTTCCTCTCTCTGTGCCTGCGTTGTAAAAAGGTCATCGAGCCTCGTGAGAGTGAAGTCGCTCTTTCTTCCTGCCATCTGCTAACACCTCCTTCGTAAATTCGGTGTATGCCTTAGACACCGTACTGTTTGGCTCATAAGCAAAAATGCTCTTGCCTTTGGAAGAAGTTTCTGCGGCTTTTACGGCAATCGGAATAGATGTGCGATACAGCTTAATCTGATTTCCGAAATTCTCCCGCAACGCTTCCACCGTACTTTTGGCGAGGTTTGTGCGGTTATCCACCAAAGTGAGAAGCATACCGTCTATCTTAATATCCTGATTGATATACTTCTTGACTTTTGAAATGGTCTGCACAAGCTGGGTCATACCCTTAGCTGGCAAATACTGTGCCTGCACTGGAATAATCACGCTGTCTGCCGCAGATAGAGCATTGAGTGTTACCATACTCAGTGAGGGCATACAGTCAATCAGAACAAAATCATATCTGTCTTTGACCTGACTTAAATAATTCCTCAAAGTGGTTTCTCTGCTCATAGCGTTCATCAGGTTATATTCCATCGCCGAAAGTTCAAGGTTCGCCGGTAAAAGGTCAACACCTTCCTCGTGGTGCAGGATACCGTCTGTCGGGTCATTCATCGTTTCACTAATTACATCTGTAAGTTTTGTTGCAAGCGTAATACCCAAATTGTCTGTATCTCTCCAACCGAGACAGGTGGTTAAATCTCCCTGTGGGTCTGCGTCAATGAGCAAGACTTTCTTACCCTGCATTGCAAGCCCAACACCAAGATTAACCGTTGTCGTTGTCTTTCCGACTCCGTCTTTTTGATTGCATATGGCAATCGTTTTGCAGTTTGACACCTCTTGCGTCCTCCTTTCAATTTATTCATAGCCAATAAAATATGGCTATGTACTTGACCGTCTCATTTCCTAAACGGTCGTGGCAATATTTATTCTCAATATCCCTTGCCAAGCATATTGCTTTCGGGAAGTCGTTAAGAAACAGACTGCTTATCTGTATCATAGGAATCTAACCTCTGCCGGGTACTCCGCCAGCTCCGTAGAGAAGTATCATTATCTTTCTGACCGTCATCGCCATATCGGTTGCAATCCGATACTCATAACAGGAGTTCTCGCTGTTCTGAAATTTTCAGAAGTTTCGGCGTACCTGCTAAAGTGGCTATCATCAGAATTAAAGTCTTAACGACCTGTGTATTCAGTTGTCAAAGAACAAGTGAAAAGGCTTCCGTTTTCATCATCAGGAATTAACCCCTTCACTCATTGCACAAAAGGCTTCATTTTGGACACCCAAAATCGCTGCTTTTCCGAAAAAAATTTCAAAAAATTTTTGACAACAAAAAAAGCCGCCTGTTTCGGTTAAAAAACAGACGGCGTAAATGCTTGAAATTATTTGATTTTCAGTTTCTTTTTCCTTGCGAACAGCACTTTCAGAAGAACTTCATCTACTGCGTCGGTGTATCTTCCTTGTACTATGAGGTTATTTTTCAGATTGATAAGCGACTGTATCACTCTGCTTTGCTCATCATCGGTTAGATAAATGTGATATTTCTTTTCTCTCATCGGCTGTTCCTCCAGTTCTTAAATATTTTCCTGATTATCTTAACATCTTCTTCTGTATCGGAAGATATAAATATATGTACGCTCTGAAATGCCGCTTTGATTCGCTGTGCATATTCGGATTCCGCTTCGTTTGGCTTCATCGGTAACTTAATGAGTTTGATTCCACGTTGTTTACAGAGATGTTCCTTTAGTATATCTATCTTCTCCGAGTCCGTATTCACTTGAATGGCAACCTGCTCCAGTGGGATATATACATCAAGTGGAATGCCGAATAACCTATCAGAGCCAAGTTCAATTTTCAATCCTTTCAAATTGGCATAATAACTGATTACAAGAGCCGGGAACAACGACAGATACTCCTGTTCACATATTCTGCACCCTTTTCTGAGAACAGTACGCTCGTTTATCTTCATACTCCAAGAATGACCGTATCTGCATTGCCACCATGCTCTCTTTGCTGAATTTCTTGAAACTTCCGTCGGCTTCAACTTATTTAATTCATAATCCCATTCTGTCAGAAGCTGCTTATCCGTCGTAGCCAAATCATTGTATCCGGCAAGTACCTCTCGCTCTGCACAGACAGGGCAGACCGTTCCTTTCACACGAGCATTGATAATCGACTTCCACTCGTTTCCACATTTTCTGCAATGCCACCATACATTTTTCCTCGACTTTGCATTGACTTCATCCGGTTGCAGAGGATAGTTTTTCTCTGACCATTCTTTGGCTATCTGTGGGTGTGTACTTTTTAGGTCATTCTTTCCTTTTATAAATGTATATCCACTGCAACAAGGACATTTACTGCCGCCTGAGCGTGTGGAAATAAGCGTATTCCACTCGTAGCCACAAATTTTACATTTCCACCAAGCCTTTCTGTTTGCAAATGCCGTAACTTCTGTTGGTTTCTTTTCATTCCTAGCTGACCACTCATCTGCAACTTCCGGGAACAGGGTTGCAAGGTCATTAAATCCTGCAAGCACTTTGTTATGGGAGCAGTACGGGCAACCTGTTCTATTGATGGTTCTGCTCTTTACAGTGGCTATCCATTCGTGTCCTAATTTACATTTCCATATCACTTTCTTGTGTGAACCGATAGATACCTCTGTCGGCTTGATTTCATTTTTCTCTGACCACTCTGGAGCTAATTCCGGCTTCAATGTACTTAAATCGTTAATTCCCTCAATCACTCTCGCACCGGAACATATCGGGCATTTTTCTCCATTGGAACGAGCCTTAACGCTTGTCTGCCACTCGTGACCGCAAGCACCTTTCCACCTTACTTTTTTATTTGAACCGAAGGTAATATCATCAGGTGTAAGCGGTAAATTCTTCTCCGACCACTCCGAAACAAGCTCCGGATGTACTGCCGATAAACTGTTACTCATATCAAAACCTCCACGTCCTCTTTGATTAGAGTATATGAAGTTTCGGCTTTTTCTTGTAGTTTGCGAATATCCGTATAAATAGAAAAAGCCCTTTGAGAAAAGGATTTTTCCTCTCTCAAAGGGCTTGATAAACTGGATCTGTCTGATTAGCAATTATCTTTTGCAATTTATACCTGAATCAAAAAGAATACCAGTACACTCAAGAGTATTGTTACTGTCCCCATTATGATAAACATCATGGAAGTAAAACTTTTTGAAATCGGTCTATCAACATAACACTTTTTAGGATTGTTTGGATTATAATAAACTGTCATCTTACTGTTGATAGGCCACAACTGCTCCGCAAGTTGATGCAAATTTGCAATAGCTCCAGTTTTTACATGTAGCCATCCTTTTTCATCTTCATAGACTTCTGATTTCATTGGTACAGGTACTCCTGATAGTTGCGTTGTTTTAATTCCTCGAAATTTTTTCTTTGCTTTATAACAAGTTCCATTCACAAAATATTCAACGATTGGGTACACTCTTCCATTCCCAGGAAACCCATATTGTTTAATAATACCGTCTGTCTTTTTTGTACACAATTTATTCTGTCTTTTTACAATTATATTGAAAGTAACTCCTAGTAGAACTAGTATTACACCAAGACCTCCAACTATCATCAATTCTAACCATGCAATTTGTATTTCATCCATAGTTTCATCACCTCAAATACCGATTTAGTGTCCTTTTATAACGGTTGCATCATCTCAAGAATGATTCCATCCGGGTCTCTGAAATAAAACGCTCTGCTTTCCCCAAATCCATTTGCCCTGAAATCGAAATACTGCGGTTCAGACAAGCACTCCACATGATTTTCGATAAGGGTTTTGTAGACAGAATCAATGTCATCCGTGTAAAAGCATACTTCTGAGATAGATGTCGTAAACAAGTCTGATTGCTCTTTATGGATTTTGTTGTCTATAAACTGAATCAATTCAACCGGTGGTGCTTCAAGAGCCTTCGAACCATTCAAATATGCAACCCTTGCTTTACAATTTTTCTTACGGAACATTTTATCTGTCTCTTCGCCTTCCATAAAGATTTCGCCCTGAAATTCAAGCCCAAGAATATCTCTGTAGAAAGCAATCGAGCGTTCCAAATCAGAAACGGTTAATCCAACGTGATAAATTCTTCCAACCATTTACTACTCCTCCTTAACAAATGATAAATACCGATTTGTTTTTCTCTCATTTTTGAAAATGGGCAATTCCGCAATGGAACTGCCCATATATCTTTAAAATATGCGATTTTTTAGGCTCTCCACCGTTTCAAGCACCATTTGGTGTAAATTTGGTGTATTTGTGTATTTTCAGAGCTTTTTCACAAATGAAGTACATCCCGTTTTGTAGGGTAAAACGGTACTTCTTAATAGAGCTTTGCACCTGCCGGAATTCTGTCATCTACCATCAGAAGGTTCAATCCTTCATGACCGTCTTCCTCGTGTACTGCTGAAATCAGCATACCTTCAGAATCAATTCCCATCATCTTTCTCGGTGGCAGGTTCACGATAGCGATTGCTGTCTTACCAACCAGTTCTTCCGGCTCGTAATAGTCGTGAATACCGCTTAAAATCACACGGTCTTTGCGTTCTCCGTCATCTAATGTAAACTTCAGAAGCTTCTTTGACTTTGGTACTGCTTCGCAAGCTAAAATCTTAACTGCACGGAAATCAGATTTTGCAAATGTATCGAAATCTACCATTTCTTCAAAGATTGGCTCAATCTTCACATTAGAGAAATCAATTTTTTCCGGCTCTGAATTTGGTGTAGAAACCTCTTTAGAACTTACACCATTTTCGGATTTTACACCACCGAGGGTCTTCATTGTCGGGAATTTTTTTGATTGCTAAGCTAACTCTTGTATATCCTTGCAAACCCTTGGAAAATAGGCTTTCCCGGATTCTATATACGTGGTCACTCTTGGACGTTTTTTTGACTTTTGTGCGTCCAAAAGATGTCATTCGCCTTAAAATACGTCTTTTTATTTTAAGACATGTACTGCCGTGTCAAACACTACAATACTTGATGAGTATAGCATATTTATCTCAATATGAATAGGTATATTTTCAATCTTCAAAGAGTTCAATCGCAGGACTCTTTTCTAAAAAATATCCATATTTTTTGATAATTTCTCAATTACTGATTTGGTAACATCTGGGTTTGCTTCTGCATATATGTTCATGGTAGTCGATACATCAGCATGTCCCATTACCTCTTGAATTACTTTGATGTTGGTTTCATTCTCGCAAAATCTTGATGCAAACGTATGTCTGAAGATATGGCAGGAGAATCTTGGAATCATAACAGGTTCTCTCT
>ENA-OPYX01000184-OPYX01000184.1-human-gut-metagenome-genome-assembly--contig:-NODE-184-length-36496-cov-5.418378_pt1 | contig 36496 bp, 34 predicted proteins | sample MGYA00242639_ERZ504486 | MGnify/ENA primary metagenome ERZ504486 (study PRJEB26092, sample SAMD00036296) | human gut metagenome | host: Homo sapiens | study: EMG produced TPA metagenomics assembly of... | reverse complement strand
AGCAACCGTACAAACGAGCTTGCTTTGTACCGTGCTCTCGGCTACAAAACAAAGCATATATTTTATATAATTTTTACAGAGCATATAATACTCGCTTTGATTTCGATATTTATAGGTATAATTTTCGCTTTCTTGTTAGGAAATCTGCTTATAAATCCTTATATATATTCATTGCTTGGCAATACAATTATGGAAATGACCGTAAAAATAACGATTGGTGAAATTTCAACGGTAATACTGATGATTATATTGCTCCTCTTTATAGTTTGTAAAACAGCGGTAAAACGGTCTGAAAAAACAGACTTAACCGTCTTACTTAGAGAAAGATAAGGACAATCCCTCAACGGTAAATTTCATAATTTGCTGTTGAGGGATTTTTATAATGCAGGTTTATTTAATATGTTATACAATTAAAAACTCTCTTGACAAAGAGATAAATTAATGATAAGATAACAGTGTTATATAACGCTGTTATCTTTTGCGAGGTAATTTAAATGACAGGTAATGAAGAAACAAAGGAAAAAATCGAAAAAGCGGCTCTTGATGAATTTATGGAAAAAGGTTTTGCCAATGCCTCATTAAGACAAATAGTAAAAAATGCAGGACTTACCACAGGTGCGTTTTACAAATATTTTCCTACTAAAGAAGATTTATTTGCTTCGCTGGTTGAACCGTATGCAAATAAAATATATTCTATTTATGATGTTACTTTGCAAAATTTTCAGACTTTGTCGAGCAGTGAACAGCAAAATGCCATGACCGGAGTTTCAACGGATTCCATCACGCAAATGCTCAACTATATTTACGAACATTACGATAATTTTAAGTTGCTGCTTTGTAAGGCTGACGGCACGGAGTTTACTTCTTTTATACATAATCTTGTTGAAAGAGAAACGCAGTCAACCCTTACATTTATTGAAAATATGCGAAAAAGCGGAACGGAAATTCCGCAGCTTGACAAGGACTTTATTCATATGGTGTCGAGCGGTATGTTTTCGGCAATGTTTGAAATTGTGGTTCACGATATGAAAAAGAGCGTTGCGATTGAGCGTGTCAAAAAGCTGAAAATGTTTTATACCGGAGGCTGGGAAAAACTTTTCGGTATATCATTTTAAAATCAGTATAATTATTTCGTATCTGTATAGGCAGATACGAAAATTTTTAAATAATAGTTAGCGTAAACTAACTATTTTATTAAAGGAGAGTGGAATAATGAAAAAAGAAAAATCCTCTGCGGCATGGATTATGCAGTGGGCAGGCAGGCACAAATATTTCAGGCGGTGAAAAACAGAGAATTTCAATAGCAAGAGCAATTATGAAAAATGCACCTATAATTATTTTGGACGAAGCAACCGCAAATGTTGACCCCGAAAACGAAAAAGAGCTTGTTGAAGCGATTGACGCTCTTACAAAGGGAAAAACAATAATTATGATTGCGCACAGATTAAAGACGGTGCGCAATGCAGATCAGATTGTTGTTGTTGACAGCGGAAAAATAGCACAGCTCGGAACACATACGCAGCTTATGCAGGAGGGCGGAATTTACAAGAACTTTGTTAATGCCCGACAGCAAGCAGCAGGTTGGAAAATTAATGCATAAACTTGTAAAGAAAGACTGCTTTTTACAGACTTTCTTTGCATATTATAAAACAGTAATATAAGGTGGTGGAAGATGCTTTATCAACAAACAGCAATACTTTTAATACCGTTTTTAGGAACTTCTTTGGGTTCTGCAATGGTTTTCTTTACAAAAAATAAAATCAACGAAAAATTCCAGAAATTTTTACTCGGTTTTGCCTCGGGAGTAATGATAGCCGCATCGGTGTGGTCGCTGATTATTCCGTCTGTTGAAATGTCCGCTAAACAAAATGTAATCGAATGGCTTCCTGCTGCAGTGGGATTTTTGCTCGGAATAGGATTTTTGCTCTTGCTTGACAGTGTAATCCCTCATTTGCATCTTAACAGTGACAAACCTGAGGGTGTAAAGTCAAGACTTTCAAAAAATACTATGCTTGTGCTTGCGGTTACATTGCATAATATTCCGGAAGGTATGGCTGTAGGCGTAACTTTGGCAGGTGCAATTACAGAAAATACGGGTATAACCGTGGCAGGTGCGATTTCACTTGCAGTCGGAATTGCAATTCAGAATTTCCCGGAGGGAGCAATAATATCTCTGCCGCTCAAAGACGGCGGCTGTTCAAAGTTAAAATCATTTTATTACGGCGTGATTTCGGGTGTGGTTGAACCGATAGGTGCAATGATTACTTTGATTTTTGCGGGAATAGTGACACAAATTCTGCCGTATCTGTTGTCTTTTGCGGCAGGTGCTATGATTTATGTTGTAACGGAAGAATTAATACCCGAATCACAGAGCGGAAAACACTCAAATATCGGCACAATCGGAGTTGCAATTGGGTTCGTAATTATGATGATTTTAGATGTTAGTTTGGGATAACCTACAAATTTCGGTTAGGTTTTTCTTACAGTATTGACAAATTGTGACAAATGAGTATAATATAATTATCATAAATCTTAGGAGGAACAGTTATGAAGAATTTTTTAAAAAATGAAAAATTATGGTGCGTTGTTGCAGGTGCAGCAGCAGTTATTGTCGGTAAAAAAGTATTTACTTCACCAAAGACTCGCAGCGTTGCAGTAACCGGTCTTGCAAAAGGTATGAAGCTTCAGAAAGATGCTAAGGCTAAATTCCAGAGCATGAAAGACGATGCGGCAGATCTTTGCTACGATGCAAAGGCAGAAGCCGGCATTGAAACAGAAACTGAAACAGAAGTTGAAGAATAATGAAATATTCTATTGTGTATGATAAGCCGCAGCGAATCAGATTCCGCTGCGGCGCATATGCTTTTGATAAGGCATATGAGGGTTGTATTTATAATTTTCTTATAGAGAAAAATTATGTAAAAAAGGTTGAAGTGAATTCTGAAAACGGCGGTATCCTTGTTATGTATGACAAAGGCTATCGTCAGAATGTAATTGATGTTATAGCGTCAATAGAGCGCAGTTCTCTTGTAAAAGTTGAGGCAAAGAAAACTGTCAGCGTTCAAGATATTGACAATAATTTTAAACATAATCTGATTTCTTGCGTGGCAAAAAGACTTTTGCAAAAATGGCTTTTACCTGCACCTATCAGAATGGTAGTTACAATTTACACAAGTATAAAATACATAAAAAAGGCTTTAAAGGCACTTTGGAACTGCAAACTTAATGTTGATGTGCTTGACGGTGCGTCAATTGCAACCTGCTTGTTACAGAGAAACTTTAAAACCGCAGGAACAATAATGTTCTTGCTTACCGTATCCGGTATGCTCGAGGATTATACTCATGCCCGTACAAAAGCTGTGCTTACGGACAGCCTTGCTGTTAAGGCGGACAAGGTATGGCTTGTAACCGATGATAATTCAGAAGTACTTATTCCTATGTCTGATTTGACAGAGGGTGATAACATCAGAGTACAGACAGGCAATGTTATTCCTGTTGACGGTGTTGTTGTATCGGGTGAGGCAACAGTAAACGAGTCGTCTATGACAGGTGAGCCGCTCCCTGTTGCAAAGCGTGAGGGTATAACCGTATTTGCCGGTACTGTTGTGGAAGAGGGAAACATTGTAGTTAATGTAAAGGCTCTTTCTTCAAACACAAAAATAAGTAAAATTATTGACCTTATTGATAATTCGGAAAATCTCAAGGCAGGAGTACAAAGCCGTGCCGAAACTTTGGCGGACAGAATTGTACCGTTCAGTTTTTTAGGTTTCTTGGCTACTTTGGTTCTTACAAGGAATATTACCAAAGCTGTTTCTTTGCTTATGGTTGACTATTCCTGTGCTATCAAACTTTCTACTCCGATTGCGGTTATTTCCGCAATCAAGGAGGCAGCCGACCACGATATTACCGTTAAAGGCGGTAAGTATCTTGAGGCATATGCTCACGCAGATACCATTGTATTTGATAAAACAGGTACACTGACAAATGCCGAGCCGAAGCTTGAAAAAGTAATTTCTTTCAGTGATTATTCAGAGGAAGAAATACTCAAAATTGCAGCTTGTCTTGAGGAACATTTCCCTCACAGCGTTGCGAATGCCGTTGTAAATGCAGCGAATGAAAGAGGATTATCTCACATAGAGGAGCACTCTGATGTTCAGTATATTGTTGCACACGGAATTGCAACCACACTGCACGGCAAAAAGACAGTAATAGGCAGTAAGCATTTTGTAGTGGAGGACGAGCAGATTTCCGTAACCGAAGAACAGCAGAAAACTATTGATGAAAAATCAGGTGCTTGCTCTGTGCTTTATCTTGCTATCGGCGGTGTGCTTGTCGGTGCGTTATGTATAAGTGACCCACCACGAGAAGAGGCTGCGAGAGCTATTCAAATGCTTAGAAATCAGGGTATTGAAAGAGTTGTAATGCTTACCGGCGACAGTCAGAAAGCGGCTCAAATGACCGCAGAAATGCTTGGCATTACCGAATATAAATGCCAAGTACTTCCCGAGGATAAATATAAATATGTTGAAGAACTCAAGAAGAACAGCAAGGGCGTAATTATGGTTGGTGACGGTATTAACGATACACCGGCGCTTGCGGCTGCAAATGTATCTGTTGCTATGCGAGATGCGTCTGATATTGCAAGAGAAACCGCAGATATTACAATCAAAAGCTCAGACCTTACCGAACTTGCGAGAATAAGAACAATAAGTCAGACATTAATGGATAGAATTAACCGCAATTACAGATTTATTGTAGGTTTTAATTCAGCACTGATGGCTTCGGGATTTTTAGGTCTTATTTCTCCGTCTATGTCTGCATTATTGCATAATTCTTCCACTATGCTTATTTGTGCCAAGAGTATGACTCCGCTCACAGAGAAAAAGCATAAAAGAAGAAAACCAAAAGAGAATAATTAACTTATAAAATTAACCGCTCTGTATTTTATGTGCAGAGCGGTTTTTATATGAAAGTTGAGTAATTATGGTTTAGCAAATTGATTTGCCAAATCAATTATAAAAGTTTGGTCAACCTTTAAAACTGAATTTTTTTAATTATTCCGCTTAACTTGTGCGTTAAACCATAATTTATTAAGATTATCGGCAAATTCAAGACATAACCTTAAATATAAAATCCGATAATCAATCTGCCGCCCGAATATTCGGTATACGGCTTTATTCTATGCAGTTTAAGAATATGCTTTACTATGGAAAGTCCTATACCTGTGCCACGCACCTCTTCGTCTTTTTCCAAACGGTTATACGGTTTCCATATCTTTTTTCAAATCTTTTTTAGAAATTTCATCACATTCGTTTGAAATATTAAAATTATTATTTGCAAAGGATATTTTAATATCGGAATTATCTTTTGAGTATTTAACAGCATTCTCAATCAGATTTTCAAACACAAGCTCCATAAGTTCTTTGTCTGCAAAAATTTCCTTGTCATCTGCAGTTACGATAATATTTTTACTTGAAATATCATTGTATTTCTTCGCAATATTTTCAAGTTCTGTTTTAATATTGAACGATTTTATATTAAGTTTTGCAGAGTCTGTTTCAAGTTTTGAGAAATCAAGCATTTTATGTACGAGTATATCCATTTCATTTGCTTGTTCCTGAATAACATTTATGTAATGTTGCTTTGTAAGATAGCCGCTTTCTTCCCGCAGATTTTCGGAAAAACCGTTTATTATGCATAGCGGTGTTTTAAGATTGTGGGCAACTGCGTTTGTCATTTCTATTCTGTGTTGTTCTCGGATTGCCCTGTTTTTAAAGTTTCTCCAAATAATCAGAGAAAGCAAAATGCCGATTAAAATAAAGAAAGCAAGAATAATGCTGTTGCCGATTATAAGAGTAGGCATACAGGCTTTCAGAGGTTCAAGCTTTTGATATATACAAATCTTGCATGTTTTTTGATTATATGAGTTCATCTCATCAACAGATGAAAATCCGTCTGTATAATTTGGGTTTGCTTCGTAGATTTGTCTGTATATAAATGAAAAATCATCAAGAGGTATATATGCGGTGAAAATATCAGAATCTTCGGGATTATTTTTGTTGTATTCTTTTAATTCGTTTTCCTTGCCTCCGTTAAAGAAAAAATCCTTTGTAATTTCATTTTTCTTCATATCGCCTATTGAGTGAATAGGTCCGATTAATACGGTATTGGAAGCGCTATCAATAATTTTTTTGTAATTTTCTTCCACTTGTTTTTGTAATTCTTTTATCTCGCTTATTTTGTCTGATGATAAGTCAAAATACTCAATATGTTCATCTTCGGCATACCAAACATGGTTTTCGTTTGTACGCAGAATTTCTAATCGTATTGGTATCATCTCGTCTGTACCGACGCCGTTGTAATTATCCATTGCATATTGATTGACGGACAAAATATAATAATTACCGTTTTCGTCCGGTTCGGAATTAAGATAATCGGCAATTTTATTATACTGCTCATCGGTCATACTGTTTCGGAGAGTAAAATAATCAAGATAACCCCCCAGGCTGTAATTATTTACCATGTTATCGGTATCGGAAAAAGTATCAAAACTTGAATAATAATCGTCAAGTTCAATTGCCATTTTATTTGCGCTGTCAACCGAAATATTATAGTAATCATTTTCCAATGATACATATATGTCATTGTATGAGGAATTACCGTAATAGTAATTGTTGAGATTTGTCACAATAAATGTATTTATTTGACCGCTTTCGGTTATATCAATATATTTTGTATTGTCATAAATATATTTAGATTGCAGTTCAGCCTGATATTGATCGATTTGTTTTGTGAAATTGTATGTCAGGTAAGAAAAAGTACCGATTGTCAGCAGGCAAATAAGCAGAACTATTGAAATTATATTTATGAGAATTTTTCTATTTTCTTTTTTCAGCTTTTTATTCATAATTATTCCTCAATTTTGTAACCTCTGCCGATTACCGTCTTAATCAGCTTTGAGTTATCTTTTAATGCTTTTCGGAGATTTTTTATATGCGTGTCAAGTACACGAATGTCAACATTAGAGTCATAGCCCCAAAGCTTGTCTATCAGTTTTGTTCTGGAGATTACAATATTTTTGTTCTCTAAAAGAAATTTAAGTATTTTGTATTCTTTAGCTGTCAAATCAACTTCGTCACCGTCGGAAATTACGATTCCGTTGTTTGGATTCAGTGTAAGAGTTCCTGCCGTAAGTACAGAGGAACGCACAAGTCCCTTTGACCGCTTGATAAGAGCCTTTACCTTTTCAAAAAGAACAGGCAGGGCAAAAGGTTTTATTATGTAATCGTCACATCCGAGGGCATAGCCGTTAAGCACATCTTCTTCGTTTACCCGTGCGGTAATGAACATAATAGGCACATCGCTGTATCGTCTGACCTCTTTACAGATAGAAAATCCGTCCATTTTGGGCAGGTTTACATCGAGCAGAAGTAAATCATATGGATTTTCATATGCCATTTGCAGTCCGGTTTCTCCGTTTGGCGCAACGGCAACAGGAAAGTTTCCTTTGCCTTTGTTAGAAAAATATTCAACAACCATTTCTCTTATGTTTTTGTCATCTTCTACAAGAAGTATTTTGTACATTGTAATCACCATATATAAAGTAACTTTTTTATTTGTGTTTTGTGTGAAGAATAATATTTATTAATAATTTTATACCAAAAAAATTTTATTTGCAACAGCTTGCTAAGCAGGTACGGTTATGCTAAAATTTGTCTATAAAGGAATGATTAAAATGAAGATAGGCGAATATAATGTTGAGGTAAGACGAAGCAAAAGAAAAAGCGCAGCAATAAAAATAACTGCGGATATGCAAATTGTTGTATTTGTACCTCTGTATGTCAGCGACAATGAAATTGAAAGAATGGTAATTTCAAAATCAAAATGGATAGATGATAAAAAATAAAAGCCCGACTTCGACGGTCGGACTTTTTGCTTAGTTTACGGAATTTAATTTCATATCTGAATAATTATAATTTTCAATCGGAAGTTTATCTTTTAATACATCAAGGCTTTTTAATGATATGATTTCTTCTTTTTGCTTTTTGGTAAGATGTTTAATATGGTATTCAAGTTTAGAGGCTGTGGCTCGGTTTTCGCTTATCCACAGCGATTCGAGTTTTTTAGCTTTATGAGTGCGGGTGTATTTTGCACATTTTTCATTTTGCAAAAAATGCTCGTTCATTCTTTTTTCTATATCCAAGGCAATACCTGTATAAAGGGTATTGTCGCAACACCGCAGTATGTATGTGTAGTACATAAAATCACCTGTAAAATTATAGCATATTCGCATAGTTTTTTGCAATAAAAATCCTGACAATTCAAAAGAACTGTCAGGAAAGTTTTATGCTTTTTCGGCTTTTGCATTAAGCTTTTTATCATGAATTTTTCTTGCAATATAAACAAACGGGGTATCGAGCAAACTTGTGAAAATATAGATAACATAGCTTGAAATGAAAATTGAAATAAGTGTCGGAATATCATATGTGCCCCAGAAAGCGAATGCTGTGAAAAGAGCAGTGTTAAGAATCTGACTGATAAGTGTTGAACCGTTATTTCTAAGCCACAAAAATCTGCGTTTGCTGCCAAACTTCTTTTCTGTAAAATTCCACCATTTATGGTAAAGCCAAACATCAAACATCTGGCTTACGGCATATACAACAAGAGATGCAAGAATCATTCGTGGTGTGTTTGAGAACACTGCTTTTATTGACGGCATAATTGTATCTGTTGCGCTTGGCGTATAAAGCATCCAGCTTTGCGAAAGCACAAGGAAGAATATTGAACAGAATATACCGGCATATACGGCGGTTTGTGCGGCTTTTTTGCCTTCACATTCCGACAAAATATCGGTTATCAAAAATGTTACGGCAAAAAGAACATTACCGAGTGTTTGTTCCATTCCGAATGCGTTTATCATTATTGTAACTTCAATATTTGCAAGAATAGTTGCAATTACAGATATACAATAAAGTCCTATTTTTCCAAAAAAATTGTATCCTAAAAGTGCTGCACCGTAAATAAATACTACGGAACATATAAGTATAAGTTCGTTTGGCATATCAGTCACCCACTCCAAAATCAGTATTGTTAATTAAAATATCGGCTCTGTCGTTATCCTTATATATAGGATAAATTTCTTTTATAAAAGCCTTTATAAGTTCTTTATCGGGTTTTACGCTTGTGGAATTTTCGCACATTATATTAATGCAAATTCGTTCAAAATATTTGAGTCCAAGTTCAATATCGTTTCTTATAGACTCAACGGTCTGACCTTTAATTCCGAAAAGGAAATTAGCTTCATCGAAATTTTCAGAGATTTTTTCGGGATTTTTTTCTTTGATTCCCTTTTTAAGCACATTCTCTCTGAAATCATAATCAAAGGTTTCAAGACCGAGTTTCATTTTAAGCGTAAAGTCGGAAAACTCTTTTCTCAAATCAGCAATTCTGTTGTTGTAAAGATAGTGCGACTCAAAATGAATTGTGTGGATATTCTTTTGTTTGCAAACCTTTTTTATAAGCTCGACGGTATTTTTGTCAAGTTCAAACACCGATCCCGAGTTTATTACTTCAAGGTTTTGAAAGATGCCTGTTACATTTTCAAGCACCTTGCTGTTCAGCCTGAAATTTTCTTCTTCATTTTTACAGCTGTCACTGTAATAGTCGCAGAATGTGCATTTGGTATAAACACACCCACTGCCGCGCAGAAGGACAATTTCACGACTGTTTTTTTCGTGAATTATACTGTACCTTTCCATAAATTTGGCATAAAAAAACACCCACAGGGGGTGTACGGACACAGTAAGTCCTATGCCTTTCCTCCTTAGTTTTGATTGAGCAAGCCCCTTTTGGTTAATTGCTCGAGCAGGATGGTTACGAACTGCTTGACTAATATGTTATCACAATAGAGGCTTTTTGTCAAATTATCAAGAAAAATATATTTAATAGCAATTATACTTGAATTTATAAGCAAAATTGTATATAATTTATATTGCAAATGATAATATGATATGGCAAATGATAATATGAAATTGTCGTTTGTTGATAAATATTTTATGAAGTTTTGAAAGGTGAAAAAATGAGAGGATTTAGTTTTTATGGAGATACTACTGACAGATTTCCGTTTAGCGGAAAAGAAATGCAGCAGTATCAGGAGCAGGTAAAGCGTATTCGCAGTAATCACAGACTTACGGTGCTTTCTTTTGTATTGTTGGTACTTGCAATAGTCGAAACTATGTTTTTTGTTACGGTTCAGTTAATGCTTAAAAGTTCGGAGTATGTCGGTTTGCTCAGCGTAATTCTTGAGGCTCTTACATTAATAATTGTTGCCGCCACAGTACATGGATACAGAAAAATGTCAATTGACTTGCGTTCGGTTGATTTAGCGGTTCTGATAATAGCGGAATTGCTGTTTGGTTTTTCCGAATTTATGATGTATGTATACAAACAGCCGTTTTATATGTATGTCATTGCAGGCATATCATTTGTACTGATTTTGTATATTCTGCTTTTTGTTAAGGCAAAAATAAAAGAAAGAGTTACTTTTGCCGCTCTGCCGCTTGTAATGCTTGTTGCGGCAGGTTTTTTGAGTATAAATACATCAATATTTACGGTAAGATATGTCTATCTTTCTTCCGATGGTTATTATAATGATGTGAGCAATAATGATATGGCTCATTTTTACTACACAGAGTCTGTTAATGTAACAAACTTTTCAAAGCTCCCGTCATACGGCACAAAAGGAATATACAGTATGAGCGAGTATGAAAATTTTTGCAACTCTTACAAAGGTTCGGTAAATATGAGTGAATTGCTTAATTTCAGCCGCAACTACAGTGACGGATTTTTTAACAGCAATTGCCTTTATGTTGCTCCTGTTGAGCTTGAATCGTCGGCAGACAGAGTCAGCTTTAGGGGACTTAGCTATGCAATCAGTTCGCAGGTTCCGTGTGTTCAATATCAGAAATCAAAGGACAGCAATCAATCAAAGGGCGTTTGTCTTATGCTTATTGAAGTACCTCTAAAAGATGACGAAAAAATCAATAACATAGTAGAAATTAAAACCGATAGCGTGATTATGGCTCGATAATTTTTTTAAATCAGATTAAATCAGTCCTAAGTGTCATATAAATACATTACATTATATCTACTCATAAAACAGGAGATTTGCTATGAAAGCAGTAAAAAAATGCTTTTGCTTTTTATGATAAAATAATGAAAAAATATGATCCTATAATAAGCAAATGTATTCACGATAATATTTTTGCCATAGCCGGACAGTCTGCTTTTTTTATTGTGCTTTCATCTGTTCCTTTGTTAGCGTTTTGTTTGTCGATTCTGCAAGGCTTGCATATATCGACTTCGTTTATTGAACAGGCGTTGCAAAGTGTATTTACAGATGTATTTCTTACACAGATAAAGTATTTTTTAACCGAAACATATCAGAATACTATAGGAATTTCTTTTGTTTCAATTGTGGTTACATTGTGGTCTGCATCGCAGGGAATACATGCAATCACTAACGGACTTAACAGAGTTTATGATGCATATGAAAACCGTATGTGGATAGTTTTGCGCTTTCGTGCAATGTTTTATACTGTTATTTTCTTTATATTAATGTCTGCGTCGTTGGTAATAATTGCTCTCGGTTCATATCTTGACGATTGGATCCAACCGTTTATAAGCAGTTTGCCAAACATAATTACAGCAATTTTCAGATCAAGATATTTACTTGTATTTTTAATTCTGACTTTTACTTTTGCGTCTATATACAGGAATTTCCCGTGTATTTCCAAAGAGCAGAAAAAGGAATATAATTTTAAATCTCAACTCCCGGGTGCGGTTTTGTGTACAATTTCGTGGTTTGTATTGGCTCTCGGAATCTCAATATATGTAAAAAGTTTTAACGGTTTTTCTGTTTACGGCGTAATTACAGGTCTTGCTATCATAATGGTTTTGCTGTATTTTTTAATGCTGCTGTTAATGATATGTGCTGAAATAAATTATGTTTATCACGATACTATAAAGAAATTTTCATTTAAAAAGTTAGTTTCACTGATAAAACGGAAAGTTAAAAGGAAAAGTAAATAATAAGTGTGTTAAAGCGCCTTTTTGAGTTATACTAACTCAGGAGGTGCTTTTTATGTTAAAAAAATTTACCTGTACGGCACTTGCTGTTTTAATAATGATTTCCGGTATGATATGCGTATCTGCAACTTCAAAGGCAGATTTTTCACTTGAAAATGCCAAAGAATACTTTACACTTATGAACGGATGTTCAAGGACCGCTCTGAAAAATTATAATGACGAAGATACTGTAGACGCAATTGTATATTGCGGTCTTGATTTAAGCAGCCCGAAAATAATGTTTTATTTATCAATGTTTTATATTGCAAATGATATTGATACGGAAAAAATAACCGCAGACCCCGCATATTGTACACAGATAATCGGTAATCTTAACGCATATCTTGAGAAAAAAGGTATTGTAAACGGCAAGTCGGACGAGTTTTTCAGTAATTATAAAAATGAAATTTCACAGAATAAACTCAGGTTTTCAACGGTAGGCGCATACACTTTTAAGGCTAAAAAAACCGTAGTGCAAAAAATGCTTGATGACAGCAATACGGATTTTGTGATTGTGGGAACAGGATTTATGCTGAAAGAGTGCGATGTAAATGCCGACGGTAAAATTAACGATAACGATGTTAAAACAGTGCAGAATTTGAGTGCGGATATTATTAAAACAGAATGTTCTGATGAAGAAAAATTTGTGTTATATTCGGCAGATTTAGATGATAACGGAAAAATTAATATAAATGACGCTACAGCGCTACAACAAAAAATGACAGCGTAAAGCTGTCTTACATAAAATTAAAATTAGTTCTTGACAAATAAAAACAAAAAGACTATAATGTTATAAAAGTTCGGTATCAAACAATTTAATATATAACAGTTTTATACCGAACTTATATTGAGTTACGATTCGGAGGTGTTTTTTAGTGTGTGATATGTTTGGGGAGGACGAAAAATTAAATGCGGATACAGAGAAAAATTTTGAAAAGGATTGCCATATATGTGACGCAATAGGTCACGAAATTAAGGCGGTAAACCACCTTATGCACAGGAAAATGCTTGAAAGTGCGGCAAAAAACGGTGTGGATAAGGTAACGATTATGCACGGCTGGATAATCGCGTATCTTTACAATAATCAGGACAACGATATTTTCCAGAAAAATCTTGAAAGCGAGTTTTCAATTTCACGCTCATCCGTAACTAATATTTTACAGCTTATGGAAAAAAAGGGGTACATAAAGAGAGAGTCTGTTGAAAATGATGCAAGACTTAAAAAAATTGTGCTTACCGAAAAGGGAATGAGCATAAAAAGCTCGATAGATAAAGCAATTATATCTAACGAGCAGGAATTTGACAGTATTTTTACACCCGAAGAAAAGCAAACCTTTTTGTTTTTAATACGAAAACTTAAGACAGGCATTTCGGGACAATAATATGGTAAAGGAGAAAAAGTATGATAAAAACTTTATCAAAACAGATTAAGGGATTTGTAAAAGAATCTGTACTGACGCCTGTTTTTATGATACTTGAGGTTGTTTTTGAAACGCTTATCCCGCTTCTTATGGCCTCAATTATTGATGACGGTATCAACAAAGGCGATATGAATCATATTCTCTTTGTCGGAGGAGGAATGGTTCTTTGTGCTATCGGCGGACTTATCTGCGGTATTCTCGGCGGCAGCTTCGGTGCAAAGGCATCAGCCGGTTTTGCACGAAATCTTCGCCGCTCAATGTTTGCGAATATTCAGACATTTTCGTTTTCAAACATTGATAAATACTCAACCGCAGGTCTTGTTACAAGACTTACTACCGATGTAACCAACTTACAAAATGCGTATCAGATGATACTCAGAATGTGTATGCGTGCACCGACAAGCCTTATTTGTGCAATGGTTATGGCATTTATAATCAACGCAAAACTTGCAAGTGTGTACCTCGTTGCAATTATTTTTCTTGCGATTGTTCTTGCTTCCCTTATGAAATTTACTATGAAATACTTTAATCAGGTATTTAAAAAGTACGATGATTTGAACGCAAGCGTTCAGGAGAATGTATCCGGTATCAGAGTAGTAAAGGCTTTCGTTCGTGAGGATCACGAAACCAAAAAATTCTCAAAAGCCGCAAACAACCTTTACAAACTTTTTGTTAAGGCTGAAAACTGTATGGTATCTGTAACGCCTATAATGCAGCTTACCGTTTATGCTTGTATCATTGCAATAAGCTGGTTTGGCGCAAATATGATTGTCGGTTCAACACTTACAACAGGTGAGCTTACAAGTATGCTTACATATTGTATGAACATTCTTATGTCACTTATGATGCTCGGTATGGTATTTGTAATGATTACTATGAGTGCCGCAAGTGCAAAGCGTGTAGCAGGTGTTCTCAACGAGAAGAGTAACCTTACAAACGGCGAAAATCCTGTTAAAAAATGTGCCTGACGGCAGTATTGAATTTAAAGATGTATATTTCAGTTATAACAAAACAGGCGCAGAACCTGTACTTGACGATATTAACTTAAAGATCAAGTCAGGCGAAACAGTCGGTATCATTGGCGGTACGGGCAGCTCTAAAACAAGTCTTGTAAACCTTATCGGCAGACTTTACGATGTAACAAGCGGTGAAGTTCTTGTCGGCGGCAGAAATGTTAAAGAGTATGACCTTGAAAAGCTCCGTGACGAGGTATCTGTAGTTCTTCAGTCAAATGTACTTTTCAGCGGTACAATTTTAGATAACCTCCGTTGGGGTAACGAAAACGCAACGGAAGAGGAATGTGTAAATGCCTGCAAACTTGCGTGCGCTGATGATTTTATTCAGACATTCCCCGAAAAGTATAATACATTTATTGAGCGTGGCGGTACTAATGTATCGGGCGGTCAGAAACAGCGTATCTGTATTGCGAGAGCATTACTTAAAAAGCCTAAAATTCTTATTCTTGACGACTCTACAAGTGCGGTCGATACAGCAACGGATGCAAAGATAAGAAAGGCTTTTGCAGAGGAAATTCCTAATACAACAAAGCTTATTATTTCACAGAGAATTTCAAGTGTTCAGAATGCCGATAAGATTATAGTTCTTGATAACGGTAAAATCAGCGGCGTAGGCTCACACGATGAACTCTTGAATAAAAATGATATTTACACCGAAATTTATGAGGCCCAAACTAAGGGCAGCGGTGATTTTGATACAAAGGGGGAGATGTAATGCCGGGTCCTATGGGTGGCAGAAGACGCCAGATGGGTGCAAAACCCAAGGTTAAAAATCCGGGTAAAATTCTCGGAAGAATTTTAGGATATACCTTTAAGAATTATAAAATTCATATGATAATCGTGTTTATCTGTATTATCGTAAGTGTTCTTGCTAATGTTCAGGGTACTTTGTTTATTCAGTCGCTTATTGATGATTACATCACTCCGCTTATGAATACAAGTTCGCCTGATTTTACTCCCTTGCTTTTCGCAATAGCAAGAGTAGCAGGTTTTTACTTGCTCGGTGCTGCTTCAACTTTTGCGTATTCAAAACTTATGGTTTATGTAACACAGGGTACAATGCGTAATTTGAGAATTGATATTTTCTCACATATGGAGAGTTTACCGATTAAATTCTTCGATACTCATTCTCACGGCGATATTATGTCGGTTTATACAAATGATATTGATACTCTCCGTCAGATGATTAGCCAGAGTATGGTTCAGCTTTTCTCAAGTACAATTACAATCGTATCTGTAATTGTAAGTATGATTTCAATCAGTATTCCGCTTACACTTCTTACACTTGTTATGGTTGCGGTAATGTTTATTGTATCGGGCAAAATCGGCGGCAAGAGCAGTAAATATTTTACGGCTCAACAGGATGACCTCGGCAAGGTAAACGGCTACATTGAAGAAATGATGAACGGTCAGAAAGTTGTAAAGGTATTTAATCACGAGGGTAAGGCTGTTGAAGAATTTAACGAACTCAACGACAAACTTTTTGACAGCGCATATAATGCAAATAAATTTGCAAATATTCTTATGCCTATCAATGCACAGCTCGGTAATATCAGCTATGTGCTTTGCGCAATAGTCGGCGGTGTGCTTGCGTTTAATCACTTTGCAGGACTTACACTTGGCGGACTTGTGGCATTTATGACATTTAACAAAAATTTCAGTCAGCCAATTAATCAGATTAGTATGCAGCTCAACAGCATTATTATGGCTCTTGCAGGTGCAGACAGAATTTTCAAACTTCTTGACGAAAAGCCTGAAGAGGATGACGGATATGTAAATCTTGTAAATGCAAAAATTGTTGACGGCAAGATTGAGCCATCTGAAGAGAGAACAGGTGTGTGGGCATGGAAACATACTCATAGCGAGGACGGCACAACAGAGTACCGTCAGCTCAAGGGCGACCTTGTAATGGACGATGTTGACTTTGGTTATACAGATGATAAAATGGTTCTCCATAATATTGACCTTTATGCAAAGCCGGGTCAGAAGATTGCGTTTGTAGGTTCTACAGGTGCAGGCAAAACTACAATTACAAACCTTATCAACAGATTTTATGACATTCAGGACGGTAAAATTCGTTATGACGGCATAAATATCAATAAGATTAAGAAAGCTGACTTAAGACGCTCTCTCGGTATTGTATTGCAGGAAACGCATCTTTTCACAGATACAGTAATGGAAAATATCCGTTACGGCAGACTTGACGCTACCGATGAAGAAGTTATTGCGGCGGCTAAACTTGCCAACGCAGACAGCTTTATCCGTAAACTTCCGCACGGATACGATACGGTTCTTACAGGTGACGGCGGAAACCTTAGCCAGGGACAACGCCAAATGCTTGCAATCGCAAGAGCCGCAGTTGCCAATCCGCCTGCACTTATTCTTGACGAGGCAACAAGTTCAATTGATACCCGTACAGAAAAGATTGTACAGGACGGTATGGATAAGCTGATGAAGGGCAGAACAACATTTGTAATTGCTCACAGACTTTCAACCGTAAGAAATTCAGATTGTATTATTGTTCTTGAGCATGGCAGAATTATAGAAAAGGGCACACACGAACAGCTTATAGAGCAGAAGGGTAAGTATTATCAGCTCTATACAGGTAAAACCGCTTAAGGATAGTTAAACACTTTATAATATAGCGCCGACCGATACATAAAGACTGTATCGGTCGGCGTTTTTTAGTAAATATTAGGTTCATCACGATTTTTTGTGGGATGGTGAACGGACAGAAGGAATAGAAAGATAGCGAATCAGGGTAAAGAAGAAGTCGTCGTCATGGTAACCGTAGCCGATTCGTTTAGCGACCTTGATCTTGTTGTTGAAGCCTTCGAGCTTCATCCAGACGAACAGCGCCGAGAACATCTCTGCCAAATTGCGGCTGCATATGAAACCGATCATATACAATCCGTGCTTTGGGCAAATGCTTTGTTACAAGCTTGTTGTAAGATGCGTTCATGTCCATCGCTACCGCGATGACTGCCGATAAGGAGTCGGAGGGAACATCTTCAAAGAATTTTTCAAAATCCTTCATTGCTCTGCCCTTTCCAACCCATAAGATATCTCCCTGCTCCGGATCCATCACGCAGGTTGCGTAACTATGTCCTTTATGGATTGCAAATTCATCAACAGCAAGTATCCTCGGCTTGTAGCCTTCCTCTCTTAACATTTTTCCGTGATGAGGGAATTATTTAAAATTTATTCTGAAATTTCAAAAACTCGAAATCCGGTTAATCTGAATTTCGAGTTTTTCTACAGGCTGAACTGCATTCCTACCTTTAGGTTAGAATGCAGTCGTTTTTTATTTGGGCTGTTTTTTTACAGCTCACTTTTGATTATTTTTATTCTTCACCGTTCCAGCAATAAGTACAGAGTTTACATTTTATCTATACCGCAGGAATCAAGCATATCGTCAAGGCGGTTAAAGCGAAGTGAAGTAAACTTGAGTTCCTTACAAATCTCGTCAACCATCTTTTCATATTTTTCGGAATCGGGATTGGTGTATTCCTTTAAAACTTCATCGGTAACATTGCCGTTTTCAAGTCTTTCGATAACTCGTCTTGTAATCAGATCCATCTCAGAAGATGAGCGTGAGAAATTGAGATACTTACATCCGTAAACAAGAGGAGGACAAGCAGGTCTGATATGAACTTCCTTTGCACCGCTTTCAAAGAGATACTCTGTGGTTTCTCTAAGCTGAGTACCACGCACGATTGAATCGTCAATTAAAAGCAGGCTCTTATCTCTGATTAAATCCTCAACAGCAAGCAGCTTCATTTTTGCAATAAGATTACGCTGGCTCTGAATTGTAGGCATAAAGGATCTCGGCCATGTTGGTGTGTATTTAATAAACGGTCTTGAGAAGGGAATACCCGACTCATTAGCATATCCGACTGCGTGTGCAATACCCGAATCAGGAACACCTGCAACAACATCAGGCTTTACATTATCTCTCTTTGCCATTTTTGCACCGCAGAGGTAACGCATCTGCTCAACGCTCATTCCCTCGTATGAGCTTGCAGGGTAGCCGTAGTAAACCCAAAGGAATGTGCATATTTTCATATCATTTCCGGGCTGTTTTAAGGTAACGCAGTTTTTATCTGTAATAACAACAATCTCACCAGGGCCAAGCTCTTTGTAATTGCTGTAACCGAGGTTTTTATATGAAAAGCTCTCAAAAGCGGCACAGAAAGCGTCCTCTTTCTTGCCGATAGCAATAGGAGTTCTGCCGTACTTATCTCTTGCACAATAAATTCCGTTTGGATTCATAAGTAAAAGTGAAAGTGAACCGTCTACCTTTTCGAGTGCGTAATTAATACCGTCAATAAGATTTTCTTTCTGATTTATAAGTGTTGCAACAAGTTCTGTAGGGTTGATTTCACCGCCGCTCATTTCAAGAAAATGAGAATTGCCATTTGAGAAAATCTCCTGAACGAGCTCGTCTGTATTGTTAATTTTACTTACGGTTGTGATAGCGTATGTACCGTGATGTGAACGCACCATAAGCGGCTGCGGCTCATAATCGGAAATACAACCGATGCCAAGTCTGCCTTTCATACTCTGCATATCTTTATCAAACTTAGTTCTGAAAGGTGCATTTTCAATATTATGAATAGATCTGTCAAACCCCTTTTCGTCATCGTAAACTACCATACCGCCTCTTCTTGTGCCGAGGTGTGAGTGATAGTCAATACCAAAATACAAATCAAAAACGCAGTCCTCTTTGGCTGCTACTCCCATATATCCGCCCATATCTTTTCTCCTTTTTAATTCTGTCTGCCATATGCAAACTAATATAACAGTAATATTAATTATATTATTATTTCTTGCTGTTGTCTATACAAAAATTAAAATAAAATGTCATAATTAAGGTAATATTATCATAACTGATTTTTTAACATATATACTTTTTTGCTTATTTGTTTATTATATATAATATTTCACGCAAAGAATCACAATTATTTTTAAATAAGAGATTTACACAATTTATATTTTATGTTATAATATAGTAAATTCTTATCAAACAGTAAACATTAATTTTAAATAAAGGAATATTAATATGACTCTGCAACAACTGAGATATGTTATCACGGTTGCTCAAAAAGGGTACAATAAGCGAGGCGGCAAAGGAACTTTTTATTTCACAGCCGAGTCTCACCAATGCAATCCGTGAACTTGAAAAAGAAATGAACATTACAATATTTAACAGAACCAACAAAGGCGTTGCTGTTTCTACCGAGGGTGAACAATTTTTAGGCTATGCAAGACAGGTGCTTGAACAGGCTAACCTGCTTGAAAGTGCATATAAAACCTCGGTAAGGGATAAGCAGCGCTTTTCTGTTTCCACTCAACATTATGCATTCGTTGTAAATGCGTTTGTAGATTTAATTAAAGAGTTGCCTCAAAACGAGTATGACTTCTCAATCAGAGAAACTCAAACTTACGAGATAATTGACGATGTAGCTACAATGAAAAGCGAAATCGGAATTATTTATTTAAACGCTTTTAACGAAGCGGCTCTTACGAAAATCATTAAATCAAAAGGTTTGTGCTTTAATGAGCTTTTTATAGCAAAGCCTCATATTTTTGTAACGGCGGAACATCCTCTTGCAAATAAAGAATCCGTTACTATGGAAGAGCTTGCAGACTACCCTTATCTTTCTTTTGAACAGGGCAATCATAACTCTTTTTATTATTCGGAAGAAATTTTCAGCACTGTAGAACGCAAAAAAAAGTATTCGTGTAACAGACCGAGCCACACTTTTCAATTTATTGATAGGTCTTAACGGTTATACGGTTTGCAGCGGAGTAATTGACAGCGGTCTTAACGGTTCGAATATTATTTCAATCCCATTAATCAAGGAAGGAGATATGCGTATAGGATATATCAGTCATAAAAAATTAGTTTTAAGTCCGCTTTGCAAAAAATTCTTAAATCACTTGAACAAATACATTAAGTGATATTTAATACAAGGAGGCATAAATGAAAAATTTTATCAGTACATTTAAAGAATTAAAAATAGTAAATTTCCTGTTCTTAACGCTTGCAGGCATTATAAATGCTTTTGGCGTAGTTGTGTTTCTTGCTCCGGTAAAACTTTACGACAGCGGAATTTCAGGTACATCAATGCTTATTTCGCAAGAAACTCCTGCATGGTGCAGTTTATCACTTATACTTATTTTACTTAACATTCCTCTGTTTCTGCTCGGTCTTAAACGAGAGGGACTAAAGTTTACCGTATATGCAATTTACACGGTATTCATTTACTCTTTGGTTGCATGGATAATAACTGATATTTTACCGATAGATGTCAGCTTTATATCTCCCCTTGCGGGCAATGACCTGTTCTTATGCGCAATATTCGGCGGTGTAATTTCAGGTTGCGGCAGCGGTCTTGCAATGCGCTTTGGCGGCGCTATGGACGGAATAGATATTCTCGCCGTAATGTTTGCAAAAAGACTTCACTTAAGCATAGGCACATTCATTATGATTTACAATGTAATTCTCTATATCATTTGCGGCATAGTAATAGGCAGTTGGATATTGCCGCTCTATTCCATAGTAACTTATGCCGTGGCTGTTAAAATGATAGATTTCTTTGTAGAGGGTTTTGACCGTGCAAAAGGCGCTTTTATTATTACAACCAAGTCAGATGCTGTTTGTGAGAAACTTTCGCAAACATTTGAAAACGGTATTACTATGATAGACGCCAAGGGTTACTATTCAGGTTCAAAAAAGACAATGATTTACTTTGTAATAAATCGTTTTCAAGTTGATAAAATGAAAAGACTTGTACACGATATTGACCCGAAAGCCTATATCTCCATAAATGAAATAGCCGATGTTTATTCGGCAAATTCCGACGATAAAAACTAATATTTTTATTAACGACAGGTGCAGTCGGTTATAGTTGAAAACTATAGCCAACTGCACTTTTTATGTATTTTACAAATATTGATTTTCGCCTTATACTTTTAACAAATGAACAAGGAGGTAATATTTATGAGTAAAAATAATGTACCATTCAGATTTGACTATGTAGGAAGTTTTTTAAGACCGGATTATCTAAAAAAAGCCAGAGCAGATTTTGAAAAAAGAAATATAACAAAAGAAGAACTTACAGAAGTTGAAAACAAAGCCATTACAGACCTTGTAAAAAAGCAGAAAGAATTAGGATACAAGGTTATAACAGACGGTGAATTTCGCAGAGCAACATGGCATCTCGACTTTATGTGGGGATTTAACGGTGTTGCACACAAAAAGACAGAAAAGGGCGTAGCATTCCACGGCGAACCTGCGTTGATTGACGATACATGGCTTACAGGTAAAATCTCGGTTGACAACCACCCGTTTGTTGAGCACTACAAATTTATAAAAACTTTTGAAGACGAAAACACTGTTGCCAAGCAGACAATTCCTGCACCTGCTCAGTTTTTCCAGCAGATGATTATTCCTGCAAATATTGAAACAACAAGAAAATTCTATGCAACCGATGACGAGCTTATTACTGACATTGCAAACGGTTATAAAAAGGTTATTAACGATTTATATAACGCAGGTTGCAGAAACATTCAGTTTGACGATTGCACCTGGGGTGTACTCGTTGCCGAAGGCAGTGTAATTCGTTACGGCAAAGAAAACAACCTTGAAGATATTAAAGAAAAGCTCTTAAAAGTAAATAATCTTGCAATTGAGGGCAAGCCTGAAGATTTGGTTATTACAACACACATTTGCAGAGGTAACTATCATTCCGCATATTTCTCAAGCGGTGCATATGACTCAGTTGCAGAGCCACTGTTCGGCAGAGAAAATGTTGACGCTTATTACCTTGAATTTGACGATGAGCGTTCAGGCGGCTTTGAGCCTTTAAAATATGTAAGCGGCAACAAAAAAGTTGTTCTCGGTCTTATCACTACAAAATCACCGAAACTTGAGGACAAGCAGACAGTAATCGAAAGAATTAAAGAAGCAAGCAAGTACATTCCGCTTGACAGACTTTACCTTAGTCCGCAGTGCGGCTTTGCGTCTTGTGAAATCGGCAACAAACTCACCGAAGAACAGCAGTGGGCTAAACTCGCACTTGTAAAGGAAATTGCAGAAGAAGTTTGGAAGTAAATTCTTTATCAAAAGTTGGGATAAATTATGGTTTAGCTGATTGCTTTATCAAGCAATTATAAAAGTTTGGTCGACCTTTTCAAAGGTCGTGGGTGTGGGCAAAGCCCACAAATACTTTCCGTTTATGCAGTCTGACGATAGCCAAACAGCTCGCTGTTTGGCGGCTTGAACACAACGGCGAAAGCCTTTGCGAGAGCAACAAAAGGAAAGAAACATCATTTTCATAGTCAGCGCAATGCGTTGACTATGTTTTTAGCATTTCTGTTTATAATGGCTGTCGCCTGTTTTAACAAACTTAGTTTTAGCACGCAAACAGCGTGGCTGTTTGCGCCTGATAAATTGTTATATCGGAAGATTTTATGGGCGCTGCCAAAACCCGCAATTTTTGAAAAAATTGAGTAAACTTTTTTGTTTTTTGGAGGATAATTTAGCGTTAGCTAAATTTCAATGCCCGACCGACACTCCGCTAAACCATAATTTATTCCAATTTTTCGATAAAAAGCCAAAAGCAATCCCTCCGAAAATATCGGAGGGACCGCTGCGTGACTATCGAATATTTAATTAATATCTTAATTATCACCAAGTACCTACATTATAGCCTTTATCTGTCTTTGTTGTTTTAGCATAGTAATTGGTGTCTTTTGAACCTGTGTTAATATCAACAGTCTGTGAAGAACCGTTAGTAAAGATTACGCTGTCGCAAGAAGTCGGAACAGTCAATGTATAAACTGCCTGACCGTGGTCATTATTCTCTACGAAATTCATTTTTGTGCCCGGCCAAGCAACTTCACCCTGACTGCCGCTTGTCCAATAATAACAGTAAATTGTACCGTCCCAGTTAAGTGAGTTTGCAAATGTTACTGTGTATGTACCGCTTGGAGTTGTTGTAGGCTCTGTTGTCGGTTCTGCAGTTGTAGGCTGTGCTGTAGTTGGCTGTGTTGTCGGTGCCGCTGTACTTGCTTGTGTTGTTGGCTGTGTAGGCTGTACAATATACTTATACTGACCTACTAAACTGCTGTCTGCAATATTATTATAAACCAAGTACATCTGAACAAGTGTAGCGTCAATTACATCAACACTGCCGTCATCATTTGCATCTGCCGCAATAAGCTGTTTATCTGTCAATGTTGACTGCTCACTGATAAATAACTGTATAACAGATACATCATTGATTGAAATGTTGCCGTCTGTATCAACATCGCCTATCAATACTTTATCAGAAGGTGTTGAAGGAATTTCTGTTGCAGATGTTGACGGCTGTGCTGTGGTAGGTTGTGTAGTCGGTGCTGTTGTAGGAACTTCACCTGAATCGTAAAGATATACAACATTGATTACGCCTGCGGAATAATTGCCTGTTGCATTTAAAGGAGTAATTACATTTTTACCTGCAACTGCAGAAGTTGTGTATGTGTCGCTTGAAGTAACCTTTGTTTTCTCGCTTACAACATCAGAGGCAATCTTTTTGCCTGTTGCAATATCAATATGGCTTGTAATTACTGTAGCGGCAAATGTGATAGCGCCGTTATTAATCCATACTTCGCCGGATGCGGCATAACCGCTTGCACCCTGCCCCGGCTCCTGATTGGTATTTGAAGTTGGGTGGAACATTACATAGCAAGCTGATGCAGGAACTGTACATTTGTACCAACCGTCGCCCTCGCTTGTCATTACTGTAGCGGTATTCCATTCGCCTGTCGGATTTTTGCCGTCGTCTGTATATGAATAGCAACGAACATCTGACCAGCTTGACGGCTTTTTGTAGTGAACTACTGTGCTTGTAGAATTAAGCTTTTTGTACTTAAATGTAATAGTTGTGTCAGTACCCGAGAAAGTACCGCTTGTGTTTGCAGGGAAACTATCTGTATCAAGCTGATAACCCTGAATTGTTGCAGGACTTACAGAGTATTCATCTCCGCTTCTCATTTTGTTCTTAACAGAGTCTTTAACCTTTGTGCCGTTTGCATTTACATAGTTTACTGTAAGGTAACCTGAGGAAATACCTGAAGATTTGTATGTAAATGTTACAGTGTATGTCTTGCCGCTTTCAACTTTACCTGTTGTTGTGCCTGTTGTATTAACAAGATTATAGTCATAAAGAAGTGTTGTATCAGGTAAAGCACGGTATGTTGTACCTGTCTTATAAGTAGCTGATGTGCTCTTTAAAACATTGCCGTTTTTATCAACATGGTTTACCTTAAGTGTACCGTATGTAGGCTCTGCATTCTGAAGATTACCGAATGTAGATGACTGAACAAGTACGCAAGTACTTCTTGCAGGGATAGAATATGAATTGCCCGAAACTGTGCCAAGACTTTCAAGTCCTGCCTTTTTGCCGTTTGCAACAACTGTCCAGCCACTGTCGTCAAGATCGATTGTGCAAGCCTGTGTACCGCTGTTTACGAGTACGCAAACCTTGCCCCACTCGCCGACTGTGTTATTGGAATATGTATAAGCAACAACATTGCCGTATGATGACTGGAATGTAGGAGTTGAGAAGTTACCTCCCTTGAGCGGCGAGTAATTCTCTCTGATTTTAAGGAGGCCCTTATAATAATCGGCTGTTTCAGAATATGTCTTTAAACGAGTCCAATCAATGGCATTGATTGAATCGGCTGATTTATAACTGTTGTGGTCGCCCTGCTTTGTACGGCAGAATTCCGAACCTGCTGTCATAAATACTATGCCCTGTGAAGTCATGAGAAGTCCCATTGTGGCTTTCATCTGATCTGTAAGCGAAGAGTAAGTAGAGTTCCAATCCTTACTGCCGTTACTAAGCACCATCTTATCCCACATAATAAGGTTATCGTGGGCATCGGCATAAGCAATTGTCTGTGAAGGAGCTTTTGCACCGAAGCACTGACCCTTTACACCGTTTACAACTGTGTAAGTTTTACCATTATTACCCTGAATAAAACCGGTTGATGCATCGTTTGTACCACCCTTAATAGCATCACGGTATGAGTCGCAGAACATACCTACTCTTGCATCAAGCTGAGAAGCTTTGCTCTGAAAACAACCGTCGCTGATTGCGGTTGAACCGCCTGTCCAAGGCTCACCGTACATAAGAATCTTCTTACCCGAACCGTCCGAATAAAGGTTATCAAGACTTGAACGAATCTGATTCATAGTAGCAATGTCGTGAATTCCCATAAGGTCAAAACGGAAACCGTCAATGTGGTACTCGCTTGCCCAATAGAGAATTGAGTCGATCATATACTTTCTGTACATAAGTTTATCGGATGCAGTTTCGTTACCGCAGCCCGAACCGTTTGAATAAACGCTTGAACTTGTTTTTCTGTAATAGTAGTTAGGAACTGTATCTGTAAAACATGAACCCTCTGTTACATATGTATGGTTGTAAACAACATCCATTACAACGGAAATACCTCTGTCATGAAGTGCCTGAATCATCTGCTTAAATTCAGTGATTCTAACATTACCGTCATATGGGTTAGAAGAATATGAACCCTCGGGAACATTGTAGTTTACAGGGTCATAACCCCAGTTTCTGTTTGTTGCCGAACCTGTGATTGTTTCATCGACAGAACCGAAATCATATACAGGCATAAGCTGAACGCAGTTAATACCCGACTTTACAAGATAATCAGCAGCAGTTGATACAGAGCTTGCGCTTGTATCCGAATTAATCTTTGTGCCGCCCTCGGTAAATGCGAGGTATTTACCCTTGTTGTCATCACTGACGCCCGAAGTGTCCGAAATTGAGAAGTCACGAACATGAACTTCCCAAACAACTGCCTCCTGTGCATTGTTGAAAAGAACATGGTTATCGCTGTCCCAACCGTCAGGGTCTGTTGAATCAAGGTCAACAACCATTGAACGGTTACCGTTTACACCTGTTGCTTTTGAATAAACATCCTGTGTTTCGTTTGTTGTACCGTTTACGGTAACAAGATAAGTATAGTATGTGTTCTTAAGGTCACCGTTTACAGTAACAGACCACATACCTGTAGAGCTGTTCTTTTTAAGGTTATAAGTGCCGAGAACAGCTGCACCTGATTCGGAATCGGAACCTGTTGCATAGAGTTTAACCTTTACGGCAGATGCCTCCGGTGACCATACCTTAAACTCTGTTGAGCTTTTGCTGTAGTTTGCACCGAGATTCTGTTCGTTGTAAGCATTGCTTGCATAATTTTCAAGATAACTTGCGTTGTAGTAATTACCTGCCGACACTGCTTCTGTATCTGTGGTTGCCGCTGTTGTTGACAACGATGTCATACCAAAGAGCATTGTAGCGCTAAGTAAAACTGCAAGCGTCCTTTTTAAAAACATTTCTTTCTCTCCTTTTTTCAATTTACTTTATGTATCAGTAATTAGATTTTAGCAAATTTTGCAAAGTTTTAATTTCTTTTACAGAAAATAAATAAGCACATTAAACCAAAGTTTTACTGTGCTTATTGTGTATAATTAACAAAATTGTTTTCTATCCAAAAAATCAGTCAAAATCAGATTTTTTACGACAAAATAAGTTAAAATCAACTGCCTGCCGATTCGTAATTTTTTATGCCTATATTCCAAATAACTATACCAATCGCCATAATGATAACGGAAACAAAAACAGTCAGTCCGATGTTTAAGAGTGGATTTTCTCCTGTCATAAAATACATGGCAGGAAAATAAGAAGTGAATGCAAACGGAATTATATATGTTATAAGATTACGGATAAAATTATTGTAGATGTCAACCGGATATTTTACAAAATCATTCATCATATAGAACATATATGTAATGTTTCCGCTGCGCTTGGTCCAGAAGAAATTGACAGCAGTACCAATTTTATTCCCGTATAAATAAACGAGGCAAAAAACATTGCGATAAGCGTAAGCAACACCCTCAAAAAACTCCATTCAATCGCAATATGAGGCACAGCTGTAACTATAAGTCCTATGCCGACTACAAGCTCGCCAAATGCGTCAACCTGAAATTTCTCTGCCATCACATGAAACATAGGATTAATCGGACGAGTAAGGTACTTGTCAAAATCTCCTTTTCTCACAAGCCAATGCCCCATTGCCCAAAGGTTATCAAAAAACATATGATCTATTCCCTTAGGGATAAGTGAAAAACCGTAAATAAACAGAATTTCATAGAAACTCCAGCCCTTAAGATTTGGAATTTGACTGAAAATAATATTCAGAAAAAGAATATTAAATACCTGTACTATCAAAAAGCCGATTACACCTGTAAGAAAGTCACCTTTGTATTCCATCATTCTTTTAAGTTCCTGAACAATAAAAATACGGTGCATTTTCATAGCTCTTCTTAATTCTTTCATAACATCAACCTCCCTGTACACAGAGGTGCTTTACAACCGCTTTCCATATAAGTTTTGACATACCCCAGAATGCGATGCACCAAAATATCTGCAAACCGAGATAAAAAACTATATCCCAACCTGTATACATACCCATATATATCATAACAGGTGTGTATGAAAGCGAGGCGAAAGGGAGTACAGAAAGAACATTTCTGAAAACTTCGGGGAAAAATGCAAGCGGAATCGTACTGCCCGATAAAAAGCCGACTATACAATTTTTTAGCAGATTTGAGCCCCAAAGATTTTTAAATACAAATGCTGTAAAACCAAAACTGATATTAAAGAAAAAGTTAATAAGATAAGCAAACACACAACAGACTAAATAAAGCAAAAATTGTGCAATATCAAACTGCAATGAGCCTGTAAGGAAAAAACGGTAAATTTCAACGCCTGCCACCAGCGGAATAAAAATTATGCCAATTTCCATAAGCTTATTGCCAAGCTCCTGAAAAAGGAAAGTTGAATTATAACTTATCGGCTTTATCATTCTCATAGCGATAGTGCCGTCTTTAATCTCCTGTCCTATGTCATAAGTACCACCGCTGCCTATAATCTGACCTGTAAGAAATGTAAGGAAAATATACACAATCATATCTCCCTTATCAAATTCCATAAAAGACTCTCCGCCGTTTGAAATAAACACTGCCTCCCATACAAAGAAAGACACAAAACAGCCGATTACATCACCAAGTATGTAAAAAAGCCAGTTAGCACGGTAGGTAGATGCCTCTTGAAGCCCTGCGTTTACAAACGGCAGATACATTCTTAGTTTTTTAAGCATCAACCTCCACCTCCTTTTTGTAAAGGCGACGGATAATTTCCTCAATATCGGCGTCTTTTACGCTTATGTCCTTAACATTTACTTTTGAAAGTGTGTAAGAAAGCATATCGCCGACTGGTACAACTGAAGAATTAAATCTTATCTTATAAGAACTGCCGTCATTTTCAGCAACAAGGTCATCGCCTGTAAGGTTAAGACTGTTCGCATAATCAAGCATTTCAAGCACATTCGGGTTTTCGGATACAAAAGCAAGCTCTCTCATTTGTCCGAACTTTTCTTTTAATTCGGTAATCTTGCCGTCAAATACTTTACTGCCCTTGTCTATCATAACAATTCTTTTTGCAAGCAGCTCAATGTCCTCAAGGTCATGAGTGGTAAGAATTACCGTTGTATGCTCTTCGGCATTGATTTTTTCAATAGCCTTGCGTATGTTATCCTTTACTACCACATCAAGTCCGATTGTCGGCTCGTCAAGAAAAAGCACCTTTGGATTGTGCAACAGTGATGCCGCAATATCGGCTCTCATTCGCTGACCGAGCGATAATGTACGAACAGGACTTTTTATAAAATCCTGTAAATCGAGTACCTCGTTAAAAAACTCCATTCGCTTTTTAAACGAAGCGTCGTCAACCTCGTAAATTTCTTTTAATACCGTATAAGTTTCCGTAAGCGGTAAATCCCACCAAAGCTGGGTGCGTTGTCCGAATACCACACCGATTTCTTTTACATATTTTTTCCTGTTATCCTGCGGGTTCTGTCCGTTAATAACGCAAGTACCCGAGGTTGGAGTAAGAATACCCGTAAGCATTTTTATTACAGTTGACTTTCCCGCTCCGTTAGGTCCGATAAAACCGAGTATTTCGCCTTTTTCAGCCGTAAACGAAATATCCTTTACAGCCTCTACGATTTCAGATTTTGGGTTAAAAAAGGACTTTATACTGCCTTTAATTCCCGGTTCCTTAATAGTTTTCTTAAATTCCTTGCGAAGATTTTTTACTGTAATCATATTTTCCAAATTTGTCATCTCCATTTGATTGTAAAATCCCATGAACAGACACGAAATTCGGCAATCGAATAATTTTTATACGGTTGCACAAAGGATTTCAAAATCAGTAATAAGCTGCATATCAGCCGAAAACACAGATTTAACGGGAATAAGTATTTTCTTGTTCTACACGCAAGAAATATTATTGCAATTTAACACGGCACAGCAACAATAAATATAGAACTGATTTTATTATATAATATCATTTTCACAAAGTCAACACACTTCAAACATTTGTTCCGAATATTATTTATGTAATTAACAAATTTGTATAGCATTTTAACTATAATAATCATCAATGATATTTTTTATGGTTACAAATCTATACTTTTTTGTTTATTTCTGTATCTGAAAAATGACAAAAAATTTACAATAAATCTACATAAAAAACAAAATTGTATTTTGTTAAAATATACAAAGATAAATATATACCTATACTTTTGTGCGTATTTGCCTTGACTTTTTTCGTAAAACGATGTATTATCTTGCTTAAGGGTGATTGGTATTCACAAAGAAAGGTTACTTTTATTTTATGTTACTGTTCAGAATTAATACTTATTCTAACAATGCTAATATTACCTACGGTATTGATGTAATTGACAAAGAGCGAACTGTCAGGCAATATGCCAATCTGTCCGATAATGCGGAAGAGATAAAGAAACTTGTTATTCTTTGCAATTCTCTTGATATTGAGGAATGTCACATTGACGATATAGTAGAAGATTTTTTAACTGATTTCAAAACATATTAATATAGCTATTTTCTTGCAGATGTGCTATACTTATATCATAACTTATTAGGGTGATATCAGTGATATGTAATTTATGTCCAAGAAAATGCAATGCACAAAGAAGTGAATCAAGCGGCGGCGGCTTTTGCCGAATGGGAACAAATCCCGTAATAGCGAGAGTTGCACCTCATTTTGGCGAAGAGCCTTGCATCAGCGGAGCAAACGGCAGCGGTACAATTTTTTTCAGCGGTTGTACTCTCGGTTGTGTTTACTGCCAGAACTATGAGATTTCGTCTTTGCACAAAGGCAGAGAGGTTACGCCGCAACAACTTGCCGACTGCTACAAAAGACTTGAAGAGCAAAATGTTCATAACATTAATCTTGTTACAGCAGATCATTTTGCGCCTGCAGTTGTAAAAAGTTTTGAAATTTACAAACCGAAAATTCCGATTGTGTATAATTGCAGCGGTTATACAAGTCCTAAAATCTTAAATATGCTTGACGGAATAGTTGACATCTATCTTCCTGATTTCAAATACAGCAATAATGAGCTTGCACTTAAGTATTCACTCGCACCAAACTATGTAGAAACTGCAACCGTAGCAATTAAAGAAATGCTGTTTCAGGTTGGGTTTCCACAGTTTGATGACCGACAGATGATGCAGAAAGGCATAATAGTAAGACATCTTATTCTTCCGTCACACACAAAGAACAGTATGGAAGTTCTTGATATTCTCAAGAAAAACTATGGCAATCAGATTCTTGTCAGCCTTATGGGGCAGTATATCCCCATGGGCAACGCTGATAAATATGAAAAAATAAACCGAAAAATCACAAAACGAGAGTATCAAAAGGTTAAGGACTACTATATGATGCTCGGCTTTGACGGATTTACACAAGAACTTGACTCTGCCGACCGTAAATATGTTCCCGACTGGGATTTTTAATGTTGTGTAAGAATCAAATTTATTGATTAATATCGACATTCATAATATAAATCAAATTTTTAAGCGACAGTTAGTTTATGCTGTCGCTTGTTTTTATTCGGTTAATTCTTGTTGCCATTCAATTTTATGCGTGTTATAATTTAAAAAATTACAGAGTATCAGGGAGTTATTATGGACACATTACTTACCCTTGGTTTAAACCTTGTTTCTTTAAGCCTAACGATTATAAGTACCGTTGTATTTATACAAAATTCATACAGTCAAAAGATGTCACGATATTTTACCGCCTGTCAGATTTTAATTATAAACTGGATAGTATGCCATATTTTTGACATTTTCACCACAAACCTTTCGGTAAAAATAATTCTCAGCAATATCGGCTACTTCTCTGTATGCACTATAGGAACTGTGTTTTTGATTTTTGCTTTGCATTACACAAAAGCCGCTACAGTAAAAAGTAAAATTTTTAAAACAGCCGTATTTCTTCCGTCAACAATTCTCTTTTTACTAAAAATCACAGATCCTATTTTTCATTTATTTTTTAAAAGTTATCAGAGCAACGAAGTAATCGGCGGAAACGGATTTTACATAACGGTTGCATATAATTATTTATTGCTTATAATATCCGTTTGCCTTATGGTCGGTAAAAATATAAAATATTACAAGGAAAGATTTCCGCAAATACTATTAATATCACTTTCTGCAATAATTCCTTTAGCTTTTAATTTGCTTTCCTTGCTCGATGTTTTTTCTCTCAAATATGATTTTACTCCTGTATCTTTTTCAATAACTTCTTTACTGATATTTTTAGCTGTTTATAAATACGAATTTATTACCATTCCTCCGCTTACCGTAAAATATCTTATGAGCTCAATAAACGAAGGAATAATTGTTACAAATCAAAAACATAAAATTACCTATATTAATGACGCAGTAAAAAAAGCCTTTAATCTTGATGACAGTATTTTACATAAAGATTGTATTACAGCATTTATGCGTATTGCGGAAATCACAAACAGCGATATTTCAAAATTCAGCGATTTACTGAATAAAAACTCAGGTTCATTAGATGTTTCCGTTTCGGAAAACAAATACTTTGAAATCAGCAAAATGCCCGTTTGCAGCGAAAAAAGAACGGTATCCGAAATATTTGTTTTTTATGATGTAAGCACATATTATAACTTAAATAATAAACTGTCAGAAAAAAATCAAGAACTTACAAAAGCAAATACACAGCTTGCTAAGATGAATGTAATAGAAAAGCGACTTGCCGTTGAAAAAGAACAGACAAGAATTGCGCAGGAACTTCACGATTCTGTCGGTCACGGACTTGTTTCAATTATGACCTTACTCAAGCTTTCACAAATTGATAAGAGCAGTTCAGATGAAAATATTGCAAAAGCCCTGCAAGCATCGGAATTATTGCTTAGCGATGTAAGAAATTGTGTATCGGGCATAAAAACAAACTCGCAATCAAGTGTTACCCAAGGAATAAAAAATTTCATTCAAAATTACAATTCTGGCAACAATAATATTAAATTTACCGCAATAGGCAGCGAAAAGGAATGTCACCGTTTTGCCGCCGACATAATTTTAAGCGTTGTGCGTGAAGCGATTACAAACTCTGTAAGACATGGCAAAGCAAACAAAATTGAAGTAATAATTAAATTTTCAGAGAATTGTATCAGACTTTATATAATTGACGACGGTACAGGCTGTGATAAAATTGTTCCTGATTTCGGACTTAAAGGAATGAAAGAAAAGATTAATTCTATCGGCGGAAATATTGAGTTTTCTTCATTACCCGGTAACGGATTTTCCGTAAAGGCATATATTCCCGTGGAGGTGATAAATTATGATTAATGTTATAATTGCAGACGATGATGAAATTTTCAGAAACGGTTTAAAGATAATTATTGAACAGGACAAAGATATAAAAGTATGCGGTCTTGCAAGTAACGGAAATTCGGCATATGATTTATGCAAAACAGAAAAGCCCGACATTGTACTTATGGATATGCAAATGCCTTATTGTGACGGCTCAAGTGCTACTTATAAAATAAAGCAGGACTTTCCGAATATTAAAGTGCTTGTACTAACCACATTTGACGATAAAGCCACAGTAAGCAAAGCGTTGACAAGCGGAGCAGACGGATATGTGCTCAAAAATGTAGACGAAACAAAAATAGTTAATGCTATAAAAAGCACAATGCTCGATATAAATGTTTTTGGAAAAACTGTTTTTGACAGCATGAAAGAAAAACTTGTTAAAAATAATACTCACACAGTAAAACTTACAAACAGAGAAACCGAATTGCTTGTCAATGTGGCAAAGGGACTCAGCAACAAAGAAATTGCTAAAACTATGTTTTTATCGGATGGAACTGTGCGAAACAATATTTCTGCACTTCTTTTAAAACTTAATTTAAAAGACAGAACTCAACTTGCTGTTTATGCAGTAAAAAATGATTATATTTAAAAATCTTAACGGCTCATTTTAAATTTATTGAAATGGGCCGTTTTATCTTAAAAACAGTGACAAATGTCATCTATCATTATATTCTTTTATATGCTATATTAATGGCATATAAAAGAAGTGTAGGTGATGTTATGAAAAAGCAAAATAAAAAATTACTGTTAGGTCTTGCTGCCATTATGCTGGTATCCTGTTGCATATTTATTTTTATCACTCAAGGTTTTTCGGGTACTCACAGATGGGGCGGTTTTCAGTACGAAAACGACAAATATTATAATAACAATACCGCTACCATAACAAAAGCATACTATCCTAAAAAACAAATGGTTATTCCCTCTACAATCTGTTTTTATAAAGTTCGGGCTTTGGGCGGTTATGTTTCAAGTCGCTCACTATGGGGTGTTCACAGAACCGGAATGTTTGAAAATGATAAAGTTGTCGAAGAAGTCATAATATCAGAAGGTATTGAATCAATCGTTAACGGATGTTTTCATAATGCAATTGCCTTAAAAAAGTTTGGAATTTCCAAGCACAATAAAAGATATATCCGTTACTGATTGCAAAAATCTGACAAGTGTAAAATTTTCAGAAAATACAGTTGAAATAGAAGATTTATCATTTCAAGATTGCTCTTCATTGGAAAAGATTACTCTCCCTGAAAATATCGCTTGCGACGGTATATCCAATGATGCTTTTTACAACTGCACATCTTTACAAGAAATAAACATACCCGATTCAGTAACCCGTATCAATTATTGGGCATTTTATAATTGTGTTTCGCTAAAACAAATTGATTTATCAAAAAATATTACAGAAATATCTAAATGTGCTTTTAGCAAATGCTCCGGTTTAGAAAAAATATATATTTACGAAAAATGCACCTCAATAGCAGACAATGCATTTGACGGTTGTTGCAAGTTAACCATATACGGAATAAAAGGTTCATATGCAGAACAATATGCAAACGAACACAATATACCTTTTGAAGAATTAGATGCAACAATTGAGTTTCTAAACAAGTGAGTAACTGTTTGTTGATATAATTTTATTTCATCTAAAGAATAGGAAGTGAGATAATGCCAAAAACGAAAATAGTTTCGAGCATTATAGCTTTAGTTTTAGGTCTATGCGTTGTTGTATTTACTATTGCATATTTTAGTATTAACGGAAAACACAACAGAGAGGGATATACATTTGAGGGCGACTTTTTCAATGGCACTGCAACATTAATTGGAATGGAAAATCCGAAAGTAATGTTCAATGATTCGAAGAATAAACAGATACCTGGTGTATTGCAACCTGGGCATTTGGTTACACAAGATGTGTGGTTTAAGGATAATATTTGGACAACATATGAACCAGATTAACTGATTCATTATAAATTTCTAAAGATGAATGAGCAATTATGTTTGCTCATTCATCTTTGAAATTAGTGCTACAAACTTTTGAAAGGTTTTATATATGAAAACAACTAGATTAATACGAGTAAATATAGTATTTGCAATATCTTTTTGTACAGTTTTTATTTTAATGTTTTCAAGTTGTAAAGAGCTATACCCTATAACAAAAACTGCTGAAGGATATACATTTGAAATTGATGAAAATCAAAACGCTACATTGATAAAAACCGATATATTGGCTGAAACCATTGAAATTCCATCGGAAATTTCTTCATATAAAGTCAAAAAGCTAAGTTGTGTAGAAAAAGCTGCATTAGTTGGGGTGTCTCTTACAGGTGTATTTGAGGGAAATAATGTTGTAAAAGAAATTATAATACCTGAAGGAGTAGTGGAAACTTATGGCCCGGCTATAGCTAATTGCTATAATCTTGAAAAAATTACTATACCAGGCACAATGACGACATTTGACGTAGTGCGGTGTGATAATTTAAAGGAAGTGAACATTGTTGACGGAGATACTATTACCGAATCCTTTAGTTTCAGCGATTGTTCCGGGCTTGAAGAAATATACTTACCGAAGCAAATTAACAAAATCAGCACTAATGCTTTTGCTCGTTGCTATTCATTAAAAAATGTGAAGTTTTCAAAAAATGTTTATTGTATAGAGAGTGTGGCTTTCCAAGGATGTACTTCACTTACAAATATTGATTTACCCGACAAGCTATCAGAAATAGGTTCAAATGCTTTTCAATGTTGTACTTCTCTGCAAACTATTGATGTTCCGTCAAAGGTCAGGATTATTGAGAGCTGGACATTTGATGGTTGCAAATCTCTTGAAATAGTGAATTTGCCTGAGGACTTAATAAAAATAGGTGACGGAGCTTTTCGGGATTGCGTTTCTTTAGAGAGAATTAATGTCTATGATGAATGTGATTACATTGCGGACAACGCTTTTGATGGATGTGATAAACTTACAATCTGCGGAATGAAGGGTAGTTATGCAGAACAGTATGCAAAAAAACATAACATACCATTTGAAAAATTGGATACAACAATTCAGTCTGTAAATTAATAATTATCGGTTTGTTGATAATTAAAAC
>ENA-OPYX01000180-OPYX01000180.1-human-gut-metagenome-genome-assembly--contig:-NODE-180-length-36707-cov-3.713368_pt1 | contig 36707 bp, 40 predicted proteins | sample MGYA00242639_ERZ504486 | MGnify/ENA primary metagenome ERZ504486 (study PRJEB26092, sample SAMD00036296) | human gut metagenome | host: Homo sapiens | study: EMG produced TPA metagenomics assembly of... | reverse complement strand
CTTTTTTTACAACGTGCATCCGTTCCATCTGGCTGGAAATGGGAATGATTCCAAGGCTCTGCCCTGCCGGTGTTTTTCCTTGAGCAGAACGCCAAGGTAAATCTCCTTATTGCGCAGGAATGGGAACGGATGGCGGTTATCCACGATCTGCGGGCTGAGGATGGGGAACAGCTCCGTTTGGAAGTACTTCTTCCAGAAGTGCTCGTCCTCCTTGGACAAGTGGTCAAGATCCACCTTGCGCCAGCCGCACTCCGCCAGTGCTTCCAGCGCCTTTGCGTAGTATTTATCGCACTCCTCCTGCAGCTGTGCCGTTTTGGGCATGATGGCAGTCAGCTGTTCCGCCGCGGACATGTTGGTCTTGTTTTCCCTCTTGACCTTTTTGCCCTGTTCCTGTTCCAGATTGGCGCGCTCCTGCAGAGAACCCACGCGCACCATAAAAAACTCGTCCAGATTGGAGCCGTAGATCGCAAGAAATTTGACCCGTTCTGCAAGCGGAACATTTTTATCTTTGCCCAGCGCAAGAACGCGCCGGTTGAAATCCAGCCAGCTCAGTTCCCGGTTGATAAAAATGGTATCGTCACTCATAATCATTCCCCTTTTTGCTGCGCCGGGCCGCCGGCTGCGGCTCAGCTCACGGTTGCCATTCCTGCCCAGGAATCCACAATGGTCTGTGTCAGGCCCGGAACATTGGCTGCATCTTCTACCCGTTCGAACGGGCCATTCTGCGTCCGATAATCCAGAATCGTCTGTGCGCGCTTTTCCCTACGCCCGGCAGTGTGCACAGCGCAGAGAGATCAGCAGTGTTCAGATCCACCAGCACATACTGTTCCAGCCCGGTCGTATCCGGCAGGACCTGCGGTTCGGTAGCCTGCAGCGGCACGGCAAAGCCAAAGGCCAGCACTGTGCACAAAACCACCGCCGCCAGCGACAGCGCAAGAAAGAGTTTTTCCTTCTTTTGCAGGACCAGAAGATGCGTTTCTCTCATTGTACCTGACTTTCCTCCAAAAAGAAAGGCTTCTGCGAAAGAATTTGCAGAAGCCTTGCACAAATTTTACGCCAAATTTTCAGCATCCCGCACCATACGGTACAGCACTTCCACTGCAGAACCTGCCGCAGCATCGGTCAAAGTGACCTTTTGGGCAGCAAGACGCAGCTCAGCCGGGGCATCCGCAGCTGCGGTGCTCTGGCTGGAAGCGCGCACCATGTCCAGCATAGGCAGCCCTCCGGCAAGTACCAGCACATCTTCCGGGTCGATGCCCACCGGCATACACACGGCATCCAGCATTTCACGGCCAGAGACGTTCTGGGGTCAGGATCAGCGTATCCGCTGCGGCACGCTCGCCCAGCAGCACCGCTGTGCGGTCGCCCAGAGATTTTTCCAGCAGCGAGATCATGGGCACTGCCTTGCTGTCCTGATACAGCAGCACCCGCAGCACTTCTTCCCCCTTGATGTCTGCCGCGTTTGCCAGCAGATAAGGGGTCCATTCCTGCCGCAGATGACGCTCCAATGCCTCGCTCATGCGCAGCACGCGGGTAGTACCGTCGGTCATCTGCAGGGCAATGCCCACGCCCTCTGCCACCGGCAGGCGGGCGAACAGGTCGGCATCCTGCCCGGCAAAGCTGCACAGCGGCTGACGGGTGCCATCGGAAAAAATGGTAGGCCATGGCACCGCCGCACACCAGCGCAGGAGCGCTGAGCCGCACACTGCCCAGAATGGACCGCACTGCCCGCGGCGTGCGCTGGGAAAACACCGTAAAAACGTCCGCCGCGGCGGACGAAACGCTGCAGCACATCCCGCACCACCTGCGTCAGGTTGCCGTCGGCACCCAAAAGCAGATGGTCCAGATCACACAGTACAAGCGTTGAAGAAAGATGGTTCATACCGTTCCCCTCCTGAGCGTTGCAAGAAAACGAGTGAAGTATTCCGGCAATTCCGAATCGAACCGCAGATGTTCGCCGGTGATCGGGTGCACAAAGCCCAGCGTTTTGGCGTGCAGGCACTGACCGTGCAGGCTGGTGATGCAATTGTGCGGGCCATACACCGGGTCGCCTGCCACCGGGTGCTGGATGGATGCCATGTGCACGCGGATCTGATGGGTGCGGCCGGTCTTCAGGCGGCATTCCAGCATGGTAAAGTTGTTCAACCGTTCCAGCACCTGATAACCGGTATAGGCATATTTGGTGTGCGGCTCACTGGCCGGGTAGACCGCCATCTTTTTGCGGTCGGTCTTGCTGCGGCCCAGATTGCTTTCCACAAAGCCCTCATCTTGTGCAAAGCCGCCGTACACGATGGTGCGATACGCGCGCTCCACACTGTGCACCGCCATCTGCTGGGAAAGGCCGATATGGGTTGCATCATCCTTTGCCACCACCAGCAGGCCGCTGGTGTCCTTATCAATGCGGTGGACGATGCCGGGCCGGATCTCGCCGCCAATGCCGGAAAGGCTGCCCTTGCAGTGCCAGAGTAGAGCGTTGACCAGGGTGCCGTCTGGGTTGCCGGGAGCCGGGTGGACGACCATCCCTTTGGGCTTGTTGACCACCAGAAGGTGTGCATCCTCATAGATGATGTCCAGCGGGATCTCCTGCGGCACAGCCTCGATGGGCTTTGCATCGGGGATCTCCAGCAGGATGATATCCCCTGCCTTGAGCTTCAGGCTCTTGGCCGGAGCCTTACCGTTGCAGAGCACATGGCCCTCCGCCACAAGGCCCTGCAGGGCGCTGCGGGAAAGGCCGGTATCCTCGCCGCTCAGAAAGCGGTCGATGCGCTGGCCTGCGCCCTCGGCTTCTACGATGTATTCACGCTGCTCCATGGCTTACTGCTCCTTCGGGCCCTTTTTCGTATCCTCGTGTAGCTCCTCCAGGAAAATGACCAGCACCCAGAGCGCCACACCAACACAGACACAGATATCTGCAAAATTGAACACTGCGAACCGCATGAACAGCAGGTTGATGTAATCCACCACCTCGCCGTTCAGCACACGATCGATCAGGTTGCCGATGCCGCCGCCCAGCACCAGGATGAGTGCGGCCTGCTGCAGACGGTTGTTCCGGCTGCGGAAGAACAGCCAATAAGCAACCAGCAGCAATGCTGCGCTGGTTGCAACGATCAAAAACAGCTGCTTGCCGCTGAGCAGGCTGAATGCCATGCCCTGGTTGAGCACGAACCGCAGCTCCACCACATGGGGGATCAGCGGCATTGCGCCCACCGGCTGTAAAGCGCTGACAGCCCAGAACTTGATGGCCTGATCGAGACCGACCAGCGCCGCAACGCACAGCAGATTGAAGATCACAAATGCCATAAAAATACTCCCAACGGCGGCACGCTGCCGCCTGTGTTCTGATACCAAAAAGCGGCGCTCCCTGCTCGAAAGGAGCGCCGCAGCGTTTATTTCAGGAAGGCTTATGCTTCCACCACGCTTGCGCAGCGTGCGCAGAGGGTGGGATGTGCGGCGTGGGTGCCGATGTCTGCGGAATACTTCCAGCAGCGCTCGCACTTTTCGCCGGTGGCGTGTGCAGCAGCAACGCCCAGACCCTCAACAGCGGAGGCAGAACCACCCTCGCCCTTGACCAGCTCCACATGGGAGACGATCATCAGGTCAGCCAGCTCGTCCATGGGAATGCTGTTCAGCAGGTCATAGACGGCATCATTGCAGTACAGGGTAACGGAAGCTTCCAGAGAAGCACCGATGGTCTTTTCTGCACGGGCCTGCTCCAGCACCTTCTTGACCTCGTCACGGACAGCAATGAGCTGTGCCCACTTGGCCTTGAAGGCATCGTCTGCAGCGTACTGGCCTGCCTTGGGCATTGCCTCGAACACAACGTACTTGTTCATGCCTTCGGTCTTGGGCAGGAAGTCCCAGATCTCCTGGCTGGTGAAGCAGAGGATGGGGGCAATGATCTTGTCCAGAGCGACCAGGATCTTGTACATGGTGGTCTGGGCAGCCTTGCGGCCCACACCGTTGGTGCAGTACAGGCGGTCCTTGGTCACATCCAGATAGAAGTTGGACATGGCAACAACGCAGAAGTTGTAGACGGCGTGATAGACCTTGTTGAAGTCATACACATCGTAGCCTGCCTTGGCATTCACGATCAGGTCATCCAGAGCGGCCAGTGCCCAGCGGTCGATCTCCTGCAGCTGGTCATCTGCCACACAATCGGTGTTGGGGTCAAAGCCATCCAGATTGCCCAGAATGAAGCGGGCGGTGTTGCGGATCTTGCGGTATGCCTCGCTCAGCTGCTTGAAGATATTCTTACCGGCGCGCACATCCACAGTGTAGTCGGAAGAAGCGACCCACAGGCGGATGATATCCGCGCCATAGTCCTTGATGATCTCGCTGGGCTCCACGCCGTTGCCGGCGCTCTTGTGCATCTGCTTGCCCTGCTCGTCCACGACCCAGCCGTGGCACAGAACGGACTTGTAAGGTGCGCAGCCCTTGGCAGCCACGCTGGTCAGCAGGCTGGACTGGAACCAGCCGCGGAACTGGTCGCCGCCCTCCATATACATGTCGGCCGGGAAGCTCAGCTCCGGGCGCTCCTCCAGCACGGCAGCGTGGGTGGAACCGGAATCGAACCAGACATCCATGATGTCGGTATCCTTGGTCCACTCAGAAGCGCCGCACTTCTCGCACACTTCACCTGCGGGGGATGATCTGCTCTGCCTCGTACTTGTACCAGGCATCGGAGCCCTCCTTGCGGAACAGCGCGCTGACAGCCTTGATGGTGGCATCGGTGATGTGGTAAGCACCGCACTTCTTGCAGTAGAAAGCCGGGATGGGCACACCCCAGGTACGCTGACGGCTGATGCACCAGTCGTTGCGGTCACGGACCATGCCCTTCATGCGGTCGTGGCCCCAGTCAGGCATCCACTTCACGGTGTCGATGGCCTTGTAGACATCGTCACGGAACTTGGCAACAGAGCAGAACCACTGCTCGGTGGCACGGAAGATGATGGGGTTGTGGCAGCGCCAGCAGTGGGGATACTGATGCTTGATGTGCACCTGACCCATGATGACACCGGCTTCGGTCAGGTCGGCCAGAATGGTCTTGTTGGCAGCCCAGACACGCTGACCTGCGTACTTACCGGCCAGCTCCGTCAGGCAGCCACCGTCGTCCACAGGAACAGTGATGGGCACATTATACTTCTGAGAAACATTGAAGTCATCCACGCCGTGGCCGCCTGCGGTGTGGACGCAGCCGGAACCGCTTTCCAGCGTGACATGGTCACCCAGGATGACGGTACCCTCCTTGGGCAGGTAGACGTGATGATAGCGCATCAGCTCGAACTCAGCGCCGGAAACAGGCTCGCCCACGATCTCGTAGTTCTCAATATGGCAGGCATCCATCACGCTCTTGACCAGCTCGGTGGCCATGATATGGTACTCCTCGCCGATCTTGACAAAGGAATACTCAAAGGCACCGTTCAGGCAGATGGCCTCGTTGGCGGGCAGGGTCCAGGTGGTGGTGGTCCAGATCACGAAGTAGGTCTTATCCATCGGGATGCCGTGCTTTGCCAGCACACCGTTGGGGTCCTGAGATACATGGAAGCGGACGAAGATGGAATCGCAGTCGTCCTCGCCGTACTCGATCTCGGCCTCAGCCAGAGCGGTGCGGCAGTCGGGGCACCAGTACACAGGCTTCAGGCCCTTGTAGATGTAGCCCTTCTTGGCCATCTCGCCGAAGATCTCGATCTGGCGGGCCTCGAACTCAGGCTTCAGGGTCAGGTAGGGGTGCTCAAAGTCACCGATAACGCCCAGACGCTTGAACTGGTCGCTCATAATGTCGATATGCTCGGTGGCAAACTTTTCGCAGATCTGGCGCAGCTCCAGCTTGGAGATGTCCTTCTTTTTCTCGCCCAGAGAGGACAGAGCCTTCAGCTCAATGGGCAGGCCGTGGGTATCAAAGCCGGGCACATAGGGAGCCTGGAAACCCTCCATGTTCTTGTCGCGGATGATGATATCCTTGATGATCTTGTTCAGGGCGGTGCCCATGTGGATGTTGCCGTTTGCATACGGAGGGCCGTCGTGCAGGACAAACTTGGGCTTGCCGTCATTGTGCTTGATCAGATTGTTGTACAGGTCGTTCTTCTCCCAATCCTCCAGCATGGCGGGCTCCTTCTTGGGCAGACCGGCACGCATCTCAAACAGAGTCTTGGGCAGATTCAGGGTACTGTCGTACTGGGACTTATTCTTAGCCAATGGTTACACACTCCTCTAATTTACTAAAACGCTTTTGGGATCACTCGCTGAACTTCACGCCCTTAAAAGCGGCGTAGTCCGGCGCTGCAGCCTCATCCTCGACGGCAGGGGCCGAGGGCGGGTCGAGCTTGAGCTGGCTCTCGTCCTGTGCCCAGAACTCCTCGCTGGTCTTTTCATCCGCAGGGGTCTCGTCCTCAGCATCCACATCCGCTGCAGCGGGCTGTGCCTCGGCGATCTCCTCGGTCACAGCGGCGGCAGTGGTATCGGCAGCTGCCGCCTCATCCTCGGCAGGAGCATCCTCAGCGGGCTCCTCCTTCTGGAACTCAGGCAGGCGGCTCAGAGACTCAACATGGCTGCGGTACAGGTTCAGCACATCGGACTTGAAGCGGGTCACTTCCAGCCGGACGCGGTCATACTCGCGCTCCTGGGCAAGCTTTTTCTCATTTGCCTCGTTGATGATCTCATCCGCGCGGTCACTGGCTTTTTGCAGCAGCTCGTTGGCATCACGGATAATATCATCACCGCGCAGATTTGCGCGATGCAGGATCTCTTCCGACTTCTGGTTTGCTTCCCGGATGACATTCTCACCCATCCGCTGGGCATTGATCAGCGCGCTCTTGAGCATATCGCCGTCAGCCTCGTAGCTCTCCATTTCCTTGTGCAGACGCTGATTCTCGGCGGTCAGCTCAGCGATCTGGCGGCGCAGCTCCTCAGCCTGATCTTCATCCTGCTTCAGCTGCTCCTCTACTTTATCCAGGAAACGGTCCACCTCTTCGGTCCGGTAGCCGCGGATGTTCTTTTCAAACTGTGCAGCACGCACATCCTGCGGGGTCAGCATAGTGGTTTCCTCCCTTTTCATTCAATATTGAAAAAACTCGATGATCGATCGGTCTTTTTTGCTTTTTCCGGGCAGGGCCGTCAGGCCAAAGCGCCCCTTGCCGCGCACCGTGAACACATCACCCTCATACACCGGGGCGTGGGCACTTTCGGCAGGCAGATGGTTGATCTCCACCCGGCCCGCCGCGATCCACTCACACGCCTGCCCACGGCTGCAATGGAGCATGGCCGCAAGCACAGCGTCCAGCCGCAAAGAGGACACGGTGGCTGTCTGCGTTTTGCGCTCTGCCTGCGGGAATTCGGGAACCTCATCCAGCGAAAGCAGCGTGGTGGTAACCTCTGTCCGGCCCACCTGCAGCAGTTCCCGGCAGATGAGCTCCCCCGCCGTTTCCAGCGCAAAGACATAGGCAGTGCCCGGCGTATCGGCCGGGAGCACGATGTCTCCCAGCGCTTCCCGACGCAGCTCCAGCCCCATCAGGCTGCCCAGATAATCCTTGTGGCCCGGCAGTGCCGCCCCGGAAAGGGTACGGCAGGTCAGCTTCACACAGCACAGCGGGCTTGCAGGGTAGCAGCCCTCCGGCTCCAGGCAGAGCAGCTTCCGCTCTGCTCCGGGCCAGCCGCCCTCAAAATGATGGTCGCTCTCCGGCACATCGGCACGGTTCAGCGCCGCGCGGGCCAGGTCCTGTTCCCTGTCGCTCAAAAAGCCGGAGTAGCGGGCAATGCCGCGTCCCTCGGCCGCGCGGGCCAGATCCTCCACATGCCGCATCAAAAAGCGCTCTTCATCGGTGCGGGCGGGCACAAAGCCCCGCACTGCCCTGGGAGCAGGATCAATAGAACGCGCCATTGTTCTCCAGCTCGTCCAGCAGATCGCCCATAATGTCCACGTTGTACGGGGTAATGATGAAGGTGCTGTTGGCCACGCGCTTGATCTGGCCGTTGTTGGCGTAGGCCACACCGGAGAGGAAGTCCACCAGACGGCGGGAAACTTCCTTGTTGGTGGATTCCAGATTCAGCACGACGGTGCGCTTGTTGTTCAGGTGGTCTGCAATGGTGCTGGCATCCTCAAAGCGCTCGGGCTTTACCAGAACGACCTTGAGCTGGGTGGTGGCGTGGATGTTGACCACCTTGTTCTTCTTCTGGGCACCCTCCACCGGCTCTTCCTCTGCATCGTCCATGCCAACGCCGAGACCGCTGTTGTTGTTCACCATCTGAGGGCCGTCGTCGATGTACTGATCGTCGTAATCGTCCTCACCGCCGAAAAGGCCCTTTTTGAGACTATCCACGAAAGACATAGTATCTGCTCCTTTCATTCGGGCAGCCGCAGCTGCCTGGCGCCTTTTGCAAAAGAGATGCAAATAGCTTTTACTATTATCGGATTTTTTGCCGCAGATGTCAATAACTACAAAAGTTTTCCATCATACAAATTTTGTCCAGAGACAATAATCTCGTCATAAAGCCGAACCTGACTGACAGAACCAGCCGTTCCGCTGGGCAAAACGATGAGGTCATCACCGTCTGTGATCTGCGGATGGGCATCGTCCACAGGGTCGATGCGGCAGAAGCGGGCCAGGTTGCCGTACTTCACGTACACACCGGGGATGTAGTTCTCACCCTGACCTTCTGCCTCGGAGCCGTCCTCCTTGAGGTAGTGCACCGCAGCAGCAGGCACCCGCAGGCCGGTGTTGCGGCCCACGATGATCTGGGCATCGGCACAGTTCAGCCGGAGCACATCGCCGTTGATGATCTCGCAGGAGAGGACGAAACGGGCAATGTCGTTTTCCGCATCGATGTTCACCTCGCTGATCTTTGCCTTGAGGGGCGTTTCCACCTGACCGGGAAAGCGGATCTCAACGCTCTTGGTCAAGGGCTTGCCGTCCCTGCCCAGCAGCTTTTCCGCCTGTTTGGCCGAGCACACCCCGGCATAGTACCAGGTAAAGCCTGAAACGATCTTGCCTGCGCAGCCGTCCAGCGCGATCTCCGGGGAGGATTCAACGTAAGCCTTCAGGTTGGCCGCATCCAGGGCAAGGATATCGGCAGAACCAGCGTTCAGCCGCCCGGAGCTGGAGCTGCGGATAAAATAGCCTGTCTGCGGGGCCGCGATCTGGGATGGATTGCCCAGCTGGGACTGCACCGTGGCGGCCTGCTGGGTCAGCGCGGTGATCTGGTCGGAGAAGCTGGCCACCTCGCCGGTGATGACCCAGAGCTTGTTCTGGGCCAGAATGTAGTTTTCCTTCTCCGCATCGGTATCCTCGTAGTCCCCTGCATCCAGCGAATCCATCAGGTCGTACAGAGCGGCGGAACGGTTCTTGCGCAGGGATTCCAGCTGCACCGAAGTGGTGTTCTGGGAGCGCTGCAGCAGGTCGATCTGGTCATTGATCTGGGTCAGCTGCTGGCGCAGGGTGGCCTGCGCTGCATCGCTGTAGATCTCAGACCACCGCTGTGCCTGCCGAAACACGCTCACCGTCTGCCACCAGATATCCCAGCGTGCCGCCGCCCGCAACGTAGCTTTTCCCTCAAACCAGGCAGCACGCCTTCCGGCAGTCCACGGTGTCCTCCACCGTAGCCAGCAGGGCGGTCTCGTAGGTATTGGGCGGAAACAGCACCTGCATTGCCTGATAGCCCACATACAATGCCGCCAGCAGCAAAAACACGATGACGACAGCGGCCAGCGTTTTCAGTGCGCCGGAGATGCCCTCGCGGTTTTCTTCCTGCATATCGCTCATCCTTTCGCTAAAAATTCATTTGTGAGATGTGCAGCCTGTTCCCGGACATCCGGGGCAGAGGCATCCAGCCAGCAGATGCCCTCCATGTGGCGGAACCAGGTCAGCTGGCGCTTGGCATAGTTGCGGGAAGCCTGTTTCAGCTTCTCCACACAAGGGGCAAGCGCGCTCTCCCCTGCAAAGTAGGGGAAGAATTCTTTGTATCCGATGGCCTGGGCCGCCGTCTTATAGGTATCCCGGTGTTCCCACACACGTTTTGCCTCGTTCAGCAGATCCTGCTCCATCATCAGATCCACCCGCAGGTCGATGCGGCGGTAGAGCTGGGCGCGCTCCGGGAAATCCAGCCCAAGGATCAGAGAACGGTAAGGCTTTTCGGGCGGGAGTGAGTCTGCTTTCTGCTCACTGAGCTTTTTGCCGGTGGCGCGGTAATGTTCCAGCGCCCGCAGCACCCGGACATGGTTGTTCGGATGGATGGCCGCCGCCGCTTCGGGGTCCACCGCCTGCAGCTCCGCATACATGGCTTCCGGACCCTTTTCATTCAGTTCCGCGGCCAGCTGTTCCCGCAAACCGTCCGGCGTTTTCTCAGCGGCAAAGCGGACACCATACAAAAAGCTCTGGACATAGAGCCCGGTGCCGCCCACGAGGATGGGCAGATGCTCTCTGCTGGAGATCTCACGTTCCAGCGCCCCGGCCAGCGCGGTGAAATCAGCCACGCTGAACGGTTCATCAGGCTGCAGGATATCCACCCCATGGTGCGGAATGCCGTGGGTCTCCTTGGGGGTCACCTTGGGCGGTGCCAACATCAAGGACCTTTGTAGATCTGCATCGAATCGGCGCTGATGATCTCACCGCCGAACTGCTCGGCCAGTGCAACACCCAACGCGGTCTTGCCGGAAGCTGTGGGGCCGACCACGGCCAGCACCGGGTGCTTTTTGTTACACGATCCGTCCAAACTGGTTTTTCCAGCTCCTTCCGGGTCAATTTAAGGACACAAGGCCGACCATGGGGGCAGAAGGGCGGTACCTCGCCCGAGAGGATCTTTTCAGCCAGTGCCATCAGCTCCTGAGGAGAGGTCTTATCCCCGCTTTAATGGCCGCGCGGCAGGAGATGGAATGGAGCACCCACTCGGTCTTTTCGCTCAGGGCATCGCGGCTGCCCTTGGAGAGCTTATCCGCCAGCTCCACCAGCAGATCCTCGGCACTGCCCTGTTCCACATCCGCGGGCACAGAGCGCAGGAACACGCTGTTGCCGCCAAAGTCATCGATCTCCAGTCCGGCGCTTTCCAGCAGCTCAAGGTTGGAGAGGAGCGCAGTCTTTTCCTCCGCCGACAGCTCCACCACCAGCGGCTCCAGCAGCAGCTGGGCCGGAACATCCCCATAGTTTGCCGCCAGCTTCTCGAAAAGCTGGCGCTCGTGGGCGGCGTGCTTATCAATGATGCAGATCTCTTCCCCGCGCTCAGCGAGGATATAGGTCTTGAAGATCTCACCCACATAACGCAGAGGGGCAGGGCCTTCCTGCACGTCAAAGCCCAGCTGTTCCGGCGTATTCACGGCAGCAGAGGTCTGCTGCCGAGCTGGGGCGGCAGGCATTTCCTCCTTGGGGGCAGGATCCCATGCCGCCATGTGGTCCTGTTGTTCCGGCAGATCTGTGCCGTCCGGCTCAATGTCCAATGCACCTTCTCCCAGCGCTGCGGCAAAGGCGGGTGCTTTTGGCTCACTCTCCGTAGGAGCCGGTGCCGGGCTGTGCAGGGTTGCATCCTGCCGGATGGGCAGGCCCGATGCAACCGTTGTCCAGCTGTGCTCTGTCGATTTTTCCTCGGCAGTGCCCGGCACAGGCAGGATATCCGGGTGGCTTGCAGGTGCCGGACGGGACGGCGGTGCTGCTGCCGGTGTCGGAGTGAAGCTCCGGAAGCTCCGCTGGGGCTGAGGGGTATGCTCATGGAGCATTCCCGGCTCAGCCTGGCCCGGAATGATGGCAGAAAGTCCTGTAAAGTTATTCTTCTTTACATCATTTTCCGTTGTGTGATCGCTTGTTTTTGATTCGTTGGATTCCTGGTCATTTTTATCCTCTTCAAAGGCAAAACGCCGCTCTCCGGTGCCCGGTTGGGCCAGTGCCAGCTTGACAGCGTGATAAACGAGGTCAAAGATATCGTTTTCCCGGGCAAAGCGCACCTCAGTCTTGGCCGGGTGGACATTGACATCCACAAGGTCAGCGGGCATTTCCAGAAGCAAGATTCCTCCAGGGAACTTGCCCTGCATCGTGGTGCCTTTGAACGCTGTTTCCATAGCCGCCATCATGGTGCGGTTGCGGACATAGCGCCCATTGATGTAGAAATACTGCATACTGCGGCTGGCGCGGCAGCTCCTGGGCTGGGTGATGAGGCCCCACACCCGGTAGACCCCCTCCTGATTATCCAGCTCCATGAGGTCACGGCTGAATTCCCGGCCCAGCACCGCGTAGACGGCACTGCGCAGCTTGCCGTCACCGGGGGTGACATACTGCAGCTTACCCTCCCGGACAAACTTGAAGCTGACCTCGGGGTGACTCAGGGCCACATGGGCCACGATATCCGCCACAAAGGTACCCTCGCTGGAATCCTTTTTGAGGAACTTCATCCGGGCCGGGGTGTTGTAGAACAGATCCTGCACTCGGATGGTAGTGCCCACGCCGCGTGCACCGGGCTCCAGCGGATAATCCTCGCCGCCCTCGATGCGGTAGACGGAGGCGCACTCGTCATTCTCAGTACGGGTCAGTACTTCTACCCGCGCCACGCTGGCAATGGAAGCCAGCGCTTCTCCACGGAAACCCAGGGTGTGGATATGGTTCAGATCATCCTCCGTCCGGATCTTACTGGTGGCGTGGCGGATGAATGCCGTGGGGATATACTCTGCTTCAATGCCTGAGCCGTTGTCGCTGATCTCGATCAGCTTCACGCCGCCCGATTCAATGGTCACGGTGATCTGGCTTGCTCCGGCATCAATGGCGTTTTCCAGCAGCTCCTTCACCACGGAAGCAGGCCGCTCCACCACCTCACCGGCTGCAATAAGCTCTGCCGTGTGCTTGTCCAGAACATGGATGACTGCCATATTCATTCCCTCCCCTGTTTTTTAGGATTTTTTCAGGAAATCAGCCGTTCAGGCTGCCCTTCAAGGTCTTTTTCAGCTCGTACAGGAAATTCAGCGCTTCAATGGGGGTCAGCGTTTCCACATCCAGCGCATCCAGTTTTTCCAGCACCTCGCTGGGCACTGCGGGAGAATTATACTCCTGCAGCGCATCAAAGTCCATCTGCTCCACCTTGTTCTTGGGGGCAGTGGCTTCCAGTGCGCGCAGCACCTCGTGGGCGCGGCGGGTCACGGTGCCGGGCAGACCGGCCAGCTTTGCTACCTCAATGCCATAGCTGTCATCGGCAGGGCCGCGGACGATGCGGCGCAGGAAAGTGATATCCTCACCCCGCTTTTTCACCGCAATGTTGTAATTTTTCACGCCGCTGATGGTGCCCTCAAGGTCCGTCAGCTCGTGGTAATGGGTGGCAAAAAGTGTTTTGCAGCCCAGTCCCTTGGCAGGGTCGCTGATGTGCTCCACCACGGCGCGGGCAATGCTCATACCGTCAAAGGTGGACGTGCCGCGCCCGATCTCATCCAGCACCACCAGACTGCGGGAGGTAGCGTTCTTCAGGATCTCTGCCACCTCGGTCATCTCCACCATAAAGGTGGACTGACCTGCCGAAAGGTCATCCGATGCGCCGATGCGGGTAAAGATGGCATCCACTACACCCACATGGCACTCTCTGGCCGGAACAAAGGAACCGATCTGTGCCATCAGGGCAATCAGCGCATTCTGGCGCATATAGGTCGATTTGCCCGCCATGTTAGGGCCGGTGATAATGAGGCAGCGATCTTCGCCGCAGTTCAGGGTGGTATCGTTGGGTACGAACAGACTGCCCTTGAGCATCTGCTCCACCACAGGGTGGCGGCCCTCCACGATGGTCAGCTGGTCGCTCTCATCCACAGTGGGGCGGCAGTAGTTGTTTTCTGCTGCCACCTGAGCCAGAGCGGCCAGCACGTCCAGCTCTGCCACAGCGTTGGCTGTACGCTGGATGCGGTCGAGCTGGGCACCAATGCTTTCCAGCAGCTCATTGAACAGCCGGTGTTCCAGAGCGATCAGCCGCTCGTGAGCACCCAGGATCTTATTTTCCAGCTCCTTGAGCTCCTGTGTGATGTAGCGTTCGCCGGTGGTCAGGGTCTGCTTGCGAATGTAGCTCTCCGGCACCTGTGCCTTATAAGAGTTGCTGACCTCGATGAAATAGCCAAACACATGGTTATAGCCGATCTTCAGCTTGGGGATGCCGGTCTCCTGCCGCAGGCGGGTCTCAAGCTGAGCCAGCACACCCTTGGTGTTATCGCGGATGGAACGCAGCTCGTCCACCTCGGGGTGGTAGCCCTTGGCGATGACACCGCCATCCTTCAGGGTGGAAGGCGCGTCAGGGTCCACAGCGGCATAGATCTTGTCCTTGATATCGCTCAGCGGGTCGATCCTGGAGACGATCTCGCTGAGTTCGGCGCAGCCGCAGCTTTCGGCCTGCTGGCGCAGGCTGGGCAGGCGCTCACAGGTCTGTGCCATGGCATAGATCTCTTTGGGCGTGGCCGAGCCGTAGACCGTGCGGGTCATCATACGCTCCAGATCAGCGATGTAATGCAGTTCTTCGATCAGATCGCCGCGCTGTACGGTCTGATTGACCAGGCTTTCCACAGCATCCAGACGGTGGTTGATGGCATCGCTGGAAAGCAGCGGCTGCTCGATCCAGGTGCGGAGCAGCCGCTTGCCCATGGCAGTGCTGGTCTTGTCCAGCACCCAGAGCAGGGTCCCCCGCTTCTCGCGGCCCCGCAGGGTCTCGGTGAGTTCAAGGTTGGCCCGTGTCACCGGCGAAAGCTGCATATACTGGGCTTCATTGTAGCTGATGACGGTCTTCAGGCGCTCCACACCTTTGATCTGGGTGGTGTGCAGGTATTCCAGAAGTGCGGCCATGGCAAACCGCACCAGACCTTTTTTGTCGATAGAGGTGGTCTCATCCCAATTGCGGCCAAACTGATTTTCCAACGAGATGGCCACCAGACCCGGGGCGTAGCGCTCCTTCTTCCACCAGCTCCACAGAGCAGGTCATGTTCTTTTTGATATAGCCGGTCAGCTCACGGCAGTCCAGCATTCCGGGATTCATCAGCACCTCGCTGGGATGGTAGCGGCAGAGCTCCGCGATCACGGCGGGCACGATCTTCTCCCGTTTCAGCTCGGTGATGTGGGCCGTGCCGGTGGAAACATCGGCAAGCAGATGCCCGCCGCGTTCCCTTTCAGAAAATGCTTGCAATGTAGTTGTTTTTGTCATCCTGCAGCATGCTGCTCTCGATGACAGTGCCCGGCGTGACCACCCGGATGATATCGCGCTTGACCAGTCCCTTTGCTTTGGACGGGTCCTCCATCTGCTCGCAGATCGCCACCTTGTATCCCTTGGCGATCAGGCGGGCCACATAGCCCTCGTAACTGTGGAAGGGCACGCCGCACATGGGGGCACGCTCTTCCATGCCGCACTGCTTGCCCGTCAGGGTCAGGTCCAGCTCCCGGGAGGCGGTCAGCGCATCGTCAAAGAACATCTCGTAAAAGTCGCCGATGCGGTAAAACAGGATCTCGTCCTTATACTGCTTCTTGATGTCCATATACTGCTGCATCATGGGCGACAGTTCTGCCATAATCGTTCACCTTTCCTGCGGGCTATGCCGCTTTGCTTCTTTCCGTCGGTTTGCAGTAAGTAACTGCGAATGGAAGGAAAACGCGGCCTGCGATTTGCAGCCGCGTTCTCGTTTTGCCTGTTAGTGGCAGCCTCCGCAGGTGGAGCAGCTGCCGGTGCAGGATTCACTGGGCTCCTGCACGGTCATGGGGTCGCCGCCGTTCATTGCGGTGTTGATGATGGCATCAATGTAGTTGACCAGGTTCTCGCAGTCGCGCTTTGCCTCGTTGTAAGCAGTCATACCCTCGTCAGCCATGATCTTGCCATACAGGTCGTTGACCTTGGTGTTCAGCTCGGCGATGCGCTCATCACTGCGCTCGCTCTTGCTGATCTCATTGTTCAGATCCATGCGGGCCAGATTGAACTCTCCGATGAGATTCTGCAGTTCCTCATCCTTGTCGTTTGCCTTGCGGGCCTGATCCAGAGCCAGGTAACGGGGGTCAGTCTGCAGTGCCATGGCGGCGCGCTTGAACAGATCGATGCAATCCATAATCAAAAATCTCCTTTGATGTGTTTGTTTTTATAGTTAGATTATCATTGAGGCCGGTGTGCCCCGGGATCACGTTTCCAGTTCGCCCAGCAGGACGGTGGCGCGGGCACCGGTCAGGTGCACCTGTGCGTAGCTGCCCATCAGGGCGGGGTCTGCGGCAAACTCCACGGTCAGGTTGTTGTCCAACCGGCCGGAGAGGGTTCCGTCGCTGCGGCCATAGCCTTCCACCAGCACCCGGACAGTCTGGCCCACCTGCTGCCGGACCAGATCCATTGCGATCTCGTCCTGCACCTTGAGCAGACGGGTCATCCGGTCGGTTTTCTCCGCGCGGGGGGTGGGGTCGGGCATATCCGCTGCCTTGGTGCCGGTACGCTTGGAGTAGATAAAGGTGAACAGCTGCATGTAGCCGACTTTCTTCACAAGTTCCAGCGTGTCCTGGAAATCCTCCTCCGTTTCCCCGGGGAAGCCCACGATGATATCGCTGGAGAAGGTGATGCCGGGCACCTTTTTGCGGGCGTACTCGATCAGCTCCATGTACTGCCCGATGGTGTAATGGCGGTTCATCTTTTTCAGCAATTCATCCGAGCCGCACTGCACCGGCAGGTGCAGGTGCTTGCACAGGTGGGGCTGGGCCGCAATGGTGTCGATCAGCTTGTGGCTGGCATCCTTCGGGTGGCTGGTCATAAAGCGGATCTGGTAATCGCCGGGCACAGCGCAGAGCAGATTGAGCAGATCAGCAAAGTCCACCTGTTCTTCCAGGCCCTTTCCGTAGCTGTTCACGTTCTGGCCCAGCAGAGTGATCTCCTTGTATCCTGCTTCCACCAGCCCCCGGAACTCCGCCAGGATATCGCCGGGCTTGCGGCTCTTCTCACGGCCCCGCACATAAGGTACGATGCAGTAGGTGCAGAAGTTGTCGCAGCCGTACATGATGGGCAGCCATGCGCGGAACTCACTCTCGCGCCGGATGGGGATGTTCTCCACGATGACCGGGCGCTGGGCGGGCTCCATCAGCACGCGCTTATGCTTCTGCAGCTTCTGAGCAATGAGCTGAGGCAGCGTATCGATGCCATCCACGCCAAAGACCAGATCAACATAGGGATAGCTCTTGCGCAGCTTTTCCACCACATGCTTCTGGTTGGCCATGCAGCCGCACAGGCCGATCATCAGGCCGCGTTTTTTCTCCTTCAGGCCCTTCAGTGCACCCACATTGCCGAACACGCGCTGCTCGGCGTGCTCACGCACGGCGCAGGTGTTGAAGAGGATGAGGTCTGCATCCTCGGGCTTATCGCACAGGCCGTAGCCGATATCCACCAGCACGCCCTTGATGCGCTCGCCATCGTTGACGTTCTGCTGACAGCCATAGCTGTGTACAAAGGCCAGCGGCGGGGTGTCGTAAGCCGAACGCACCAGCTCCGCAGCCGTCTCGTTGTGTTCAAAGTTAATGTATTCCAATAAAAACCATCCTTATTTTTTAAAAGCTCTTTTTTAGTATACCCTCTTTCTGCCATAAGGGCAAGTGGGAAACCGCAAATTTCAGAATCCTTCGGGGCAATTCAGCCTTCTGCCTGCTTTTTGGCGCATGCTTCACACAGGCCGAACAGCACCACAGCGCAGTCCTGCACCACAACATCCTTCTGGCGGCGCACCAGCCTCATCACCTGTTTCTCGTCCACATCGGCATCCACTACGCCACCGCAGGCTGTACAGTAGAGGTGGCTGTGCCAGCACAGGGTGTGGTCAAAACGATCCGCCCTGCCCGGAATGGACACCCGGCGCACCATGCCTGCCTCCACCAGACTGTTCAGGTTGCGGTAGACAGTGCCCAAGCTCAGGCCCGGGCATTCCGGGGCTGCCTTATCAAAGATCTCTTCGGCGGTGGGGTGGTCGCAAAGCTGCTCCACGGTGTGCAGCACCAGCTCCCGCTGTTTGGAATAACGCATCTTCTTCTCTCCTTCTCTTCCCTTTATACGTTCTCTTCGCCCTTGATCCGCGCCCAATATGCGCGGGAGGCCTGCTCGTTCTTGTTTTCCCCAAAGGTGTAGTATTTTGTGTTCTTGAGCACATCCGGCAGATACTGCTGCTCGACCCAGTGGTTGGGGTAATCGTGGGCGTACTTGTAGTTCTGGCCCTTTACCAGTGCGTCCTCGCCGTCATAGTGCTTGTTCTGCAGCTGGCGGGGAATGGGCCCGGTGCGGCCCGCCTGCACATCCGCAATGGCGGCGTTGATGGCATTGTGGGCGCTGTTGGATTTAGGGCTGGTTGCCACCAATACCACCGCATCCGCCAGGGCCAGCCGTGCCTCGGGCAGACCCACCGCGTTGGCGATATCCACCGCCGCCTTTACGATGGGGATGATCTGCGGGTAGGCAAGGCCCACATCCTCGCAGGCGCACACCATAAGCCGACGGCAGGCCGAGGGCAGATCCCCGGCTTCCAGCAGCCGGGCCAGATAGTGGAGCGCTGCATCCGGGTCGGAGCCGCGCATGGATTTCTGGTAAGCCGACACGATATCATAGTGGTCATCGCCATCCCGGTCATACCGCATGGCGGTGCGGCGGGTGACCTGCTGGATCATGTCCAGCGTGATGTGCTTCCCCTCCGGTTCAGGAGCGGCCGCCGTCACAGCAAAATCAAGGCACCCCAGTGCCTTGCGCAGATCGCCGCCCGCGCTCTCGGCAAGATAGGCACAGGCATCGTCCTCCATTCGGATGGGCGTACCCTCGCTCTCTGAAAGCTTTTTCAGGGCGTTCCGCAGCCCCTGCTCCACATCCGCAGCCGTCAGCGATTTGAACTCGAACACAGTGCAGCGGGAAAGCAGTGCGTTATAGATGTAAAAATAAGGGTTCTCCGTAGTGGAGGCGATCAGGGTCACAGTTCCGTCCTCAATGCACTCCAGCAAGCTTTGCTGCTGCTTCTTGTTCAGATACTGGATCTCATCGAGGTACAGCAGGATGCCCCCCGCCCCGGCCAGTGTGCCGATATCCTTGAGCACTGCCTTGATATCCCCCGTGCCGCAGGAGGTGCCGTTGAGCTTGTGCAGCGTCATGCCGCTATTCTCGGCAATGATGCGGGCTACGGTGGTCTTGCCTGTGCCGGATGGGCCGTAAAAGATCATATTGGGGATACGCCCGCTCTCGATGGTGCGGCGGAACACCCGCCCCGGGGCCAGCAGATGCTGCTGGCCGCAGACTTCGGCCAGCGTTTTGGGGCGCATACGCTGCGCCAGCGGTTCATTCATCGGGCGTTCCCTCCTGTACTGCCCTGCTGTTCTGCATGGGCCTTATATAGAAATAGTATACCTCATTTTTACACGAACAGCAAGAGCAATAATGAAAATCATTCTCAGATGGATGCTGCAAATCCCATTTACAAAAAGGTCGAAACATGCTATTATCATAGTACATTTACGAGAAACGAGGGGTACAGATGAAGAAAGCCGCTGCGGCAGAAGATCTCTCTGCCAAAAAGGAGCTGGCGCTCCAGGTCATCGACCGGCTGAAAACAGAATATCCGGATGCAGCCTGCACGCTGGATTACGACCACGCCTGGCAGCTGCTGGTCAGCGTCAGGCTGGCGGCTCAGTGCACCGATGCCCGGGTGAACATTGTGGTACAGGACTTGTTTGCAAAATACCCCAATGTAGCAGCGTTGGCTGCAGCAGAGCCCGAGGAGATCGAAGCCATCGTCAAGCCCTGTGGGCTGGGCCGCAGCAAGGCCCGGGATATCTCGGCCTGTATGCGGGTGCTGCGGGATAAATACAACTGCAAAGTGCCCACCACCTTTGAAGAGCTGCTGGCACTGCCCGGCGTGGGCCGCAAGAGCGCCAACCTGATCATGGGTGATGTGTTCTGCAAGCCCGCCATCGTCACAGATACCCACTGCATCCGGCTGTGCAATAAAATCGGGCTGGTGGATGGCATCAAGGAGCCGCAGAAGGTGGAGATGGCCCTGTGGAAGATCATCCCGCCGGAGGAAGGCAGTGACCTGTGCCACCGCTTTGTGATGCATGGCCGGGCTGTCTGCAACGCCCGCAAACCCGAATGTGAAAAGTGCTGTTTGAACGATATCTGCCGGTACGCGGCAGAAAACACCGTTCTTACAAAAGAAACCAAGGAGGCTTCTGTATGATTACATTGTCTATCCTGATCGTCCTTGCCCTGATCTGCGCTCTGGTGGGCGTGCTGATGGGCCTGTTCTCTCTGATCGGCCTGCTGGCTTCCCTGCTCGTGGGCGTGCTGGTAGGCGCTCTGGCCGGTCACATTGCCAACCGCTTCATGGGCACCCAGACCTCCACCGGCCGCAACATTGTGCTGGGCATTCTGGGCAGCTTTGTGGGCGAGTTCCTGTTCGGCCTCATCGGCATCCATGCCACCGGCAGCATCAGCTCCTTCGTCATCTCTGTGCTGGGTGCCTGCGTCTGCATCTGGGTGGATAACCGACTGTTCCACGATCGTTGACCGGTTTTCTCTGGTTGTTTGTCTTTGCTCTCCCCTCCGGGAGAGCTTTTTTATTTTCAGCCCTTGACAGTTATATCGAGAAGCGATATAATACACCCATGATATATCGCATAGCGATACAAAGCGAGGTGATACAATGGATCATCCGGCACTGACGGAAACCACCTACTACATCCTGCTTTCCCTCTATCATCCGCGACATGGCTACGGCATCATGCAGGAGACCCAGCAGCTCTCCGGCGGAAGGGTACGGCTGGCTGCCGGAACCCTGTACGGTGCCCTGAATGCCCTGTGCGAAAAGGGGTGGATTTCTCCCCTGCCCATGGAAAGCGGAAGCCGCAAAAAAGAATACCAATTAACCTCCGCCGGGCTGAAGGTGCTCAAACAGGAGCTGGCCCGGCTGGAGGAGCTTGCTGCCAATGGCCGCGCCATTTTACAGGAGGAACAGGTATGAGCGAAACAAAAACGCTGCATCGGAATTTCGGGGTCTGGGAATTTGAAAAAGAAGAACGCTGGCTCAACGAAATGGCGCAGGAGGGCTGGGCCCTGCAGAATGCCGGGTTCTGCACCTACACCTTTGAAAAGACGGAACCCGGCCAGTACATCATCCGGCTTTCCATGCTGGACAGTTCCCCGGATTTTGAATGTTTCATGGAAGAGTTGGAAGCACAGAGCGTTGGGCATTGCTTCAGTTGGGGATATTTCCGCCGCAGCGCCCAGCTAGGTCCCTTTGATATGTTTTCGGATGTGGATTCCCGTATCTCCCACCTGAACAAAATTGGACAGATGGTGAGGCTGCTCTGTCTGGCAAACCTTCTCATAGGCGTTACCAACACCTTCAGCGGTGCATCGCTGGCATGGCTGAACCTGCTTTGCGCCACGTTTTTGGCCTACGGGCTGGGACGTATCAGCAGCAAACGAGAGAGTCTGATGGAAGAACGTCAGCTCCACGAGTAATTTTTTCTCCTTGATGCGCAGGATCTTCAGAGTTTTCAAAAAGTTCATGTTTACCCGCTTGCATTCCGATGCAGGCGGGTATATTATTGTCATCAGCAAATAGTTATCATGTGTTAAGTATTTGCATCTGTCAAGTGATAAGGAGGATTCGTATGCCGCAGAAGAGCGCGCCGGAACTGTTCGCCGCGATCCATTATCTGCATCGGCTGAGCACGGAAGGCAAACGCGGTGCCAAAATGGCACTGGAGAGCTGCCCCAAGTGTCATTTCATCATGCTGGAAGGCGTGCTGATGACCATTGAAGAGCATGGCCAGAACGGCACCATCTATGTTTCCGATCTGGCTGCCGCCGTCAAACAGCCCCTGCCCGCTGTTTCCCGCGCGCTGCGCCAGCTGGAGCAGGATGGACTCATTGAGCGGATCACAGACCCCAATGACCGCCGCAAAACGCTGGTGCGCCCCACGGAAAAGGGGTTGAATGCCAGCCGCCAGGTCGAAACTGCCATCAGCCGTTACTTTGAGCGGGTCATCTGCCGCATCCCGGAAGAGCAGCGGGAGCAGCTGTTCTCCCTGACCGGTGTACTGCTGGAGGCTGTGGAGGCGGAAAATGCGGAGCAACAAGCAAAATTGAAGGGAGAAAACGAAAATGGGTAAAATTTTCAAGCAGCTGGCCCGCCACTGGGCCGCCTGCCTTGCCGTGGTGGCTCTGCTGTTCGTACAGGCCTACTGCGACCTTTCCCTGCCGGATTACACGAGCAAGATCGTGGACACCGGCATCCAGCAGGGCGGCATTGAAAGCCCCCTGCCGGAGACTGTGCGCCAAAGCACACTGGATGCCCTCTCGCTTTTGATGAGTGAAGAGGATGCGGATGCACTGCAGAATGCCTACGGATATTATCTTCAGGACAACGGTGTTCTGAAGCTCCGCAGTGACCTGACCGATGCCGAGCGTACCGCTCTGGAGGAGGCCGTTACCACACCGGATATCGTGCTTTATATGGCGGCGGCACAGAACGCCAACGCCCCTGCCGGGGATGAAGCGGAAGCCATGACCGCTGCTCCTACGGCAGAAGATCTGGATGCCGTCTGTGCCCAGTTCGCAGCCATGGCCCAGATGCCCGGCTTTTCCCGGGAAATGATCCAGCAACAACTGGCCAGCGCCATGGAACAGGTGGACGAGACCACCTTTCCAGCATGGCAAGTCAGGCCACCCTGCTGGTCAGCCTGGAATATGAGGCACAGGGCGTTTCCCATGATGTGCAGATGGCCTACCTCTTCCGGGTGGGCGGCCAGATGCTGGCCCTGACCCTGCTGATGGTGGTCGTTGCCATTCTGGTGGGCCTGATCGCCTCCCGCGTCTCAGCTTCCATCGGCCGGGAGCTGCGCAGAGAGACCTTCTCCTCGGTCATTCACTTTTCCAACGCGGAGATCGAGAATTCTCCACCGCTTCCCTGATCACCCGCACCACCAACGACATCCAGCAGGTGCAGTTCACCTGTGTCATCCTGCTGCGCATGGTGGCCTACGCCCCCATTCTGGGCATCGGCGGCGTAATGCACGTCACCCAGGGCAACACCGGCCTTGCCTGGATCATCGTGCTGGACGTGGCCGCTCTGCTTCTGCTCGTCACGGTTCTGATGAGCGTCGCCATGCCCAAGTTCAAGATCATGCAGACGCTGGTGGACAAGCTGAACCTCGTCAGCCGCGAGATCCTGACCGGCGTGATGCCGGTGCGTGCATTCAGCCGCGAATCCTTTGAGGAAAAGCGTTTTGATGCTGCCAGCCGGGAGCTGATGGGTACCCAGCTGTTCACCAACCGCGCCATGGTGGCCATGATGCCCTTTATGACCCTGATCATGAACGGCACCAGCCTGCTCATCGTCTGGTTCGGCGGCAAGGCCATGGATGCCGGAAATATGCAGGTGGGCGAGATGATCGCATTCATCACCTACACCATGCAGATCGTCATGTCTTTCCTGATGCTGGCCATGGTGGCCGTGATGCTTCCCCCGTGCCGGTGTGGCTGCTGACCGCATTGACGAGGTCTGCCGCACCAAAGCTTCCATCCATGATCCGGACGCTGCCGCCGCAAAGCCCGCCCTTGAAAAGAAGGACTGGGATGGCGTGGTCCGGTTCGAGGATGTCAGCTTCCGCTTCCCCGGTGCCGACAGCGACGCGCTGGAGCACATCAGCTTTACCGCAAATCCCGGCGAGACCACAGCCATCATCGGCTCCACCGGCTGCGGCAAATCCAGCCTGCTCAACCTCATCCCCCGCTTTTATGATGTCACCGGCGGCCGCGTGACCATCGATGGCATCGATGTGCGGGAGATGCCGCAGGAGCAGCTCCACAGCCTTTTGGGCTATGTTCCCCAGAAGGGCGTTCTGTTCAGCGGCACCATCGAGAGCAATCTGAAATTCGGCGGTGCGCAGATCACCGATGCGGGCATGAAGAAGGCGGCTTCCATCGCACAGGCCACCGAGTTCATCGACGCAAAGCCCGAGGGCTATGCAAGCCCCATTGCACAGGGCGGCTCCAACGTGTCCGGCGGCCAGAAGCAGCGGCTCTCCATCGCCCGTGCCATTGCCAAGGATCCAAAGATCTATCTGTTCGACGACAGCTTCTCTGCCCTTGACTACAAGACGGATGTCACCCTGCGCCGTGCGCTGAAGGAAGAAACTGACAATGCCACTGTGATCATCGTGGCACAGCGCATTTCCACCGTCCTCCACGCCAATCAGATCCTGGTGCTGGACGATGGCAGGCTGGTGGGCAAGGGCACTCACGCGCAGCTCATGGCCACCTGCCCTGAATATCAGGAGATCGCCAGGAGCCAGCTGAGCCAGAAAGAGCTCAACCTGCAGAACCTGAACACCGGAAAGGAGGATGAGTGATATGCCGAGACCCGGAAAACAGACCACCGAGCGCGCCAAGGATTTCAAGGGCACTCTGCGGCAGCTCCTCAGCGCATTGAGCCAGTATAAGCTCTCCCTCATCGTTGTGATGGTCTTTGCCATCCTTTCCACCATCTTCAATATCGCCGGCCCTAAAATTCTGGCCAAGGCCACCACGGCCCTTGCCACCGGCTGGATCGCCAAGCTGCGGGGGATCGGCAGCATCGACTTTGCCTACATCGGCAAGATCCTGCTCATCCTGCTGGCCATGTACCTCTGCTCTGCGGCATTCAGCTTCATTCAGGGCTGGCTGATGACCGGCCTTTCCCAGAAGGTCTGCTATGATTTCCGCCGCCAGATCAGCGAGAAGATCAACCGCCTGCCGCTGGCCTACTTTGAAAAGCGGACGGTCGGCGAGGTGCTCTCCCGCATCACCAACGATGTGGACACCCTGGGCCAGAGCCTGAACCAGAGCGTGACCCAGCTCATCACCAGCATTACCACCATGATCGGCGTGCTGATCATGATGCTGTCCATCAGCCCCAAAATGACCTGATCGCACTGCTCATCCTGCCAGTCTCTCTGGTGCTGGTGATGCTGGTGGTCAGGTTCAGCCAGAAATACTTCAAGGCCCAGCAGGCTACTCTGGGCGTTGTGAACGGTCAGGTGGAGGAGGTCTACTCCGGCCACAATGTCATCAAGGCCTTCAACCGGGAGGCCGCCGTGCTGGAGGACTTCAACGCCGCCAACGACAAGCTGTTTGAATCTGCCTGGAAGAGCCAGTTCCTCTCCGGCCTGATGCAGCCCATTATGAACTTTGTGGGCAACCTGGGCTATGTAGCCGTTGCCATCGTCGGCAGCATCTTTGCCGCCAACGGCATCATCACCATCGGTGATATCCAGGCCTTTATCCAGTATGTCCGCAATTTCACCCAGCCCATCCAGCAGCTGGCACAGGTGTCCAACATGCTGCAGAGCATGGCCGCCGCTGCCGAGCGCGTGTTCGAGTTCCTGAACGAGCCCGAAGAGGCTCAGCTGGCCGACCCTGCCCGCCGGGCAGACCCCGCCTGCATTGATGGTCAGGTCACCTTTGACCACGTCCGGTTCGGTTATGTGCCCGAAAAGACCATCATCCACGATTTCAGCTGTAAGGTGCAGCCCGGCCAGAAGGTCGCCATCGTCGGCCCCACCGGCGCCGGCAAGACCACCATGGTCAAGCTGCTCATGCGGTTCTACGATGTGGATTCCGGCTCCATCACCCTGAACGGCCACGATATCCGCGACTTTGACCGCAGTGCCCTGCGCGAGGGCTTTGGCATGGTGCTGCAGGACACCTGGCTGTTCAAGGGCACCATCATGGAGAATATCCGCTATGGCCGTCTGGATGCCACCGATGAAGAGGTCATTGCCGCCGCCAAGGCCGCCAATGCCGACCACTTCATCCGCACCCTGCCCGGCGGCTACCAGATGGAGCTGAACGAGGACGCTTCCAACGTCAGTCAGGGCCAGAAGCAGCTGCTGACGATTGCCCGGGCCATTCTGGCCGACAACCGCATCCTGATCCTGGACGAGGCCACCAGCAGTGTGGACACCCGCACCGAACAGCGCATCCAGACTGCTATGGACAACCTGATGCGGGGCCGTACCAGTTTCGTCATTGCCCACCGCCTGTCCACCATCAGGGATGCCGACCTGATCCTGGTCATGCGGGACGGCGACATTGTGGAGCAGGGCACCCACGACCAGCTCATTGAGGCCGGCGGTTTCTACGCTGACCTGTACAACAGCCAGTTTGAGGATGTTGTGGATTAAGCCACGCTCCCCTCTTTGAAAAAGGCTCAGGTTTTTGATCGAAACCTGAGCCTTTTTCTTTTGTCAATTCCTACCGGATGTGCTATACTTATTTTTGTGTCTTGAAGTAGGAAAGGAGTAACCACTCATGGAAACCACTCAAAAGCCCTACGCATTCAGCCGCAAGCTATTCTGCGAAGGGATGCGGGATGGCGTGCCCATTGCGCTGGGCTATTTTGCCGTCTCGTTCTCATTGGGCATTGCAGCCCGTAATGCGGGGCTGACCCCCATTCAGGGCTTTTTTGCAAGCCTGTTCAACAATGCTTCTGCCGGTGAGTATGCAGCCTTTTCGCTGATCGCTGCCGGTGCCACCTATCTGGAAGTTGCCATCATTACCCTGATCGCCAACGCGCGCTACCTGCTGATGAGCTGTGCTCTGGCCCAGAAATTTGCCCCCGGCACGCCGTTCTTCCACCGGCTCATCATCGGCTACGATGTCACCGACGAGCTGTTTGGCATCACGATTGCACGGCCCGGCTATCTGAACCCGTTCTACACCTACGGTGCCATAGCACTGGCGGCACCCGCCTGGGCCATGGGCACAGCGCTGGGCATCATTGCGGGCAATCTGCTGCCGGTGCGTGTGGTCAGCGCCCTGAGTGTGGCCCTGTACGGCATGTTCCTGGCCATCATCATTCCCCCCGCCCGGAAGAACAGGGTCGTTGCCGTGCTGGTGATGCTGAGCTTTGCCCTGAGCTTTGCCTGCGGCTGCCTGCCCGGCATCGCTTCCCTTTCGGACGGCACCCGCACCATCCTGCTGACGGTGCTGATCTCCTGCGGGGCAGCCGTTCTGTTCCCTGTTACACCCGAAGCACCGGAAACTGCCGGAACTGAGGAGGTGCAGGCATGACCTACAATAATTGGGTCTATATCGCTGTGATGGCCGCCGTTTCTTACGCCATCCGTGTGCTGCCGCTGACCCTTATCCGCAAACCCATCAAAAACCAGTTCATCCAGTCCTTCCTCTACTATGTGCCCTATGTAACGCTGGCCGTGATGACCTTCCCGGCCATCATCAACGCCACCCAGAGCCCCATTGCCGGTGCCGCCGCGCTGGTAGTAGGCATCGCCGCTGCATGGTTCGGGGCCAGTCTGTTTCAGGTGTCCGTCTCCTGCTGTGCCGTGGTGCTTGTGCTGGAACTGTTTTTGGTGCACTGAGCATGAAGATCTTAATTTCCGGCTCCTCCGGCTTTGTGGGTTCCCGGGTACTGCACCAGTGGCAGGGCCGTGCAGAGCTTTTCACCTTCCCGCGCGGATCTCTGGCTGCTGCCGATGAATCCGCCATTCGCCGTTTTGCGGAAACCGTGCAGCCGGATGTCATCCTGCATCTGGCGGCATTGTCCGATACCGGCTACTGCCAGCAGCACCCGGAGGAATCCCAGCGTGCCAACGTCGAACTGCCCATCCAGATGGCAAAGGCCGCACGGGACACCGGGGCCAAACTGATCTCATTCAGCTCGGATCAGGTGTACGCAGGTGTGACCCAGCCCGGCCCCCTGCCCGAAACGTTGCCGCTCTCCCCCGCCAACACCTATGGTCAGCACAAGTTGGAGGCCGAGGAGCAGGTCCTTGCGCTCTGCCCGGATGCGGTGCTTCTGCGGGCCCCGTGGATGTACGATCTGCCCGGTGATGGCCTGCCCCTCCGGGGCAATCTGCCGCTGAACCTGCTGCAGGCCGCACAAAACAGTACTCCCGTTCGCTTTTCGCCACACGACCACCGGGGTGTCAGCTGGGTGCGGGAGGTGGTGGAACATCTCTTCCCCGCCTTGCAGCTGCCCGGCGGTGTATACAATTTTGGCAGCGGGAACGATGCCGACATGGTCACAACGGCCCGGCAGTTTGCCGAAGTGCTGGGCGTGCAGGTGCAGATCGAGCCTGCTGATTTCTCCCGCAACCTTGTGATGGACAGCTCAAAGCTGGCCGCACAGGGGATCCGATTCAATGATACGTTGAGCAGTTTTGAAGGCTGTTTGAGGTTTTATCAAAAATAAAAATGACCCTCTCCGCCAATACTCCGCATTGCCACCTCTCCCAAAGGGAGAGGCAATTGCAGCTTCGAGGTAAGATTCTGCAAATCAGCAGTTTTCTTCCTGTCAGATGCGTTGGCTCCCCCCTTCGGGGGAGCTGGCACGCGTCAGCGTGACTGAGAGGTCGTTTTATGTTACAGCAGAATACAGATCAATCCGGTGCAGCCATCGTTGATGACCTGTTCCAGCGTTTCCTGCAGGCGGGTGCGGGCTTCCTGCGGCATGTGGAGGAGCTTGTTCTGCAATCCCTCATTCACCAGTTCATGCAGGCTCTTGCCAAAGATGTTTGATTCCCACAGCCTCTCCGGGTCTGCTTCAAAATCGCCCAGCAAACTCTGCACCAGATCCTCGCTCTGCTTCTCGGTGCCCACAATGGGGCTGATTTCGGTATGGATGACGGCTTTCATCATATGGATGGAGGGTGCGCTGGCTTCCAGCCGGACACCGTACCGTCCGCCCTGCCGGACGATCTCCGGTTCCTCCAGCGAGAGCTCCTCAATGCTGGGCATCACGATGCCGTAGCCGGTGGCTTCCACCTGTTCCAGTGCACTGCGGATCTTCTCGTACTCCCGTTTTGCCCGGGAAAGCTCAATGATGCAGGGCATCAGGCCCGCTTCGTCGCCAATTTCCAGCCCCGTCTGCTCACTGAGGACGCGGTAGAACACTTCCGGCTTCAGCAGAACGGTCACCCGCACCACACCGTCGGAAAGGTTCATGCCGCTCAGGGCGGACTCCTGCACCGAATCCCCGGCCAGCGCCCCGGCACTGTTCTGGGCCGGAACATCCTTCATCCGGCTGATCTTCTCTGAAAATTGGAGCGCCGCCGTGTAGATCTCGTTCTGGAGCCAGTGGCCCTTTTCCAGCATCGTCACCCAGCGGGGGATGGCAAAATCCAGCTCCCGTACCGGAAATTCGTAGAGGACACGCTGCAGGATGGACAGCAGGTCATCTTTCTGCAGATCCAGACAGCTCACCGGCAGGACCGTGCGTCCGTATGCCTGTTCCAGCTCTGCAGCCAGAGCCTTTGTCTCCGGAGCATCCGGGCGGGTACTGTTGAGCAGGATGACAAAGGGTTTGCCCAGCGCTTCCAGCTCCTCCACCACCCGCTTTTCGGCGGGCAGGTAGTTTTCCCGGGGGATCTCGCTGATGGAGCCATCGGTGGTGACCACGATGCCGATGGTGGAGTGATCCCGGATGACCTTGCGGGTGCCGGTTTCAGCGGCAAGGTCAAAGGGGATCTCTTCCTCGAACCAGGGGCTTTTGACCATGCGGGGCTTCTCGTCCTCCTCGTGGCCCATGGCTCCCTCCACCATATAGCCCACACAGTCGATGAGCCGGATACGGCATTCCCCGCCGCCCTCCAGTTGGAGCGGCACGGCCTGCTCCGGGATGAACTTCGGCTCTGTGGTCATGATCGTTCGCCCTGCCGCCGACTGCGGCAGCTCATCCCGGGCCCGGAGCTTTGCGTCCGCCGGGCCGATGGCAGGCAGCACCAGCTGCTCCATAAACCGCTTGATGAGGGTGCTCTTGCCGGTGCGCACCGGCCCCACCACGCCAATCAGGATCTCCCCGCCGGTGCGTGCCCCGATCTCCCGGCAGACAGTGGCTTCCAAACACTCCTGTTTTTCCAAATTGCTCTCTCCTCTCTCCCGTCCGCACCGGGCGGCAAGGCCGCACCTTCTGCGTCTGCTTCTCGGAAACAGTCTATTCGGACAGGCGGCGAGATATGAGCGACACCTAGCGAAAAAGCGTCGGTTGACGGAAAAATCCCTCTGCGCTACAATAGAGAAAACTGTATGGAAAGGCGGAGCACAGATGGAGTGGAAGGTTTATTTTGAGGACAATCCGGGCTGTCACCGCCCGCATCGGGGCCGCCCCGGGCAGGAAGTGTCCTGCGGGGCACACTCGGTGTGGGGCGGGCAGCATTTCATCATCCCTGCGATTTACCTTTGTGGAAAAGGGCTGGTTGTAGACATCTGCCGCCGGGTGGAGCGTGAGGCGATCGAAGCACATTACCAGAAGTTGGCCGCTTATGAAGGGATGGATATTGACGAATGCCCGCCGGAAGTTGTCGAACTGGCCGAAGCCGAGGACCCGTTTGGTTCTCTTGACTATCTGCCAAGTGTAGCCATCAACGGCAAAACCGTGGAGTACAGCCGCGGTGCCGGGGAATATTACAACCCCCTCCGCTCCGAAGAGGAGATCGTTTGCAGCGGTGAACAGGCGGCGCGGGACATCGTGAAGCACTACGGGCTTGACCCGGAACAGGGCTGGGATCTCCGGCAGTGGAGCTTTCCCTGGGCGACAAAGCATAGGCCTGCCCACATCACCAGCCTGACACTGACCTTTACCCAGCGGGAACAGCCTGCCGAAGCGGTGCAGTTCACGGCAGCGCCCGGAAAGGTCGTGGAGTTTGCCCACCCAGTCACCGGTGTGCCCTGCGTGCTGACGGTCAAAGACCTGAAACCGGCCCGGCTGCCGGAGAATGACCTCCCCCACATGGGGCCGCCCATGGAATGGCCCCGGGAATTTGTGGAAATGACTTACACCCTGACCCCCGCCGTGACCACCGGCTGGGTGCAGGTGAACGACTGCGCCTCTAGTGATAAGCCCATCCGAAAAAGCGACGCACCCACGGAAGATGGAGCCATTGGCATCATCGGCGGGGCAGACGGCCCAACGGCGATCTTTGTGAGCGGAAAGCAGCAGAGTGATACCCGCACCGCCTGTTCCTCGCTCCACTTTGCGCCGGTGGAACCGGAAACTATCCGGTGGAAGGTGACCTACTACCAGAAGCAGTTCCCGGATGAAACTATAACGCTCTTATAACGAAAAGACAGGCGGCACCAACCGAAGTTGGATGCCGCCTGTTTTACTGTTCAGATCAGCTTGATGGCCACTGCCTCGCTGGTGCGGTCCTGGGCTTCGTTGGTATGCTCTGGGTCATCCAGCATATAGCGGAGCAGAAGCACCTCGCCCACATAAAGCACCGCCACCTTGATGGGGATGCTGCCGGAGTCCAGCGGGCTTTCCTGCGCACCGCACCGCAGCACCACATCTGCCATGGCTGCGCCGGGCGAATCCTCATAATGGGTGAGCAGAATGATCTTTGCGCCGGATGCCTTGGCCGTGCGCAGCGTTTCCAGCATATCGCGGGTCGCGCCGGAATAGGAGATAAAGAGCACCACATCCTCCGGGCCCATCAGACTAGCAGCCAGGATCTGCAGATGACTGTCCCCTGCGGTGCGGAACTTGTTGGACAGGCTGGAAAAGCGGGCGCAGATATCGTTGGCCAGCAGCATACTGCCGCCCTGACCCAGGCAGAACACCTGCCGCGCGGCACGCATCAGATCCACAGCCTGCTCCACGGCTTCGGGCGAAAGAGAATTCTGGGTGCCGTTGATGGCAGTGAGAAACAGGCCGCTGGCGTGCTCACACAGGCTGGCGGTGGTAGCGCCCGGCTCCGGCTCATGCTGGTTGACCAGTGCACCGGTGGCGTTGGCCTGCGCCAGCGAAATGCGCATCTCATGGTAGCCCTCAAAACCCAATGCCCGGCAGAAGCGGAACACCGTTGCCTCTGCTACCTTGCATTCCCGCGCAAGGGAGGAAATGGAAAGGTACTGTGCCTCGTCGGCATGGTGGACAAGGTAATCTGCTACAGCACGGCCGGATTTTGTCAGTTCGTCCTGCCTTTGCTGCAGCAGCTCCCAGAAGTTCGTGGTCGTAGACATGATGGTCTCCTTTTTCCTGCTCCATTTCCCGCCGGAAGGGCCGGCCGCACACACCAGCACCATTGTCGGGAAGTTTTCCTTTAAGGAAAGTATAAAAGAATCCCCGCCGCTTGGCAAGAGGGGCTTTGACTACAAATTCGCGATGGTTTCTGTGCAGAGCGCCCAAATCCGCCGCATTAGTATGACTTATTTGTGAAAATCCTTTTCAATTTACCGGATTTCCCGCCCTTTTTTGAGTGAAAACTATTTTCACCAGCAAAAAGTGTGATTTTTCTACAATGGTTACAAAATAGCTACAACTTTCAAAATTTCCGTGAATCCTGCCCAAAAGGCCAGTCTTTTCGCTAAAATTGTGCGACATCCACAAGAAAATCCTTTCATTATTGGGCAGACAGCCGATAGACAAAATGAAAATATTTTTCTATAATAAGGCCAATAGAAGCGGTTCCCACACGAGGGCCGCAGAGCAGAATCGCACTACATCAATGAGTAAGGAGAAGTTTCTTATGAAAAACAGTATCTCTCGCCGCTCTTTCCTGAAGGCCGTGGGTGCCCTGAGTGCAGCCGGTGCACTGGCCGCATGCGGCGGCAGCTCCTCCAGCAGCACTGCTGCATCCTCCACTGCAGCTTCTGCAGCGGCAAGCACCGCAGCTGGCGCAAACATCAAGCTGTGGACATACCCCATCGGCGGTTGGGGCAAAGATGAGACTGTGCAGGAGCTGATCTCCAGCTTCAATGCAAAATATCCCGACATCAAGGTCACCGTTGAGTACCTGGATTACACCAATGGTGATGACCAGGTCAACACCGCCATTGAGGGCGGCAGCGCACCCGACCTGATCATGGAAGGTCCCGAGCGTCTGGTTGCCAACTGGGGCAAGAAGGGCGTCATGGCTCCTCTGAATGACCTGTGGACCGATGATGCCAAGAAGGACATCTACGCTTCCGTTGAGTCTGCCTGCAGGAACGATGCCGGCGACTACTATGAGTATCCCCTGTGCATGACCGCACACTGCATGGCCGTGAACATGACCAAGGTCAAGGAAGTGGGCGCAGACCAGTACATTGATACTGATAAGCACACCTGGAGCACCGACGGCTTCCTCAAGACCGTTGACGCACTGTACAATGGCGGTTACGAGAATGTTGCAGCCATCTACTGCAGCGGCCAGGGCGGCGACCAGGGCACCCGCGCGATCATCAACAACATGTACGGCGGCGCCTTCACCGATGCCGAGCACACCAAGTACACCGCTGACTCCCCCGAGAACATCAAGGCCATCCAGGCTCTGTACGATGCCAAGGGCGTGAACTTTGATGCTTCCATCAACGGCGGCGAGGAGATCACCCTGTTCCGCAACGGCACCCTGCAGATGGCATTCTGCTGGAACATTGCACAGCAGCTGAACTCCGACAACAACGATGCCGGCCTGACCAACAGCGGCGACGAGATCTTCCCCATGGCCTTCCCCACCGAGAGCGGCGATCCCAAGCTGTGCGGCGGCATCTGGGGCTTCGGCATCTTCGACAACGGCGACGAGGCCAAGATCGAGGCAGCCAAGACCTTTATCGACTTCATCGCTGCTGACCCCGATCAGGTTGGCGCAAGCGTTCTGGCTTCCACCTACTTCCCCGTTCGCGAGAGCGTTGGCGACATCTACGCCGGCAACGACATTATGAGCGAGTACACCAAGTTCATGGGCTTCCTGGGCGATTACTACCAGATCACCCCGGGCTGGGCAACGGCTCGTACCGAGTGGTGGAACATGCTGCAGCGCGTTGGCACCGGCGAGCCCGTTGAGCAGGCTGTTGCTACCTTTGTTGAGAACGCAAATGCTGCCGCTGCTGCCGAGGCATAAGCGCACCACCTGAGTTTTTCATCGTAACGTTATAAACCTTGCCCCTTCCTCGATAATCCCGGCGAGGGAGGGGCATTCTTTTTGCAAGTTCCGTCGGGAGCCGGTCATTTTACCGGAGCTAAACGAAAGGTTTGGTGATTTTCTTGGCTGCTACCACCGTAAAAGTCAAAGAGCCAAAGCGCAGCCGCGCACTGGTCCGGCAGGAGACCATCGCATCCTACCTCTTCCTTCTGCCCAGCCTGATCTTCTTTCTGGGGTTCGTCATCTACCCCATGATCCTCTGCGTGGTCACGAGCTTCTTTGATTCCACCATGAACCGCGCCGATGTCTTTGTCGGCCTTGCAAACTACAAAGAGCTGTTCGCCGATAAGATCTTCCTGGGTGCTCTGAAGAACACCTTCATCATCGTTATCGTGTCGGTGCCTGTGACCTGCGCCTTCTCGCTGTGGGTCAGCTCCGCCATCGTGGATCTGCCCGAGTGGGCCACCAGCCTTTTCCGCTGCGTGTTCTACCTGCCCGTTGTCACCGGTTCTGTTGCCGTTACCGTTGTCTGGAAGTGGATGTACAACAACTACTACGGCATCTTCAACTATCTGGGCAAGACGCTGGGTCTGATCGACAAGAACATCAACTGGCTGGGCGATGAGCGGTTCGCTCTGGGCTGCATCATCCTCATCCTGCTGACCACCTCTGTGGGCCAGCCCATCGTTCTGTATGTTTCTGCCCTGGGCAACGTGGATCAATCCATCGTAGAAGCTGCTGAAGTGGACGGCGCGACCGATTTCCAGTGCTTCTGGAAGATCAAGTGGCCCGCCATCATGCCCACCACCCTGTACATCCTGGTCATCACCACCATCAACTCCTTCCAGTGCTTTGCGCTGATCCAGCTGCTGACTTCCGGCGGCCCCAACCACAGCACCGATACCATCATGTACTACATCTACTACACCGCGTTCAAGCTGTACCGCTACGGCTACGGCAACGCCATGGGTGTTGTGCTTGCCATCATCATTGCCATCCTGTCTGCTATCCAGTTCAAGGTTGGCAACCAGAACAATTGAGGAGGTGCGTAACAATGAGTGCAACTGCTGCAACCGCAAAAAAGCAAAAGCCCTTGAAGCGTCACCCCAGCAAGCTCAAGCAGGCCAGCGCCTATACCATCCTGACCCTGATCCTGATCAGCATCGTGGCCGTGACCTTTGCGTTCCCGCTGTACTGGATCATCACCGGTTCCTTCAAAACCGGTGCAGCCATCAACTCCACCACCCCCGAGTGGTGGCCCCATGAGTGGGTGCTGACCAACTACCAGAAGCTGTTTGCCGGAAAGAGCGCTCCGCTGTGGCAGCTGGCCATCCCCTTCAGTGCACGCTTCAGTGCCGACGGCGAGCCCATCTATTTCTCGGTCGGACCCACCGCTCCTGCTGCCCTGCGCTGGATGATCAACACTGTGTTCATGGCTGTTGTCTCCATGATCCTGACCTGCATCACCGCCGCCATGGCCGGTTATGCACTGGCCAAGAAGCGCTTTGTGGGCCGTCAGCTCCTGTTCACCCTGATCGTGTGCGCAATGGCTCTGCCCAAGCAGGTCATTCTGATTCCCCTGCTGCGTGAGATGAGTGCCCTGAACCTCTACAACACCATCTGGGCCGTCATCTTCCCCATTGTCGGCTGGCCATTCGGTGTGTTCCTGATGAAACAGTTCAGCGAGGGCATCCCCACAGAAATGCTGGAAGCTGCCCGCATTGACGGCGCAAGTGAAGCCAAGACCTTTATCAGCATCGTGCTGCCCATGGTCAAGCCGGGCATCGGTGCTCTGGCCATCTTCACCTTTATCAACAGCTGGAACGATTACTTCATGCAGTTGATCATGCTGTCCAGCACCAGCAACCTGACCATTTCTCTGGGCATTGCAAAGCTGCAGGCGGAGAACAGCACCGACTTCGGTCTGATCATGGCAGGCGCTGCACTGGCTGCTGTGCCTATCATCATCATCTTCCTCATCTTCCAGAAGTACTTCACCAAGGGCATCGCAATGGGTGCCGTTAAGGGCTAAAATTGCGACCGCCGCCTGCGGCGGAAACAGGGAGCAATTTTTGGCGCAGCGGTCTGCAAGACGCGAGACCCGCCCAAGGGTCGAAGCGGATGCAGGGCACCGCAAGAGGGCATTGATGCAGTTGCCCGGAACAGAAAGCGTTGGAGCTGATGTTCAGGGAGCAATTTTTGGCGCAGCGGTCTGCAAGACGCAGGGCCCGCACCAAGGGCCGAAGCGGATGCAGGGCACCGCAAGAGGGCGCTGATGCAGTGAACAGAACAAATAAGCATATAGGAGCTTAAGGAGACAAACCATGAAAGATATCACTAAGTACCAGGGCGTTATCCCCGCTTTCTACGCCTGCTACGACGCAGAGGGCAATATTTCCACCGAGGGTGTCAAGGCCCTCACCCGCCACCTGATCGCCAAGGGCGTTAAGGGCGTGTATGTCGGCGGTTCCTCCGGTGAGTGCATCTACCAGCATGTGGACGAGCGCAAGGCCGTGCTGGAGGCAGTGATGAGCGAAGCCAAAGGCAAGCTGACCGTCATTGCACATGTTGGCTGCAACAACACCGCCGACAGCGTGGAACTGGCCCGCCATGCCGAGAGCGTAGGTGTGGATGCCATCGCCTCCATCCCCCCCAATCTACTTCCACCTGCCGGAGTATGCCATTGCCAAGTACTGGAATGACATGTCCGCTGCTGCTCCCAATACCGAATTCGTCATCTACAACATTCCCCAGCTGGCTGGCACCGGCCTGACCATGAGCCTGCTGAAGGAGATGCTCAAGAACCCCAACGTGGTGGCTGTCAAGAACAGTTCCATGCCCACCCAGGACATCCAGATGTTCAAGGATGCCGGTATCGCCGCCCCGCGG